>JAANMU010000566.1_pt1 | contig 43710 bp, 64 predicted proteins | sample 7279701 | NCBI WGS metagenome assembly JAANMU01 (sample SAMN14094539, study PRJNA606508) | bioreactor metagenome | isolation source: A lab-scale SPAN reactor treating ammonium-rich wastewater day 57 | place: Ireland: Galway | collected 2017-03-13
ATGATCCACGCGATCGACACGCGCCCGACCCCTCTCGCCCCGCCCCGCGCGGAGCCGAGCACGATCGTAGCGTCACGCCCCGTTCACGGACTTCCCACCGCCGCCGTCATATGCCCTCGGACCTTATGAGCACCCGGCGGTGAAGGCGTTGAGGAAGGCGATGAAGTCCAGCGTGTTGATGACGCCGTCGCCGTTAAAGTCGGCTTTCGCGTTGCCGGCCGTGAAGGCGTTGAGGAAAGCGATGAAGTCCAGCGTGTTGACGACGCCGTCGTTGTTGAAGTCGGCCTTGCACGAGTTCCCCTGAAACTCGAACGCTCCCATGTCGATCACCGCCGTGTGCCCGTTGCCCGGCACGCCCGTGTCCGTCGTGCCCATGTCGTTGTGGAACCGCGGATCGCCGGAGAAGTCCACTGGTACGGCCTCGGTCGTGTTGGCGTCTTCGTCGATGTCCATTCCGTCCGCCGGCACGGCCGTGTTGTCCCCTGCGTCGATGCACGGCGACCCGGCCGACAGCAGCAACACGCCCGCTCCTGCGTTCACGAACTTCGGGTCGGTGCCGATGTTCCCCACGCCGCCGAACGAGCCGGTCCACCCCTGCACGCACGACCGGTTCACCGCGGCCGTCCCGCTGTAGAGGAACACCTGCTTCTCCTGCGTCGCCGAGTTGGGGTCTGTGTTCGCCCACAAGATCGACCCTGTGAGCGCAAGGTGCGAGCCGCTCATCGCCATCCCACCGCCACGATCGGCGGCGTGGTTCGCGTGAAGCGTGCAGCCGACGACTGCCGCCTGCGTCCCTCCGCCCGCCGCGAACGCTCCACCACCGACACCCGCGGTGTTGGCTCGCAGGACGTTGCTGACGAGCGTGATCTGGCTGTTCCATGCGTCGATCGCGCCGCCGTATGTCTGCGCGACGTTCTGACGGAAGAGGTTCGCGTCCGCGCGCAGCGTCGAGTCGCCGAGCGAGATCGCGCCGCCGACACCCCCCGACGAGTTGTCCGTGAACTCGCACAGCGCAACGCTCGCTTCGCTCTGCCAGCCGACCGCGATCGCGCCGCCATAGCCGTTCGTCGCCTCGTTGCCCTCGAACCAGCAGACCATGAACGAACCGGTCGCCGAGTCGTACAACTCGACCGCGGCGCCGCCCCATGACGCGGTGTTCTCCGTGAACTCGCACCCGACGAACGCGACGTTGACCCCCGTGTATCCCGCGATTGCTCCCGCGTACTCGCCCGAGTTCGCCTCGAACCTGCACTCATGGAAGAGCGCCGATGCCCCGTCGTACAGGGAGACCGCGCCGCCCGCGTACCCCGCCGCGTTGCGCTCGAACGAGCACCGCTCGAACCGCATCGAGCATGGTTCGATGACGATCGACGCCCCGCCGCTGCCGTCCGCCCGGTTGTTGCGGAACACGCAGTCGCGCACGACGGCTGACGATCGCACGGCGTACATCCCTGCCCCGCTGTCGAACGAGCGCCCGCCCTCGACAACGAACCCGTCGAGCACGGCATTCGCGTCCGAGTCCAATGCTTCGAGCAGTGCGTATGAGTTGTCCGAGTCATCGCCCGGTATGCCGATGTCGCCGCTCAGAACCGACTCGAACGCCCCCGGCACGCGCTGATGGATCGACGTTTCGCCGCCGCCGGGGTGCGATTGCCCCTGGAACCCGCCGTAGAGCGCAAGGCCTGACCTGAGCGAGAACCGCCGCCAAGGATCGCCATGCCCGCTGTCCGGCAAGTACGCCCCGTCTGCGACCCAGACCTCTCGCGTGTGCGAACAGCGCAGGTTCGCCGCCGCCGTTACTTCCGCCAAGTCGCGCAGCGCATCGCCCCACGCCGCGCCCTGCCCCTGACTCTCAGAGTGCATATCGACGTGGATGCGCCGCTCGCACTCGTCGGGGATGCCGTTGCCGTTCGTGTCGCTGCTGGTCGCGTCGGTGATGTCGATCGCGTCGTCGATGCCATTGCCGTTGCAGTCGCGCATCCGCCCGCTCTTGCGGTAGTTCGCGAGCGTGTGACGGGTCTGTTCCACGACGAACGCGTTGTACGCCGCCCGAGTTTCGCCGATCGGCACGCCCATCGGCTTCCCGCCCGGCCCCAGGACGCCGGGGTGCGAGTAGATCGGCACGTACACATCCACCGGGTACGACATCACGTCGCCGTAGTTCGTCCCGGCGTGTGTGTAGTAGTGACCCCATGCATACGAGAACGGCGCGGACGGGTCGTTCTCATGGTCGTGCGCGCACCCGAAGTTGTGCCCGAACTCGTGCGCCCCGGTCAGGATGCCGCCGCCCGCTGACCGCCAGTTCAGACAGGTGAACGCCGCCCCGTCGGGCCAGACCTATATCACCGCAACGCTGATGCCCTCGATCGTGCGCGATATCGGCGGCCTTTCGCTCTTCGCCTGGGCGACGACGATCTATGTGGCGGCCTCCGTGCTCGGCTCCACCTTCGTCGCCGTGCGGCCGGAAAGGGTGACGCTCAACCATTGCTACAGGGCTGGCTGTTGTTTGACAGAGAATACCGGAAAACCGGGAATGGCCGGGAACAAGCGGGAATGGCCGGGAAGTGGCCGGAAACTCAGGCACTTGGCGGCAGCAGTTGGCAGCGGCGCTTGAAGGAATTTTGACACGGTATTGGATCGAGGCAGGGCAGTAAAGCGCCTCAGGGCCGATCTTGCGTGGTCAACTTCAAATTCGGACGAAAATCCTTCGAGACGGCTTCAAAAGGCAGGGAAACCGGATTTTAGGCGATCCGGTGGCGCACCGTCTCGGCGTGTAAAGGCCATATGGAACGACCGAAATCCTAAACCAGATGTGGCCAAACGTGGCCACATCTCGAAAAATCGCGATAAATCAAATGATATCAATGCGGTGGCTGGCTAGGGGCCGAAATGGAGATTTGGCCGGGCGGGATCGAGAACCGGCGTGCTTGGCCACATCTTTTATCCGCCTTCAGGCCGCTCGACGAGGCTCTTTTTCCAATCGCCGGTGAAGCCGAAATCGGGAGCCTTGATCATCTCAGCATGCCAGAAGGCGGTGAATGCTGCGACATTCGGCGCGCAATACCAATTCGCCACGCCATTGGCATCGACGGCCCACCAGCGAGCGCTCTTCGGGGCGAGCCTCCAGTTGATTTCCGTCATTTACTATACCTCCAGTTTCAGATTGAGAACGGCGCGGGCGGCATTAACGTCTCATTAAGAAACAGGGTTAGGCTGATCGACTTCACGAGGATGAAGCCGAGCGTTTATCTGTTCCCGGTTGAGCGGTGATCATCCGCTCCCTTGCTTCGTCCGCCAGGATCGAAAGGGCCGCTTCGACCAACGGCCGATCACGGATATCGACGACGCGGCCGAGCAGCGCACTGTAGAGTTCAGCCGCCTCCTCGGCGAGCTGGCTCCCGGTGACGTGGCGGCCGATATCCTTGCAGACCTTTTCGATGACCGAATAGGCCCGCCCCATCGCCCAGGCGTTGACCTTGGTGGATGGCGCCGGTGCCTTCGACGGATCGTCGAACATCTCTCCCTCACCGGTGATCAACCAAGTCAGACTGACCCCATGCCTCGTTCGAAACTCAGCGAGAGCGAGGGCATCAGGCGTTCTGTCGCCTCGCTCGTAGTAGCCGAGCATCGGTTCGCTAAGGCCGACAGTCGCGGCAAAAACCGCACGCTGATTCGAAAATCCCAGCTTCTCACGCGTTTGGATAAGCCGGTCCCCCAGCGGCGTCTTAGACGGCTTCGGTTTCTTTCCCAACGATCATCGATCTCACAAATTGGTATTTACTATCTACCAATTTGTGATATCCCTTTCTGTGTTCGCAGATTTCAACACCCCAAAAAAGGAGGCCGGCCAGGGCCTCCCTTCTGGAAGGATCATTTTATGCACCGTGCCGCAGAGACCGGCAAGCTTGAGCGCGCCGAGCAGCGCCGACTGAAAGAGGTAGGCCGCATCCGCGACCTGCTGACGCGCAAGAAGCTGACGCTCGCGCAGATCGACGAAGACTACAAACTGCCCCGTGGAACCGCAGGCAATGCGGTCCACGAACCTCACGTCGCCGGCGAGCGCGCCATCGCCGCCGCGCTCGGCACGCGCCCTCATCTCCTGTGGTTCTCCCGATATCGCCCCGACGGCACGCGCAAGAGCCCGCAGCCGGCAGAGAACTATCGCTACGCTCGCCGCGCCACGTCCGACGAGACGGTGGCGGCGTGATGGTGTGGCGCGGCCTTGCCGCTGTTCTAGCCTTTCGCGTCCGGTCCCGACTGTTGTCGGCCGGCAGGGCAGAGTTGTCACCCGCATTCACGGGCCTGCCGCCCCGGCTGTCCAGTCCTGCCGGCCGCGCCACACCGCAACCTTTCCCGAAACATCCGAGGGCCGCAATGTCCAAAAGACCGCGCGCAATAGACGGAAATCCCTTCATCCCGGCTCGCTCGCCCATCTGCCGCACGGCGGATGTCGTGCTGCTTTTCTGCGTGCCGCTTGCCGGCCTGGTGGCGGCTTTCGCCATCGTTCTTGCGAGGTTGATGCAATGAGCACCGCACCACTAGCCCATGGCGACAATGCGCTCTTCAACGCGATCTCGGACTTTGCCGCGCAAGAAATCGGCACGCGGAAGAGCAGCTTCTTCATCCAAGGGATGCTCAAGCTGCTTCGCACCGAAGAGGATACGGAAATGCTCTTCCGCGTCGAGTCCGTCTTATTCCTTCACTTCCGGAAGGAACTTCGAGAGGCGCTCGATGGCCGCGTCTAACTGCGCTCCTTTCAGCATTATGTCATCCGCATGGCGGTTCTCTCGGAGATGCGCGATCATGCTTTCCGGCGTCACTTCCTTGCCTTCGGCGAAAAGCTCCATAACCGCCTCCGCCACCGGGTGGCGCCAGAATGTCGGATCACCTTTGAGCATCTCTGCCGTTTGCCGCAGAAAATCTTCCGCTGACTTTTTAGCCATTTCGATCGTCCCTCCGTATCGTCTCTGCGGGGTGATGACAGGTGCCGGGAAGCGTTGCTGCGCTTCCCGGCCCCGCAACCTTGACATGAGTCTCGCTCAACCATCAAGGGAGCGCACGTCATGCTGAACCCCTACGACGCTGACCAGCGGCTTGAAGTGATGCTCGCCTGCTGCTTCAAGGCGGTTGCGGTGCAGTTCTCGCATATCCCGGTTCGCGAGATCATCTGGCCGCCGCATGACCTGTTCGATGCGGCGCTCGCCCGGCAGATCGCTATCCATATCCTGCACGTCGAATTCGACGTGCCGCGCCGCCGCATCGTGAAGATGCAGGACCGGCAGCGCACCTCCATCTCCTTCGCGATCCAGCGCATCGACAACCGGCTGACCTGCCCGGTGTTCGCCAAGGCCTATGGCCGCATGGCGGCGCGCGCCAAGGACATCTTCATGCAGCAGTTGGAAAAGGCAGCAGCATAATGGCCGAGCTTATCCGTGCCCGGATCACAGACATTCACGTCGGCGAGCGCGCCCGCCCGATCGACGAGGCCTATGCTCAGGTCATCGCGGCCAGCATGGCCGAGCGCGGGCAGATCAACCCCATCACGGTGCGCAAGACGCCGAACATGAACAAGGGCAAGACGCCGTTGACGCTGGTCGCCGGCGGGCATCGCCTGTTCGGCGCGACGATCAACGAATGGGAAGAGATCGACGCCATCGTGGTTTCGGCCGACGCCATCGAGGCGCAATTGCTGGAGCTTTCCGAAAACCTCTACCGCAACGAGCTTTCCGCCCTGGACCGCGCCGTCTTCGTCCTGAAGTTCCGGGAACTTTGGGAGGAAAAGCACGGGAAAATCGATCCGAAAGGTGGGCGTCCGTCAAAACAGGGCACCGAGTGCCCTGTTATTTTCGTCTCTGGACGTGAGTTGTCGAAGCAAGTGCAGGACCGTCTCGGCTTCGGGGCAACGACCTATAAGAAGGTCACCCGCATCGGCCAGAACCTTCATCCCGATCTGCGCGTCCTCATTCGCGGGACCGGCGCCGAGGATGACCAGTCGCTCCTCCTGAAGCTCGCCAAGAAGGGACCGTCCGAACAGGCCGGCATCGTGCGCGAGCTGCGCGAGGGCAAAAACCTCAAGACGGTGCTGGCTGGCGACAAGGCCGACAAGCCGAAGCTCGACCCGCAGGAGGAGATTTTCCAGAAGGTCACCGCCCTTCTCGCGAAGGCTGACGAAACGACGCTTGCGCGCATCGTCAGCCATATCGGCGATCAGCGCGACCTCTCCTTCCTGGAGGCCGCAGCATGAAGCGCGACCCGTCCCAGCTCGACTTCTTCGCCCAGCCGCTTTTCCCGGTGCGCACGCCCGTCGCCCGTATCGATATCGACCGCTACCGCTCGAAGATGAAGCGGGCGATGGCACGCGCTATCCGTGAGTGCCCCTTCGATCGGCCGACGATCGCCGCCCGCATGGCGCAATATCTCGGCCTTCCCTCGATCAGCAAGGCCATGCTCGACGCCTATACCGCCGAGAGCAAGGGCAGGCACGATATCACCCTGCCGCGCTTCGCCGCCTTCGTGCATGCGACCGACGCGATGTGGCTTTGGGACGAGGCCGTGTCCGACCAGGGCGCGACCCTGCTCGTCGGCGACGAGGCCCGCCTCGCCGAAATCGCCCGCCTCCAGCAGGAGCAGGAGACCATCAAGGCCGAGCTTCGCGCCCTGCGCTCGACGCCGGTGCACATCCGGAGGGAGCGCTAATGGCCGGGAAGATTTCCATCATCGGCCAGATCGCCGAAATCGACCGCGAAATCGCCATGCGCGAGAAGGTCTATCCCCGCGAAGTGCAATCCGGCCGGATGAAGAAAGAGCAGGCCGAGATGCTGATGGAGCGCATCTTCGCCATCCGCTCCACGCTGGTTTTCTGCAAGGAAAACGAGGCCGACATCCGCGCCTATATCGCGGCGAAGAAGGCAGGCACGGTATGACGGATTGGTTCACCCTCCCCGAGATCGAAGGCCTCAACCTGCCGGAACTGCCCGCGGCAGGCCGCAGCCTTCGCCGGCATGCCTTGGAGAACTGGAGCGGCACAGACCGTGTGCGCATGCGGCAGGGGAAGACGCGCCCGGTGCCCGAATACCATGTTTCCCTTCTGCCAGCGGCCGCGCAATGGCGTTTTCGCCAGCAGCCGGACGCCGCCTCCTGGGAAGAAGCGCGTGCCCGCAAGAACCTGCTCTGGTCGGTCTTCAATCGGCTTCCGAAAGCGACGAAAGACCTTTGTGAGACGCGCTTGAAGGTGCTCAACCGCGTCGAGCAGCTCGTTAGCGAGGCCGGCCTTTCCCGCACTGCCGCCATCGGTGTTGCGACACACGACGCCGGCATCCAGAAATCGGCCTACTATGACTGGCGGAAGGCCACCGAAGGCCTCGACCCGGACGATTGGCTTCCCGCCCTCGTTCCCTCCTCAGCCGCCCTGGACGGTGTCGTGCCGCAGATGGCCGAGTGCCACCCCGACGCTTGGGATTTCCTCAAGTCCGACTATCTGCGCCCCGAAAAGCCCGGCTTCTCGGCATGCTATCGCCGCGTTCTGGAAGCGTCGGCCATTCAGGGCTGGTCGCCGATCCCGTCCGAGCGGTCGTTGCGCCGCCGGCTGGAGGCGGAGGTGCCGAAGGCCATCCAGGTCGTGACCCGCGAGGGCCGAGAACGCGCGAAGACGCTCTATCCTTCGCAGCGCCGCAGCCGGTCGTGCTTCCACGCAATGGAGGCGGTCAACATGGACGGTCACGAACTCGACCTTTTCATCCGCGTGCCGCACCGCGAGAAGCCGATCCGCATGTATCTCGTCGGCATTCAGGATCTCTATTCCAACAAAATCCTGTCCTGGCGGCTCGACGAGGCGGAAACTTGGGAGGTCGTGCGCCTTGTCGTCGGCGACATGGTGGAAAGCTTCGGCATTCCCGAAGACATGTACATCGACAATGGCCGCGCCTTCGCCTCGAAGAAGATCTCCGGCGGCGCCAAGACGCGCTATCGTTTCAAGGTCCGCCCCGAAGACCCGGAAGGCCTGCTCGTCGCCCTCAAGATCAAGCCGCATTTCGTGCTGCCGAAATCAGGCCAGTCGAAGCCGATCGAGCGCGCCTGGGGCGGGTTTGCCGAGGACATCTCGAAGCATCCGATCTGCGCGGGCGCCTATACCGGCAAGCGGCCGACCGAAAAGCCCGACAACTACATGAAGACCGCGATCGATATCGAGGACTTGAAGCGGCTGATCGCGCACCAAGTCGCCGAACACAACGCCCGAGCCGGCCGCAGGACACAGATCGCCAAGGGGCGCAGCTTCGACGCCGTCTTCGAGGAAAGCATGCAGCGGCCGACAACCATCGTCCGGCGCGCTTCCGAGGCCCAGCGTTTCCTTTGGCTCCTCGCCTCCGAGACGATCAAGACCCAGAAGGGCAGCGGAGCGGTGCACTTCGCCGGCAACCGGTATTGGAGCCGGGAGTTGAACCAGCACATGGGCGAGCAGGTCACGATCCGCTTCGATCCCGACGATCTGCACGGTTCGATCAAGGTCTACGACCTCAAGAACCGCTTCATCTGTGACGCGCCGTGCCTAGCCGACACGGGCTTCAAGGATCAGGCCGAGGGTCGCCTGCATGCACGCGGCAAAGCCGAGTACCGCAAGACGGCGCGTGCGGCAGCAGAGGCGCACCGGCGGTTCAATGAGCGTGAGCTGGCGGCGATCCTGCAGAAGGGACAGCGCGACCTCCAGAAGGCCGAGCCGGTGCATCCGAACGTGACCCGCATCTTCACGGGCAACCTCGCGCCCGAGATCGGGCCAGCCCATGCCGAAGATTTTGAACAGGGTTTTTCCAAGGCAATGGCCCGTGTCGCGGGCGGTTCCTCGGTCCTCGCATTCCCGAAAGGGGATAAGGCCGGCAAGTAGTGCGTCCGGCCGCTCAAACTGAGCCGAAGTGTAGTGCGTACGGTTCCGGAAAAAAGAAAGGGCGGGAGTGGAAGTCCCGCCCAACAGAGCCCCAAAGGGCAATACACAAGGAACCTTTTAGATGAATAAGCATGTTGGCACAAGCCAGATGACGGCCGGCCCCGCCTGGGAACGCCCGGTCAACCCGCCCGTGCTCCTCGACAACCGGTCGGAAGATGACATCCAGTTGTGGTGGCAGCTGGTGGACGGCGTGATCGAAACGGCGAAGGGAAGCGGCTGGACGAAGGCCGAAGTCGCGCGCCGGATCGGCATGGCGGACGGCACCTTCAGCCAATGGTTTTCCGGCAAGTATGCGGGTCGCCTCGACAGCACCAACAAGATCGTCCAGCAGTGGTTGGCCGCGATCGAGGAAAACGCCTCCATCGCCGCGACTATCCCGCAGTCGCCATCCTTCATGAAAATGCGGGGCACAGTCGAAATCCTCGACACGCTCATGTGGGCGCAACTCTGCCCTGACCTCGTCATGATCACGCTTGGCGCCGGCATGGGTAAAACCGAGACCTGCCAGCATTTCGAGCGGTCCCGTCGCCATGTCTACCGCGCCACAGTCTCGGAAAATACCAAGACTGTGCACGGCATGCTGACCGAGCTGGCGGAGGAGCTGGACGTGCGCGAGCACAACCCGGCCCGTCTCGCCCGCGCCATCGGCAACAAGATCCGCCGGGCCGGCGACGGCACGTTGCTGATCGTCGATGAAGGCCAGCACCTCAATGATGAGGCAATCAACCAGCTTCGCCATTTCGTCGATGTCTACAAATGCGGTGTCGCGATTGTCGGCAATGCCGAGGTCTACACGCGCTTCTCGAAGGAAAAGAAGAAGAACCGGTCCTATGACCAGTTAAAAAGCCGCATCGGCAAGCGCCTTCAACGGCCCGAGCCTTATGCCGAAGACCTCGTCACCTATGTGAAATCTTGGGGCGTCGAAGACCCGGATTGCGCAAAGTTCCTGATTGCCATCGGCAAGAAGGGTGGAGCGTTCCGGCAGATCGACAAGACGATGAAGCTCGCCACCATGTATGCGAACGGTCGCGGCGAGACGGTCGCGCTCATTCACATCACCGAGGCGTGGAAGAACCGCGACGTGGAGGATATGCAGTGAAAGCCGCTATCCTCGACACCTCCCTCAGCACCACGATCAAGGATGTCACCATTGCCGTGCTGCCCTACACGGCGGAAGGCAGCACCATGCCGACAGGCACGGCACAGGATATCGTCATCCGGCTGGCCAAGGCGTTGAAGCTCGCCTCACTGATGGAACAGGAGCTTCTCATCCATCGTGTCGGCGAGCCGAACATGGCCGTCCGCGAAGTCCTGGAAACCAGCGCGGCCATCATCTTTGACGATCTCACCCGCGTTGTGCGGCCGACCGTCGTCAAGGTCGATTTTGGCAAGGGGAGGAAGTCGTGAACATCGATTTTTCCCTTTCCGACCATCTCATCGATCTTCGGAGGACCCTTGCCAGGGTCCTCCATCAGGGCCGCACCGTTCGCCTCGGTGAAGTCCGGCTCGTCACCGACAAGCTCAACACGGCCGTCGCACTCGCGCAGGAGATCGAGGAAGAGAACCGCATCCTCGAACATCGCCTGAAGGCGGGCGCCGATGGCCTCCGTAACCAGAAGGCGGCGGCGGACATCACGGACGTCGCCAGCGGCGACAACGTGACCGCCTTCCGGTTCTCCCACCCTCCCAAATTCTGAAGGACCATCACCATGGACGCAGTTATCCTTGAAGAACGCCCTGAGACCGGCATCACCGTCGTCAACGGCAAGAACTATATGACGGATGCGAAGGGCTCCCTTGTGCCCGTCGAGCTGATCAAGGCCGCGGACAAGCTCGAAGATGAGGTCGTGCGCAAAGTCATCGCGTTTGCCGAAGACATCTCGGCGCAGATCGCCCGGTTCCGGGTGCATTGCATGGATGATCTCGACGGCTTTGACGGCATCCTGGAGCAGGAATATGGCGCCAAGAAAGGCGGGGCCAAGGGTAACCGGACCTATCAGTCCTTCGACGGCCTGCTGAAAGTCCAGGTGTCCATCAACGATTTCGAGGACTACGGGCCGCAGCTTCAGACGGCGAAAACGCTCATTGTCGAATATCTCAACGAGATCACCTCGGAGAGCAGCGCCGAGATCCGCGCCATCATCACCAAGGCGTTCAACACCGACAAGGCCGGCAAAGTTGATCGTTCCGAGATCCAGAAGCTGACCAAGCTCGACATCGACGATCCGCGCTGGAAAGAGGCCATGCGCGCGATCGAGGAGGCAAAGCGCGTCAACTATTCGAAACAGTATATCCGGTTCTACCGTCGCGCCTCGATCAACGATCAGTGGCAGTCGATCACCGTCGACATGGCCAAGGCGTGAGGCGACCATGACCCACGCCAGCTATAACGAAGCTCTCTTTGAAGAAGAGGCCAGAGTGGTCGGGATCTTCCCGGTCGGCATGATCGGCGATGCCGAGAGCCCGCCGGAATGGCTGAGCGAGCTTTGGGATGACATGAGCGATCCCGACGACCTGCTCTTCCAGGCGCTTCCCGAACTTGCCGCCGTCATGGGCGACGACGTCTCCGCCTGGGCGGACGCGCTTATCATGCACTCGCGCTCCGGCTTCATCGTGCGGTTTGAAGTCTGCGTGAGGCAGTATTTCCCATCGCCCGTCACGACATTTCAATCCGGCTGGGGCTGGGTTCAGCTTGGCCTTTTCTACGCCGAGACGATCGACGAGATCGGCCCGACCGTCCTGAAGCACGCGCGCGAACAGCACGAGGCTGAGCGGCAGAAGGCAGGTTCGGCATGACCCGCGCCCTCAGCGTCGTTCGCGCGGACAAGCTGCTTGCGCAGAGCCGGTGCCCGGTTTGCGGCGCCGGCCGTGTCGAGACGATCGGCGGCAAAGGCTCGCCGATCGCCATCTGCGTCTATCGCTGCTCGGCCGAATTCGAGGTCGATGCGAACGGCGAAATCATCCCCATGAACGTCTGCCCGGCCGCGTCCTACGTCGCGGCGGCGCAGCTCAACAAGGAAGCGCGCGCAGACGCCGTGCGCCAGGCAGGTGGAGCATGAGGCATTTCCGAGACCAGCGGGCGATCCGCGAAGCCATTGCCGACATGTTCGAGGCCGAGGGCGCGCGGGTCGTTGACCAGGAAGGCGTGCTGTTCGCTCTCTTCTTCGATGAAGATCCCAGCGCCCGCATGCCGGTTGCGAGGATCAATCTCGACTGCCTTGCGGCCGACATTGAGAGGAAGCTGTCATGAGTGGTCTCCGCCACGACAACGTCGCCGACATGAACGTCTTGTCGTCAATGGTCAAGATCGTGCCGTCCTCCCTGCAAACGGCTCTTGCCGCCGCAATTATCGGCCGCGATCTCATGCGCGGACCATGGTGGCTTCGAGGCCTCGTATGGTGCGTAGGATCGATCCGGGGATGGGCGAAGACCACCACCTGGTATCTGTTCCTCTCCCACTTTCAACGGGGGATGTCCGAGCAAGTCGTCACGGAGTTTGCTCGCCATATCAACCACGGCAAGGACCTTTCCGACCCTCGTAGCGTCGGCGGGCTCAACCAGTGTGAAGTTGACGACACGGTTTTCGTTCTCAGGAATGTCCTCCGCAACGTCGATCTGCACCCGACGTATCGCGCCATTCTCGGCACCACCCCATCATCTTCTATCGCGAGGAAACGAGATGACCAAGATCACAATCACCGAGACTGGCAAGCATGACGTGAAGTTTCTTAAGGCCGACTGCGGCGTCCGCTACTGGGAAGACGGCACGGTCAATGGCGTCGATGATGACGACGACAACCCGGCGATGCCCTTTGCATCAAAGGACGGCTGGCGGATCCTGATCGACATTGAGGCCGGTGTTATCATCGACTGGCCGAAGGGTACCACCGCCGACGTTCATTACAAGGTCTGCGATGCGGGCGTTTACAGCCTACTCGACGCCGGCCGGAAAGAAGTCAAGCAGATCGACGGCTATGTCCCGAGCATCATGTGCCCGGAAGGCAACGGCTACGGCGATTACGTCATCATGAAAATCGATGGCGACGGCAAGATTGCGAACTTTGTTCCCGATCTCTCGGATTTCGAGGGAGACGACGCATGACCAACACCAAGAAGATAGACGACGGCGGGCCGGCGTTCAGCCGCCATGAAGAAATGATCGATGCCATCTGCAATGCCGTTATTCTTGGCGAGGATGAGAACGATCGCCCGGTCCATTTAGAACCTAGAGAGGCAGAAGCCGCTTTAGTGGCAGCGAATGTAAGATGGCTGCCCATCGAGCTTGCCGACAAGACCATCACCCAGGTGCAGGACTTTTCCGAAGTCGGCCTCACACTCCGCAACTCGGATCGGTATTGGGTTCGCGACGAGGACGGACGCATCTACGAAGCGTCGTGGAGCGTGTCGAATCACGGGCGGCAAAACTATTGGTGGGATTGGGAAGGCGAAAGCCCGGTCGATCCCGTCGAGTTCATGCCGCACCCGCTCGATACGCGTTTCGCCGCCCGGAAGGCTGGTGACGCATGACCGACCTTACCTCACTCATAGAGAAGCTGGAGAAGGCGGAAGGGCCTGATCGCTGGCTTGACGCCAAGATTGATGCGGCGCTTCGGATTGGCTCGATTAAAATGCAAGGGGATGGCTCTGGGTATGATTGGGCATGGGAAAAATTCCCTGTCTGGGCTCATCATACTCAGGCCCGCGGGATGTGCGGCGTTCGGCATGAAAGCGGCGATCTTGGCCTCGTATGGGACAGCCAGCCGTTCACCTCCTCCATCGACGCCGCCGTATCTCTGGCAGAGCGAGTGCTGCCGGGATGGGATTGGGGCACGCAGAGTTTCGGCGAAGACGGTGCGCACGGCCGGGTCTGGAAGCATGGGTGGCATGACGACACAGTTGTTCGCGCCGATCACTCCAGTCCCGTTATCGCCCTCGTCCTCGCGACCCTCCGCGCTCTCCAGTCACAAGGTGAAGCATGACCCTATCCGAAACCATAGAGCTTATCGAGAAGGCGATGGAAGTCAGAAGGGTTCTCGACCTATGAGCACTTCCCCCCTCATCAAATGCACAGCGTGCAGCGGACGCGGTTATCATCGCTGCGAATGCTGGCCAGGCGACTGCATATGCGGCTTCGGTGACGAGACCTGCGACGAATGCGGTGGCGAAGGCATCCTCGACAACAGCTACGACGACGATCTCACCGATTGCGACTGCTCGAACTATGAAACCGATCTGCTCGAAGGCAGCGCACGTTGCCATCGGTGCGGCCGAAGCTGGACGCTTTCGCAAGAAGACATCGCCGCCGAGATCGAGCACCAGGCCGCTTACATGGCGGACGAGGTCGAGGCTGACACCCCATCCACGGGCGGAGCCGGCCATGAGTGATCGTCTCGCTCCCGTCCATATCCACCCGACCCGCCCTATCGCGGACGGCATCCTCTTCGATGATCTCGACGGTGCACCGCTCGATGTCGTCAATCGCCTCGCCGCGCGCCAGATGGTTTTCGTGACTTACGTCCGCCTCAACCGGCGCCCGTATGGCGGCAGGATCGTCGCCCGATCAGAGGCGGAGGCGGAACAGATCGCCTTCGGCCGCGGCTTGGGCGAGACGGTCGTCGGCACGCTCGTGCTCGTCGGATATCTCAAAGGACAATCCCGATGACCTCATCCATCGCCGCCATGCACGTCGCCCGCAAGCAGCTCGATCTCGACGAGGACGCCTACCGCGCCAAGCTGTTCGCCATCACCGGAAAATCATCAGCGAAGGACATGACCGAAGCCGAGCGCCAGATGGTGCTCGGCGAGTTCCGGAAGGTCGGCTTTCAGCCGGCGCCTGGCCGCGCGGCCGCGCGCCGCCAACTCACCGGCAAATACGCCAAGAAGCTTCAGGCCCTCTGGATCGCCGGCTGGAACCTTGGCGTCATTCGGGATCGTGACGATCGGGCCATGCTCGCCTTTATCAAGGATCAGACCGGCCTCGACGACACGCGCTTCCTGCACCATGCCGACGATGCCCGCGCCGCGATTGAGGGATTGAAGGCCTGGTTGAAGCGAGAAGCCGCCGTGATGTTTGGCAACATCACCGGCTGCGAATGGCTCGCCAGCGACGGCGCGAAGATCGCCTGGGCACAGTGGCGCATCCTCACGCCCGGCGCGAACCTGATGGTCCGCAAGGGCTTCGACCAGGCTGTCTCCGAAATACTTGGTATCCGGCTCGTCTGGCTCGCCGACGTCAAGCCGGCGCATTGGCAGACCGTCATGAACATCTTCGGCGAGCGCATTCGTGCTGCCAGAAAGGCCGGCACACCATGACCGCGCCCCTCCACGTCACCGATCATGCCATCCTGCGATACCTGGAGCGTGCGCATGGCCTCGACGTGGAGGCCGTACGCCGGCATATCGCCAACCGGTGCGCCACCGGCGCGGAGCTACGTGCAACCACCGTCATAGTCGAGCGCGTCAAATTCGTCCTGGTCGACCGTGGCACCGAAACCGTCGTCGTCACTGTATTGAAAGCGCGGTGGCCCGTCAGGCCGGAGGGCATGAAGTGATGGCACTAGTTCGCGGACTTCTCTCGTTCTCGGACAACAAGCCTACGGTGAACCTTGGGTCCCTTTGCTGCGGATTTAAGTGCAATCCAGCTAGCGCTCACAGAGATGAGCCAGAGCAGAAAAATCATCACCTCCATGGCGTCCGGTGCACGACCGGCTTCTGCGAACCTGCCGAATGCTCGCAAGCATTGAAGGGCGACGAACGGGACCGATCCAACGAGATAGATGGCGTAGGCGATTGTGAGAACGCCCCCCATTATGTCGGTAGACTGTTCCATCAACGGTTTGCCGCAGTGGACGCAAACCTCCGCCTCGTCCGATACCGTCCCTACACAATCGAGGCATACGACAAGGCCCATATCATTCCCCTCCACATGATCGTGCGATTTCCTACCAAGGAATGCTCGCAACGAAAAGGCGAGTGATCGCGATGGCGCACGCAAATATGCCACTCTTTGAAACGCAGACGCTGAAGGCCATTCAAGCCGAGCGTGAAGACCTCTTGAGGCGCCTTCAACGTGGGGGCGTCGATGCCCACACCCGCATCAAGCGCGAGGAGCGCCTCAAGGTTCTCACCGCCCGGCAGATCGAGATCGAGACGGCCTTGAAAATGGGGAGGCATTGACCGATGCGGCGGGAACTGCCTGCACTCATTCGTGAGATTGCCGATATCGTTGGTCTGCCGGCGGCGCTGAAGCTTGCGGAGGCGAAGGGCGGTCAGCAGATTTTCATACCGAACGAAATGCCGGCCGATCACTGGATGGTTGACCTCCTCGGCGAAACAGCGGCAAATGCTCTCAGCGCCTACTTCACCCACGAAACGGGCGAGCATCTCCAGATCCCGAAGGCGGAGATACTGCGCCAGCGTAGCCGGATGACCATGGTGAAGACGCTGCTGGCGGAAGGTCGCTCGGCCAACGATATCGCCGCGATGGCCGATCTTTCGCGCCGCGACGTGTTCCGGAAGAAGAAGCAGCTCCGCGAGCGCCAGGAGCATCCCCAGCTTGATATGTTCGCCCTGAAGAAGACGCCTTCGGGGTGACGCGCGTCACCACCGCTCCGCCTCCACGCCTGACGGATACTGCCCCCGACCGTTGAACCGGTTTTCGGGGGCTTTTTATGAATTTTGACACCTGGGTGATTAACCGCCTGCTCGCCCATGGCGCCTATGCTGGCAAGGCCGACGATGCGCCCGGTCGCATGATGATCGAAGGCATCAAGCGGTTTCAGTCGGCGGAAGGCCTTCCGGTGACCGGCATGGCGAACGAAGCCACCGTCACGGCCCTGCGCCGCTCGTCGGCGGTGCCCAACGCTAAACTCATGATCGCGCCCGATGCGCCGACTGAACCGGTCTGGATGCGCGAGGCCCGGCGCTATCTTGGCCTTCGCGAGATCGTGGGGCGTGGTTCGAACTCCACCATCATGTCTTGGGCAAAGCGTCTCGGCGGATGGGTGGCGAGCTTTTACACCGACGACGATATTCCGTGGTGCGGACTAGCCGTCGCGGCATGGGTCGCGGTGACGCTGCCACAAGAGGCATTACCCTCTAATCCGCTCGGCGCGCTCAACTGGCGCACCTTCGGCATTGCGCTATCGACGCCGTCTGTCGGTGCGATCCTCGTCTTCTCGCGCACCGGTGGCGGGCACGTCGGCCTCTATGTCGGCGAGGATGCCACGCACTATCACGTCCTTGGCGGCAACCAGAGCAACAGCGTTTCCATCACGCGCGTTGCGAAATCCCGCCTGGTCGCGATCCGGTATCCGAAGACGGGCGGCAATCCGTTCGGCGGCCGGGTTCATCTCAGCGCAAAGGGCGTCCCAGTGACGAGGAACGAAGCATGAAGGACGGCCCGGCCTACAACACCACGAAGCGCCAGATCTGGTTTTCCTTCACGCTCGGCTGGCTGGTCATCCTCCTTCTCGTCGTCGGTGGCCTTCGCGGATCCCGCGAGGCCGTGGACCTTGCCGGCATTACCATTCCGTCGATGATCCTGCTCATTGCGGCGATGCTCGGCATCCATCGCTACACGGGGTCGATGGACTTCCGGGCGATGCGGGATCAGACCCCGTCCGGCATGGAGCCGCCTTATCACGCCCGCGACGAGCCGACGGGAGAAGTCCAGTGATTGCCGCACTTCAAGGGCGGGCAGCGCAGGCCCTTGTCGGTCTGGCGCTGCTCGTCGGCCTCCTTCTCGCCGGCTGGCTCATCCTGGACAGGCTCGACACGATGATCGAGCGCGCCAAGCTGGCGGCGATCGAGAGCCGGGACGCCTACTGGACGGCCGAGATCGAGCGCGGGAACGCCGAGGCCAACCGCCGCATCGCCGACCAGGCGCAGGCGGCGCTCACCATTGAGACGGCCGCCAACGCCCGCATCCGGGCGGTCGAAATCGAGAATGCCAATCTGGAGGCCAAGAATGCGGCGCTACCGAATGGCGATGCTTGCGGCCTCGGCCGTGATCGCGTCCGCCTGCTCCCCCACTGATCGGAAGCCCATCATCCGCGTTGTCGAGGTGAAGGCGACGGTACCGGACAGCGCCCGCCAGAAATGCGCCCAACCCGTCGCGCTGCCTGACCGGGACATGACCTCGGGCGAGGTCACCGTGAAATGGGGCGCCGATCGAGCGGCGCTCATGACTTGTGAAACACGCCGCGCGTCGGCAATTGCGGCTGTGGATGCCGCCGGAGTTAGCCGATGATATTCGACCTGGCCATTGCCGCACCGATCGTTGCGTTCGTTTTGTCCGTTATCGCGCTCGGCACACAGATCAAATCAATCTTGTCGTCCGGTGAAAAGAAGATCGAAGAGCGCGTCACAAAGCTTGAGACGAAACTTGTCGAGCACGATCGCCGCGTCCAGACCGTCGAGAACGAGATGAAGCATCTGCCGGATCGCGAGACCGCGCACAATCTCCAGATCAGCATGGAGCGCATTGCCGGACGGCTCGACACGATGGACGAGCGGCTCCGGCCGATCGCCGCAACCAATCACCGTTTGCAGGAATATCTGCTGGAGCAAGCCAAGAAATGAGCATCGAGAACATTATCCAGGAGGAGGCCCGGCTCATTATCCTCAAGGAGCTGAAGCTCCAGCCGAACCGCTCGCTCACCTCCGAGGCGATGCGGCGCTATCTCCTGCGCAGCTTTCTCATCGACAAGCCGCGCGAATGGGTCGAGAGCCAGTACATTTTCCTGCGCGATATGGGCGCCGTCGATGTTATTCCCGCCGGTTCGGTCACCATTGCGCGGCTGACGGAACGGGGCGATCTGTTCCTTCAGGGCCTCGCCTCCATTTCCGGCGTCCAGTCCCCGTCCGCGAGGGCGTGACATGGCAGAGGATCGCCGCGGCCGTGGTCGGCTGGACAGTCTGGAGCTGTTGCCCGAGGAGGCGCAGGACGATGTGATCTGGGCGGTGGGGCAGCTCAACGAGCGCCGCCGATCGACAGCCGACATTCTTTTTGAACTGAACGACCGGCTTGAGGTGAAGGGCATAGACCCCATCTCCAAATCCGCCTTCTACCGGCGCTCGGCGCGGCTCGCGAAACGCGCCATGCAGTTGGAGGAGCGCCGTTACATCTATGCCGGCATCGCGGAAAAGCTGACGCCCGAGGAGATCGGCCGCAACGATATCGTGCTCGGCGAATTTCTGAAGACGCTTATCGACGAACTGCTGGACAAGGACGATCCCGACAGCAAGAGCGCGATGGAACTTGCGCGCGCCTACAAGGACACCATCGTCGCGCAGCGCCATTCGGCCGAACATCGCCGCAAGGGCGAAGAGGAAGCCAAGGCCAGCCTCAAGAAGGTGGTCGACGAGGTTGGCGAGGTCGCGCGCAAGGCGGGCGTCACCGAAGAAACCATGGAGGAAATCCACCGTGCGCTTGGGGTTCTCTGATGGGGAACGCCCGCGTCATCCCGGCCAACCCGAAGGCGATATTCCTGCCCTATCAGGGTAAATGGGTGCTGGATAATTCCCGCCTGAAGCTGATGGAGAAGGGGCGCCAGATCGGCCTGTCCTGGTCTACGGCCTATGCCACCGTGTCGCGCACGGCGCTGGCGAGCGCCCGGCTCGACCAATGGGTTTCGTCTCGCGACGACATCCAGGCGCGGCTGTTCCTCGAAGACTGCAAACTCTGGGCCGGCATCCTCGATCTTGCCGCCCAGGATCTCGGCGAAGTGGCCGTGGACCCGGACAGCAAGCACAGCGCCTATGTGCTGCGCTTCGCCAACGAGCGGCGCATCCATTCCATGTCGTCGAACCCCGACGCCCAGGCCGGCAAGCGCGGCGGGCGCGTGCTTGACGAGTTCGCGCTGCATCCCGATCCGCGAAAGCTCTGGTCGATCGCCTATCCCGGCATCACCTGGGGCGGTTCGATGGAGGTCATCTCCACGCATCGCGGCTCGCAGAACTTCTTCAACCAGCTCGTCCGCGAAGCACGCGAGAACGGCAATCCGAAGAAGATCAGCCTGCACCGGGTGACGCTCGAAGAGGCCTTGAAGGACGGTTTCCTCTGGAAGCTCCAGCAGTCTCTTCCTGCCGACGACGAGCGCCAGGCGATGACGGAGGGGGAATATTTCGACTGGGTCAAATCCGGCTGCGCCGACCAGGAAAGCTTTCTGCAGGAATATATGTGCCAGCCGGCCGACGACGATGCGGCCTTCCTGGAATACGACCTCATCGCCGGCTGCGAATATCCGACCGCCGTGGACTGGCGGAAGATCGAGGGCCGTGACCTCTATGCCGGCATCGACATCGGCCGCAAGCATGACCTGACTGTGCTCTGGATCGTCGAGCGCCTGGGCGATGTTCTCTATACCCGTCATATCGAGACACTGAAGAACATGGCAAAGGCCGACCAGGAAGCCGTACTCTGGCCCTGGATCAACCGCTGCCGGCGCACCTGCATCGACGCAACGGGCCTTGGCATCGGCTGGGCCGATGACGCGCAGCGCAAGTTCGGCAGCTATGCCGTCGAGGCCGTCACCTTCACGCCCCGTATCAAGGAGAGCCTTGCCTATCCCGTCCGGTCTCGGATGGAGGATCGACGGCTTCGCATCCCCTACGACCAGGCTATCCGTTCCGACCTGCGCTCCGTCACCAAGCAGGTGAGCGTCGGCGGCAATATCCGCTTCACCGCAGAGCGCACGCCGGACGGGCACGCCGACCGGTTCTGGGCGCTCGCCCTTGCAATCGAAGCCGCCGGCAACGCGCCGGTGAAGTTTGAGTATCAGAGCGCCCGCGATCTTCATGCCGCCCCGGGTGACGATGACGACGACGGCGAATTCTTCGGGAGAGCACATTGGTAGAGCGCACATCTTCCATCCTCGGGCCGGATGGCCGGCCGATCGTCGTCAAGACGTTGTCCGAGGAGATCGCCACGCCGACCGTTGCCGGCGTGCGGCGCACCCATGAGGAGCGGGTCGCGGCGCGTCTCACGCCCGAGCGCCTTGGCACGATCCTGCGCGATGCCGCCGAGGGTAACGCTCGCGCCTATCTCACCCTTGCCGAGGAGATGGAGGAAAAATACCTGCATTACGCCTCGCAGCTCCAGACGCGCCGGCTTGCGATCGAAAGCGTCGATGTCACGGTCTCCTCAGAAAAGGTGCCGGCAAAGATTACCGACGCGGTCAACGAGCTGATCGACGACGACGGTTTCCGCGAGGCGAAGGGCAACCTGCCGGACGGGATCTCGAAGGGCTATTCCGTCGTCGAGATGATGTGGGAGTATGAGCGCAAGCGTCTCCGTCCGGTCGAATACAAGGAGCGAGATCCGCGCTTCTTCCAGATGGAACGGCTCGGCCTTCGTGATCTCCGTCTTGCCGTGGACGGCTCGATCGAGGGAGAGGAGCTTGCCCAGGCAAAATTCCTTCGCCACCTGCCGCGCACCAAGCTCGGTCTGCCCTTGCGTCGCGGCATGGCGCGGCCCGCCGCGTGGGCGTTTCTCATCCAGCAGTTCACCTTGCAGGACTGGGCGGCGTTTTCCGAAGTCTACGGCATGCCCTTGCGACTCGGGAAATACCCGGCCAATGCCAGCTCCGGCGACAAGCGGACCTTGCTGCGCGCCGTCACCTCGATCGCCAACGATGCCGCCGCGATTGTGCCGGAGGGCATGATCATCGAGTTTCATGAGATCAACGGCGCGAACGGCGCCGCCGTCTTCGGCGGGCTTCTCGACTACATAGACAAGCAGATCTCGAAGCTCGTCGTCGGCCAGACCATGACCAGCGACAACGGCTCGTCCCTCGGCCAGGCCAAGATCCACAATGAGGTGCGGCTCGACATCCTGCGCGCCGATTGTCGGCAGCTCGCCATCACGATCAACCGGGATCTCATCAAACCGTTTGTCGATCTGAACTTCGGGCCGCAGGAGCACTATCCGCTCGTCGAGCTGCCGGTGCCCGATCCCGAGGACGTGAAGGCCTTGTCGGATAGCCTCGCGCAGCTCGTGCCCCTCGGCCTACGCGTCAGCCAGAACGAGATCCGCGAAAAGCTAGGCCTTTCCGATCCGCAGGCGGACGACGAGATCCTGAAGAAAGTGGAAGCGCCGGCCGAGCCGCCGCCTCCGCCCGGATCGACGAAGCCGGCGAAGACACCACCCGCAACTCCGCCGGCCAACGACGATGAGGAACAGAAGGCGAAGACGGTCGCGCTCTCGGCGCTCGTGTCCGACCACAAGAGGGCCTGCCGGTGCGGTGCCTGCGAAGCCTTGCTTGCGGCCGAGGCCGGCGAACCGGATGCACTTGATCAGATCGATCAGCTCTTCACGGAAACCATGGATGATTGGGAAGCGATTTCCGCGCCGATCATCCAGCCGCTCACGGAAATTCTTCAGAATGCTGGGAGCTTCGAAGAGGCTTTGAGCCTCCTTCAAGCGGCCGGTCCCGACACTTCGAAGCTCGCCGCAAGCCTGACGCGGCTCACCACTATTGCCCGTGGCATCGGCGACATTGCGGACTGACCGATGGCACAGTTCACGGATCGGTTCGAAACCACGCGGGAAGTTACCTCCTATTTCGACGGAAAGGGGTTGAAGCCCGGCTTCTCCTGGCTGGATGTCTTCGCCCAGGAGCCTGCGTACAACTTCACGGTGGCGAAGGCCGTCGAGCTGGAGCTGCTCACGAGCTTCCGCAATGTGACCTCGACCGCGATCACCGGCGGCTATGGCTTCGACACCTGGCGCAAGGACATGGCCGCCGAGTTGCAGCGTCTCGGCTGGTACGGGCCGCGCATGGTTTCCGACCCAAGCGGCGTCGATCCGGATCGCATGGTCGACTTCTCCTCCGACCGGCGACTGCGCACCATCTTCTGGAGCAACATGAACTCGGCCCGCGCGGCCGGACAATGGGAGCGGGCGCAGCGAACGAAGCGCGGCTTGCCCTACATCCTCTATGTCCGCACCACGTCCGGCGATCCGCGTGTCGAGCACCTCGCCTGGGTCGGCCTCATCCTACCCGTCGATCACCCCTTCTGGAAAACCCACTGGCCGCCGAACGGCTGGATGTGCAAGTGCCAGGTGCGCCAGATCAGCGCCCGCGAGGCTGAGCGGCTGCTTGGCACCTCGCGCGTCGTCGGCAAGGATCCTGACGGCAACGACATCACCATCAGCTACACCGACCAGGTGCCTGACCTTGGCCCCGATCGTGACTTCCGGAACCGCCGCACCGGTGAGATCGTCAAGATCCCGCCCGGCATCGATCCGGGCTGGCAGACCAATCCCGGTCTTGCCCGCGCTTCGACCCTTGTCCAGAACTTTGAGGATAAGCTTGCCGTCGCCCATGTCGATGACGCGACGAAGGTCCTGAAGGAGCTTTGGGACGATCCGTATCTCAGGATCGCACCGAAGCTTCCCGAAGCGGTCTGGCTTCCGGCCGGCCACAACGCCGCACTTGCCGCAGAAATCGGCGCGACCTCGCCCGTCATCTCCATCACCAGCGAGGCGCTCGCCGATCATATCGGTCGCGGCACGAGCACCGTGGAGGATCTGACGGTTCTGCCGGAGCTTCTGTCGAAGGGCGAGATCGCTTCCGACCAGTCGGGCACGGGGAGCACGCGCTCGCTGCTCTGGCGGGCCGGTCGATCGCTATGGCGGACGCTCGTCAGCCTCTCCCGGAACGGCACGATGCGTGCCAGCGACCTCACCAGAATAGACGCGCCGTAGACGCGCGCAGGCGGCTTGGCTGCATCATCAGTCGATTTTGACCGACATGCGCGCCCACGGGCTTCAAAACGGCTTCAAATTTGATGTAGCGCGCCTCTGCGCGGTGCCTGAAGCGGATGGCGGCCTGATCGGGGAGGATTGAGTGGGGGTGACGCGCGTCACCTCCGGAGGCGATCGTCTCGCATGGCAGATATTGCCGCATGACGAAGAGCACCGCAACCCGCCCTGAACATCAATCGGACCTCACCAGCGCCGCCATCGGCGTCGTGCTGCTGGACGCCTTCCTCGCCGATCCGCAGGCGGCAGACGCCAAGCGCGGCCCGGAATGGATCAAGGTTGCCCCGCGTGGTGCCTTCACGGCCCGTGACGGCCGGAAGTTCTCCGTCGATCCGGAGGCGTTATCCGCGCGGTTCACATCCGACGCGGTCGATCTGCCCGTCGATATCGACCATTCCACCACGCGCAAGGCGATCTTCGGCGATCCGGCTCCGGCCGTGGGCTGGATCAAGGAGCTTCAGGCGCGTGCCGATGGGCTCTATGGCCGGGTCGAGTGGCTCGACGAGGGCCTGCGCGTCCTGTCGGCGCGGTCGCACCGCTACATCTCCCCGACGCTTGCCGGCGAAGGCCTGAAAATGTGGCTGCACTCGGCCGCGCTCGTCGCCGCTCCCGCAGCCTCGATGCCGGCGGTCGCGTCGGCCGATCTTTCCGCAACCCTGGAGAAACCCATGTCGAAAGCCATTGCCGCCGCCCTCGGCCTTTCCGAGGACGCCGCCGAGACGTCGTGCCTTTCCGCCATCACCAACCTCAAAACCCGTATCGATCCGGCCGTCCACGCCCAGGCGCTCGACCAGGTGAAGACGCTTTCCGCCGAGCTGGGCGGTATCAAGGCCGCGACCCGCAAGGGGAAGGTCGATGCGCTCCTCGAGGACGCCGTCACGAAGAAGAAGATCAGTCCGGCCCAGCGTGAAAGCTACGAGCTGCTTTGCGCCACCGATGACGGTCTCGTCCAGGTGGCCAAGCTGATCGAAACGCTCGGTGCCGGCCTTGCCGCGTCCGGCCTCGATGAGAGGAAGCCGGCAGGCGACATCCACACTCTCTCAGCTGTCGATCGCCAGATCATCGCCGAGATGGGGCTCACTGAGGAAGAGTATCGCAAGGCGAACGGCCTCGCCGCCGCCTGAAGCCTGAGGGGATTTTGACATGACGGCACTTACGCAGGCCCGCCAACCCATCGAGATCGAGGGCAAGTTCGGGATCGCTCCTGTCAAGGGAGCAACCACCATTCTCCAGGGCGCGCTTGTCGTCGCCGAGAGCGGCCTTGCCGTTCCGGGCAAGACAGCGGCTGGCCTCGTCATTCTCGGCATGGCGCGCGAGACCGTGAAGAACTCCGGCGCGGACGGCGCCGTGAACGTGCCCTTCGAGCGCGGGGTCTTCGATTTCGCGAACTCGGGCAGCACGGACGAGATCACCGCCGCCGACCTCGGCAAGGACGCCTACATCGTCGATGACCAGACGGTGGCAAAAACGTCGAACAGCAGCGCCCGCTCCGTCGCCGGCAAGATCATGCACATCGAAGGCGGGCGCATCTTCGTGCGCGTCGGCCTCTAATCACGAGGGACACATGGCAAAGGTTATCACCCCCGACGTTCTCCAGGCCGCCCAGCGCGGCTTCAAGACGGCCTTCCAGGGCGGCTTTTCCGGCGTAACGCCGATGTTCGAACAGATCTGCACCGTCATCATGTCGACGGCAGGCGAGGAAACCTATGGCTGGCTCGGCGACATGCCGAAACTGCGCGAGTGGATCGGCGATCGCCAGGTCAAGTCGCTCGCCAGCAAAGGCTATACGATCCGCAACCGCAAGTTCGAAATGACGATCGGTGTCAGCCGCGACGACATCGAGGACGACAAGCTCGGCCTCTACACGCCGCGCTTCAAGATGCTAGGCGAAAGCGCCGCGAAGCATCCCGAGGAAGTCGCCTTCGAACTGATCAACGCCGGCACGAGCCTTCCCTGCTACGATGGCCAGTTCTTCTTCGACACCGATCACCCGGTCGGCAAGGAAGGTAACGTCCAGTCCGTTTCGAACTTCCAGTCCGGCGCCGGTGCGATGTGGGTCTTGGCCGATCTCAGCCGGCCGCTCAAGCCGTGGATCTTCCAGAAGCGCCGCGACTACAGCTTCACCACGATGGAAGACGCGAAGACCTCGACCCACGTCTTCATGACCGACCAGTATCTCTATGGCGTCGATGCCCGCGTGAGCGCCGGCTTCGGCTTCTGGCAGATGGCGTTCGGCAGCAAGGCGACCCTGGACGCCACGAACCTGAAGGCCGCCTACGAGGCGATGATCGGCTACAAGGATGATGAGGGTCGCCTCCTCGGCATCCGTCCGACGCACCTCATCGTCGGCGCGACGAACCTCTTCAAGGCCCGTGAAATCCTGCTCTCCGAACAGATCGGCGGCTCGACCAACACGCTGCGCAACCTCGTGCAGATCATGGATGCGCCGTGCCTGAAGTAATCCCGGGAGCGGCCGCTTCGGCGACCGCAAGCTGCCGGCGGATATTCTCCTCCCATCCGCCGGCGGTTTTCCGAGCGCAGCCCGGCGCTGCTTTCCGAAAACCGACAGGAGGCCGAAATGGCAAAACTCGACGTCAAATCCAAGTTGCCGCTGAACGGCGCGCCCGCCGCATCGATCGCCACCGAGCCGGCATTGACCGGGCCGGCCGCACCGGTGGGCAATGAGGCGTCCGCTTTTCTGGAAAATGTCGAGCTGAAGGGTTCCGAGAAGACACCGGAGAACCTCGGCCCTGGCTTCGCCCCACCCAGGGAAGCCGAGGCGCTGGTCCGCGAGATCAACCAGGCTCCGGATGCCGACCGTGAGGCGCTTCTTAACGCCGTCGAAGCCCTTCGTGACGACAATGCGGCGGCAGTCCGGCCGACCTATGCTGTCGGTGTTTCCCTCGCCGAACGCATCTACATCATCTCCGCGCCGGGTGGCCCGCGCCGCCGCGCCAATCTCTCCTTCGGGCCGGAGCCGCGCGAACTGGTCTGGGAAGATCTCGGTGAAACCGACGAGGCGCGCGAGCAGGCCCTCGATGCGCTCCGCGCGGATCCGCTCATCAAGATCGACGGTCGCTACGAAGAGCGCCCGCTCGAAGACTGAAATCCGAGCAGGGAGCGCCGCGAGTGGCGGAGGCCGGAGGAGCCGATAGGCCGAGCCGGTAGCAAGCCCGAAGCCCTGGTGCAGAAGAAACCCACACGGGGCACCAGAACAGCGGCAACCAAACACGCGAGGAGACCATGACCGTTTACGCCACGATTGCCGATCTACAGGCCCGCTTCCCGGCGGAGCTGATCACGCTCGCGGCGGACGAGTCCACCGGCGAGCGCGACGACGTTCGCATCGGTCATGCTCTTGCCGACAGTTCGATCGAGATCCGCGCCATCCTCGCCGCGCGCTATTCGCCTGCCGAGCTGACCTCGCTCGACGAGGCTTCTCTTGCGGTGCTGCGCGTCTATTGCTCCGACATGGCGCTTTATCGCGTGGCGCTCTCCTTCTCCCGTTCCTCCGAAACCATCAAGGAACGCTACGACCAGGCCGTCAAACGGCTTGAGGCCATCGCCGCCGGCAAGGGTGCGCTGTCCACCACGGGCGGTGCGCCCGGCGGGCCTGCCGGCGGCGATGCGCTCCCCGATGGCGTCGGTCAGAACGAGGTTGTCCTCGTCGCCCCGGAACGCGTCTTCACGCGGGAGAGGCTCGGCCGGATATGAGCATCTCCATCGTCGTCGATACCTCGGATTTCGGGGATGTCTTCCGCAAGCTGCGCCCGCTCACCGAATTCGACGAGGTCGAGTTGATGAGCACCATCGGGCAGCTTGGTGCGCGTCAAACCACACGGCGCATCGAGGAGGAAAAGACCAGTCCTGACGGTGCGCCTTGGCAACCAAACCTGGAGGGTACATCGATCCTCGTCGACACCGGCCTGAACCTTCTTTACTCGATCGCCTCCACCGCATCTGCGTCCGAGGCTGAGTGGGGCTCTAACTGGCAATATGCGCATGTTCATCAGAACGGCATGGTGATTAAGCCAAAGAGCGCTAAAGCCCTTAGCTTCAAAGTCGGCGGAAACTTCGCTCAGGTGAAGTCAGTATCGATCCCGGCCCGGCCCTTCGTCGGCCTCTCTGAGGAGAACCGCCAAGAGATCATGGATCTCGTCACCGACTTGTTCGGGGTGATGCAATGATCCAGCCCGCAACCCTCACGCAACTCATCGCCGCCGACCCGATCGCGCCGGCACAGCGCGCCATCGTCGAGACCGTAAAGACGAAACTGCCGGGCGTCTCCGTCATGCTGCATCCCGGCAAGGTGGATATTTCCGAGCTGGTATCGAAGGCACTGGTCGCGGCACCCGGCGTCGGCATCGGCTGGAGCCGGGTTCGCACGCTGCGCGCCGTCGATGGCCACTTCAGCTTCCTGGTCGACTGGGTCGCCTATATCGTCGCCGAGGCCCGCGCGGTCGACAATCGCCGTGTCGAGAAGGAGGCCGTGGCGCTCGCGATCGGCAACCGGTTGATGCTGATACTCGCCGATGGCGATATCTCCTTCTGGGGCCTTTCCGGCATTTCGCCGCCCGAGCCGGTTCCCGGGCCGGAGTTCAAGCCGCTCTTCACCGTCGCCGACGCCTCCCAGGGCACGGTCTATTACACCGTCACCTGGTCGCAGACCCTGACCGGTCTCGGCGCGACCTATCTTCCGACCGTGACGGGCACAGTCGATCCCGATGCCGCGATCATCCACTATCCGTCCGCCGAGGAGCTGGCGGAGATGGACGGCTGGCTTGCCGGCGGGCCGGAGGTGGACGATGCGTGATCACGCCGCCCTAGAAATCCGCCGCCTGCGCGAGCAGATGGAACAACTCAACCGCCGCGTGGCCATGATGAACTTGCCCGGCAAGCGCGGCCCGATCGATCCGGAAAAGCGGCTCCTGCGCCTGAAGCTCGGCAAGACCAGTGATGGCCGGGACATTCTCGGCCCGTGGTCGCGCTGGCAGGAGGCCGGCGCCGGCGGCCTGAAGATCCATAGCCAGCCGGCAGAGAACGAACAGATGGTGCTTTCGTCCATCTCCGGCACGGTCGGGGCCGCGTCCGTCGCGATGCCGGCAACCTACGACCAGGACCATGCCTCGCCCTCTCAATCCGAGGACACCGCCGTCTTCGAGCGCGGCGGCGGGCGCGTCGAGATCGGGCCGGAAGGTATCCGGCTCATCGGCAATGTTTACGCCAGCGGCGGCGCCTTCGAGCACGAGGGCGTCAATGTCGGCAAGGATCATCTTCACACCGGCGATGACATGGACGGCATCACCGGCCCACCGCAGCAATGAGGACTATCATGGCAAAGCCGACACAGCCCAAAGATGCCCCGGAAGCCACGCCGCCCGCCGAGCATGACGACGGCAAGATCGCCTACGAGATCGTCCGTCCCGCCCCGCCCCGCATCGCGCTCCAGTTCGTGCCCGAAGACCAGACGGAAATCCGCCTGACCGAAGTCCAGGCCCGCGCCGAGGTGCTGGCCGGCCATATCCGCCCGAAGACGCCGGTCACGGTGCCTTCGAACACCGACTGAACCCGCTTCAAAGGATCGTAAAACCACATGGCCGGCATCATCCGCTATCGCCAAGGCACGCATGAGGAGACCGGAGCACCGCTCACCGGCTCGGCTCATCTTGCGCAGTCGCTCGGCGAGATCTGGATGACCAGCCTCAACATGATGCCGATGCTGCTCGACTTCGGCGCGAACCTGCGCGGCTTCCTCTCCGAGGACGTCACACCCGCCCTGGCGCTTGCTATATATAATGAGTTGGCGGTTTCGGCCGCGCGCTGGGAGCCGGAATACGCCATCGCGCAGATGCAGCTCGTGCGGCTCACCCAGGACGGCGCGCTCGGCCTGCGCCATGCCGGTCTTTATTATCCCGAAGGGCGCTACGGCAATTTCGACATCGTCGAGCCGTTCTCCGATCTTCGCCGCAGCTTCGGGATGCCCGCACGATGAGCCGCTTTGCCGCCATCACGCTCGACCTGTCCCGCTTCCCCGCGCCGCTTGCCGTGCGCGGCATGGACTTCGATCGGATTTTCGCCGACCGCCTGGCGCGCCTTCAAGCCCTTTTCGACGAAGCGGGCATCCCGTTTTCGGTCGCAATGCTCCAGACCGATCCGGCAGTGGTGCAGCAGCGTGTCGATGCCTTCCGCGAGACAGGCGTCTTCGGCTGGATGAATGACGCCATCCAGTCGGTCATGATTGCCTTCGCTGCAAAGACCGACCTCGACCACCTGGCGCTCACGGCATCCATCCAGTTGCCCGCCGCCTGGCGCGAGAGCATGCTGCGCCGGATCATCCTGCCGGCAAGCGAGACGACACCCGCCGTCATGGAGAGCGATGACGAATTCCGCCGGCGCATCCTCCTCGCACCGGAGGCCTACTCTACCGCCGGCACCACGGGCAGTTACATCTTTCACGCACTGTGGGCAGATCCACGCGTTCTCAACGTGGATGTCTGGACGCCGGCGCCGGGCGAAGTCATCGTCGCCGTCCAGTCCCGCGAGGGTGACGGTTCCGCACCGGACGATCTCGTCGAAGCTGTGCGCGCACATCTTGCGCGCTCCGACATCAAGCCGCTGACCGATGTCATATCCGTCCGCTCCGTCGTCAACATCGGCTATGCGATCTCGCTCGACGCCTACATCCTGCCCGGCCCCGACCACGCCACCGTCGAGGCGGCGATCGAAGCGTCGGTCCTGAAGGTCGCGGCCGCCAGGCATACGCCTTCGCGCGACATGCCCCGCTCGGCGATCATCGGCGCGGCACAGCTCGACGTGGTTGACAAGATCATCCTGCCGTCGCCGGCGACAGATATAGCGCGGGGCTATGGCGAAGTGGCTCACCTGACCGATCTTGCCGTGAGGGTGCATGTCCATGGCGGATAGCTTCAGGCCCCTCACGCCACGCGTCACCGCGCGCCGCCGCATCGTCGAGCAGGTTTCGGCCGAACGCTGGCCGAACATAGGCGCCGACATCATTGCCAAGTTCAAGAAGCCGTGGGAGTGCGAAGCTCACCTCCTGCCGTTCCTCGCCTTCGAAGCTTCCGTCGATATCTGGAACGAGCTTTGGCCGGAATGGAAGAAGCGCTCGGTCATCGCCAGCGCGAAAGCCGACCACGCCATCAAGACCACCGAAGCCGGTATCCGTCGCTATATCCAGATCGCCGATGCCGAAGTTCTCCAGGTGGTGGCGCCGCCGGAAGGCTTCTTCGCCGCGCCCGATCTCAGCAAGGCGGAGAAGGACGCTCACATCCGCAAGCATCCCAAGGTGCGCATCACGCTGGCACGCGGCACGGGCGTTTCGCTGAACGGCGACGGTTTTTTCGCGGACATCTCCTTTGCGGACGCCGCCTTCACCGGCATCGATGATGCCCCGGCGCTCTATGGACGCCGCGCCTATCTCGTCCAGAACGGTCTATCGACGCCCCTGCAGCTCACGCGTCTCGTTTCGCAAACCGATACGCGCCATGCCGTCGAGATCGAGCGCCTGGTGGTTCCGGGCAAGAGCACCGCGATGAGCTTCGTGGGCGAGATCGGCGCGGATGTCGGCTTCGCAGAGGGCTGGGACGATCCGCCGCGATCCTTCACCTTCGCGCTCGACCGGACCTACCAGCACACGCAAAGCCATCTGGAGCTGTCCATGCTGGAAGTGGGCTTCCTGCCGCGCGACGTGCGCTATGAGCGGGAAAGCGAGACGGGCGAGGCTGGCGACGATTTCTTCGCAGGCGCCTCCTTCAGCGATGTGCATTTCGTAGGTGTCGATGACGCCAAGGACCTGCTTGCGGACGTGCTCTACCTTTACGATCCGTCGATCCCGTCGCCGATGGTCGCCGGCGGCGGCTTTGCCGACATCAATCGTGTCGACATGGGGCACCACCGGGCAGAGCTGCTCGTCGACTGGAAGATGAAAGAGAGCACGCGGGACGCCTTCTTCTGCGATCTCTCCTTCGTCGAGGATGCCTACGCCTATCCGATCGACACGACACGGCGCGATTTCCTGCTTTCGGCCATCGCGGCCTCGCAGCGCCTCAGTGACCATATCGGCGTCACCTTCCAAACCCACCGCGCCCGCACCTGGGCGGACGGCATGCCGCTGGACGGCTCCGTCCGTCTCGGCGAGCCGGTCTTGAACGTACTTTGAACCGAGAGGATTGCCATGTTCAGAAAGGTCAACATCACCCAGTTCCAGAAGGTGACGGTGCAGGACTTCAACGACTTCGGAAACCACCCGCGTGAAGCCCTCGATTACCTCGTGCGCGACTTCGGCGGATATCCCGCCGGACGCTATGTCGGGTTCCCGGTCGAGCAGACCGGCATGTCCACGGTTCGCGTGGGCGCGGGCCGGTATTACAAGGGTGACGGCACGGGCTATCTGTTCGACGCCGCGGGTGGGCAGACCATCGACCTGCTCGATTTCCTTCCGGCCGTCGCCAAGAAGATCGCGACCATTGTCGTCTATGGCAACCTGATCGATACGGATCTCGACGCGCGCACCTACCAGACCAACCCGGCGACTGGAGCGACGGAAGCGCGGGACACCTCGACGGAGAGCCGCCGCCAGGCCTATGTCAGCCATCTGCTCGGCACGGAAAATGCCACGCCTTCACCGCCGGCCGTGCCTGCCGACTACGTCGCCATAGCGCATGTCATCCTCACGCCCGCAGGCGTCGAGAGCATCACCCAGCTGACCGCGAACCGTGTCGTCTCCACCTATCGCAACGCGGAAGACATCACGTCGATCAACGGAAGGCTCAATGCCGTCGGGCCGCAGATCGACACATTGCGCACCGATATTTCAGGTCTCGCCTCGGCCGTGCGGACCAAGGCAGAGGCGAAATTTGTGCACGCGATCGCCCTCGACATGGCGCGGGTCAAGGAGCGCGTCGATCTGCCCGACGATTACGCCACCTATGGCGCCGATCATTTCCTCGACGCACTGGAAAGCGATCCCGACGCGCCCGGTTATGACTGCCTGGTCCGTGAGGGCGCGCGCTTTGCCCTGGCGGCCAGCGCGACGGCACGTATAGCCCTTGAGAACGCAATCGACCCGCGCGTCACCGTCAACGACAACATGGTTCTGCCGAAATATACGGCAGTGCCCCGGCTCTCGATCATCGGCAACGAAGCCGACTATCCGCTGACCAATACCACGGTCGAGAATGTCGAACTTCGCCAGTTGCAGGAAACGCGCATCGTGCGCGAGTTTCTCGGCGCCGCGCGGTGGTGCTCGAATACGCGCTGGTGGAACTCCGGCCAGTACGATCCGGTCACCGGTATTTTCCGGCGCAACGGCGAAACATTCATCATCAGCACCAGCGCCCGCCCGCCGTCGTCGGTTACCGACAGTCTTGGAAACCTCGCTGGCCAGGCGGTTTATGCGCATCGATACACCGAACGTTCAGTGATCGACACGCATTGGGAACAGGTTTCGACCACCGACAACGTGGCCGGCTCGATCTCTGCCCAGACGGTGTTGCACAGCCAGGACGGCTATCTTGCCGAACATCGCTTCTTCATTACCAAGAGGGCGAGTAGCGGCGATATCCGCGTCCTCATCTGCGAGGTGAATGAAGCTGATCAGCCTATGCTGCATCGCATCCTTGCGCAGGCAGTCGTGCCGAATGCCCAGATCAACGTCTGGCCCCAGGCGACGGTGGCGTCCTTCAAGCCGGTTTTCATTCCGCGAGGCAAGCGCACAGCACGCGTCTATATCTCCTCGGCGGCGCACTTCATTGCCATGGTGCTTGGCAACAAACTCGCCCAGGGCGCACGCCACTATAAGCAGGACGGCATCTGGACACAGAGCCTCACCGGCGAGGACATCGCCTTCGAGGATCGCTATTGCCGTTTCGAAACCCCGGTTCTCACAGTGCAGTTGCAGCCGCTGGAACTGGCCGGCGGCATCAACAGCATTCGCATCAACAACGACGCGACCGTCCCGGAAGGCACGGATATCGATTATCGCATTCGTATCAACGGCGAGTGGCGCAGCCTTCGCGAGGGCTCGCGCGATGTGAACATCCTCGCCAGCCTGCCGCCTCTCGTCCAGTTCCAGGCGGTGCTGGTCGGGACGACCGATGTCATGCCGGCTTTCGGCGTCGGCGAGAACCGCTCGGAAATCCTTCTGGAGCGTCCGAAGACAGCCCTGACGCATGTCTCGTCGCCGCGCCTGATGCCAGCGGCGATCAATTCAGTGGAGGTCAATCTCACGCTGGAAAATTGGGACGAGGGCGTCGGCAAGCATGCCGTTACTATCACTGTCCTGACCGGCGTCGGTTACGCCACCGTCGAAACGGCCGACGCCGTGAGCAGCGAGGCGGACCCGCACGACGCGACCGTTCGCTTCGTGCGCGCGACGTTCAACCTCGCCGCGCCGACCGAGGCATTCAAGATCAAATGCGTTGGTGCGAGCGGAACGAGCGCGCAGCGCTTCCACATCGCCGAGCGCGCCGACATCGAATTCGCCTAAGGAGGGCGCGACCATGGCCGTCAAGAAATCCCCCGCACCCTACGCCGACCTGGACGACGAGCTGCAGTATAGCGTGACGCTGCTGAAGCCGATCAGGATCGGGCGGAGCTGGCTGCGTCCCGGCGCGGACGTGGCGCTCAAGGGCAAGGTTATCAAGGAGCATGCCGATGACATCGGTTCCGTTCACCCGCTCGCTGGTTGAGGCGGCCGGCCTCTCTCCGACGGGCGAACTCGACTACGCATCGATCGTGCGGATCCTGAAGTCTGTAGATGCCCGGCTGATGCCGCTGGAAAACCAGTCCGGCGCGCTCGAGGCGGCCATAGCGGCTGTGCGCAAGGTCGGCCTCGACCGGATCAACGAAGTTCTCGTCCCGGCCATCCAGCTCGTCTTCAAGATCCAGAGCATGGGTTTCCTTGTTGCCCGCTCTGGGTCCGCAGTCACCCTGGCGGACGGGGACGTGTTGACCTTCGTCATCGATGAGGAACAAGGGCGCGCGCTGTTCACGCCCGGCCCGTTCATCGCCGTGACGCGTGAGGCGAACACCGACGACTATGCGATCTGCCGCACGATCTCCTACGACCAGGCCAGCGGTGTCCTGATCTGCCAGGTGCTGTCCTTTGCCGGCGCTCCCGGGCCGCATTCGGACTGGGTGATAGGTGCGCTGGCCGGCGCGACCATTGCGCAACAGGTCATGCTGGAAGCGGCGAAGGTCATCCGCGACGAGATCGAAAGCGATCGGGCTGCCGTGGCCACAGATCGGGGGACTGTTGCTGGCGACAAGGCGACCACCGCCGGGCACAAGGCCGACGCGGCAACATCCGCCTCTCAAGCCTTGGCGTCGCGCAATGCTGCGGCCGTCGACAGGGCGGCCGTTGCCACGGATCGGGCCGCAGTTGCGGCGGGCCTTGCCACGATAGTGGGCGGTCCCGTCGTGTCGGTCGATGGCAAGACCGGCATCGTCTACACCGATCCGATCGCGGCGGCAGGCATTGAGCCCACACTCGACTTGGACCTGTCCGATATTAACGGTGCGCCGTTCAACGGGGTTTTCACCCGCGCCACCGCCGGCGGCTATCGCCAGAACGCCAAGGGGCTGCTTGTCCCAACCGGTATCAATGAGCCGGTGATCGACTTCGACGCGAACGGCAAGGCGCGTGGGGCGGGATTTTATGGGGCTTATACGAACCACTTCCTTTACTCGGAGCAGTTCGACAATGTGGCTTGGCTTAAGTGGCAGACAACAATCATCCCGAACGCTGCGGTTGGCCCAACTGGTGAGCAGACACTCGCCAAGCTAGTAGCAAACAACTTTGCTGGCAGCCACGTTCTCGCCGCCTCTCCTATCACTGGCCTGGCCGACAATGCGGTTCTGACAGGCTCGATCATAGCCAAGCCTGCCGGCTACAACCGTATGCTCCTGCAAGGTAGGACGAAGGGTGGCGGGTATTGCGGTGTCGGCTTTGACCTTCTCGCCGGTGTCATTACGAGCGAAAGCGCCGGGGCGAAGGGCTTTATTGAGAAACAGTTCGATGGCAGTTTCCGATGCTCCATCACATGGAACATCGGGTCTGGTTCGGCTATCGCAGCGTTCGGGACCGAGTTTTGCATCCTTAATGATGCGATCTCCACGAGTTTTGTGGGAGACGGATCTTCCGGTCTGCTCCTCGGTCATGCCCAACTTACCCCGACCGCCTTCGCTGTCCCCTATGTCCCCACCACCTCGTCCGCTGCCGTGCGCAACGCGGACGGCTTCTCGATTTCAGGAGCGGACTTCACGGATTTCTTCAATCCCACCGAAGGGACGCTGTTTGTCGAGGCTCTGGCACCAATCGGCGCTACGACATTCCCGATTTTGGCCTCACTGGACGATGGCTCCGGCAATAACCGCCATATCATCAACTATCTCGGCAGCGCATCGCAGATTAGTTGCAGCACCGAAGTTGGCGGCGTCACTCAGGCAGGTGCGTCGATGGCCCTTCCGCCGGGCAGCGCATTCAGGATCGCGCGGTCATACAAGGTTAATAGCTTCCTCGCCGCGCTGAACGGATCGTCCTTTCCAGCCGATCTCTCCGGATCTTTACCGTCGGGGCTGAATCGACTGGCGGTTGGCACAGGCTTCAACTCTACCGTCACATGGTGGGGTGAGCACATCCGCCGCCTCATCTACTGGCCCAAAGCCTTCGACGCGACGACGCTGCAAAGGATGACAGCATGATCGACCACCTCCTTCTCTATTCCGCGGAGGTAGAGCGCTCCGCCGCGTGGCCGATGCCGACCGATGCGGAGGGCCATCCCATCATTGCACCGAGCTGGGCCGATGGCACCCGTGTCATCATGCCGGTCCGCATCGTGCTCGACCGTGCTGTCCACGATATCGATGGCAACGTCGTTACGTCTGAAGTGGTTGCGCCCGGTTTCTATCTCGTCATCCGGACGCCCGGCCGGGACGCGGAGCTTGAGGCCATGGCAGAGTGTGTCATCGCGACCGACGCCGGGCTGATGGCGGCCGGAAAGCCGTATGTGATCAAATGCTCGCTTCAGCCGGAGACGATCCTTGGCCAGATTGACCCGGTCTGGGCCGGTTCTTCTTACAACATCCCCGTGGGCGAGCCGGCCGCAGCGCTTGATGAATGGAGAGTTGCATGAAAACGCCAGTCGCCAACAAGAACCGGACCGGGCTCATGGGGCCCGAGCATATCCGGAGGCTGGATGGGAAGGCCGATCAAACCGCCGTCGCCGCCGCCGTCGCCGGCGAGACTTCGGCGCGCACGACGGCGATCGCGGCAGCTATCGAGACCGCCGTGCGCCGGGCCCTCTACAACACACGCTGGATCGCGGGGTAACGATCGATGGCACTGAACACGCCCAGAACCTTCGGGGTTCAACTCACCACCTCGTCGCAGCGCATCATGCACGACGTCGTGCCGGCCGGTAAGGTCCGGCATTTCACGATGGTGCAATGCACGAGCATCGATGCCGTGAACGAGGCGCTTGTGATGGTGGACTGGCTGGACGCCTCGAACGCCAACACCGTCAACCCTCTCATCCATGCGGTTCCGGTGCCCGTCAAGGATGCCATTCCTGCGATCGTCGGCGCGTTCAGCCTGGAGGCAGGCGACGATCTGGTCGCCCGCGCATCCAGCAATGGCGACATCCACGTCACCGTCGTCTACTACGACGAGGATGCCGTTTAATGCCCCGCATCCGTCACATAGGGGGGCTCGGCTCGATCGGGACGGCAAAGGGCGCGGGGCCACGCGGGAAGCTGGAATATGTAGGCGGCCAAGGCGCGTCCGCAACATCTTCCGGTGCCATGACATTCACGCTGCCGGAAGGGGTGGCGTTCGGCGATATGCTTGTCGTGGCGATCGCTAGCAACAGTTCAAACATGGGGAACGCCGCGCCGGGATGGGGGACGCCCCTGGTCATATCAAACGGCTCGCCAATGTCCATGGAGGTCTTTGCCCACGTCTATACGGGGCAGGCATCCCTCTCGTTCACTCCGACTTTTTCGTCCACGCGGTGCGGCGTCCTCATGGCGTATCGCAAGCCATCGAAATGGATTGGCCTCGAAGCCAGCGCCGTCACCAAAGGCTCCAGCCTCACAACGCTCGCCGTCCCGGCGCTTGCCGCCGACGTCGATTGCGCCATGCTCATGTTCGCGGCCACCTTCCACGCCACTGCGGCGCCGGTGCCAACCGAACCCAACACATTCGCGGAAAGAGTGATCGGTTCCGGCGCAGCCTCCCGCTTGATCTATGGTTTCGACGATCTGACCTTCCGCAAGGGTGATGCGAGCTTCGGCAACGTGGTGCTCGATGGCACCGCAACGCAGGCCGGCATCGTGGGAATGCTGATCAAGTGAGGCGGGGTGACGGCCGTCACCCCCTGTTTCTCCAGCCGCATGGATACTCTCCTTCGAAACGACCTCAAACCGGTTTCGAAGGACGGCTCACCCATGGTAGCGACGACGGATTTTGTCGGCACTCGCGTCTTTTCCAACCTCTCGGGCAACCTGGCCAAGATCGACACGCGTGACAGCACCGTCATCGGCTCGGTCTGCCCCGTGCCGCTTGCGGACGAAGCGCGCTATCCGATCGGTGAACTCTCCCGCGTCTCGACGGACAATCCGGAGGATGTCGCCAAGCTCGGCGCCGGTATCCTCCAGGACGCTGTCAACCAGATCGCCTCGGAGGGTATCGACTGCGACATCGCCTTCGTGCGCACGCAGCACTCCGTCAAGACCGACCCGACCGAGAAATTCGAGGAGGAGCTAAACGCTATCGTCGGCTCCGCCGGAACGAAGACCGGGGTCTGGCGGCTCCTTAATGCCGAGAGCGATCTGAAGATCGAGCCCGGCCTCATCATTCTGCCTGGCTATGACAGCCAGCGCGTCAGCGGCGCCGCCAATCCGGCCGTGGTCGCGGCCTCCTCTGTCGCGGAAAAGATCATCGACTGCATGGTGGTGGCCAATACACCCGTCACCAGCCGCGAAGATGCCGCTGCCTATGCCGAGGACCACAAGACCCGACTGAACGTCATTGCCATGTATCCGCAGGCAATCGTCAATCTCGGCGCCGGCAACGTCACGCGCCCCCTCTCGCCCCATGTCGCCGCTGCCATCGTGTGCCGTGACAAGGAGACCGGTGGCCCCTACAAGGCGAGCTGGAACCGGGCGCTGCGCGGCATCCTCGGTACGTCGCTGCCGGTGCAGTATACCAACGGCGAGATCACCTCGGATGCCAACTATCTCGTTCAGCGCGGTGTGGGCACGGTCATCGAGGGCAATCTCCTCTGGAACCCCTTCACGACGGCGAGCGATCCGACCACGGTCGGCTGGCGCTCCGTCAAGCGCATCCGGACCCGCAAGGCAATCGACAAGGCGCTGCTGAAGCCGTTCCGCAAATATCTGTCGGAGGATCTCGGCCCGTCTTCCGTCTCGTTCATCTATCGCTCGGCCGATCAGCATTTCATGGACCTCGTCACCATGGGCGCGCTGATCGACTATCGTCTCTACTGGTCCAAGTCGATGAACCCGGCGACCCTGCTGGAAGCCGGCGCGCTGCGCGCCAAGCTGACCTTCGCCGAGACGCCCGACCTTGTCGATCTCCAGCTCTACACCGAGCCGCAGCCGGAAGCCTACGACCTCCTCGGCGAGAACATCGGCGCCGCCCTCGGCCAGCTCGGCCTTCCCAACATTTCCGTGATCGCTTGAGGACCAGGACATGAGCAAACGGCATCTCTTCGGCGGCAACTGGTATTGCGACCAGACGAATGCCTGGAACTATATCGACGAGAGCACGCTGCCGGCGCTGGAGCGCGAGATGCAGCCGATGAGCATGGGCGGCAGCTATTTCGGGCTGGAGATGCCGGCCGAGTTTCGCCCGCTCACCTGCGAACAGTCGGTCAACGGCGAGCCCGAGGCCCTGCGCCTTCATTTCGGGCGAGATCCGGGCGACTGGACGACGCTGCGCCACTATCAGCGCATGATCGATATCTTCCCGGCCAATGCCGATCCGGCCGGACAGCCCACCACGCCGACGCCCGCCAAGAGCTTCGGCCGCATCGTCTTCCTGAAGGGGCTGCTCACCTCCTACACGCCGAGCCCCGTCAAGGGCCTGAAACAGACCGGCCCGACGCGCCTGCGCTGGTCTTCGATCGTGCTCTACCACGACATCGTCAACGGCAAGACGATCCACAAATTCGACGCCCAGAACAACGTTCTGATCATCGACGGCGTCAACTACTCGGCCGAGCACAACAGGCTGCTGGCGATCAACGGCTGATTGCTTCGGCCAACCAGGTGAGGAGAAAGCCTTGGGAAAAGTGACGATCGAGACCGCGAATTCCTCTTCTGATCCCGCTGACGTGGTGACGGAAGAGATTTTTGTGCCGGACACCTTGCCGCCAGGCGAGGCCGGCGCGCCCGCCTCGGGACAGGCTGCGGCCCGGCCGGCGCTGAAGCCGCGTGAGGTCGAGAAGCTGGATTTCGAGATCGAAGGCGAACTGTCGCGGTTTTGCTCGATCGCGCTCGTCCACCCCTTCCGCCGCGATGGGGGAGTCGTGCGCCAGATCGACGTCCGGCGCCTGACCGTGGCCGAGGTCGGCGACCTGATCGACGCGCGCCCGGCCGACCTGCCGGACCTGTTCGATATCTATGCCATCATGACAGGCACGCCGGCGCCGGTGCTGCGCGGGCTTGTGGATATCGATGGCGAGGCGGTTGCAGAGGCCTGCTACGATTTTTTGCCCCGCTACTTCCGGCCGGGCACGACAGCCCCCGACGCATCGTCATCGAGCTTGCCCTATGGCGGAGCTTCATAGGGCGCATCGCAGCCGTCCTATCGACGCCGCTGCCGGCCGTGATGGCGATGCCCTGGGACAAGGCTCTTCTCTGGTATCCGGAAGCCTCGGCCATTTATAAAGAGACCTGGGAACGCCGCAAATGACCGACATGGACGTCTCCCTTCGCCTTCGTCTCGTCAACCAGCTTTCCCGGCCGGCCGAAGAAGCCGAGCGCGACCTCAAGGACCTGAAGAAAGCCGCAGAACAGCTCGGCCGCACGAAGGGAGGCGACGGGCTGGCGCAGGGTCTTGCGGACGTCGGTAGGAAGGCCGAAGCGGCGAAGGCCGGGATCAAGGATATCGGCCGGGAAGCCGACCAGGCGCGCCAGGCCATCAGCCGTGTCGACAACGGTGCCTTCGATGGGCTCAAGACAGATGCGAAGGCCGCATCGACGGCGATCGGCAATATCGGCCAGGAGGCGCAACAGGCCCGTACAAAGCTCGGCCGAATGGATGATCGGGCGTTTGCGGGGCTGAAGTCCGATGCCAAGGCGGCAGAGCGCGCAGTCGAGCAGATCGGCCGTGCCGCCGATAATTCCGGAAGGAAGCTCCGGCAGCTCCAGGTGCAAGGCCGTGGCGCAGTCGGGGCCTATGGCCCATCGCATGGCCGAGCGGGCGGCGCACTTGGTCAGACCGCCAGCGCTGCTTTCGATCGTCTCGGCGGTGATGCCTTCATTCCGCTGGGTGCCGGCGCGGCCTACATGGCCGGAGGTGTTGTTGCCTCCGGTGCACTGATGGCCGGCGCAGCAGTCCGTGGGGCTGCGAACGACGAATTCACGTCCGATCAGCTTCGGGTGCTTGGAGGCTATGGCGAGGCGGAACAGGCCCGTTATGACAAGCTCCTTGCCGCCATAGGCGGGCGCCGAGGCGTGGGATCCCAAGGAGCAATGGGCGTATTCGGCGGCCTTATGGCAGGTGGCCTTTCCGACCAGGACGCCGGCGCGATGACAGATAACGCCATTGTATTCGCGAAGGCCACACAGGCTGATGTCGGTGATGCCGCAGCCACCACGATTGCGCTACGCAACAATCTTGGCATCCGTGCCGAGGACATGATGAGCGCATACGACGCCATGGCCCTTGGCGGCAAGGAAGGTCAGTTTGAAGTGCCCGACATGGCCCGCAATTTCCCCTCGCTCGCCGCCAAAATGGCAGCGGTCGGCGAAAGCGGCTTGCAGGGCGTCAAAGGGCTCGTGGCCATGGCGCAGGCCATCCGCTCTACCGCCGGTACCAGCGACGAGGCCGCGACGAACTTCGAGAACATGCTCGACAAGTTCACCGCGCCTGACTTCGTTGATGGCGCGAAGGAGATCGGCATCAATGTCGAGAAAACCTTCAAAAAGGCCAAGGAGGAAGGCGTCTCACCGGTGCTGGCTCTCATTGAGCAGCTCGGCAAGAAGGTGGGCAGCAACCCCTTCAAACTGGCGGAACTACTTCCAGACCGCCAGGCACGGGCGGGCGTGCAAGCCGTCCTCAACGATCTGAAGGGGGTCAGGCGGCAAATTGACAACATGGGCAAGTCGCAGGGCACCGTTTTTGACGACTACGCGAAAGCGACCGACAATTTCTCATCTGCCTTTGACCGTCTGACGTCAAACATAGCTGAACGGGCAAAATTCCTCGGCACCTCGGTACTTCCTCCGCTGACCGATGCCATGAACAAGCTCTCGAAATCCTTCGAGGACATCGATGCGCGCGCGGCCGGTGCGGAAGCAATTTCCGGCGGCGACAAGGAGATCGAGACGAATACCCGCGATGAATTTTACCGTCGCTACAAGAACGCGTTCCAGATGAACGGCGACAAGTCCGATCTCTGGATGCTGCGAGCGGGCAAGGCATGGGAAGAGGCCCTGCAGCAAAAAGGGCGGGGAGAGATCGATGACGTTTTCGCCCCTGTAGAGTTGCTAGAGCGCGACGCACGTCTGAAGGCGGCTTACAAGCACGGTTATGTTCCGGGCCGTGGTCCGGAGAACACCCTTGATGCAAACCCCGGCACGGGGGAGATACCCACCCCCGGAACCCGCCCCGATCAGGCCGCCTCCCGACTGGAGAGCTATTACAGATATGGCACCGGCCGCGAGCATGTCCCTTCAGCGATCAACGCCGTGGGCAATGCCGTCTATGACCGTGATGGCGGGATCAGTCTGCGCCCCGATCAGAAGAACTCTGTGCTGGATCAAATCATCAGCAACGTTGAACTGGAGGGAGGCGAGGAAGCCAAGGAAGAGGCGGAGAGCATCGCGGACTACATCAAGTCCATCCTCGGATTTACGGTTTCACCGACGGTCAAGCCGACCTTCATCTCGCCGGACGGTGGCGGTTCCGGCGGTGTCCCGGCCGGCGGCGGGACCGGACAGCAATCATCGGTCCAGAACAGCAGCTCGAACGTCAAGCTCACCCAGAACATTTCCTCGCCGAACAGCCGCATGGCCGCCATCCGTGCCCAGCGCGAGGCGAACCGCAATGTCCGCATGGCGCAATCCCGCGCTCTCGGCGATATCGGCCCGAGGACGGCATGAGCGTCTTCTCTCCTGTCGATCCGCTCATCTCCATCGGCGGCGCCGTACTCTACACGATCGGCGGGCTCAATCCTCAGCGCATCACCCATGTGTCCGAAGCCCGCTTTCCAGCCCATGCCATTCCGAGCGGCCTTGCCTACCAGAAGACGGGCCTTGGCGAACGGTCGAAGACCATTGAAGCGCGCACCATGCCGCACGTCATGGGCGGCATGGATGCCTTCGCGCTCCTGGAGCTGCATCACTCGCGGCAGGACACCGTGCCGTTCATCCGCATGTCGAAGAACTTCCTTGGCCTTTCTGACGGCTATTGCGTGATCCAGGCGCTCGAATATGACGAGGACAAACTTCACCCCTATGACGGCGTCGGCCGCGTCATCGATGTCACGCTCGGCCTCTTGATGCTCACCGCGCCGTCCGTCCTTTCGCTCGCCGGTCTCTATCGAGGTGGAAGATGAAGGCTATCGTCAGGGATCGTGGCGAGCGCATCGACCGCATCGCCCGCGCCACGCTCGGCACGGAAGGGAGCAAGGCGACTGAGGCGCTGCTCGCGGCAAATCCCGGTCTTTCGGAAAAGATGGTGAAGGCGCTCGACGGCAATATTCCCGCCGGATCCGAGATCGACGTGCCTGACACG
>JAANMU010000578.1_pt1 | contig 43295 bp, 42 predicted proteins | sample 7279701 | NCBI WGS metagenome assembly JAANMU01 (sample SAMN14094539, study PRJNA606508) | bioreactor metagenome | isolation source: A lab-scale SPAN reactor treating ammonium-rich wastewater day 57 | place: Ireland: Galway | collected 2017-03-13
TTCAACGGTGGACGCCCCAGCGGGCCCATCAGCGCCAGCGTTTCCTTTCCCTGGACATAGGCCGGGATGGCGTTCTCCGCCTGTCCCTGCACGACTTCGAGCGCATACTCGGCCCCGGCCTGCTTGAAGGCCTCCACCGCCCGGGCAAAGACCGCCTCGAGGGGATGCGTCTCCTCGTCAATGCGCGAGGGGGACGGGTCCTCGTCGAGGCCGACCAGCCGCACAGAGGTCTGCAGCAAGGCGCCCAGCCAGGCTCCGTACGTGACGGCGGGAAAAGTCGTCGCGTTTCCGTTGGTGAAGATCAAAATCTCTGAAATCATATCCACCTACCGATAGAGGATGACGCCCAGCGCTCCCGCGCCCAGCAGGACGAGAGGCGAGGGCGCGTTCAGCGCGAGGGCCGCGCCGCTCAACGCGGCGATCAGGAGGAAACGTTTGGTGATCTTTTTGGCGCGGGTGGCGCGCGCGAGTTGCCACGCCACCGCGACCATCAAGGCCGCCACAGCGGGACTCATCCCCGCCACAAACCCCTTCATCCAACTCTCCTGTTGGAATTGCTGGAGCGCGAAGGCCACCACCAGCATCATCACGGTGGGAGGCAGGACCGCGCCGAGCAGGGCAGCCAGCACGCCGGGAATCCCGCCCGCCGCATGGCCCACGAACATGGCAAGTTTGAGCGCCTCGCTGCCGGGCAGCACGTTCGAGAAGCCCACCGCTTCGACGAAACGCTCCTCGGTCATGATCGAACCGACCGCCTCCTTGTAGAGCAGGCCAATGGAAGCCGGCCCCGAAGGCGAGAGCAGGTTCACCTTCAGGAACATCCACAGCAGTTTCCCCCAGATAGAGACTTTGGACGGCGCTTTCATGAGAAAATGAACGCTCCCAGGATCGCCGCCGCCAAAACCACGAGGCGTTCCGGCGCGTTGAGGAACAGCGCCACCAGACTCACCCCGCCGAGCAGCCAGCCCCGCCAGCCGGTCTCGCCGCCGTTTTGGAAGATCTTCCAGGCCGCGAACAGGATCACCATCACAATGGCGGGCGTGAGTCCCTCGATGAAACTGCCCACCCAGGCCCCGCGGCGGATGCGGTGCAGGAGGGCGACCACGGCGAGGATGATGATGGTGGGAGGCAGAATGGAGGCCAGCAGCGCGATCAGCCCGCCGGGAATCCCGCCGGCGTTATAGCCGATGTACATCGCCATTTGCAACGCGTCCGAGCCGGGCAGGACGGAGGCGAATCCCACCGCCTGCACATACTGCGCGTTGGTGATCAAGCCGAGACGCTCCACCATTTCGGTGTAGATCAGTCCCACCGAAGCGGGGCCAGACGTGCTGAGCAGGTTTATTTTAAGAAAGGTCAGAAAGAGTTCGAGGTAGATGTTCATTTCAGTTCAATGGAAGCCGGGCTTCCGGGAAACCCGGCTTTTCGACTATCCAGACAAAGGTTTTACCAGATAGAACTCGCCGCGCTGGTACCCGCGCTGGAGGTAGTAGCCGCGCGTCCCGACCGCCGAGATGACCGCGATCTGGTCGAACCCGCGCGCCCGCGCCGCCGCTTCCGCCTCGACGAGGAGCCGGGATCCCAGACCCGCGTGCTGCGCGGCTCCCGCGCGGTCCGCGCCGACGGGGAGGGACTGTCCGTACACATGCACTTCACGGATCAACGCCGCGCCATCCAGATCAGAAAGTCCCGTCGCGGGAGAGTTTTCATTCGGCAGCGACAGCCTGATGAAGCCCGCTATTCTATCATCGGGCGTGACGAACGAGATGAAATGCTCCTCGGCGGAATCGGTCCGGTAGACCTGGTCGTCCAGCCGCAGAGATTCGGGGTTGACGCTCTTCCCGCGCACCTCGCGGCAGCGAATGCACTCGCAACGCGTCCCGCGCTTCTTCATCTCGATGTGGACGTCCTGCCGCAGAGAGGTTCGCCGATTCCCCTCGACGACGCGCGTGGACGGGATGTCGCGGATGATGCGGTTGACGCGGCAGTAGCGCGGGATGGACGGTTTGATGTCCGCGATCAGGTCGATCAGCTGCCGCGTGGAGTATGGCTGGAACTCGCCGCGCTGCCAGTACTCGTACAATTCCGCGTTGGCGAGCAATTGGTTGGGATAGATCTTGATCTCGTCGGGGCAAAGTCCCTGCCAGAGTTTGGCGAAGTCGGCGCGGTCGGATTCGGGCGTCGCGCCGAGCAGGTTGGGCATCCAGTGCAGGACGATCTTGAACCCCGCGGCGCGCAGGAGCGAGACGGCGCGGTGAGTGGCCGCCGCGTCGTGTCCGCGTTTGTTGATCTCGAGGATGTGGTCGTCGAGGCTTTGCGCGCCCAGCTGCACTTTCGTCACGCCGAGGCGGCGGAACCAGCGCAACTCGTCGGGGGTGATCTCGTCGGGACGCGTCTCCACCACGAGGCCGACGTTGCGGCGCGGAGCGGATTCGTTCGCCGCGTGGATCGCCCCCAGGTCGCGCCGATTCGGCGGAGTTCCCTTTCTATGTTCCGCGTAAGCCGTCAAATCTGCGGATAGATCGTCCGTGCCGTTCATGGCGTCGAAGCAGCGCGCCACGAACCATTCCTGGTAATCGCGCCGGTACGAACTCCACGTCCCGCCGAGGATGAGCAGTTCGATCTTGTCGGTGGGATGCCCGAGCGTCTCCAGTTGAGTGAGCCGCGAGCGGACTTGCGCGTATGGGTCGAAGTCATGCTCCACGCCGCGCATGGCGCCAGGTTCGTCGGGCAGGTAGCTCTTCGGCATTCGCACGTCGGTGGGACAGAAGATGCACTTGCCCGGGCAGGGATACGGCTTGGTCAACACGGTGACGGTGGTCACGCCGGAGAGCGTCCGCACGGGCTTCATGCGGAGTTTGTCGAGGAGCGAGACGTCGGCTTCAATGCTCCCATCTGCGACCATCTCTTTGTACGCGGCGACGAGGAAGGACTTGCCCAGCGTCCCGCCCGACTTCGAGGCGTGCGCGCGCAGACTGTCGCCGAGGTCGCGTCCCGCGCGGACGTCCTCCACTACGCGGCGGGCAACGGCAATCTTCTCAGGGGTGAGGGTATTGGCGGCAAGCCAGGCGTCTCTGCTCATTTTCGATTTCAAGTTTTCGATTGACGGTTGGTAATTGGTAATTGGCGACTAGCGATGACAGAAAACAAAATGTGAAATACACAATACAAACTGCGCGACTACCAGACCACGAGACTACGAAACTGCGTACTCCTTCTGCCTGAACATCTCGGTATGGAGTCCGCATTCGGTCTTGCCGCGCCCGGCCCAACGTCCGGCGCGATCCGAGTCGTCCGCGCCGACCGCGACGGTGCAGGGCGCGCATCCGATGGAGCGATAGCCCTTGGCGGTCAGCGGGTGCGAGGGGAGGTTGTGCGCCTCGATGTACGCGGCCACGTCTGCCTTCGTCCAGTTGAGGAGCGGGTTCACCTTCACGAGACCGTCCTCCTGCACTTCCAGGATTTTCGCCTGCGCGCGGACGTCCGTCTGGTCGCGGCGGATGCCCGTGATCCAGGCGCGCAGTCCCACCACCGCCTTCTGCATCGGCTGGACTTTGTGGATGTAGCAGCACAGGTTCGGGTCGTCGAGCGGCAGGTTGCGCAGGTTTTGGCGCACGAACACGTCCCAGCGCGAATCGCGGTTCAAGTCCACCACGTTCAATTGCCAGTCCGAGGCGACGCGCACCAAAAAGATGAGCGATTCCCAAAAATGATAGCCCGTGTCGAGGAAGAAGATCCGCAGGTCGGGCTTGAGGCGGGTTGCCATGTGCAGCAGCGGCATGGACTGCGTCTGGAACGAGGAACTCATGGCGATGTCGTCGCCGAATTCGGCAAACGCCCATTGCAAGATCTCCTGCGGCGTGCGGCTCTCGAACTCCTCGGCCAATTGTTGAATGTCACCGTTAAAAGGCATGGCGAAATTATAACCGTTATAATCGTCCCATGGATTCGACCACCGCCGCGCGGCTCGTCCAACTCAACCGCGACTTCTACGCCCGCTTCGGCGCGGACTTCTCCGCCACGCGCCGGCGACTGCAACCCGGCGTGACGCGCCTGCTCCCGACCTTCGCGCGGGACGCGTCCATCCTCGACCTCGGCTGCGGCAACGGCGAACTGGCGCGCGCCCTCGCCCGACGCGGTCACCGCGGCCCCTACCTCGGCCTGGACTTCAGCCTGCCGCTTTTGCACGACGCGCGTTCCCTGCCTGAAGGTTTCTCCGCGAAATTCATGGAGGCGGATTTGACGAAGTTATCGGTAATCAGTGATCAGTTATCAGTGATCAGTCATCAGTTGTCGGTTCGCTGGTCGCTGATTACTTGCTTCGCCACTCTCCATCACATCCCCTCGCGCGAACTACGCCTGCAACTCCTTCAAACCGTCCGCGAACTGCTCGCGCCGGGCGGACGTTTCGTCCATTCCAACTGGCAATTCCTGAACAGCGCGCGGCTGCGCGCCCGCGTCCAACCCTGGGAGCGGATCGGGCTGACCCTCGCGGATGTGGACGCGGGCGACTATCTCCTCGACTGGCGCCGCGGCGGCGAGGGACTGCGGTACGCGCATCAATTCAACGAAGATGAACTGGCAGAGTTGGCGCGCGCGGGCGGATTTGAAATCGCAGAATCGTTTTATTCGGACGGGGAGGGGGGAAGGCTGGGGTTGTATCAGGTGTGGAAATAGCCAAAGCCAAATCCTGTCAGCGTCGGATTCCCGAAGTTTTCCTTCGGAAATGGCCTCTCCGAAAGTAGAACTTTCGGATTCCTCTAAAAGCCTTTTTTTCAGGAGATTGTCATGCTGACCGCCATCACCCGTGAAGTTTCCCGCTCGATCGTGAATTGCGAGCTCACCCATCTCGCGCGCGCGCCCATTGACGTGGACCGCGCCCGCGCCCAGCACGGACAATATCGCGACGCGCTGCGCGCGCTGGGGCTGGAAGTCCTGTCCCTGCCCGAGGAGCCGGACCTGCCCGACTCGGTCTTCGTGGAAGACGCGGCCATCGTGCTGGACGAGGTCGCCCTGCTGACGCGTCCCGGCGCGGACTCGCGCAAACCCGAGGTGGAATCCATCGCGCGGGCGCTGGAGCCGTACCGCCGCCTGCTGCGAATCCAGCCGCCGGGGACGCTGGACGGCGGGGACGTGCTGACAGCGGGACGAAAAATCTTCGTGGGAGCGACTCTCCGCAGCAACGCGTCCGCGCTGGAGCAGATGAGGGAATTGCTCCAGCCATTCGGTTATGAGGTGATTGGAGTCCCCGTCACGGATTGCCTGCATTTGAAATCGGGGGTGACGCGCGTCGGCGAAAGGACTTTGCTCATCAACCCCGCGTGGGTGGAGAAGAAATATTTCAGCGGGTTTGACTTTATCGAAGTGGACCCGTCCGAACCGGGCGCGGCCAACGCGCTGCTGGTCGGCGGGACGGTCGTCTACCCGGCCGCGTTCGCGGCGACGCGGACGCGTCTCGAAGCGGCTGTCCCGCGTCTCGTCGCGGTGGAGGCGGACGAGCTGGCGAAGGCGGAGGGCGGCGTCACCTGTTGCAGTCTGATCTTCGAAGCGTAGACTCTCTACCATACAAACCCCATCGCGAATGCCACGAACACCTGCACTTGCGCCAGGTACAAATGTGGGCGAACCCTTGCGCCGTCCGCAAAGACAGGTGTGGCGCGAAATTTTGTTTTTTCAGCCGAGAAATTCGCGTTATTCGCGCCATTCGCGATAAAAAAAGCCCGACGATTTCTACCATGTACGGTAGAGAAAGCGTAGAAAAAATCCCCGCCTGGAAGCGGGGACTTGTTTTTACGCGCTTACGTTGTTGGGGTTGACGATGTATTGCCACCAGTTGTTGTGGATGCCGTTTTTGCGTCCCGCCGCGTGCGGGATGTGATTCATCCACCACTGGTGATGCAGGCGGATTTTGCCGCTGCCCCACTCCGCCGCGGTGACGGTTCGGACGTCGCCTTTGAAATTCGGGAAGTTGAGCAGCCAGTCGTAACATTCGCTGGAGACCGGGCGCGGGTTGTTCCAGTCGTAGTCGCGCTCGCTGTTGGGCGCGTAGTGGATGTTGCCGACGGCGGCCCTGCCCGGCGCGGACTTGTCGTAGCGGATGAAACGCGTCCACAGGTTGGCCTCGCCAGTGAGCGGCTCGAAGGTCTTGAGCATGATCGACTCCGCGCGGTGACCGTACGATTCGAGCATCTCGCCGACGCCTCGCTCGAAATTGAATCCCATCACCACGAAGCGGCGCGGACAGGCCGCGGCGCTCTTGAGCGGCGGGGCATTGCACCAGAACGCGCCCGCGCCGCCCATGACGGATTCGTACAGCCCGGCGTTCGGGAAGGCAAACAGCCACACCTCGTCAATTTCACCGCTGGCGACTTTGGACAGGACGTTGAACCGCGCGAGGATGGCCGTGTAGTCCGCGTCCTGGGGCTGATGAGGCTGGGACGCGCCGCGCAGCACGTCGAGGTAGGTCTGCGGCGTGTAGCGGAAGCCGTCCACTTTGACGGGGAAATCGTCCACTTCGACGCGCTGGACAAAGTCCACCCGCGCCATGCCGTGACTGTATTGCAGGAGGTCGGCCGCGCAAGCCGCGGCCAGGTCGTCGGGAGAGTGCCAGTTCATCTTCTGCGAGAGTTTCTGGCCGTTTTCCATGACCGGGTCGTAGATGATGAGCGCCACTTTGCAGGCGGCGACGGAGGCCGGCTCGTCGGGGCTGTCGGGTTTGAGCGGCGCGGGAGTCGGGACGGGCGCGGGCGCGGTTTTTTTCCCGAAGAGGGACAGGATGAATTCGAGGAACGAGGCGAGGAAGTTACCTGGAGATTTGCTCATAGGGATTCCCTGGCGGCGCGAAATGCCGTTTTGCGCCGCTTATATGTTGCAGGGCAGAATGCCATTCCGCCGCGTTCACGGCGTTTCGGAGGCGAAGTACACCTGTCCGCCGGAGGCCAGGTATAGGACGCGGCTGGGGCTGAACGTCAGCGCGCCGAGCCGTTCGGCGGGAAAGACCGACGGCGGGGCGGCGAAGATGCCCTGAAGTTTATAGTCGCGCGCGCCGATCCGATAGACGGTTTGACCGTCCGCATCCAGCAGCAGGAGGCTTGTATCGGGCTGGCCGGTGAGGATCATCTGCGTGAAGTGCGCCTTTGCAAACACGTCTTCGTTGCCGTAAGCCGGGAAGGTGTTTTCCAGTTTCACCGGCGACTGGCAGCGCGTGGGAATGCCGTCGATCCAACTATGCTTGCAGTAGGTGATGCGCCCGTCTGCGTGAAGGAGATACAGGTCGTCGCCGCTCACGACCACGTCAATGGCGTCCTGGATCTCCGGGATCTGGTCGCCGAAGAAGGTGAGCGGCTGGTTCATGAAGACGCCTTCCGTATCGGTGTAGACCCAGATGGCGCGGGCCGGCGCGTCCAGCACATACAGCCGCGCGCCTCTCAGTTTCACGTCGGCGCCGTCGAGCGACAGGTTGCCGCCGTCGAGCCATATAGCCGTGACGTGTTTCCAGTACGTGGGCGGCAGGGGCAGGGTCATCAGGCGCGGCGTCTGGCCGGGCGCGCAGTAAAGCAGGTTGCCAGCCGCGTCCACGCCCAGCACAGACGAGTTGAGCATGTTCGCTTTCGGCAGGACGAGCAGGTCCACCAGCGAGCCGACGGTGACGCTGCCGTATATGCCGGCTCCGCAGATGAATTTCTCATCCAGCGCGTAGGCGCGGTCGATGGCGGCCCGCAGGATTTTTCCGTCGGTCGCGTCGAGCATGTACAGGTCCGAGTCGCTGACGGCCATGCGGCTGATCTGGGCGTTCAACGGCGCGCTGAACGCCGGGGCGAAACGCAGGCGCGTCACGCCGAGCAGGGCGTCCAACTGGGTCTGCGCTTCCTGGCGCAGGGACTGCGTCTCGCTGGTCTTGTCAATGCCCTCCGCCCGCGTGGCGTACTCAAGCGCTCCGTCCCAGGATTCGCGCTTCCGCGCGAGATCGGTCTCCTGCATGGCCTGTTGACGCAGGACGCGCGCCTGCGTCAACAGGGCGTTGTGCTGCGCGCTGACGCCGAAACGGGCATAGACCATCACGGCGATGGTCACCACCAGCAGGGGGACGAGGATCGAGATGAACGTCATGGCCGGGATCGGCAGGGAAATATCCGACTCGCCGCCGGGCAGGAGGTGGGGCAGGAACTTGCGAATCCGCTCCCAAACTTGCTGGCGGACGCGCCGCCACGTCTGGAGGCCTCCCACCGCGACGCGCGCCGCCCGGCGCTGCGCTTCGGCGCGGCGCGCGGCTCTCTCTTCGGGCGGCGCCGTGGACACGTCCACGGCCTCGAACTCGGGTTCTTCTTCCTCGACTTCCTCGATCTCCGCGGCCGGCTCGGGTTCGGGCGGACGGGCGCGCGGGATGGACGGCGGGAAGGTCCGCGCCGGCGCGGTAGCGAACTGCTCCGCGATGGGATCGTCGGCGGGCGGCTGGGGCGGGATGGCGTAGGCCGAGGGGGCGTCGTCGGGGACGCGTCCCACGATGTGGGCGGGAGGGAGAGTCGACTCGGACGCGGGAGGAGGAGTCGCCGGGGCGGAATCCGCCGCCGGGGAGGCCTCAGCCGGCTGCGGCGTCGCGGGAGGCGTCGTCGTCCCGGCCGCGATGAATCCGACGCTTCCTGTCCCCTCCGTCACAAGGATGAACGCGCCGCTCACGTCCCCGTCTGCGATCGCCATGAGACGTTTGCGCACGGCGTCGGGCGCGGGCAGGCCGCGGTCCAACGCGAGGGCGGTCTCCCATGCGGGCGGGAGCGCGGGACAGAGCAGCAGGCGGTCGCCGGGCTGGAGGGAGACTTGCGAGAAAAATCGGCTGATGTTTTGGCTGAGGCCGAGGCCTTTTCCCGCCAGGGCGGGATCGTGCAGGCGACGGGCTTCGCCCGCGTGCGCCGCGACAACGTGTGTGGGGCCGCACTGTAAAATGGTGAGCTGCGAATCGCGGAGCGCCGCCAGCGTAAGCAAACCGACCACGTATTGCCCGCGTCCGCTGGAGGCGAGGTTGCGTTCGAGCAGGGCGCGGTTGACCTTTTCGGCGGCGGCGCGCAGGGCGCCGGTGAGCGCGCCGTGCGCGGCGTAGTAGGCGGCGGCCGCGTCGCGCGTCAGCGAGGCGTATTCCTCGTCGGAAAAAGCGATGTTGCCGTTGAGGGTCAGCGCGACGAGCAGGGTTTCGCGTTCGCGCCCGCGCGCCGCTCTGGACGGCGGCGCGAACGAGGCCAGGCCGGGCAGGCGGGACTGCTCCTGTCCGTTCAGGCGATGAAGGCTGAGGATGTTCAGGTCAATGGGCACGGCGTCACCACAGAGTAAGAACTTGCGGAAAACGACTATCATTATACTGGTAAAATTTATTCGCATCGAAATCCGCTTACCGATGCATGGCTTTCTCAAATCAATCTCATTGAACCGCAAAGCCCGCGAAGACCGCCAAGAAACCCAAATGGAATTTACACTTCACACAACCTTTGAAACCCTCATGCCCATTTCCCGCGAATGGGACGAACTGCTCTCCGAAAGCGTCACCGACGCGCCGTTTTTACGATTCGACTATCTGCGCGATTGGTGGCAGACGCTCGGCGGCGGCGAGTGGCCGCAAGCCGAACTGACCGTCGTCGCCGCGCGCGAGGCTGGGCGTCTCGTCGGCGTCGCGCCGCTGTTTCAAACCGTCAACCGCGACGGCGAGTCCGCGCTGATGCTGCTCGGCTCGATTGAGATTTCCGACTATCTGGATTTGATCGTCCGCCCCGCGGACCTGTCCCGCTTCGTGACGGGATTGCTCGACTTCCTCGCCTCGCGCGTGACTTCGGGCTGGCGCGCCCTCGACTGGTACAACCTGCCCGAGGCCTCTCCCACCCTCGCCGCGTTCGAAGCGGATGCGTCCGCGCGCGGCTGGACGTTCATGCGCGAGGTCTACCAGCCCGCGCCGTACATCCCTCTCCCCGCGGATTTCGAGACCTACCTCGCGGGCATAGACAAGAAACAGCGTCACGAGATCCGCCGCAAGATGCGCCGCGCCGCCGAAAGCGAAATTCCCGTGCGCTGGTATCTCGTGGAGGACGAGTCCGCGCTCGAAGCTGAAATGGAGGCGTTCTTCGCGTTGATGAGCCAGGACCCCGCCAAGGAGAAATTCCTGACCGAGCCGATGCGCCGTCAAATGCTCGCGGCCGCGCGGACGGCGCTGCGCGGCGGCTGGCTGTGGCTGGCTTTCCTCGAGGTGGGCGGAAAGAAAGCCGCGGGCGCGTTCAACTTCGATTACGGCAACCGTCTATGGGGCTATAACTCTGGCGTGAACCGCGCTTTCAACGAGTTTTCCCCCGGCTGGGTGTTGCTGGCGCACACGCTTCAATGGGCTTGCGAACACGGTCGCAGCGAGTTCGATTTCATGCGCGGGAACGAGGAGTACAAGTATCGGTTTGGAGGGAAGGATCGGAGGGTGATGAGGGGGAGGGTAATTCGGTAATTGGTAATTGGTAATTGAAAGCCCCCGGGCAGTTGAGCTGCTCGGGGGCTTGCTAGGGTTTGGAAGGGCTACGCCTCGTATCCGGCCGCGTCTTCCTCCACCGACAGGATGGGTTCTTCGGCGGGTTTGCGGTCCAGGAACTGGAGCGAGAGAGCCACCACCTTCGTGTAATACTTGACATTCTCGCCTTCGCCGACACGGTCGGTCTTCAGGCGGCCCTCCACGAAGGCAAGACTTCCCTTCTTCAGGTATTGCTGCGCCACCTCGCCGAGGCGTCCCCAGGCCTCCACATTGAACCAGTCGGTGTATTCCTTCGTCTCACCGGCGGTTTTCCAGCGCTGCGTCACACCGACGCTGAAATGGCAGACTTTCTTGCCAGTGGGCGTAAACTTGCTCTCGGGGTCTTTTCCGAGATAGCCAATCAGTTGAACACGGTTCAGGGCAGGCATTAGACACCCCCTTTCGTTTCAGGACCTTTAGAGGCAATTGTGTGTGTCATTTCAGTCTCCTTTTCTCTAAAAGAACAGTGTAGGGTGGGTTTGGAACGGGTATACTTTACCCAGCTGCGACCGGCGGCGTGGCGGCGGGCGCTTCTTCTTTCTTCAGGACAAGCATACCCGTCTTCATCTCAGCCACTTTGTAACCGGCGGGAAGAGCGTCCAGCGCGCCTTCCTTGATCTCCTTCGAGAAGAAGAACATCTTCCCTCTGGAATGCAGATAGTAGGTGACGCCTTTGGAATTGGTGTGTGCGTAAGCCATTTTTTCTCCTTTTGTGAGTAAATTCGATTAAAGTGTAGCACAGATTTTCTATTCGTCAACAGGGAATTTGACCGTATTGTTCGATAATGCACAAGGAGCCGGCTATGGACAGACCGATGATGATCGTTTCCAGCCTCGACGAGTTACGCGCCGCCCGCCTCCTTCTGGACGGGAGGCTGGGTCTGGTCCCGACGATGGGTTATCTTCACGAGGGGCATCTCTCGCTCGCCCGCCGCGCGCGGGAGGAGTGCGACAGCGTCGTCGCCTCCATCTTTGTCAACCCGACGCAGTTCGGGCCGACGGAGGACCTCTCGAAGTACCCGCGCGACCTCGACCGCGACCTGTCCCTGCTCGACGCCGCGGGCGTGGACCTGGTCTGGACCCCCGATAACGAGACGATCTATCCGCCCGACTTTTCGACGTGGGTGGAAGTCGAAGGGCTGACCAGGCCCCTCGAAGGCGCGGCCCGCCCGGGTCACTTCCGAGGCGTGACGACGGTCGTCGCCAAGTTGTTCAACGCCGTCCAGCCGCAGGCCGCCTACTTCGGTCAGAAGGACGCGCAGCAGGCCGCGGTCGTCCGCAAGATGACGCGCGACCTGAATTTCCCCGTCGAGATCGTCGTCTGCCCCACCGTGCGGGAGACGGACGGGCTGGCGATGTCGAGCCGCAACAGTTATCTCAGCCCCGAGGAGCGGAAGTCCGCAGTCGTCCTGTTCCGCGCGTTGACCGCCGCGCGGGAGGCGTTCGAGCGCGGCGAGCGGGACGCGGAATCGCTGCGGAAGGTCATGTCCGCGACGCTTGCCTCCGAGCCGCGCGCGCGGACGCAGTACGTCTCGTGCGCGGATTACGATACGCTGGAGGAGTTGGCGACGGTGACGGGCAAGGCGCTGCTCTCGATGGCCGTGTTCATCGGTAAGACCCGCCTGATTGATAATTTTGTGGTTGGGAGTTGATTTTGGAATCCTGAAGTTCTACTTCAGGATTGGCAGCCTCCTTCCGAAAGTAGCCCGTCCTGGTGGTCGGGCCAGGGAACTTTCGGATTCCATACTCTCTACCGTACAACCCCCATCGCGAATGCCGCGAACACCTGCACTTGCGCCAGGTACAAATGTGGGCGAACCCTTGCGCCGTCCGCAAGGACAGGTGTGGCGCGAATTTTTGTTTTTTTCAGCCGAGAAATTCGCGTTATTCGCGCCATTCGCGATAAAAAAAGCCCGACGATTCTTGCCATGTACGGTAGAGAAATTCCATGTTTGCTTTTTGATCTTTTACACTGTGATTGGAATTTCGATGGGGCGACCAGCGATCAACAGTCCCAGGTTTTGTCCCGATGCGCTGACCTTGTCCCCATCAAACCCGAAGAACGTCCAAAAGACGGCGTCCGCCCGCTCTGTCTCCAGCATGAGAGACAGGGCGGGTTCTTTTTGCCCGTAGTAGCGTGAACGCCAGCCGCGCGTGGAATTTTCGTCGCCGCGCACGAGGGAGAATTGCGCGTCGCCCGCGAGCAATCCCATCCGCACAATAATATCGGTTTCACTTTTTAGCCGAATCTCGGTCACTTCGGGCATGACGGAGTACGGAAAATCGTTCAACAGCCACTGCAACGAAAAACGATGCGGACGGTCGCCGCGGAGCCGATCCACGACCAGCCAGCAATCGGCCTCCAGCGAAATCACCGAGCGGATATGCTGTACGCCGAAGCGCGCGTAGCCGTCATGTTCGCCCTGCCATTCGCGTTCCGTCTGTTTCAACACGCGTCCCCGCGACCACTCGCCCCAGGTGAAGCGGCTGAAACGCAGCATCTGGTCGGCGCCGTCCACCGTCACCGTGTTGTGGACAGAGGTGCGCGCCAGCCCGTTCTGCCAGAGACCGCCGCCGTTGTAGAGAAAGGTCCCCGCGTCGACGGCGACGTTTTGGCCGCGCATCCACAGGTCCACGTGAAGCTGGTCGGCGTGCGAGGGACGCTCGCGATAGTCCGCGCAGCGGATGAAGGCCGCGCTCGACTCGCCGCGCAGGATGTAGACTCCGCCGTCGGGGAAATTCGCGTCCGCCCGACGCGGCGCCGCGTCCCGCCCCGACTTCAAAGCGGACTCGCCCGCCAGCCAAAACAGCGACTCGTCCCAGGCGCCCGCGTCGAAGAGCCGCTTCCCGTGGAGGAGATACCATCCCATTTGCAGCGTGGGACGGTAATCGGCGAAATCGCACGAATCCAACGGACAGACCAGCGCGCCGTCGTTCGAGCCGAAGACGGGCATCTCGCCGCTGACAGGCTCGATGAGTTGGGCGAGGAAATCCAGCGAACGCGAGATGGATTGATATAACGCATCTGAAAAGCGGTCGCCGTTCAGTTCGCCCAATCGCATCGCGAGGAAATAGACATGCAAAATGAAACGGTGATAGTTGAGCGAATACATCGAGTACGCGCCGTCGGGGAAGATGTGCGTCGCGGCTTCGCGTTCCAGAACCGCGCGTCCGAGGGCGCGGTAGGTCTCGGCGCGCTTCAATTCGGGGAAGAGAGTCCCCGCCAGCCAGATGCCGAAGGATTCGCTCATGGCGTGATTCCCGCGCGTGGACGCGGCGAAGTCCAGGTTGCGGTGGACGCGGTCCGCTTGCGCGGCGATGAGTTGGGCGAGGCGCGCGGTCCGCGCCGCGGTGGTGGATTCCGCGTCTCGAAACGCGAACAGGCCGAAGGTCCAGGCGAGGAGGCGGAGGGAGGTCTCCTGTCCGCATTTCCAGTTGGGTCCGCGTTGCGGAGGATTCATCCGCGCCCAATCTTCGACGAGAGTCCAAAAGGCTTCGGGGTAGCGCTCATCTTTTTTGAAGGCGTAGGCGCGCATCAGCGCGTAGACCTGGTTGAAGCGGCTGGCTTCCCAGATGAATTTGATGTCGTACGCGCCGTAATCGGGAATCTGCGACCAGTGTCGGCGCGCGTCCACGCGGATGCCCGTGCGCGGGTCGAGGAGCCAATCGGGAGGGAAGCCGATCGGGTATGGCGCGCGTTCGAAGTAGCGCAATTCGCCCGCGAGGATTTTTTCGGCTTCGTCCGCCGCGAGCTGGGGATTCCAGGATGGGGCGTCGGGGAGCGGCGGAATCCCATCGAAGAAAAATTTCGGCGCGTGTTGGTTCCGCCACGCGAGGTAACTTTCGGGATCGGAGGGGACCTCTGGTTTGAGCCAGAATTTCAGCGGACGCTCGTCCCACTCGTAGACGGGGAATTGCAGGCGCAAAATTCCCAGCCGCATCCGCAGGGCGTAGGTAAAACGGAAAAGCAGCCAGCGAAGGCCGAAGCGTTTGTAGAGGGAGGAGAGGGCGCGGAGTTTGTTGAGCATGACATCTTCAAAGAAGGAATCCCGAAGCTCTACTTTGGGGCGCGTCTCGCGGCGAATAGAGACAAGCCAACCCAGATCAGCGGCAGGCCGAAGAGGATGAACGGGCCGACGACGTGGAGGCCGCGTCCCCAGGCGAGGGACAGTCCCGCGCCGAGAAAGGTCAACGCGATGAAAAGCAGGCTGACGCGCTCGGGACTGATTCCGCCGATGACCAGGCGCTGGTAGAGATGCGTGCGATGCGCGGCGAAGACGTTCTCGCGTTTCGCGGCGCGGCGCAGGAAGGTGACGCCCGCGTCCATGATGAAGGTCCACAGGATGGCGGTGCCGAACATCAACGCGTCGCCGCCGCGATGGGCGGACATCAGCGGCAGGACGGCGAAGGTGAAGCCGAGGAAGGTGCTGGCGACGTCGCCCATGAAGATGCGGGCGGGCGGCCAGTTGTGGACGAGGAAGCCGAGGCTCGCCGCGGCGACGGTCAACGCGAGCCAGAAGGCCAGCGGGTTTTCGCGCCCGCTAAATTCCGAGCCGCCGAAGGAGGAGGAGAGCGCCGCCCAGCCGAGTCCCGCGGCGAGCGCCACGCCGCCCGCGAGGCCGTCAATCCCGTCCATGAAGTTGTAGGCGTTGACGAGTCCCAAAATCCACGCGAAGGTGATCGGGATGCCGAACCAGCCGAGCCGCCACACGCCGAAGACGGGGATGGTGACCGAGTCGAACCATCCCATGCCGAGCATCGCGACGGCGATTGCCAGGAATTGAATCGGGAAACGCACCTTCGGCGAGAGCGAGCGGACGTCGTCCTGCCAGCCGAGGGCGGCGAGGATCGTCCCTGCGACAGTGAACGCGAGAACCTGCCGCGTGAAACCGTTGACGATTCCGTAGACGAGGGCGGCCGCGATCACGAGGACGACGATCGCCAGTCCGCCGCCGCGCGGGGTGGGGACGGAATGGGAACTGCGTTCGTTGGGATGGTCGAGGATGGCGCGGCGGAGGGCGACGCGTCGAATCCACGCCACGCCGAGGTAGGCGAGGACGGTCAGGGCGGGGAAAACGATCGGGAGGAGAGTCACGTCGAGGTCCAGATGGAGCCGCAGGGAATTTCGTCCGCAGGCGCGCGCCTTTTATACCATCATTCCTCCAAAAAGAGACCTCCGAGCGTTCGCCCGGAGGTCTCGGTTTACAGTCCCGCGGCTTGTTTCAGCGCCTCGGCCTTGTTCGTCTCTTCCCAGGGGAATTGGACGTCGTCGCGGCCGAAGTGGCCGAAGGCCGCCGTCTTGCGGTAGATGGGACGGCGCAGGTTCAGATCGCGGATGATCGCGCCCGGGCGGAGGTCGAAATGCTCGACGATGAGCGAGGCGATCTTCCCGTCGGCGATTCTGCCGGTGCCGAACGTCTCCACATTGACCGAGAGCGGGTGCGCCACGCCGATGGCGTACGCCACCTGGATCTCGCAGCGGTCCGCGAGGCCCGCGGCGACCACGTTCTTCGCGGCCCAGCGCGCGGCGTACGCGGCGGAGCGGTCCACCTTCGTGGGGTCTTTGCCGCTGAACGCGCCGCCGCCGTGACGTCCCATGCCGCCGTAGGTGTCCACGATAATCTTGCGCCCGGTCACGCCGGCGTCTCCCATCGGGCCGCCGATGACGAAGCGCCCGGTCGGGTTGACGTAAATTTTGATGTTCTTGTCCACCATATCTTCGGGAAGCGTGGACATGATGATCTGCTCGGTGACGATCTCGGCGATCTCGGCGTGCGAAACGTCGGGCGCATGCTGCGTGGAGACGAGGACGGTGTCCACGCGTTTGGGCTTGCCCATGGAGTATTCGATGGTGACCTGGCTTTTGGCGTCCGGGCGCAGCCAGGGGATGACTCCGTTTTTGCGGAGCTCGCTCTGGCGGCGGGTGAGTTTATGCGCCAGGTAGATGGGCATGGGCATCAGGGTGGGCGTCTCGTTGCAGGCGTAGCCGAACATCATGCCCTGGTCGCCCGCGCCGATGGATTCGATCTCTTCGTCGGTCACAACGTGATCGCGCGATTCGAGGGCGTGGTCCACGCCCATAGCGATGTCGTTCGACTGTTTGGCGATGGCGGTCAGCACGCCGCAGGAATTCCCGTCGAAGCCCTTTTCGGAGGAGTCGTAGCCGATCTCGAGGATGGTCTTGCGCGCCAGTTCGTCGAAGTTGACCTGGGCTTTGGTGGAGATCTCGCCCAGCAGCATGACGTAACCGGTCTTGGTGGCGGTCTCGCAGGCGACGCGCGAGCGGGGGTCCTGCTCGAGGCAGGCGTCCAGCACGGCGTCGGAGATCTGGTCGCAGATCTTGTCGGGATGTCCTTCCGAAACGGACTCGGAGGTGAACATCAGGCTGGGGGAGGACATGAAAGTATCGCTCATTGAAGGTGGGTCTCCTTGAAAGAAAATTGCCCCTCCGGACACGCGAAAGGGCAATTTACAAGGGCGCGGCTGCCCTCTCATCTACCAGAACATCCGTCTGTCGGAATTGGCACCGTGTTGGTAGTCTAGTAGTCTTTTGGTCACATTGTCGCATAGTTTCTGATCTTGCCAACTATCAGACTAACCGACTATCAGACTAAAACCGGTTGTCGAGGCATCGCAGGGCCGGTCCCTCCGCCTCTCTGGATAAGAGTTGCCGATTGGGGCTATTTGAATTGTGGCGAATTTATACCACAGGCCGGGAGACGCGTCAATTAAAAAAATCGCCGCCAGGCGAACCCGGCGGCGTTCAAAAAAACGGATCGAGATTTACTTGTTGGCGGCGCAGCGGAATCCCACCGTGGGAGCGGACTCGCCATACCAGAGATCGGAGCCAACCTGGACGTTGGGGTTGGGTCCCATCATCGAGGCGCGGGACGAGACGCGCAGCATCTTCCAGGAATCGCCCCAGTGACCGCCGCGCACTACGCGCATAAACTCATTGGTCTTGCCCACAGGACCGGACGGATTCATGGTGACGCCCTGGTTGTAATACTTCATGTCGTAGAGGTCGCTCACCCATTCAGCCACGTTGCCGGCCATATCGAGAACGCCGAAGACGCTCGCGCCCGCAGGGAAACTGCCAACGCGCGCGGTATCGCCCACGGCGTAATTGAAGTTGGCGGTGGAGCCGCTCGGGCGGTCATTGCCCCACGGGTAGAGATTCATGGACGGGAAGGCGCCGCGCGCGGCATATTCCCATTCCGCTTCGGTGGGAAGACGGCGGCCGGCCCACTTGCAGTAGGCCTCGGCGTCTCCCCAGCCCACATAGACCACCGGGTAATCCTTAAAATCAGGACTGCCGTAGTACGGATCGCGCGTCTTAGATTTCAGGACTGTCCGGCTGCCGTAGTGAGGCAGTTCGCAGACGCCCGCTTCCACGCATAGTTGGTACATGCCGTTAGTAACTTCCAGTTTGTCCATCCAGAAGCCGGTCATGGTGATTTTGGTGGAAGGCGTTTCATTGGTAGGCGCGTCGCTGTCAATGCCGCCGCGCATGAACGTGCCGTCCGGAATGAAGATCTGGGTCATGCCGTCCGCTGTGGAAGTCTTCTCGGAACCGGCATCCTGACTCCCCTGCGAGCTGGTCGTGGGATTCACGACGACGGTGGGAGTGGGGACCGCCGTCGGCAGAGAGATGGCAGTCGGCTGGGCTTGTCCGCCCCCGCCCAACTGACAGGCCGAAGCGACAAACGCAAGGACCAAAAGAATTACAGGAAGTTTTTTCATGGTCGTTCTCCTTTTTGAGTGTGGGTGAAGTATAAAGTGCGATGTTTTTTTTCCATATCACCCAAAGGTCATATTTTGGTATTATTTTGTTACTTTTTACGACCATTTTCCAGAATCATGCGTATAATGAGACCCATGACGGACACATCTCCCGGCACAAATCACTCTCCGCTGCGCGTCTATATCGTCTGCGACCAAGCCACCACCGCCCCGATTTGGGGCTACATGATCCGCGAAAAGGGACTGGTAGCCATCCTCGAGACTGCGGTGGAGCGCGCCATGCAGCGCTCGCTGGAAGACATCCCCGACCTGATCGTGATCGACGTCAACGCAGGCCACCAGCAGCGGATGGAACTCTGCCGCCGCTACCGCGCCCTGACCGCCAGCCCCATCCTGCTCTTTCTGCCGGTCAGCAACGAAAACGAGATCCTCGAAGCCTACCAGGCCGGCGTGGACGAGTGTGTGGTGAAACCCGTCAGCCCGGCGATCTTTCTGGCGAAGATCCTGGCCTGGGCGAAACGCAGCTGGGCGCAGCCGATGAGTCCGATTCGCACCGGCCCGTTGAAGCTGGATCCGGCCCATCGGTCCGCGGTGGCGGCGAAGGGCGGCGAGGTGCGGCTCACCAATCTCGAGTTCCGCCTCCTCCACCTGCTGATGAGTCGCCCGGGTCACGTCTTCAAAGCGGAGGAGATCATCCAGACGGTGTGGGGCATGGAAAAAGCCGACCTGGCCCTGCTGAAGAACGTGGTCTATCGCCTGCGGAAAAAATTGGAAGAGGAGACGGGCGAGGCGGCTCTCATACAAACCCGCCCAGGCGGATACAGTTTCCTCGCGTAGACTGCGGAGCGGAATGATATTCCGCTCTTTTTTGGACACGGGCGAGGCGGGTATAATCGTCGCATGGCCGATAATCCCAACCTCCCCGACGAGTTCCTGGCCGCCGAATTCGAATATATCGCCAACAGCGCTTTTCAGGCCAACGAGGATCGGAGCAAGGCCGCCTCGTTCTTCATCGTTTCGGTCGGCTCGCTGGCAGCGGCGATCTTCGGCGCGCAAAAACTGGAAGCAATAGACGACGCCGCGTTGTATTTCCTGCTGGCGGGATTGTTCGCGCTGCTGACTGCCCTCGGCGCGTTGACCGTGGCGCAACTGGCGCGCCTGCGGCTGGCGTGGTACGAGGCCGCGCTGGCGATGAATCAGATGAAAGAATTTTACGTAAAACGCGTCAAGGGGCTGGAAGGCGCGTTCCGCTGGCGCGCAGAGACGCTTCCCCCAAAGTATAAAGTTGACAGCATTTCGCATTACACCGCGCTGGAAGTAGCCGCCCTGAGCGCGTTGACGTTCGGCGCGTGCGTGTTTTTCCTGCAAAAGGGCGCCGCTTACCTGCACGGCCTGTGGGCATCCGCCCTCGGCGCGGGAGCGCTGGCATTCTTCGCGCTGATGTTTTGGTACAAACGCCTGTTGACCGAAAGAAGGAAACGATGAGCCAATATCACAACGGCACGGAAGAGTTCCGCGTGAACGGCGAGGAACTCGTGGCGAAGATCAAGCAGTTGCTGCACGAAGGCAATATCCGCCGCATCATCATCAAGGACAGGGACGGCCGCACGCTGATCGAGGTCCCGTTGACGCTGGGCGTGGTGGGTGTGATCCTCGTCCCCGTGTGGGCGGCCATCGGCGCGATCGCCGCGCTGGTGGCCGAGGCGACCGTCGTCGTGGAGAAGGTGGACTAATGTCGCGCAACTATGACCTGGCCTCGCGGCCGCCGACGGCCGGTCAACGCCGCCCCGAACACACGCGTGACGAGGAGTGGGTCCGCGCCTTCCTGCGCGTCGCCGACGTCGGGCATCTGGCTTCGGCGTGGGACGACCAGCCCTTCGTCATCCCGACGTCCTTCTGGTTCGACGAGGCGAATCATCGCATCGTTTTTCATTCCAACCTGGCGGGACGCATGCGCGCCAACCTGGAACGCAACCCGAAAGCCTGCCTCGAAGCGAGCGAGATGGGACGCCTGCTCCCCTCGAACCTGGCGCTCGAATTTTCGCTGCAATACCGAAGCGTGATGGTCTTCGGGACGGTGCGCGTCCTGGAATCGGACGAGGAGCAGAGCGCCGCGCTGTACGGCCTGCTGAAAAAATACTTCCCCGAAATGGAGCCGGGACGCGAGTACCGTCCCATCACGGCGAAGGAGTTGAAACGGACTTCCGTCTATGAACTGAAGATCGAATCGTGGAGCGGAAAAGAAAATTGGGAGGAGCGCGCCGATCAATCGGACGAATGGCCCGCGCTGGACGGGAAGTGGTTTTTGTAGCCGTCTGGTTTTATTCGTGAAGCGCTGAAAACGCAAAAACAGCCCCTCGGAGGGCAGGCAGAAAAGACGGCTGTGGCCGTCTTTTTGTTTGAATCCTGCGGGGTATAATCGCCGCCATGTTGGACCGTATCCTGACCGACCTCGAACGGACGCTCCTCGGCCTGCTGTGCGTCTTCTGTCTCGTCTCCTCCGCGCCTCACGCCGAATACTTCTACGACCGCGCCCGCGCCTTCACCCGTCCCTACGAATTCAACTACGACGCCTGGACAGCCGACGCCGCCTGGACCAAACTCCAGCAAAGCGCGCTCGGCCTGCCCAACTACGTCTCCCGCGCCGACGGCATCTCGGTCGTCATGGATTCCCTGCGCCTCACCGAATCCATCCTGCGCGCCGAAGACCGGCTCCAGGTCATCTTCTCCGACCCCAACGTCAAAGACAAAGAATCCGCCTCCGCCCACCTGCGCGCCGAACGCAAACGGCTCGACGCGCGCCAGCGCCAGATCGCCCCGCTGGCTGAATCCGTCCTGCAAGGGCAGGTGTCGCAGATCCTCTCCGAGCAGGGACTGACCCTCGGCGGACAGCCCACCCCGCCCGTCCTCTACCACGTCTCGCCCCTGCCGATGAACCTCGTCATGTCGAAGCGCAGCAAGATCGAGCAGGTCGCGTCCATCTCGCTCCAACCCGACATCGCCCTCGAAGACCAGGTCAAAATCGAAGACGGCGTCGCGCAAGCCCTCGACTTCTCCACGCTGGTCGTGCCGGTTGGCGGCATCGGAACCTACCCCACCATGGTCATGCGCACCGATACCTTCAACTGGCAGGTCGGCGTCGTCATCCACGAGTGGACGCACAACTTCCTCAGCCTGCACCCGCTGGGGATAAACTACGGAACCACGCCCGAACTGCGGACGATGAACGAGACTACCGCCTCCATCGTCGAGAACGAACTCGGACCCGTCCTCCTAGCGCGCTACTACCCGACCCTCGCCGCCTCCCGCGCGGACCTCAACCTGGTCGCGTGGACCCGGGCCTTTCTCCCGCCGAAAGCGGGACTCCCCGAAACCCCGCCGCCCTTCGACTTCCGCGCCGAGATGCACACCACCCGCGTCCGCGCGGACGAATTGCTCGCCGAAGGAAAAATCGAAGAGGCCGAAGCCTACATGGAAGCGCGCCGCCAGGTCTTCTGGCAGAACGGCTACGCCATCCGAAAACTGAACCAGGCCTACTTCGCCTTCTACGGCGCGTACGCCGACATCCCCGGCGGACCGGCGGGCGAGGACCCGGTCGGTCCCGCCGTGCGCGAACTGCGCGCCCAAAGCGCGACGCTGGCGGACTTCCTCTACAAGATCGCACAGATGGACTCCTTCGACGAACTGCTCAAAGCCATCGGAAAGGCGCCGTGAGCGCGCTCGAATTTTTATGAATAAAAAAACCTGTACCGCCCTGCTTCTCGCTTTCGCGTTCCTCCTGGCCGCCTGCGCGCCCGGCGTCGAATTGACCCCGACCCTTCGCGTGGACGTCCCGACTCCCGCGCCCACCCAGCCGGTCTGCAACGCCGTCCCGTCCAAACCGACGCCCGTCCCCGGTTCAGACTCGCTCTTCCCCGCCGTCGGCGCGGGCGAGTGGACGAAAGGCCCCGCGGACGCGGCCGTGACCGTCATCCTCTACGACGACTTCCAATGCGTCGAATGCAACGACCGCGTCTTGAGCGCGTTGTCGGAAGCGCATCCCAAAGACGTGCGCCTCGTCTATCGCCACTATCCCCAGCCCGACCGCTACGACAAATCCTATCTCGCCGCGCAGGCCGCCGAGGCCGCCGGCCGTCAGGAGCGGTTCTGGGACATGCACGACGTCCTGTTCGCAAAACAATCCGAGTGGATCAGCCTCAGCCCCGACGCGTTCAAACCCTGGGCGGCGCGCGAAGCCGAGGAGATTGGCCTCGACCGCGCCAGGTTCGAGGCGGACTTCGACGACCCCGCGGTCCTCGCGAAGATCAAAAAAGCCGAAGCGGACGCGCAAGCCGCGGGCATCCCCGTCCTGCCGCTCGTCCTCATCAACGGGGAAATCTATTACGGTCCCACCGATTACAACGCCTTCGACCAGATGACGCGCCTGCTCGCGCTCGGCAAACGTCAGTTTTCGTCCTGTCCCGAAATGAGCATTGACCCGCACAGGCAATACCTCGCGAGACTCCAAACCGAAAAAGGCGAGATCGTGATCGAGCTATACGCGGACAAAACCCCGCTGACCGTGAACTCGTTCATCTTCCTCGCCCGGCAGGGATGGTACGACGGCGTGACGTTCCACCGCGTCATCCCCGGCTTTGTGGCGCAGGCGGGCGATCCCAGCGGGACGGGCGCAGGCGGCCCCGGCTATCTCTTCCGCAACGAGATCTCCCCGTCGCTGAAATTTGACCAGCCCGGCATGGTGGGCATGGCAAACTCCGGCCCTGGCACGAACGGAAGCCAGTTCTTCATCACGTTCTCCGCCCAGCCCAGCCTGGACGGCGCTTACACCATCTTCGGCCGCGTCATCAGCGGGATGGACGCGCTGCAAAAACTCACCCCCCGCGACCCCGGCAGCGACGCGGTCCTGGCGGACGGCGATCTCATCCTGCGCGTCGTCATCGAGGAGCATTAATGGAACAGAAAAACGAATTCGACATCGGCGCGTTTTTGCTGGCAATCGCCAGCGGGATCGTTGTGGTCGCCCTCGTCGGGACGGGCGCCATCCTGCTGGCAAGCGGACTTTCAGGCGGACTCGGCGCGCGCGGCGCCGGCTTCTTCCGCGTCTCCCTCTACCTGGCCGCGTTCCTCCTCGCCTCCGTCCTCGTCGGCCGCGTCGGGCTGCTGGCCCTGCGCCGCCTGCGAAACCGTCCCGAAGAAACGGCGCGCCTCCGCCCGCTCTCTATCTGGCTGGGACTGCTGCTGCTCGCCGGCTGGATTCTCTCCGTCACGCTGGCCGCCGTTCTAAACCGAGGCGTCTTCAGTCAATGGTTCGCCATCCCGTTCTACCTGTCGTCCATCGGGATTCCCGTCTACGCGCTGACGCGTCTCGCGGCAGGCGGGTTGGATGCAGGCAGCAGCCTCCGCGCCTGGAGCGCGCTTTCCGCAGGAATGACCGTCGCCCCGCTCCTCTCCATCCTCGCGGAGGGACTGGCCGTCCTGCTCGGCATCGTCGTCATCGCGATCTACGCGGCGCTCGACCCCGGGCGGATACAGGCGCTCCAATCCCTGATGGAACAGATTAAGCGCGCCACAAGCCAGGAAGAAACGCTCCTCCTGCTGGGACCGTACCTTACCAGCCCGCTCGCGCTGCTCGGCGGACTGCTCCTCCTGTCGGTCGTCACCCCGCTCGTCGAGGAGACCGCCAAGTCGCTGGCCGTATGGCTGGCCTGGCGCAAACTGGCTTCGCCCGCGCAGGGATTCGCCCTCGGCGCGCTCAGCGGCGCGGGCTTCGCCCTGATGGAAGGTCTCTTCATCTCCGCCGCGCCCAACGAAACCTGGGGCTTCACCCTCGGCATCCGCGCCGCCAGCGCTTCCATGCACGTCCTCGCCAGCGCCGTGATCGGCTGGGGCATCGGCATGTTCGCCGCGCAGAAGCGCTTCCTGCCCATGCTGGGACGTTACGCGCTGGGAATCTCCTTCCACGGGCTGTGGAACGCCTGCGTTGTCGTGACGACTTTTTCGAGCGGACGCATGCTCCTCCCCTCGGCTGGCAGCGCGCTCCCCAACGTCGCCGCGTCCATCTTCATCCTGGGCGGATTCTGTTTCCTCGGCCTGCTCATCCTCGCCGCGCCGATCTCGCTCTGGGGAGCGAATCGCTGGTTGCGGAAATCCATGCCCGCCATGGTCGAAAACGCGGAAACGCCGCCCGTCGAAAACATGGTAGGATAACGTCATGCCATGGAATCCATCCTCCAAATATGCGGCCGCGGGCGAAGTGGCGCAGCTCGTCGGGCTGCGCCATAAACACTTCATCTTCACGCTCGCGACCGACGGCGAACTGCAAACCCATCGCGGCGTGATCAAACACAACGACCTGATCGGCCTGCCGTGGGGCGCGCAGGCGTTCAGTCACATCGGCGCGCCGTTCTTCTTGCTCCAGCCCTCGCTGGCCGACCTGCTCAACGAACTGCCGCGCAACACGCAGATCCTCTATCCCAAAGACATCGGCTTCATCCTCGTGACGATGAGCGTCGGACCCGGTCAACGCGTCATCGAAGCGGGGACCGGGTCGGGAGCCATGACCATCGCCCTCGCGCACGCCGTCGGCGCGGAGGGACGCGTCGCCTCGTACGAGGTCAAGCAGGACTTCCAAAATCTGGCCCGCAAGAACCTGGCGCGCGTCGGGCTCGAATCTCGCGTCGACTTCAAGCTGCGCGACCTGGCCGAGGGCTGCGACGAAACCGACGCCGACGCGTTCTTCCTCGACGTGCCGAATCCCTACGACTACATCGGGCAGGCGCGCGCCGCCCTGAAGCCCGGCGGATATTTCTGCACGCTCGTCCCAACCTTCAATCAGGTGGAGAACACGCTTTACGCGCTGCGCCAGAATCGCTTCGCCTTCATCGAGGCGTGCGAGATTCTCCTGCGCTATTACAAAACCGAACCCTCGCGCCTGCGTCCCACCGACCGGATGGTGGCGCATACGGGCTTCCTCATCTTTGCGCGCCGCATCGAGCCAGGCGAAGACCCGCGCGCCAAAGAACTGATGGAAGAGGTCGGCGCGGTGAGCCTGCTCGAAGGGTAGGACAAATCGTCAATTTGCCCCTCTCCCATGCTAAAATGGCAGAAATAGGAGAAATCATGGATAGCGTCACCTATCAAGTAAAAGTGCCTGTATCCCTCTCGAAATTGGGCGCGACCCAAAAGGAAATTCAGAGGCGGATCAATGAATGGCTGGTCCTGTCCTATTTCACAGAGGCAAAGATTTCCTCTGGAAAAGCGGCGCGCTTACTGGGAATCAGCCGCTGGGATTTTCTGGACCTGTTGCGCGCGCGCGGAATTTCCTACGTCAATTTCTCAGAGGAGGAACTCGAAGGCGAAATCGCCGCGGCCAAAACCATTAATGCCAAAAAATCATGAAGGTAGTCTCGAATTCCACTCCACTGATCGGGCTGGCATCCATTGGGCGGCTGGGTCTTTTGCGTGATTTCTTCGAAGAGATCGGTATTGCCGAGGCTGTGTACGATGAAACAGTGACCAATGGACACGAAAGGGGGGCAAAGAAAATTTCTTCCGCAAAATGGATCCACGTCCACAAAGTTCAAGACCGCCTCGCCATCGAAATGCTCCTTGATGAATTGGATCTGGGCGAAGCGGAGACCATCGTCCTTGCCAGGGAAATTTCGGCAGATATAGTGTTGATGGATGAAAAACAGGGACGCAGGATGCTCGACCAATTGGAATTGCCAAAAATTGGAACGGTCGGCATTTTGCTGAGAGCCAGGCAAACGGGACTGGTCAAATCGCTCCGCTCGGAATTGGACAAACTTCGCCGCCACGGCTTCACGCTCAGCCAATTTGTCGTTGACCGGGTCCTCGCCGAAGCCGATGAATAACGAGTTCTGACACAACCATGAATCCCACCGAATCCGAGATCATCTCCCGCCTGCAAGCCGCGCAGGCGCGTCCGCATACCGACGGCTACGCCGAACGCAAATCCGACCCGGTCAAATGCGCGGCGGCGCTGGTCCCGCTGTTGCGCCAGGACGGCGAGTGGCATCTGCTCTTCACGCGCCGCTCCGACAGCGTGGAGAATCACAAAGGACAGGTTTCCTTCCCGGGCGGCGCGTGCGACGGCGGCGAGATAACCCCCGAAGAGACCGCGCTGCGCGAAGCGCAGGAGGAGATCGGCATCGAGCCGCGCCAGGTGCGCGTCCTGGGCCGTCTCAATTCCATGCTGACGATCACCTCCTTCATGGTCACGCCCGTCGTCGGCGTCATCCCCTGGCCGACCGTCTTCAAACCCGAGGCGGCCGAAGTGGCGCGCATCTTCACCATGCCGTTGAACTGGCTGGCTGAACGCTCCAACCGCTGGGAATTCGTTGTGCCAGGGCGCGGCCACAGCGTCATCGTCTACCACCCCTTCGACGGCGAAATTCTATGGGGCGCCACCGCCCGCATGACCGTAGATCTTTTGGAACTCCTCGCGGCTTAACCCCAAACCGCCCGCGCCAGCGCGGGCAGCGCTTCCCCCGACTTTCCCTGCAAAAAGAAGTCCGCCTTCTCCGTGAGCGGAGTAGGTTCGAGGTTGACCACGACCGCGCCGCGAACGGGAGCGACGCGGCGACGCGCCCAGCTGTGCGGAGGAAATCCAAAAGTGTGGCGGGGAAATCGGTCATGGCAAAATCCATCCTTCGCCCCCTCGAATCGCAGTCCGCTAACTACCCTCGTCCATCTGCCTGCGGATCTGGTCGAGCAGCTGCTGAATCTCATCCCGCTCTTCGACGGCGGTCTGAAGCGAGGCTTTGAAAGACATTTTCTCATCTTCGGATAACGTCTTCAGCATGGACTGGATGCGGGCGATCTGCGACGCCTTATCCTTCAGTTTCGACTCCAGCCGCTGGCGATAGCCCGCGTAGAACTTGCGCGTGTCGAGCGGTTTGCTGTCGGAGAGCGCGCCGCGCGACAGCAGGTCCGCGACCGTGCGGAGGAAGTCTTCAATGACGATGGGTTTTTCGATAAAGCGCGTCGCGCCGATGGCCGCGGCGAACATCTTGTCTTCGGGGGTGACGTAGGTGGCGGAGAGAAAGATGACGGGGATCGCGCGCGTCTCGGGATCGATCCGCATGCGATGGACGAGGCTGAAACCGTCCATCTGCGGCATCAAAATATCGGTGACGACAAGCGCGGGGCGTTCCTTTTGGATCGCATCCAAGGCCTCCCTGCCGTTGCGCGCGGTAACCACCGAATACCCCTTGAACGTCAGAGTCACTTTGACAAGTTCGAGGGTATCGGGAGTGTCTTCCACAACCAGGATGGTATTTTTAGCGTTCATGCCCCGATTTTACCCCCTTCGGCGGATTATGGGACGGCAATATCCCGGCTTTCTGGTATAATTTCCGCCCGTGACTGGTCCTGCCCGACGGTCAAACGCTGTGGGCATGGAGACCTGCATAACATTATGCGGGACAGATCGGCAATCTGTCCGGCAAGAAAGGAAGCAAACGTCATGCCGCTTGATAAGGAAGTCAAAACTAAGGCCATTGCGGATTTCCATCGCCACGAGACCGACACGGGTTCGCCCGAAGTTCAGATCGCGTTGCTCACGAACCGCATCACCCAACTGACCGAGCACCTGCGCGCCAACAAGCACGATGAGTCTTGCCGCCGCGGCCTGCTCAAACTGGTCGGTCAGCGCCGCAGAATGCTGACCTACCTGCGCAAGTCGGACTATCAGCGTTACCTGGAAGTCACCGAACGCCTGAGCCTCCGTCGCAAGTAAGTCGAAGTAAGACCCTAAAGGTCTCGGAGACCTTTAGGGTCTTTTGAAATCAACCGCCCGTCAGGAATTGAACAGCGCTGGCAAACGCTTGCCGCCGCTCTTCAGTCCCTGACAACAGGCGGAAATTTGTAAAGCGAGATAATCTCTCGCTCTACGGGAGTAAAAAATGAAACCCGAAGCAAAACGTTACACAGCGACCGTCGGGTCGCGCCTCGTCACATTCGAGACGGGCAAACTGGCCGCGCAAGCCGGCGGCGCGGTGACCATCGCGCTCAACGACGCCATCGTCTTCGCAGCCGCCACCATGGGCGGCGTGCGCGAAGGCATAGACTTCTTCCCGCTCTCGGTGGAATACGAAGAGCGACTCTACGCCGGAGGCAAGATCCCCGGTTCCTTCTTCCGTCGGGAGGGACGTCCCGGCGGCGAGGCGATCCTCACCGCCCGCCTCACCGACCGTCCCCTGCGCCCGCTCTTCCAACACGGGATGAGAAACGAAGTGCAGGTGATGATGTATTCGCTCTCCTCGGACGGCGAGAACCCGCTGGATGTGCTGGCGATCAACGCCGCCTCCGCCGCCATCATGATCTCGGACATCCCCTGGGGCGGACCCGTCGGCGCGGTGCGCGTGGGCCGCGTGGACGGACAGTTCATCGTCAACCCGACCTTCAAGGAATTGGACGCGTCGGACCTCGACCTGCGGATCGCCGGCACAAAAGACGCCATCCTGATGGTGGAATGCGGCGCGAACGAAGTCCCCGAAGATGTGATGGCTGCCGCGTTGGATTTCGGTCACCAATCCATCCAACCGCTGATCGAAGCCCAGCTCAAGATGGCCGCCGAGATCGGCAAGCCGAAGCGCGAAGCCACCTTCGTCCTCGCGGCCGACGAGTTGAACCAGAAAGTCTTCGAGCGCGTCGACGCGCCGATGAACGAACTGCTTGACAAGCCCCTGAGCAAATCGGAATTCTACGGCGGGATGGACGAACTGCAAGCCGCCGTCGTCGCCGAGATGTGCGTGGAAGGCGACGCGGCCGCTCCCGCCAAAAAAGACGTGCAGGCCGCGTTCGGCGAAGCCGAACACAAGATCGTGCGCGAACGCATCCTGAGCATGGGCAAACGTCCCGACGGGCGCGGCCCAACGGACATCCGCCCGATCTGGTGCGAGGTGGGACTCTCCCCGCGCGCGCACGGCTCGGGACTGTTCACGCGCGGCGAGACGCAGGTCCTCTCGCTCGCCACGCTCGGCACATTGGGCGAGGCGCAGGAACTGGACAACCTCAGCCCGACTGACACCAAACGTTACATGCATCACTACAACTTCCCGCCGTTCAGCACGGGCGAGGTAAAGCCCCTGCGTGGGCAGAGCCGCCGCGAAGTCGGGCATGGCGCGCTGGCCGAACGCGCCCTCGAGCCCGTCATCCCCGCGGAAGAGACCTTCCCATACACGCTGCGCGTCGTCTCGGAGGTCATGGCCTCCAACGGATCGTCCTCGATGGCGTCCGTCTGCGGCTCGACCCTCGCGTTGATGGACGCGGGCGTGCCGATCAAGGCCCCCGTGGCCGGCGTGGCAATGGGACTCATCACCGACGACAGCGGCCGCTACAAAATCCTGACCGACATCCAGGGGACCGAGGATCACCTCGGCGACATGGACTTCAAAGTGGCTGGCACGACGAAGGGCATCACCGCCCTGCAAATGGACATCAAGATCACTGGCTTGAGTTCGCAGATGATGAAAGAGGCGCTCGAACAGGCGCGCGTGGCGCGCATGTCCATCATGGACAAGATGCTCGAAGTGATCGCCGAGCCGCGTCCCGAACTGAAGCCGCACGCGCCGCGCATCATCACCGTGAAGATTCCCGTCGAGAAGATCGGCGCGCTGATCGGCCCGGGCGGAAAGAACATCCGCGCTTTGCAGGAAGAGACCGGGACGAAGATCGACGTGCAGGAAGACGGCACGGTGTACATCGCTTCGACCGAGGGTATCGGCGCGAAGGAAGCCGAGGAGCGCGTCAAATCGCTCGGCGAGGAAGCCGTCATCGGCAACATCTACACGGGCAAAGTCGTGCGCATCGCGGACTTCGGCGCCTTCGTGGAGATCCTGCCCGGCGTAGACGGACTCGTCCACATCTCGCAACTCGACAGCGAGCGCGTCAACAAGGTGGAAGATGTGGTCCGCATGGGCGAAGAGATCACCGTGATGGTGACGAACATCGACGGGCAGGGCAAGATCCGTCTCTCGCGCCAGGCCGTGCTCGAAGGCTGGACCGCCGAGGAAGCGCGCGAGCGCGACAACGGCGGCGGAGGCGCGCGCGGCCCGCGTCCTGGCGGAGGCCGCGGAGGAGACCGTGACCGCCGCGGCGGCGACCGCGGACGCGGCGGCCGCGACCGTCGGTAATTGACAAACGGTAAGTAGAGCGGACGGAGGAAACTTCGTCCGCTTTTCATGTCAATCCTTCCTCCCATGCTCTACAAACTTCGCGCGCTCTACAAAGAATATCCGCAGCAATACTGGCTGATGATCGCCGGGCTGGTCCTTGCCACGGCGGGCGGAAGCATGGTCGGCCCGTACCTGCTCATTTACGTCAGCGAAAAGCTCAGCCTGCCGCTCAGTACCGTGGCCGCGCTGGTCTCGATCAACGCCGGCACGGGACTGATCTCGTCGTTCGTCGCGGGCTGGCTGGCCGACAAAGTCGGGCGCAAACTGGTGATGAACCTCAGCCTGACGCTGACCGGCCTGACGTACTTCTTCATGCTCTACGCCGAAACCTATCCCCAATTCGTCCTCCTGATGGTCGCGCTGGGACTTTCCAACCCGCTCTACCAGGTCGGCTCGGACGCGATGCTGGCCGACCTCGTCCCCTCCGAAAAGCGGACGGAAGCCTTCGCCATCAACCGCATCGCCAACAACGCGGCCTTCGCCCTCGGGCCCGCCGTGGGCGGCTTCCTCGCCACGCGCTCCTACCACCTGACCTTTTGGAGCGCGACGACGGGATTCCTGGCTTACAGCCTGCTCCTGTTCTTCCGCGCCCGCGAGACTTTGGACAGGCAAGCCGTCAAAAGCTCGACGCTTCAACCGAACGCGGAAGCCGTGCCGCGCGGCGGATACGCGCGCGTCCTGCGCGACGGACCGTACATGGCCTTCGTCGGCCTCCTCAGCCTGGGCTTGATCGCTCCGAGCATCCTGTGGATTCTGCTGGCTGTTTACACGAAACTCAATTTCGGCCTGCCCGAAAACCAGTTCGGCTGGATTCCCACCACCAACGCGCTGATGTGCGTCTTCGTACAATACTCCGTCAGCCAGGCCACGCGCAAACACAAGTCCCTGCCCGTCGTGGCGGTCGGCATGTTGATCTACGCGCTGGGCGTCGGCTCGGTGGCGTTGATGAGCGGCTTCTGGGGATTCTGGCTGAGCATGGTCATCCTGACCTTCGGCGAACTGACTCTCGTCCCGACTTCGAGCAAATACGTCGCCGACCGCGCCCCTGCGCACCTGCGCGGCCGCTACATGTCCGCGTATTGGATCGGCTGGGGACTGGCCCGCACCGCCGCCCCGCTCATCGGCGGATTCCTGAACGACGCCATCGCGCCGCGCGCCATCTGGCTGGGCGCGTTGACTCTCGGGCTGGTCAGCGCCTTCGGGCTTTTCCTGCTCTCACGCCGCGCGGATTCCCCCCAACCTTCGCCCGCCCCAAATCTGGAAAGCGACGGACTCGCGCAAGGCCGCGAATTCGGCGTCGAATACGATCAGATTTCTTAGAAAAAATCCGCGTTTGTCCGTGTAATCCGTGTCCGAAATGGAATTTCAAAAGGCTCTCCAACGTCCGCATTGCGTAACGTCAATTCTTAAGCCAACCTTTAGTTAATTCTTACGCGCTTCATACCTGGGCATGCTACCATCTTAATCACAAGGTGAAAAAATGCTCAGTTGGCAGGCGCGAACTCTCAGGTCGTTGTTATCCGCAAAAAACTTCCTGTCGCCCAAGTTGGGCGCGATGGACGTCGAGAGAGCGCGCGCCAACCTGGAGATGGCCGGCGAGGTCGTCCGCCCGATCATCCACATTGACCATATCGGCGTGCTGGCGAACGGCGTGCCGGGCGAATGGGTCATCCCCGCGGGGACGGGAAGCGAGCGCGTCATCCTGTACCTGCACGGGGGCGCGTACAACGCGGGCTCCACGCGCTCGCACCGCGCGTTGGCGGCGAACATCGCCTACGCAGCCCGCGCTCGCGCGTTGACGATTGACTACCGCCTCGCGCCCGAACATCCCTACCCAGCCGCGCTGCTGGACGCTCTCTCCGCCTACCAATGGCTGCTCGACTCGGGCATCCGTCCCGAACAGATCGCCATCGCAGGCGACTCGGCCGGCGGCGGATTAAGCGTCGCCCTGCTGGCCACCCTCCGCGAGCGCGGCCTCCCGATGCCCGCCGCGGCGGTCGTCCTCTCCCCGTGGACGGACCTTTCAGCCAGCGGCGAGTCGTGGCAGGAAAACGCCCGGTCAGATTACATGATCAACGGGCCGAAACTGAGGGAAGCCGCCCGCCTGTACCTGAAAGACGCCAGCCCGCAGACGCCGCTCGCTTCCCCCGTCTACGCGAAACTCGAGGGGCTGCCTCCCCTGCTCATCCAGGTCGGCTCGGACGAAGTGTTGCTGTCCGATTCGCTGCGGCTGGCGGAAAATGCCCGTCTTTCTGGTGTAGATGTCACTTTGGAAGTCTGGGATGGAATGCAGCACGTCTGGCAGTTCGCGGCCAGCCTCCTTCCCGAAGCGCGGCAGGCCATCGAAAAAATCGGAAAGTTTATCCACGAACGGACGGACGCGAAACAAGCGGAAGATCGTCCCCCGGTTGCCGCGTAACAGTCATCCGTACAGGATGCCTTCCAAACGGGCCTTCACCCCCTCCCACTCCGAATCCAAAATCGAATAATAGACCGAATGGCGGATCGTCCCATCCGGCAGGATCATGTGGTTGCGCAGCACGCCCTCCTTTACGCCGCCGATCCGTTCGATGGCTTTCTGCGAGCGGAGGTTGCGCGAGTCGGTCTTCAACTGCACGCGGATCGCGCCGAGCGTCTCGAAAGCGTGCTTCAGCAAAAGATACTTCGTCTCCGTGTTGACCGCCGTGCGCTGGAACTCGGGTCCGTACCACGTGCCGCCGATCTCCAGCCCGCGATCTTTGGGAAAAACGTTCAGGTAGCGCGTCGCGCCCGCCGCGCGTCCCGACGCGAGATGGACGGCGACAAAAGGCAAATCCCCCTTCCGCGAGAGAATATCCTTCACCCAGTTCCGCATATCGGCTTCGGTCTTCATGTCGCCGTACAACATGAAATGCCAGAAGTCCTGTCCCACGCCGACTTCGGCCAGCGCGGGGACGTGAGCCTCGGTCATCGGCTCGAGGCGGACGAATTGACCAAGCAGGGTTACGGGGGTGAGGATCATTGATGCCTTCTTGCAGGATACGAGTTGCAGGATACAAGATACAAGATACAAGATACGAGTTACGAGATACGAGTTACGAGTTACGTAGTTTGGTGGTTGACTTGTTTACCCCATCCACTCGCTTTCGGGTTTGTCCTGCGTCGGGAGGTAGGGCATCTTGGGGCCGTCCACGCCAAGCAATTCGCTCAACGCGGCGCGCATCGCCGTTCGGTCGTCCCAGGGATACTCGGTCGCGCCGAAGCACATGGACTGCTCGTGTCCCTTCCCGCAGGCGAGGACGATGTCGCCGGGCCGCGCCATCCTGACCGCGAAGCGGATCGCCTCGCCGCGGTCCGCCACGCGCCAGAACGTTTCGCCGTCGCGTCCCCCGCGCGACCGCGCGCCGGCCGCCATCTCCTCGAGGATTCCCTCCAGCGATTCGGTGCGCGGATCTTCGGCGGTGAGGACGGTGAGATCGGCCAGTTCAGCCGAGGTCTCGGCCATCATGCGGCGCTTCTCCTTGTCGCGCAGGCCCGCCGAGCCAAAAGTCACAATGACCCGTCCCCGGCTTTCCCTTTCCTCTTTCAACATTTCGCGGGCGGCCTCCAGCGCCGACTTCAACGCGTTGGGCGTGTGGGCAAAATCCACGATGGCGGTGAAGGGCTGACCGAGGTCAATGCGCTCCATGCGCCCGGGGATGCCGTGCAGGGAGGTCATCCCTTGCGCGGCGATCTGCGGGTCAATGCCGAGGCCGTAGACCGCGCCCGTGAACGCGGCAAGGCAGTTCGAGACGTTGTATGCGCCGATCAGGTCGCTTTTGACTTCCACGTGGAGATTGCGGGCGTCAACGAAGAACCTGATCCCAGTCGAGCTATAGCGGGCGTTTTCGGCGCGCACATCCGCGCTTTCGTGCAGGCCGTAGCTCAACTTTCTCCCTTTGATCAGTTCGTTCAGGAAATAGAACGACTGGTCGTCGCGGTTGATCACGGCCAGGCGCGAGTTGCCCCGTTCTTTCGGGCCGGTCTTTTCCAGGCTTTCGAACAGGCGCGCTTTGGCGGCGCGGTAATTTTCGTAGCCGCCGTGCTGGTCCATGTGTTCCCAGGTGATGTTGGTGACGATGCCGATATCGAACTCACAGGCGTCCACGCGATGCTGCGCCCAGCCGTGCGACGTGGTTTCGAGGACGACGTGCGTGAGGCCCGCGTCCGCCATTTTAGCGAGGTAGGCTTGCACGTCGTGCGCGTCGGGCGTGGTGACGTGGAAGCCGGTGTCGAGAATCTCGTCGCCGATCACCGCGTTGACCGTGGAGACCATGCCGGCCTGGATGCCCGCCGTCCGCAGGATCTGGTGGAGCAGGTTGGCGGTGGTGGTCTTGCCGTCGGTGCCGGTGACGCCGATCACCGTCAGGCGCCGCGCCGGCCAACCGTAGAACGCGGCCGCCAGCCAGGTCAGGGCGCGGCGCGGGTCGTCGAGGCGGACGTAGCGCGGCGCGTCGAATTGCGCGGCGGGCAATTCCCCAATCACCGCGGCCGCGCCGTTGGCGATAGCCTTCCCGATGTAGCCGTGACCGTCAACCGTCCCGCCTTTCATCGCCACGAAGAGATTACCGGGTTTCACCGCGCGGCTGTCTATGGCGATGCCGGTGATGGGGACGTCGGGAATGTCTGCGGGGCGCGGGAAGGGGAAATCAACGAAGAGTTGCGCGAGAGTTTTTGTCATGCAAACCTGCCTGGCTGCCCTTCGACTTCGCCCGGCCGTCGCCTCGCTCGGCTCAGGGCAGCGGTTGTTTCTTAAATGGAAAGAGGGTTTTGGTCATTGTACCAAAACCCTCTCGACAATCAATGGATTTACTTCAAGTTCGAACGCAGGCCTTCGAGCTTGCCGGCCACCGAGCCGTCCACGACCTTGTCTCCGACTCTGATGACGAGGCCGCCGAGGATGGAGGGATCGACGCGGAAGGTGACGGCTTGCGCGCCGACTTTGGTCAGCACGTCTTTTTTGACGACGGCTTCCTCGTCGCCGGTAAGCGGCAGCGCGCTGGTGACTTCGGCGGAATCGCCCTTGAAGTCGGCGCCGTCGAGGACGACCACCTTGCCGCTTTTGAGGCCCGAGAAGAACTCGTTGATCAGGGCGTGCTGGCGCTTTTCGTCCAGGGCTTCGCCGACCAGTTTCTGCGCGGCGGCGATGGAGAGGGCCGCGACCTGTCCGCGCAGATCGCCGAGGATGCGGTTTCGTTCGCCCTCGACCTCAGCCAGCGCGGCGTCTCGCGCCTTGGCGGCTTCGGCGTCGGCGGCGGATCTCACTTCCTTTGCGGCCGAGGCGGCGCGCTCGGTGGCTTCACGGACGATTCTGCCTGATTCGGCCTGGGCTTCGGCCATTACTTTAGCGGCCTCTTTTTCGGCGTTGGCGCGCGCTTCAGCGGCCACGCGGGCGTCTTCCAGCCCTTGCGCGATGGTCTGGCGGCGTTTCTCGAGCAGTCCCATGATGGGACCGACGATCCATTTGGCGATCACCACGTAGGCGATGATCAGGTTAATGATCTGGATGAGTAAAAATCCAGGGTTGATACCCAGCGCTTCCACAATAACCTCCTTCTATTACACGGGCATGGGAATGGCGAAGAGGATGAGCAGGGCAACCACCAGACAGTAAATGGCGACCGCTTCGGCAAAGGCGATGCCGAGGATCATGTTGGTCTGGACCGTGCCGGTGGCGTCGGGATTTCGCCCCATCGCCTGGACCGCGCCGCTGGCAACGATACCGATGCCCGCGCCCGCGCCGATCGCGCCGATCATGGCCAGACCGGCCCCGATCAACTTACCAAGAATATATGCAGCAGTGACTTCCATCAGAACCTCCGTTGGATTTCGGGCGGGGGAACCGCCTCTAGAAATAGGTGTTTTCCCGGGCTTCCGCCCGAAATTTACGCGTGCGCTTCTTCGTGGCCTTCGCCGCCGTGACCCTGTGTGGCCTGCGACATGAAGGTGATCGCCAGGAGGCCGAACACAAAAGCCTGGATCGCGCCCACGAAGAATTCAAGCAGGTAGAAAATGGACTGCGCGAACACCGGCACGAGCGAGCCGATGACGAACAGCAGGACCGAACCCGCGAAGATGTTTCCGAAGAGACGAAAGGCGAACGAGAGGATCTTCGAGAATTCGGAGATGATCTCCAGGAGGCCCACGCCGAAATCTATGACGCCGAAGATGGGCTTGGAGAACATGGTTTTGGTGTTCCAGAATTTGGCGAAGTACGCCATCCCTTGCGAGCGGATGCCGAAGACTTGCACCATCACCACCGCCACCAGGGCCAGGGCCAGCGTAAAGTTCAGGTCGGTGGAGACGGGGCGCAGGAAGGGGACGAACGCAACTTTTTCCGCCGCGTCCGCCGCGCCTTCGGCCTTGAAGATGCCGGTCACAGGACCGACCGGCTTCGCGATATAGTCGGCGTGCGCGCCGTGCGACTCGATCAGGCCGATCGTTTCCACGCCGGGCAGCAGCTCCATCCAGTTGGCGACAAGCACAACCAGCATGATGCTGACAAACCACGGGAAGATGGATTTGGACCACTTGCCCATCGTCCCTTCAGACATGCCGTACAACAGGTCCACCAGGGCTTCGATCGCGTTGGCGACGCCAGAGAGGACCTGTCTGCCGCTGGCAACCGCGCCGCGAACGCTCAGCGCGAGGAGCAGAACGATCACGTCCACGAAGAACAGGGCGATCAAGGTATTCGTGATGGGAAAACCGCCAATGTGGAAAACGGTCTCTGCCGGGAGAAAGACCCCGGGCATGATGTAGGGAACTTTTGCCACAAAGAAGAGGTAACTGCCGACCACAATGGCGGCCAGCACCACCCAACGGCCCCACGTCCTTTGTTTCTTTTTCTCAGCCACTAGCGCTATCCTCCTTTGGAGAAATTTCAGATTTCTTTTCAGACTTCAACCGCCTGGTCGCGGAATTGACGATCAAAAACAGGACGATGACCGAAACCGGCATCGCGCCCAGGATAAAGGCGACGGTAAACCACGGGCCGGCGTTGAACTGACGGTCGAGCCATTGCCCAAGAAACAAAAATCCCAGAATGATAATGGGAGTTAGGCAGCCAACCTGTACGATGACGGTCGTCAGCGCAGTGTTAAACGCCCTGTTGGACGATGGCGCAGGTCGATTCATGTTTGCGGATTATATCACAAGGATTTTCAGAAACCAGGTTTTCTTGGAAACCCGGTTTCCGATTCCGCTAAAACAACGTCAGCGCGCCGGCCGCGGCCAGGTTGAACCAGGGCGCAAAGACCGTGCCGAGCAGGATGACGCCCAGCGCGAGAACAGTCAACGCCAGGGCGTAGGGACGCGTGATGGGCAGGGGCGCGTTCTCCGTCGCTTCGTCGCGATAGAGATAGATGTGCTTGATGACGATCAGGTAGTAGTACACGCCCACAATGGAGTTGAGAATGCCGACCACCGCCAGCCAGACCAGCCCGACTTTGACAGCCGCGGCAAAGACCAGCACCTTCGCGACAAATCCGCCGAACGGAGGCATTCCCGCCAGCGACAGCATCGCCGTGAGGAAGCCCAGCGCCAGCCAGGGATGACGGCGGCTGAGTCCGTTGTAAGCGGGAATATCGTCTGAGCCGGCGACGCGGGCGAAGGCCGCGGCCAGCCCGAAGGCCAGCAGGTTGGTGACGATGTACACGAGCAGGTAGAACGCGACGCTGGTCACGCCCAGGTCAGAGAGACTCGCTTCGCTGGCGTAAATGGCCGCGACGCCGATCAGCGTGTAGCCCGCGTGCGCGATGGACGAGTACGCCAGCATCCGCTTGAAGTTCTTCTGTGGGATGGCGAGCAGGTTGCCGAGCGTCATCGTGACCGCGGCGAGGACGGCGAGGATGAGCGACCAGTCCGCGGCGAGGACGCCGGGGAAGGCGATCACGAACAGGCGGACGATGACGCCGAATCCCGCGGCCTTCGAGACCGTGGACAGGAATCCCGCCACGGGAGTGGGCGCGCCCTCATATACATCGGGCGCCCAGAAGTGGAACGGGACAATCGAGACCTTAAAGCCCAGTCCCACGAGCAGGAGGAAGACGACGCCGAGGAAAAGCCCCTGCGGGAGGATGTTCTTCAGCGCGTAGATGTCGGCTGTCCCAGTGAAGCCGTAGAGCAGGGAGAAGCCGTAGAGCATGACGGCGGAGGCCAGCGCGCCGAAGAGCAGGTACTTGAAGCCCGCCTCGGTGGATTTATCGTCGGTGCGGAGGAAGCCCGCCAGAACGTAGAGCGGAATCGAGGTGGTCTCGATGGCGAGGTAGAGCATGACGAGGTTGGCGGAAGCCGCCATGAGGTTCATGCCAAGCAGCGAGGCGAGCAGCAGGACGTAGGCTTCGCCGCGTCGGTTGATCTCTTTCATGTCCATCAGGAAGAGAGCCGTCGCCGCGCCGCCGAAGAGGAAGAGCATCTTGAAGAAGAAGCCCAGCCAGTCGAAGCGCAACATGCCGCCGAAGACGGAGACGGGTTGGCCGGGGCGTCCGAAGAGCAGAGACAGGACGATGGTCAGGAGGAGGCCGCCCGCCGTCAGCCAGCCGAGGCCGCGGCGTTCGTCCGCCTTTCGGAACGGCTCGAGGATCAGGATGAGGAGTCCGAGGACGAGGATGAGAATTTCAGGGAGAATGGGGATGAGGGAGTTCACTTATGCACCTCCCAGGAGCGAGAGAATGTGTTGCACGCCGGTCTGCACCATGGGGGTCATCATGGCCGGGAAGACGCCGATGCCGACCATGAAGAGGCACAAAGTGACGATGGCGATCTTGTCGAGGGCGGTCAACGGGCTGATGTGTCCCTGGAGTTTTTCGGGCATTTCCCCGAAGAAAACCCCGCGGATGATGCGCATGATGTAGGCCGCGGTGATGACGATGGAGACGCTGGCGACGACCGCCACCAGCCATTGTTTGCTCCAGACGCCCATGAAGATGGGAAACTCGGCCACGAAACCGGAGAAGCCGGGCATGCCCATCGAGACGAGGCCGCCGATGATGAAGCCGATGGAGGCGTAGGGAAGAACCTTGCCCATGCCGCCGAGTTCGGGGACTTCGCGGGTGTGGGCGCGGTCGTAGATCATGCCGGTGACGGCAAAGAAGAGAGCCGTCATAATGCCGTGCGAGAACATCTGCACGCCCGCGCCGAGCAGGCCGTTGTTATTGAGCGTGGACACGCCGAGCATGACCAGTCCCATGTGCGAGACGGAGGAGAAGCCGATCATGTATTTTAAGTCGGTCTGGACGAAGGCGATGAACGCGCCGTAGACGACCGCGACGGCGGCGCAGGTCATAATGAGCCATGACCAGTGCTGCGCGCCCTGCGGCAGAAGCATCACGCCGACGCGCAGGGCCGCGAACGCGCCGAGTTTCATCAGCACGCCCGCGTGGAACATGGAGACGGCGGTGGGCGCGGCGACGTGGCCGTCGGGCGACCAGTTGTGGAAGGGCCAGATGCCGCCCAGCACCGCGAAGCCGAAGAAGACCGGCAGGAACCAGGCGTTCTGGAAAGCCTGCGAAAAGTTGGCGGCTTCGAGCGCGCGCATGTCGAAAGTGTAGACGCCGGTCGTCTGTCCCGCCGTCCAGTACATGACCAGCGCGCCGACCAGGGCGACGACCGAGCCGATGAACAGGTACAGCGTCAGTTTCATGGCCGCGTACTCGCGTGTCTTGACCCAGCCCCAGATGACGATGAGCAGGTACATCGGGAAGACGGCGATCTCGTAGAAGAAGAACAGCATGAACAGGTCGAGCGAGGCGAAGACGCCGAACACGCCGCCCGCCAGCAGGAAGAGAAAAGCGAAAAACTCGCGCGGGCGGTCCTGGATGCCGGTGGGCGCGTGGGGATCGTCAATGCCCCAGGAGATCAGCACGCCCGTGAACATGACGATGCCCGTCAGCAGGACGAGCGGCGCGCTGATGCCGTCCACGCCGAAGATGAGGCTGATGCCGAGCGCGGGGAGCCAGTCATACTTCTCTACGAACTGGTAGCCCGTCATCCCGTTGACGAGGTATTGGACATAGACCCACGCCGAAAGGATGAGCGCGAAGGCGGCCGCGGTCAGCGCGAGGGCGCGGGTCTCGTTCCGCTTTTCAGCGGGGAGGAGCAGGATCAGCGCCGCCGCGACCATGGGAGTGAAAACAATGACACTGAGAACTGGAAAGTTCATAATCACCTCTGGAGAAGAGAGCAGAGAACAGAGAGTAGAGAGTGGTTCGGACGGTTCTCTAGTCTCTAATCTCTAATCTCTAGAAGAGCATCACCATCGCTTTATTGATGACATCCAAAATCCACGCGGGGTAGACGCCGATGACGAGGATGAGCGCCATCAGCGGGACCATCACCAGGATCTCGCGCGTGTTGATCTCGGTCAGTTTATGCTCGCCCTGGGCCCAATGTTCGTTGAGCGGGCCGTGCAGGACGTTCTTGATCGCCTTCAAAATGTACGCGCCCGTGAAGAACAGTCCCAGCATGGCAATGGCGGTATAGACCGTCAGGATCGGCCAGGAGCCGCGGACGACGAGAAATTCGGAGATGAAGCCGTTGAGTCCGGGCAGGCCGAGGGAAGACATCGAGGTAAAGATGAGAATGCCGCCATAGACGGGGATGAGCGTGAAGAGGCCGCCGTACTTGCTCAGGTCGCGGGTGTGCGTGCGTTCGTAGATCACGCCGACGAGGAAGAACATGCCGGCCGCGGAGAGTCCGTGATTGAACATTTGCAGGACCGCGCCGTTGAGGGCGATGGTCGCGTCGAGCGTCCCGACCGCCCGGGCGGCCGCGGCCACCCCAAGCAGGACGAAGCCCATGTGATTCACGGACGAGTACGCCACCAGCCGCTTGAAGTCGGTTTGACCGTAGGAGGCGAGCGCGCCGAAGACAATCGCCGCGACCGCGAGGAATGCCAGCGCGCCCGAGAAATACTGCGCCTGTTCCGGGTAGAGCGGCAGGACGAGGCGCAGGAATCCGTACGCGCCGAGTTTCAACAGGATGCCCGCCAGGATCATCGAGCCAGCCGTCGGCGCCTCGGTATGCGCGTCGGGCAGCCAGGTGTGGAACGGCCAGATGGGGACTTTGATGGCGAAGGCGACGACGAAAGCCCAGAAAGCCACGGTTTTGATCGTCGCAAATGTGATGGTAGTCTCGCCAAACGTGGCGTTGGGCGAAATCATGTTCCACTTCGCGACGATCTCGGCCAGGTCGAAGGTCTGGAAGAGGACGCCGAACAACTGGATGCCGAGCAGGAGTCCGAGCGAGCCGCCCATGGTGTAGATCATGAACTTGAGCGAAGCGTAGTTGCGATTGGCGCTCCCCCACTGGTTGATGAGGAAATACATCGGGACGAGGCCGATCTCCCAGAAGATGAAGAACGCCAGCAGGTCAATTGCGAGGAAGACGCCCAACATGCCCGTTTCCAAAAAGAGGAACAGCATCATGTAGGCTTTGACGCGGTCGCTGATGTTGAACGAGGCGAGGAGGGCCAGCGGCGTCAGGAAAGTGGTCAGCAGGACCATCGTCAGGGAGAGGCCGTCCACGCCGAGGTGGAGGGAGGAGGCGATGGCGTCGTACCAGGCGTATTTGACTTCGAATTGATAGCCCGCCAGGTCGGGATTAAATTGGATCCACAAATAGACCGAAAGCCCGAACGGGATGAGGCTGGCAAGGAAGGCCGTCCAGCGGATGAACTTATGCTCTTCGCTGGGCAGGAAGAGGATGACGAGCGCCGCGAGCGACGGGATGAACAGGATGAGGCTCAGGAGGTGTGTGTTCAAAAAGTCCATGATTGTTCTCCTACGCCGCCAGGAAGAAGGTCAGGATGGCGCCGACGACGATGACGGTCAGCAGCGCGGCCAGCATGTACTGTTGGACGCGTCCTGTTTGCATCGGGCGGAGTCCCTGCCCGACGTCCTTCGTGCCGTAGCCGACGAGGTCGCCGAAACCGTTGACGACGATGACGTCAATGTACTTGCGGATCGCGGCGCCGAGTCCCTGCGTGGCTTTGCCAAAGGAATGCAGGATGCCGTCAATCAGCCATTGGTCCATCCATTTGTAGACGAAGGTCTCGGAGAACCAATAGGCGGGTTTGATGAAGAGGAAGTTGTAGGCTTCGTCAAAGTACCATTTGTTTTTCAACACGCCGATTTGGAAGACGTCTTCCTTCGCGGATTTGACGTTGCGATAGTAGAGCCAGCCGAAGAAGAGTCCGCCGAGGGCGACGCCAAGCGAGGTCAGCAGGGGAACCCAGCTGAACGCGGGCGCTTCGGGGACGTGCGCCAGCGTGTGACCGACGAAATCGTGGAACCAGTTCGGGACGAGTCCGCCGAGGCCAGGGAAATGATCAGGGATGCCGACCCAGCCATAGGTCACGGCGAAGAACGCCAGGACCATCAGCGGGACGGTCATCGTCCAGGGAGTCTCCTGGGCGTGTTCGGCCTCCTTCGTGCGCGGCTCGCCGAGGAAGGTCAGCGTGATCTGGCGCATGGTGTAGAAGGCGGTCATAAACGCGGCGACGGCGAGGGTGATGAAGACTGCTAGATGACCGTGTCCCCACGCGTCGGCGAGAATCTCGTCTTTCGACCAGAAGCCCGCGGTGACGAGCGGGAAGCCCGAAAGCGCGAAGCCGCCGATGAGGAAAGTCCAGAACGTGATGGGCATCTTCTTGCGGAGGCCGCCCATGTTGAACATGTCCTGCGGGTCAATGTGCTGTTGGGGCGGTTGGGGCGAACCTGCGTGTTGGGGCGAACCTGCGTGTTGGGGCGAACCTGCGTGTTGGGGCGAACCTGCGTGTTGGGGCGAACCTGCGTGTTGGGGCG
>JAANMU010000579.1_pt1 | contig 43264 bp, 42 predicted proteins | sample 7279701 | NCBI WGS metagenome assembly JAANMU01 (sample SAMN14094539, study PRJNA606508) | bioreactor metagenome | isolation source: A lab-scale SPAN reactor treating ammonium-rich wastewater day 57 | place: Ireland: Galway | collected 2017-03-13
GCTGCAGCCGGGCAGCGAGGCGGTCTATGAGCTGGATGAAGAGCTCGACCTGAGCCAGATCCGTCCGATGATCGCGCGTCCCTACGCGCCTGGCAACGCCCATCCGGCCGAGGAGATGGCCGGCGAGCGGCTGACCTTCGATAAAGCTATGATTGGCTCGTGCACCAACGGCAGCTACGACGACCTTCTGGCCGCCGCCCAGGTGTTCCGGGCCGCTTCGCGCCAGGGCCTGGAGAAGGCCACCTCGGAGCTGATCGTCTTCCCCGGCAGCGGCCAGGTCAAGCTGCGCATCGAAGAGCCCGACCCGCGCCTGGACGGCCGCTCGGTGGCCGAAGTGCTTCGGGCCGCCGGAGCGGTCATCCGCGAGTCCTGGTGCGGCCCCTGCTTCGGCCAGGGGCCCGACGCCCTGAGCAGGGGCCAGCGGGCCATCACCACCTTCAACCGCAACTGGCACAACCGCATGGGCGTGGGCGGGGAAGGCTTTCTGGCCAGTCCTGCCGTGGTGGCGGCCTCAGCCCTGGCGGGCTACATGGCTCCCCCCAGCGAGCTGGGCCTGGAGTGGAAGCCCGAGCTCTATCACTGACAGATCCTGAGCGTCCGGCCGTTGTGCTCGGGGCCCAGGCTCTCGAAGACGGGGGCCGCCCCGGCCGCCCACTCGGCCGCGCCCCGATAGCGGGCGGCCAGCTCTTCGCCCAGGGCCAGCTTGAGCATGTCAGTATTCACATTGCCCGGGTCCACCAGCACGGCCGCCACCCCCATCGGGAGCTCGCGCGACAGGGCCCGCACCATGCCCTCCAGGGCCCACTTGCTGGCGCAGTAAGCGGCCACCAGGGCCGAGGCGCTGCGCCCCCAGTCTGAGCTCATCACCGCCACCACACCGCTCTTGCGCTCTACCATAGCCGGCAGAAAGGCGCGCAAAGAGTGGAACACGCCCTTGACGTTGGTGTCGATCAGGGCCCCGAAGTGAGCCGGGTCGATCTCCCACAGGCGGGCGGAGGGCAGGGCCACGGCCGCGTTGGCCACCAATAGATCGCACGGCTCACGGGCAAAAGCCTGCAGGGCCGGGAAGTCGCGCACATCCAGGCTGGCTCGTGAGCAGCCCCGAACGTTGTGGCCACGGGCTTTGAGCTCGGCCATGAGGGCCTGCCCCAGACCGCGCGTGGAACCGGTGATGACCACATCCATTCTGTTTACAAGACGTTCAAGTATTGGGGCTCGGATCCTGGCTTTATAGAGAGGTCAAAGTCAGGAGGACGACCCATGCTCGGACTGTTCATGCCTACCATCAAAGTGCTGGAGAAGAAGGAGAACCATATTACCTTCGTCTCGACCCGCAACTTGCCCGCCGGCAAGAATGTCGAGGTCAAGCTGGCTGACTCTCGTCGCTTGCGCGTGCTGGTGGAGAATACTCGACCGCTGGAGCGCGGCTACGCCGTAACGGCCCGGCTCGAGGGCGCGGTGGAGCAGGTGGTCGAGACGGTGGCCGCCGATCCGTTCGTGCGCAAGGCGCCCCGGGTTGATTGCGCCATGCGCGTCTTGTCGCCGGATCTTCCTGGCTACCGGGCCGTGACGGTCGACTTCAGCCACGGAGGCGTGCAGGTCGAGACCGAAGGCCCCCTGGCCACCGGAAGGTTGCTCGACCTGACGCTCGAGTTCGATAACGACAAGATGGCCTCGGTGCGCTGTCAGGCCCGGGTGGCCTGGTGCGCTCAGCGCTCGCGGGCCCGCTACCGGGCCGGCCTGCAGTTCGTCACCCCCAGCGTGGAGGTGGATCGACAGCTCGAGCGTATCGAAGAGACCCTCTCAGTGCGTGACCAGACATCGATACTCAAGCGCTCGCTCGGCTGCGACGGACCCCAGGCCCAGCCCCGCGCCAGTCGCGAGGAGACTCCCGTCAACGTGGAGCTACCGGGAGTGCTCGAAGGTTACTGCAATCGCAACCAGCGCTTCGTGGCCCAGGTTCGGCAGAGCAGCGGTACCCTGGAGCTGACTTTCCCCGGCTGTCAGGCCGTGCGCGATTACAACAGCGCCAGCGGGGTTACCCTGCAGGGGCTGCGTGAGTACTCCGGCTCGGAGCTTTGTGACAGCATCACCCGTCGCACCGGACAGGGTGGCTGGCGCCACTATCAGTTTCTGGACCAGAATGGCCAGATCGTGATGGAAGTGGTTTCCGAGGGCGTCTGTCAGCCGGGTGGCCGGCTCACGAAAGAAGAAGTGGCTCGACGGTGGAGCGAGCTCTGGGAGTCGATGACCTGACCACCCGGTAGGCGTGGTAGCCGAACAGCTGGGCCAGTCGACAGAACGGCTCCTCGTCGTCGTAGTGAAACATGAGCGCCCGGTCGGTCTTGGAGGAAAGCTCGAACAGAGCCCTGCGCTTGGCCGCCAGGCTGCCCGTGGCCAGCAGTCGGCTGGGCCTGATCTCCAGCCTGTGCCTCAACACGAACTTCTCCAGCACCGCTTTGTCGCCGTGGGCGCTGACCACCCATGGCTGGAGCTCGGGCCGCATGGGCGCAAGCTGGGAGCGATAATAGTCCAGAAAGCCTTTGTCGGTGAGGGTGCGATCGAAGTCCAGGCTGGCCAGGCAGCGCAGTTTGAGCTTGCGCGCGAGCTCGAGCGAGTCGGGCTGGCGGATGGAGTGGAGCGTGTCGGAGTCCAGTAAAGGAGCGCGCCGCTCGCCTTTGAGCGCGGCCCGCAGGCGATGGGTGATCTGGCGCAGATAGCGCGGCCAGGTCAGGCCGGACTCCTGGAGAAACTGCTTGAGCTCGGGTGGCTCTTCCGAGGCCAATCGCAGCACATTCTTGAGGTGGATGGTCTGGCGGCGGGTGAAGAGTAGCTTGGTAAGGCCCCGTTCGTTCAGAGCGCAAAGATCCAGGTCAGCGAATTCGAGATAGCCACTCATGCAGGGTTAACATTGCGTTCACGGCCAGTTCACATCCTTCTGGGCTGTTAACATTCTCCTCATATTACCCGCGTTGGTGGAGCGGGCTCCGGGTGCTATGCTGTGGGCAAGAACCGTCGAAGGGACCGATTCATGGATCGCATTGCGCAGCTCTTACAGGTGGGAGAATCTCAGGGAGTCGAGGGCGACAACTCCGCCGCGTTGCTGGGAGGAAGGCTGGGTGGGGCACTGGCTCGCCTGGGCGGAGGCCTTCAAGCCCCGGGCCAGGGGCTGGCCGGGGCTCCGTCCGACGGGTTCAGCCAGAACACCGACCCCATGAGCGGAGCCGCCGCTGGAGCTGCCATGAACCCGCTGCTGGCCGGCCTGGCCAGCTGGAACACCGACCAGAAGTTGCAGGAGGGGGCCCGGGACGTGATGTCCCTTAAGGGCGTTGAGGGGGCCGAGGGCGGCGGACAGCAGCCCCGCTCGGGAGCTCGCGACGTGGGCACGGCCGTCCAGAAGCTTCAGCAAGACTACCAGCGGGCCAAGCAGACCAACGCCTCCTTGACCCAGCAGACCGAAACCATGGTTCAGAAGGCCCTGGAAGGCGAGCAGCAGCCGCAAGAGCAGCAGCAGGCCGGCAGTGACGGTGGGGGCGCTGGCCAGGCCGGGGGCGCCGGCGGTGGGGGAGGCTGTCCCAACTGCCAGGGCGGCTCCAGCGCGGGTGGGCCGGGCTCGACCGGCTCCAGCGGCTCCAGCGGCTCGAGTGGCGACCGGCCGATGGACATCTCCCAGGATACCGGAACCGGCAACCTGACCACCACGGCCGCCAACATGCTCGACTCGGCTCTGCAGGGCAACAAGGACTTCGACAACATGTTCAGCCAGTTCGGTCAGGGCACCGAGGGCAACTGCGCCGCGGTGGCCTGCATCAAGGCGGCCATGGATGTCTACGACAACAAGGTCTTCGACTCGGTGCAAAAGGGCGACGACGGCAGCTACACGATCAAGATGCAAGACGGCCAGGAGGTCAAGGTTTCGGCCGCCGAGCTCGGCCAGGCGGCTCGGGCCAGCAACTTCGACGGTCCTGACAGCGAGGCCAAGTCCTACGCCATCATGGCTTACGCGGCCATGGCCAAGCGAGCGCAGATGGAAGGCCATGAGGGCGCTCAGAACTACACCCAGGCCCTTAACAGCCTGGCCGACGGTGACAATCCCTACGACTCGGCGCGCTTCCTGGGCCTGAAGAACATGACCCAGGACGTGGATCCGCGCCAGGCCAACGGGGCCAACGCGGTGGTGGGCTGGAACTCCAAGCACGCCGTCTATATCGATGCCACCAGCAACGGGACCCGCACCGACCACTACGGTCAGGCCCGCAACTATGACGGCACCGACACCCGCGATCGCGAGCTGACTTCGGGCTTCACCTTCAAGCCCCGCTCAAGCAGCCCGTCCAGTAGCAGCACCTCGACTTCATCGAGCAGCTCCTCGGTGCCGGGCGCGGGGCGGTCGACCAGTTCCTCCGGCTCCTCGAGCAGCTCGTCGAGCTCGTCCGGGAGCCGTTCGACCTCGACCCCCAGTCGCTCCACCTCGACTCCCAGCCGTTCGACCTCCACCCCCTCGCGCCCGAGCAGCAGCTCGAGCTCGCGCAGCACCAGCTCCTCGTCGAGCACTAAGAAGACCTCCTAGCTCGCCAAGTCGTCCGGTCGCCTCAAGGCCGAGGGCTCCAGTTGGAGCAGCCTGCAGTGCCGGAGCGCCGAGCGAACCAGCACGGAAGTGGGGCTCTCCTGGGCGTTGCGAGCCGAAGACAAGACGGTGCGGGGGAGGTTCTGCAGCGGGAACTCCCAGGTGCGGCCGCCGCCCTTCTTGGTTCCATTGCTGCGGGGGCGATCCTGGTGCAGCTTGACCACTCGAGCCTCGGAGTCGGTCGAGACAAAGGGAGTCTTGCGATCGGCGTGCACCACCGACTCGCGCCAGGCGGGTTTGTGGGGAAAACGAAGATTCCGCGCCGCCTCCCCCTTCATGATGTAAGTCAGGTTCTCGGCCTCGAGCTCGATTCGCTCCTGGGCGTCGTCCTGTTTGAGCCGGAGCCGCACCGTGTAGGTGACGAAGGTGCTGCTGGCCTCGGCTCGCTGGTTGAACTCGTCGCGACCGGCACGCGGAATCAAAAGGTCGGCGCTGAGCTCCATCCGGCCGTCCCCGCCGGCAGTGAACAGGTTCCGAATGTCCTCCCCGCCGCGAACTCTGGAAGCCGCATCCATGAACGACAGATCAGATAGGTGGGTGTTTCAAGAAGAGCAGCGCGTCAAAGAAATTGGATTTCCCCACCCCGTTGAGGCCGGCGATGCAGGTGAGCGGCCCGAGAGGAACGGAGACGCTCTGGAGGTTCTTGAAGCCCTTCACTCCGAGCCTGGTGATCATGCGAAACTCTTCGTCTTGGTCTGCTTCAGGTCCCTTGGGCGCCCGCTCATGCTGGCAGACAAAAAAAGAACCCGACCAGCCCAGGTCGGGTTCTTCTTTGGCCAGGTTCCCCTGGAGCCGCTTACCAAGCTTTCGGATGTTTCGCTTCGTCGCTGCCCTGAGGTTGAGGCCTCCCTAGATTCCGAAAATCTGAATCAGGACTTCGCGAGTGCGCGGATGGTCCATCTCCAGCAGGAAGAGACGCTGCCAGCGTCCGAGTGCCAGATGCCCCTCAACGACGGGAACCATCTGCTGACAACCGATGGTCAGGTGCTGGCAGTGAGCGTGCCCGTTGGCGCACTCATCTTCGCACATGTTCACCGTGCGGATGGAGAAGTCGTTGTGGGAGTAGGTATCGGCCGGGGACGCCAAGCGCTCCAGGAACCGATACATGTCCTGAATGAGCAGCGGCTCGTTTTCGTTGATGACAATGCCAGCCGTCGTGTGCCGGGAGTAGACCAGGACGTTCCCTTCCTTGATGCCGGTCTTGGCGAGCATGTCCTGAACCTTCTCGGTAATGTCGATCAGTTCAGGGCCGCGCTGCGTCTGGACCACCATCTGGGCGAGATGAAGCCTGGGCATACCGGTCGCTCGGAGCTCAGGCTCCTGCGTGACGGCGACATGGGCCTTGCCGTTCGTATGGGCTTTGCCATTCGGTTTGCCATTTCCGTTCGGTTTGACTTCCGAGACGACCCCGCCCTCGAGGAAATTTGCCTCCACGATTCGCACCTCCTTACGCCGCGTTGTGGCGCGGCGATTGAGTCCCTTTCGGTATAGCACACTCAAGTCCTCCTCGTCTATAGGAAGTCATTCAACCCGTCCGGCCTGGTTTTTTGTTCGATCGGTGCTTGTAGAACATTGATAATAATGGGTTATTCTAGTTCGTTGGGAGATCAAGCTTTCGCTTTTGCGTGTCAAAATGTTCACATTTTGGTAGGAAGTATATTCAAGTCGAAGGAGTCCGATGCTTGAGTTTAGTTCTGTTTCGGCCTCACTCCCGGAGTCGGGCAAAGGAACTTTTTTTCCTTACATACTTTGTGGTGCAAAGTGTATGATTCGGATCAGCTCGCGGGGATCCTTTTCCCCGTCAGAGCAACCGCTCGTGGGCCGGCTCACGCAGGTTGTAGCTCGAGCTCATGGCACGCCCGTAGGCTCCGGCCGTGGCCACCAGCAGCACGTCTCCCGAACGGGTCACCGGCAACCGCCGATCGTGTCCGAGCACGTCGGCGCTTTCACAGATGGGACCCACCACATCGGCCAGGATGGCGTTGGGCTCGCCCAGGCGGGACAGGTTCACGATCTCGTGGTGGGCTCCGTAAAGGGCCGGCCGGATCAGCGAGTTCATTCCTGTGTCGACGCCCACGAAGGTCTTGCCCGACTTGGTCTTGACCTGGTTGACTCGGGTCAGCAGCACCCCGGCGGTAGCCACCAGGAAACGACCTGGCTCGAGCCACAGCTCAAAGCCCGGGCGGGCTGCCTGGAAGCGCTGCAAGACCTCGTCCAGGGCGGTCAGATTGAGGCCTTCGTCGCTCAACCGCTCGCCCACTCCCAATCCCCCGCCCAGGTCGAGAACCCGCACGCTGCCACCAAAGTGCTCGGCCGCCTCGGCCAGGAAGAGAGCGGTGTCGCTCCAGGGCTCGGGCTCGAGAATGCCGCTGCCGCGATGCGAGTGCAGGCCGATCACCCGACTGCCGAGCTCCTCGAGCTTGTTACGGGCCCGCTCGAGCTCGGCCGGGGCGATGCCGAACTTCGACTGGGGCCCGGCCGTGCGTACGTGCTTATGGTGCCCCTTGCCGTGCCCCGGGTCGAGTCGCAGGAAGAGCTCGCGTTCGCGGAACAGGTCGGGCCAGAGCTCCAGCGGCTCCAGGCTGTCCAGGGTGACCTGGGCTCGGAGCCGGAAGCCGGCCTCGTAGTCTGCCCGGGAGGCGAAATTGGGCGTGTAGAGCAGGTTGTGCTCGGGAAAGAGCAAGCGGGCCCGTTCCAACTCACCCGGCGAGACGCACTCGAAGCCCAGCCCGAGCTCACCGAAGAGGCGCAGGATGTCCTGGTTGGGGTTGGCTTTGATGGCGTAGTAGAGCCGGCTGACCGTGCTCAGTCGGGCCAGGCGGGATACATTGTCGCGCAGGGTCTCGCTATCATAGACATAGAGGGGCAGCTCTGTTTGCAGGGCCAGCAGCTCGGGCCGACGCCGCTCCCACCAGGTCGCCTGGACCGGGGTTGTGGGGGATTTGCGCCAGGCCGGACCAAACAGTGGGTCGTCGTCTGAGGCTGAGAAGAGCAGGGCGTGCAGGCTGCTCATCAAGCGGGGCGCCTGCTCTTCGTCCACCACGAAGGTAAGGTTCAGGTCGCTGGAGGCCTGGGTCATCAGGTGGATGGGCTCCTCCTCGAACAGCTCCAGGGCCGGCCCCAGCCGGTGCAGGAGCGAGCGGATCTTGTTGCCGATGAGGCTGACCGAGGAGCAGCCGGAGGTGATGCGGGGACGTCCCAGCCTGGCCAGGTCGAGCTCCAGGCGCTCCAGAGCGCCGTGCTCGAGAGGCTCGGAGCCATCCAGCGATACGGTGACGTTGGTCTCGCTGGTGGCTACCAGGTCGATGGAGAGGCCATGCTCGCGAAAGCAACCGAACAGGTCGGCCAGGAAGCCCACCTGCTGCCACATTTTCTCGCTCTCGACGCTGACCAGGGTGACTCGCGACTTGGTGGAGAGGGCTTTCACTCGCCCCTCGTCGGTGGCCGCCGAGGCGATCACCGTGCCCTCCAACTCGGGCTCGCCGGTGCAGTAAATATGCAGCGGAATCTGGTAGCGAGCTACCGGGGGCAGACAGCGCGGGTGCAGCACCTTGGCCCCGGTGCTGGCCAGCTCCTGGGCCTCGGAGTAGTCCAACCGACGCAGCAGTCGGGCATTGGGAACGTGGCGCGGGTCGGCGGTGTACATGCCGGCCACGTCGGTCCAGATCTCCAGCCGATGGGCCCTGATGCGCGCGGCCAGGTAAGCGGCCGAGGTATCCGATCCACCCCGACCGAGCAGCACCGTGTCCCCGGCCGGGTCGCGTGCCACGAAGCCCTGGGTCAGAACGACCCGGCTCTGGCCCAGGCGGTCAACCAGGGTGGGGTCGTGCTGGTCGGCGCAGCGGGCTGAGAGATAGTGCCGGGCCGGGCCGGCGTGGGCCTCGGGCTCGGAAGTGAGAATCTCGCGCACGTCCTGCCAGGCCACTCCCAGGAAGGCGGCTCCCAGCCTGGTGGACAAAAACTCCCCCCGAGACATCACCCGGGCCTTGAGGCGGGGGGTCCACTCGCGGGTCAGGGCCACCCCGGTGGAGACCCGCTCGAGCTCGCGGAACTCGTCGCAAAGCAGCTCGAAGTCGACCCCCAGCTCGTCGGCCAGCAGGCGGTGACGCTCCTGCAAACGATCGAGCACCTCCAGATGGCGCTCTTGCAGGGCCGCTTCCAGCAGGCCGTCGAGCTGGTCGGAGACCTTGCTCACGGCCGAGGCCACGACCAGGATGCGCGAGCGGGGGAATTCGCGCTGGCGACGCTCGAGGATGGAGCGAATGTTTTCCCAGGCCTGTCGCGTCGAGACGCTGGTGCCACCGAATTTCAAGACCAGCCAGTCACTCGACATGGGCTGTTTTCCTTTCCAGTAGAGGGATCAGCTCATCTCCCCAGCCCCGGTTGGCGCCCGGGTTGGCCGGGCTGGGGTGGGCCACGGCCTGGACGGCGATGCCCGGAAGGGCCTCGCGAGCCCGGCCCTCGGCCCAGCGGCCAACTCCGATCACGAGCTCGGGGTGAAACCGCTCGCAGAGGGCTTGCAGGGCTTCATCGCAGGCTTCGAGCAGGGGAGCCCGCTCGCTGGCCGGCAGCTTGTCCGGGGTGCGGTTGCGTCCGCTCTCTTCCATGAACATGAGAGGACAGTAGTTGACCACGAATGCCTGGCGGAAGAACTCCTCCGGATCGGGGTAGTGGTCCTTGATCCAGCCCCACAGCCGTCGTCCGCTAACCTCGCTGCGGGGGCAAGCAAAGCCCAGAATGGGGCGCTGGGGGTGCTCTCGCTTCGGCTTGCCCACCTGGCCCCGCACGTTGAGGTAGTCGCGCACCATTCCCACCTCGCCGAAAGGCACGCCGGTCTGGGCCATCCCCCAGGGGCCAGGATTCATGCCCAGGAGCAGCACGCGCCGGGGGCCCTGGCCGTAGCGGCGGTAGTAGTCCAGGCAGGGCTCGAGAGCATACTCGAGAGGGTTGTATACGTGGGTGACCGGGGGACCGAAGCTGAGCTTGCCGAGTTGCTCGTTGAGGCGGCGGAAGATCTTGTCCACGGGGCCGCGGTTCGAGCGGGGGAGGGCCTTCCCCTACAGCCGCCCCTAAGGTAAGGGTTTGAGCTCGACGTCGAACAGAACGCGCGTGGGGTTGGGGCCGGTCAGCTCGGGGATGATCGAGGCATACAGGGTGTGACCCGCGGTGGAGAAAGCGTTGGTCGCGTAGTAGGGGGTTTGCAGCTTGAAGGTGCGGGTCTCACCCGGCTCGAGGGGAGGCTCGATGGGCTGCTCGATCTCGCGCGGGTAGAAGCTATCCACCACACCGGGGTGGAATTCGTAACCCGACGGCGGCACCGGTGCAAAGGTATAGAGCAGGAGGCTATTCGGGCTGGGGGTGGCGCCCTCGTTGGTCACCCGGACCTCAACGAAGATGGGCTTGACCACCTCGCTGAGGCGCGCATAGGCCTTGTGGGAGAGAATGCGCAGGCCAGCCGGCTCGGCGGCCAGCGGCAGCGCTGACAGCGCTAATATCAGTGCAATCGAAAGAGCGCGCCCACTCCGAAAGAATTCTGCCATCACACTTGCCGGTTAACTTAAAGGGGGCGGTGGAGCTGTCGGTCGCGCACGAGGAGGCTGATCTCCTCTCCCCGCCCTGGAATCTCCACCCGGCCGGGGGGGGCCTCGAAGTGCGCCACCCCCTCCACGGTCTCGCCCTCCAATTCGAACGCGTACTGCACGCTCAGGCGCTGGGAGTTGTTTCGTCCACTCCGGGTTGAGGCCTCCAATACTCGGCCCTGGACCACCTTGCCCGCCTGCAGACTCTGCTCGACCAGGACGTCTCGGGCCGCACGCCAGGTCAACCAGAGCAGCAGCGTGCCCACCGCCACCATCAGGAGCAACAGGAGCAAGCGAGGGAGAGAATGCTCCCTCACCCAGATATCGCTTCGCGTGCCCAGACGCGCTACCGACGGTGCTTCCTCGAGGTAGACGACGGGAACCTTCTGGCCGATTTGCAGGCTCTCGGCCCTCTCCAGGTCGATGGGTCGATCCGTCGAAATCCGCTCACCGAGGGCCGTGGCGTAAGCATAGGTCACTTCAAAGCGGGTCGCTGCCTTGCTCTGATAGGAAGACACGGCGACCACTCTGCCCTGCCCCGCCAGACCCCGATGCTCCAATTGGTATGTCTGCACGAGGCTCCGCAGCCCGATGATCGCCATGATAGCGATCGCGCCGTTGATGGCCAGAATCAGGAGAAAGCTGAGCCGGGCGTCAGGAAGAAAGAGCCGGGCGCGCCGGGAGCTCCCCTCGGCGAAGGCCCGGTTCTCTGCCAGCAAACAGCGCATCCCGGGTGATTCGACGACTTTCCGCTGCCCACCCGCCACGCCGCGCACGACCCCTGAGCAATTCGGCCATCACAGGCTTTCCTCGAAGGAACGTCCCCTGTCCGGGCAAAGGGGGGCTGATGGCTTACCGTTCGCTTTCTGACTGCGTGGCTGACCTCGAGGGCACGGGGCGTCTTCGCAGGGTCGAGGTGGAGCTGGACCCGCGCCTGGAGATACCCGCCGTGCAACGGCTGGCCTGCGCGGCCGGCGGTCCGGCTCTTTTGTTCACGCGGGTGCGGGGCTCGCGTTTTCCGATGCTGGGGAACCTCTTTGCCACGGCCGAGCGGGCTCGCTACGTGCTGCGCCACGGCTACCGGGCGGTGGAGGCGACCATGGCCCTCAAGGCCGACCCTCGTCGGTTCTGGCGCTATCCCACTCTGCCCCTTTCGCTCTTGACCTGCCTGCCCCGGCGCGTGCGCACGGGTCCGGTGCTGACCGGCCGTGCCCGTCTCAGCGAGCTGCCTCAGCTGGTTTGCTGGCCCGACGACGGAGGCGCTTTCCTGACCCTGCCGGCCGTCTACAGCGAAGACCCGGCCCACCCTGGCTGGATGCGCTCCAACCTGGGCATGTATCGCTGCCAGATCTCGGGCAACGACTACGAGCCTGATCGCGAGTGCGGACTGCACTATCAGCTGCACCGCGGCATCGGGATTCACCACACCCGGGCCCTGGAGCGTGGCCAGGCTCTGAGCGTCAACATCTTCCTGGGTGGCCCTCCAGCCCTGACGCTGGCGGCCGTGATGCCGTTGCCGGAGGGCTTGCCCGAGGTGGCCTTCGCGGGTCTCCTGGCCGGACGACCACTGGCCTGGGCCCCGGCCGGGGCCCTGAGCGTGCCGGTGGAGTGCGACTTCTGCCTGGTGGGTCGCATCCTTCCGGGCAAGCTCAAGCCCGAGGGTCCCTTCGGGGATCATCTGGGTTACTACAGCCTGCGCCACGACTTCCCGGTGCTTGAGGTTGAGGAGGTCTACCACCGCCCCGACGCCATCTTCCCGTTCACGACCGTGGGCCGTCCGCCCCAGGAAGATTCAGTCTTCGGCCAGATCATCCATGAGCTGACCGCTCCGGTACTGCCCACCGTGTTGCCCGGTGTGCACGCCGTGAATGCCGTGGACGCGGCCGGGGTCCATCCCCTCTTGCTGGCTCTGGCCAGCGAGCGCTACACCCCTTATCAAAAGCGTACCCGTCCGCAAGAGCTTCTAACCGCTGCCAACGCCATTCTGGGCCATGGACAGCTTTCGCTGGCCAAGTACCTGTTTCTGGCGGCCCGAGAGGACGACCCGGGGCTGGATGTGCACCGGGTGGAGCAATTTCTGGCCCACATCCTGGAACGGGTCGACTGGCGCACCGACCTGCACTTCCAGACCCAGACCACGTTGGACACGCTGGACTATTCCTCAGGCACCATGCACCGGGGCTCGAAACTGGTGGTGGCGGCTGTGGGCCCGCCCCGCCGGCAACTGGGGCGTCAGGCTCCCGAGGGTTTTTGTCTGGTCTTTCCCGGGGTGCTGGCCACCGACCGCCCGCTAGAAGCTTGCGCCGAGCTGGGGGAGGAGTGGCCTCTGGTGGTGCGCTGCGACGACCCCGCCTTCCTGGCCCGCCGGCTGGCCAACTTCCTGTGGATCACCTTCACTCGCTCGGATCCGGCTCAAGACGTGCACGGAGTGGGGGAGTTCACCGAGCACAAGCACTGGGGCTGCACGGGTGCCCTGGTGATCGACGCCCGACTCAAGGCTCAGCATGCCCCGGCTCTCGTGGAGGATCCCGCCGCCGTGAGCACGGCTCAGTCGCTTGCAGCCCCGGGTGGTCCACTGCACGGGGTCTTCTGAGGCTCCGGAGACTGCCCGGGGAGAGGGCTGAGCATTCTCGGAACGAACTCGCTCCCATGCTCCGTCGGCTCCTGCTCTTTTTGTTGCTCATCTTGCCGGCCCTGGCCGCGGCCGGCAAGTGCGCCTTCTGTCGCCACGACGGAAGGCAATATCCCCTGCGAGAGGTGACCTATGCCTCCGGCTCGCAGTGGGTCTGCCAGCGCTGTATTGACAGACTCCAGCGTTGCACGGTCTGTCACCTGGCCACTGACCAGAAGCCCTATCGCGACGGGCGCACGCTCTGCGCCAGCTGTCTGAAGCTCAACCTGGCCACTCAGGCCCAGGCTGAGACGCTCTACAGCAAGGTGGTCAAGTTCGCCGACGGCTTGCTCAAAGACAAGGTCAAGCCCCTTCCCCCGGTGCGCATCTGTGACGATGACGAGTTGCAGACCCGGTTCATCGAGGGGGGGAGAGCCATGCAGGTGGCGGGTTTCTATCAACCCTACAATCCCGAGCAGATTTACATTCGGTCCTATGAGACCCTGGTCGAGGCCGGGGGTACCCTGGCCCACGAGTACACCCACGCCTGGCAGAGCCGCCACGCCGTTCAGCAGGACAGGGCTTTGAAGGAAGGCTTTGCCAACTGGGTAGAGTACCACTACCTGATCTCCATCGGCGAGCCAGGCCGGGCTGCCTCCCTGACCCAGAGCTCTGATCCTGACTATGGCGCCAGTTTGCAGCGCCTGCTCGAGCTGGAGAGAAAGAGCGGCAAGGCGGCAGTCATCAAGCTGGGGCGAACGGGAACGAAGATCTAGGCCGGCAGAGGGCTACTGCGGGGCAGGCCGGAGTTCTCGGTCAGGCGGATCTCGAAGTCGACGGTGCGGTGCGACTCGATGTGGCTCTTGACGAGCTCGACGCCCGTCAGCAAGAAGTCATGCAGACTGAAGTGAGGCTTGCTGGCCGTGAACCCCTTCTCGAGCACCACCTCCACGCGGTAGGTCGTCTGCTCGGGGGAGGTCACCACCGCCTTCACGGTCACTCCCTTGGAGGAGTCCCCGCTGGCTTCTGCCTGGATCGTGTAGCTCCGCCGAGGCGCGTTCTTCAAGGCATATTCGGTCTGGGTACGTTCCACGGCGCCGCCTTCGCGCTCATGCCGGCCGGTACCCTGCCCGGCCTGAGCTGAAACCAATTCCGTTTCCTCGACGTCTAAGGATATGAGAGATATTCTCAGGAGGAGGAAAGTAAGAGATGTTCTGGGACCCCACTATTCTGTTGTTGATCCCGGGCCTGTTGCTGAGCCTGTGGGCCAGCTTCAAGGTGCGGGGAACATTTGCCACCTACGCCCGCGTGCACGCGCGCAGCGGACTCTCCGGGGCTGAGGCGGCGGCCGCCCTGGCCGCCCGCCGCGGACTCGGGGTCCGAATCGAGCCCTCCCACGGGGGCACGTTGAGCGACCACTACGACCCTACCACGAACACGCTGCGCCTGTCGCCCGAGGTCTATTCGGGGCGCTCGCTGGCGGCGCTGGGGGTGGCCGCCCACGAGATGGGCCACGCCCTCCAGAAGGCGGAGGGCTATGCGCCTCTGGCCCTGCGCAACGGTCTGGTGCCGTTCGCCGGGTTAGGCTCCAACCTGGCCTTTGGTTTGCTGCTGGCCGGCATGCTGCTGTCGATGAAGCCGCTGCTCTACGCGGGCATCGCATTCTTCGGCCTGGCGGTGCTGTTCAGCCTGGTAACGCTGCCGGTCGAGTTCGACGCCTCGGCCCGGGCCATGCGCATCCTGGCCGCAGATGGGCTCATCAGCTCTGGCGAGGCATCGGGCGTGCGCTCGGTGCTCAATGCGGCTGCCTGGACATACGTGGCCGCAGCCGTGGTGGCGGTGCTCGAGCTCTTGCGCCTGATCTTGATCGCGCGCGGCAGCGAGGAGTGAAGAAGGGCCGGGTCAGGCGACCCGGCCCTTTCTACCCGTTAGCCGACCTGGCTGAGGTGCTTCTCGATGAAGCGGGTCAGCTCGGTGTCTGGCATGAATCCGCCCTTCTTGTCCACTGGCTGCCCCTTGTGGAACATGATCAACACCGGAATGCCCCGCACGCCGTACTTGGCGGCGATGTTCTTGTTCTCGTCGGTGTTCAGCTTGACGAATTTGACTTTGCCCTGGTAGGTCTCCGAGACGGCCTCGAAGATGGGCTCGAGCATCTTGCACGGCCCGCACCAGTCGGCTCCAAAATCGACCAGTACCGGCAACTCGGAGTCGAGCACCTCGGTTTGGAAATTGGCTTCGGAAACTTGCGCTACTTTACCCACGGTCAAACCTCCTCGAGAGCCTCAGTCCACCCAGAGATTGCCCAGGAAGGAAGTGGGGGGATGGGCCCCGCCCGCCAGCAGAGCCGCCAGGGGCTCTTTCATGGGTGGATGGAGAACGAGCTCTCGTAATTGTTCAGTGTCGACGAACTTCGCCTCGGCCAGACGGGGTTCCTCTCCTACCTTCAGCACGCCGCCGGCCCGTCGGGCCGCGAAAACGAGGTGGATCAGATGGCGTGATCGGTTGGGCGGCAGCGTCTCGGCCGCAAACAGGAGGTCCCCGACCTCGACCATGATCCCGGTCTCCTCCAGCATCTCGCGACGAGCCCCGTCGGCGAGGGATTCGCCGAACTCCAGCCCTCCACCCGGCAGCAGCCAGTAGGTGAGCTCACCCTTCACGTGGCGCACCAGCAGAACCCTGCTCTCCTCGATCAGAGCCACCGCCACCCGGATGCGCGGCCGCCGGGATGCGACATTCTCGGAAGATTCGAAAAGGGGTGAGTTCACGGGGTGATCCTTCCCTGGGCTCTGAGCACGGCCCCGGTCAGCGCCGCGAAGAACAAGAAGGCGCTCGAGACCTGGGCCAGCATCATCCAGCGGCGGCCCAGCAGACAGGCGAACCCGGTGGCCAGAGTCACCAGGTGCATGCAACCCATGGCGATCATAGCTGTGGTGATGAGTGCCTCCTTCTGCAGGCCGGCTCCCAGAAGCAGGGCAGCCGTAAAGATGGCGTAGCACGTCCAGCCCCACCAGAGCTGGAAGCCCTGTTTGTGGGAAGAGACCGGGCCAGGTGGCCGTTGGGACGGTGGGGAGGTTGCCGGAGGAGATACGGGGAGCCCGACTGTCGCTTGGCGAGGCGTGACAGAGCCCGATTCAGACGGTGGAAGCGGGAGCACGGGTTGGGACCGGGAGGCCGAGGCCTTCGTCGTCATCCGAGCGGTCGGTCGGCCCGAGTTCGCAAGGCCTGATACTGGAGCGGCTGCCACAGGTTGAGGAGTGCCAGAAAGCGAGCCCGAGGGCCTAGGGGTAGCAGCAGCGGAATGTCCTCCTGATCCTGAAGCCGTGGCCAGGCCACAGGAAGGGCAGAAGCGGGACTCGCGGGGCATTCCCGTCCCGCAACGGGCACAAAACATCTGGGTCGTGGACGTCTCCGGGGGCAGGTCGGGAATTTGGACCCGGTAGACCAGGACTTGATCCCGGTTGATCCCCACCTCCTCCAGTCCTGCCAGAGAAGAGACCGCCTGAGCGGTCACCTGGCTGACGTAGATCGAGCCCGGAGGGCAATCCTTTTCGAGGTGCCCGGCCTGGTCGACTGTGCGGCTGGCAAACTCGCCCAGCGACCGACGCGGGTCGAGGTAGACATCGCCCGTGTTGATGCCGATGCGGGCCAGCAACACGCCGCTGAGCTGGCTGCGAGCGTTGAGTTGCGCAATCCTCTGCTGGATCTGGACGGCTGCCTGGACTGCCGGGGCCGGCTCCTGAAACAGGCAGATGGCCCCGTCGCCGGACCAGTCATAAGACAGGCAGCCGTAGCTGTCCAGGGAGCCGTTAATCAGGGAGCGGTAAGCCCGGAATGCCTGGTCGGCGTGAAAGGTCTGATTGGGAGTCTTGAGCTTGGAGGAGCCGGCCAGGTCCACGAACATGACGGTGAGCACGCGCCGAAACCCCTGGTCGATCGCCTCCTTGACCTTGGAGTGAGCGGCGATGGCCTCGTCCATGCTGACCCGCCCGCTGACCACAGCCGCCAGAAATTGCTCCAGGGCATCGCCAACTGGCTGGCCGGCGGCCTGTTTGAGGGCTTCGCGCATCTCGGTAGCGGTGAGGTAGCGAGCCTCGCGGTCCTTCTCGAGGGCTCGCATCACCACCTCGCTCACCGCCGGGGATACTTCGCGGTTGAGATCACAGGGCGGCTGGGGCCGTTTGAAGAGGTGGGCTTTCATCACCTCGGGTGTTGTCTGGCCGCGAAAAGGCTGCACTCCCGTCAACATCTCATAGAGGATGACCCCCGTAGCGTACAGGTCGGCCCGGGCGTCCACCCCTTCCCCTTCGAACTGCTCGGGAGCCATGTATTCCGGGGTGCCCACCATCATGCCGGTGCGGGTCAGGCGGACCGAGTCGCGGCAGTGGGCGATCGAGAAATCGGTCAGAGTGACCATTCCGTTCTCAGCCACCAGCACGTTGGCCGGTTTGACATCGCGGTGCACGATTTGATGCTCGTGGGCATGCTGCAGTGCGCTGAGAATCTGGTCCATCACTTTCAGGGTGGCCTCCACCCCGTAGGGAACGCCCGGCTGCAGGCACTCGCGCAGGTCGCGTCCGCCTAGATACTCCATGACCAGGTAGTGGCAGCCGTCCGACTCGGCTGCATCAAAGACCTGGATGATGTTTGGGTGGCGCAGGGAGGCGGCGATGCGGGCTTCGCGCTTGAAGCGCTCGAGAAAATCCGCTTCGCGCGTCAGCTCGGCCGGAAGAACCTTGATGGCCAGGTCTCGCCCCAGCGACTCCTGGTGCGCCAGGTAAACCGTCCCCATCGACCCTCGTCCGATCTCCCGCACCAGCCGGTAGTTGCCCAGCGACTGCCTCGGTTCCACGCTTGTCACAGTTCCCATGCGGGGCCAAAAGACCTTCCCCAAAGGAAAAAGCCGGGTCGGTCGACCCGGCTTTTGAGCCCCGAGCCCCGAAGGACTACTTCAGGGTGATGGTGGCGCCGGACTCGGCGAACTTGGCCTTGATCTCCTCGGCCTCGGACTTCGAGCAGCCTTCCTTGATCATCTGGGGAGCGCCGTCCACCAGGTCCTTGGCCTCTTTCAGGCCCAGGGTGGTGACGGTGCGCACGACCTTGATGACTCCGATCTTGTTGGAGCCGGCCGAGGTCAACTCGACATCGAAAGTATCCTTCTCGACGGCGGCTTCGGCCTGAGCGACGGGGGCGGCGGCCACAGCCACGGGAGCGGCAGCCGATACGCCCAGCTTCTCTTCCAGAGCCTTGACGATGTCGGCGGCTTCCATCAGGGTCAGGTTGCAGATCGCATCGATCAGAGCGGTCTTATCCATGGTGTTATCCTCCTACGAATTTTCTTCTTGCTTGCGGCGCCACGCGTCGATGACGGTGGCCATGCTGCGACCAGGGGCGTTGATGATGCCCATGAGCTGGCGGTGGGGTGCGATGATCATGCTCAACAGCTGAGCTAGCACCACTTCGCGCGAGGGCAGGCTGGCAATGGCTTCGACCTTCTTGGCGTCGTAGACATTGTTCTCCAGCACTGCGCCCTTGACCCGGGGCAGGTTGGTGGGTTTCTGCTCCTTCGAATAATCGAGGAGCGTCTTGGCGATGGCGGCGGGGTCAGCGTAGCCGAAAGCGATGCCCGTGGGGCCCTGAAGGTGTTGTTCCAGGCCCTGGATCCCCATTTCCCTGGCCACTTTGAGGGCCAGGGTGTTCTTGACGATCCTGAACTCGCCTTTGTGCTCGCGCAGACGTTTGCGCAGATCGGTCATCATCTTCACGGTCATCCCGGCGGCTTCGCCGCGGCTGTCCGCGAAGACGGCGATGGTAGCCTCCTTGAAGCTCTTGCGGAGCTCGTCGAGACTCTCGGTCTTGCGCTTCATCGCCTCTGCATGAGTTGGCATAGGTTCCTCCCTTCTGCAGTCGATGCAGACGAAAAAGCCTCCGTTGCAGACGGAGGCTTGGAAACGTCATAAGGCCCCTCGGCCGATTGGCCGCGGTTGATTCGTGACGTCACCTCGGCAGGGTAGCCCGAAGGCCGATTGAGGCTTGCGCCCCCTGCTGTCTGCGGCAACGATTGGAGTTGCCCAGAGAGTATACGGGGGGGCTTGAGAGCTGTCAACCCCGTTGATTGACGAGCAGAAGAGTCTTGACTATAATCCCAGGTGGCTTGAGGCCGATTCGCGAATGTCGCTGCGGATACCGAAAGAACGCAAGGAAGTGGTGATCTTCACCCGCAACCACAAGGTGGAGGGTGAGGTTTACCTGTTGCTCGACTCGAGGCTATCCGACGAGCTGAACATCCGAGTGCGCGACTTCATTCCGGTGACCAATGCCAAAGTGTTTTCGCTCACGGGAGACAGCCTGCTCTATGCTGCCGACTTCGTCTCGGTCAACAAGCACGCCATCGACCTGGTGCTGACCAAGCACGGCGAGATTGAACTCTAGAACAAAGGAAGCGTTCCCATGCCGATCTATCAGTATCGTTGTCAGAGTTGCTCTGAGCTGCACGAGGCCCTGCAGAAGGTCAGCGATGAGCGTTTGACCACCTGCCCGCACTGCGGAGAGGAGGCCCTGAAGCGCATCATCGCCCCCGTGGGAATTCAGTTCAAGGGAAGCGGCTGGCACGTCACCGATTACAAGAGCGGAGGCAGCTCCAAAGGCTCTAGCTCCAGCGATGAAGGCGGGACGGACAAGAAGAAGTCCGAGTCCAAGAGCAGCAGCGACACTTCCAAGAGCAGCGACACTTCCAAGAGCAGCGACAGCTCAAAGAGTAGCGACAGCTCAAAGAGCAGCGACAGCTCAAAGGGAACCGGCGACGCCAGCGCGTCGAGTAAGGTCGCCTGATGCCGGCCGACCTGGGGCGAGTCCTCAATCTGATCAATCGGTTGGTTCTCGAGCGTCTGCAGATTGACCTGGCGGCCACCGGAGATCGGGCTGAGGTTCGACTCCAGGCTCCCGCTCTTCACGTTCGGCACGAGCAAGGTGAGGGTCTGCTCTTCGAAGACGTTCTGGCACATCTCACCGGTTTGCCCACCGCCCCTCCCAGAGGCAATCCGATCGAGGCGCTGACTGGCTTTCAGGCAAGGCTCAACACCCTGACCCTGCGGCTCATGCCCGAGCTGTGGACCCGCCTGGCCTCCTTCCTGGGCCAGAGCCTCGCTGCTCGCGGGGGGCGGCTGGTCGATCGCGTGGTGGTGCAGGAAGCCACGCTGGGTTTGGGCCAGAAGCTGGGCCTGGCTGTTCCGATTCGAGCCGCGATGCAGAGCAAGCAGGTCCGTCTCGGCGAGCTCGAGTGCGTGCGGGTGGAAGATGTCTCGGTCAGACTGGACGACTTCGTGCCCGGCAAGGACATGAAAGCTGCCGTCGAGGCCGCCACAGTCGTCGTTGAGAGCATGAAGGTCCGGGTCTTCGGTTCCTTCCTGACCCGGGCCATCGACACCATGCGCGATCAGATCCCGTCACTGGTGGAGAACTTCGCTCTCAGCCTCAGCCCGGGGCGGCTCACCATCAGCGGAACGGTGCGCAAGATCCTGGCCTTCAACTTTGCTGTTGACCTTCGTTTTGGAGTGAGCGGCCAGGAGCTGATGGTGCAGTTTGAACGTTTCTCGCTGGCCGGAGGTCTGAGTATGCCGGGCTGGCTGCGCTCGCAGATTCTGGGTGTTGCCAACAAGAAGCTGGCCCGCGAGAAGGCTGTGCGCATCGTGGACGATGTGATCTACATCAACCCTCGCAAGCGCATACCGCCGAAGCTCAAGGTGGCTTTCGACTTCTCCAAATTTACGGTCGAGGGCAATGATATCCTACTCGAGCTGGTCGCGCCACCGGACAGGCGCCAGGCCCCGGTCCCCAGCCAGGATGGTGAGACCTCTCTTCCCGCCCAACCGGTTGACCAGGCTGCTGCCACACCGCAAGCCAGTCAGGAGGTCGCCGCCAGCGAGCAGAGCGCCCCCATGTCTGAGCCTTCCAGTTCCTCTTCAGCCCGAATCCTTCCGCCTGGTCCGCCCGTGCGGGGCTAGGTCTCGGTTTTCGAAGTCAACAGCCGGCCAGGGTAGCTTTTTTAGGGAGGCCTGCGGCCTCGAGAAGAGAACTCTTTCAAGGCTATGCTTGGCACGAAGGAACCCAAGACCCGCAAGGGGCAGGCCAGTCGGGGCAAAATTCTCGAGGCGGCGGCTTCATTGATTCATCGCCGGGGGGTTCACGCCACCAGCGTGGACGACATACTGCTCGAGTCTCAGATGGGCAAGAGCCAGTTTTACCACTACTTCGACTCCAAGGAGCAACTCGTCGAGGCCGTCGTGGAAATGCAGATCCAGCGCATTCTCGGCTACCTCGAGCCCTATTCGCATTCGCTCGAGTCCTGGCAGGACCTCGAGAAGTGGTGCCGCGCTTACCTGCAGATGACCGAGGCCACCGGGCTGCTCGGCTGCCCGATCGGCATCATCGCCGTGGACCAGACTCCGGACAGCGAAATTGTCACCCGGGCGGTGCAGGCTGCTTTCGGTCACTGGGTCTCTTTGCTCGAGGCCGGGCTGATCCGGATGAAACGGCGGGGGGTCTTTCCACCCAACTTCGATACCCTGCGGGCCGCCGAGTTCGGCGGAGCGGCCGTCCAGGGGGGGATGATGCTCACCCGGGCGTATCAGGACAGCCGCTTCCTGGAACTGGCCACCAGCCAGTTCGTCGCCTATCTACGGGGCTTCGAAACCTCTCCCTCTGAGCCTGGCTACAGTCAGTAAGAGTGCGGCGCCTTAGAGCGCCGTCGGCGCTCTAAGGCGCTCGACGGCCTACTGACCGCCGGTCAGGTCCACCCCGCTGGGAACCAGCTTGCCATTCAGAACGTCGGTGAAGAACTGGTTCGGGAGCCCGTTGGTGAATTTGACTCCAGGCTTCCCCTGCTCCTTGCCCAGCTCTTCCAGCCTCTTCATGGCTCGCCCGAAAGTCTCCATCTCTGCCACGGAGAGCGGCTGGACCTTCTCTGGCCCGCTCGGGGTCTTCTGGGCTGCAGTCTTGTCGGAGATGCCGAGCTGACGCTGACCATCGTTGATGCCCTGGCTGGCCTGGGCGTTGGCCTGGCGCATGCCGTCAGCCTTGTACTCTCCGTAGTGGCGCTTCATGTGCATGCGGCCCACGGCCTGCTTGAAGCGAGTACCGATGCGGGTGCGTCCCTGGGTCTTGCGGTCGAACTCCTCGCCGATCTTCTGGTCCACAATCTTGTTGAGATCACCCCTCATCTGCTCCAGGTTGCGAGCCTTGTCGGAGGCATCCCAAACCCCGTCCGCCCCAGCCATCTTCTTGTGAATGTCCTGAGCTTTGCTCAATAGCGCTTTGTCATTGTCGTTGAGCTTTAGCGGAGTGAGCTTCTTGGAGATGTCGTCCAGCCCCAGGTTGCCAGCCAGGTTCCCCAGGAAGTTGCTGAAGCCGTTCGTGTTCTGGGCCTGGGCCGCCTGAGCCCCGGCTGCGTTCTCCTCTTGCCTGGTACTCAATTGCACCTTGTCGCCGCTCGGGTCCGCTTTCTGGGCGTTCTGCGGCGATTGGCCGGACTGTGCCCCTTGAGCCCCCTGGGTAGCGCGGTTGGCGGCCGTGCGGGTGTTGCCCCCGGCACTGGTATTGTTGGTTGAACGCGGGTGGCAGTTGCACGATGAGGAACGGTTGGAACTGACGCGCTGTGCGCGGCGCGCTTGGAATGGTTTGCCCATGCGGATTTCTCCCCTCGGATGATCTTGCTCTGATGGTAGCAAGTTCCGCGTCTGGCTGGTTAAGCAGGTTTTGCATCGGTGTAAAAAAGTTTATCGATTTGTGAACAAGTGTAAACTGGCCGGGGAAAGCGGTGTCCAACGCAACCGTTGCTTCACGGGGCGGCCGGGGCTGGTGTGCGGCTGAGAAGATCGCGACGAAGTTGGAAGAGTCCCTCCGAGAGCCCGACCCAGTAGATGTCGGGGTTCACCATGCGCTTGTGCTCAGCTCGCAGCGAGGCCAGACTGCCCAGACTGCGCTGGCGGGCCTCCTGTAGGCTGGGAAACTGGTAGCAGAGCTCGCCCGACTTGACGACCGGCAACAGCATGGGCTTCCACTGCCCGCTCACTTCCTGACGGATGTGGGCATAGAGCGGGTGGTGGCTGCGCATCGCCCCCTCGCAAGGGAAAGGCTCATCTTGCAGGGCCAGCACGTCTCCGTGCATCGCTCCGTCTGGGCCGAAGCAGCGATAGAGCTGCTTGATTCCCGGCAGGGTGATCTTAGCGGGGTTGCTGGATACCTTGATGCGCGGCACCATCACCCCATTCTCATCGGCCGCCACCAGCTTGTACACACCACCCAGAGCAGGTTCTCCCTTGCTGGTCACCAGGTTGGTGCCTACGCCCCAGATGTCGATGCGGGCCCCCTGGGCGCGCAGGTCGGCGATCAGGAACTCGTCGAGATCGCTGGAGGCCACGATCTGGGTTTCGGTCAGGCCGGCCTGATCCAGCATGGCCCGGGCCTGCTTGCTGAGGTAGGCCAGGTCGCCCGAGTCGAGCCGGATGGCCCGCAGGCTCAGCCCCTTCTCGCGCTGCTCGAGGCCCACCTTGATGGCGTTGGGAACGCCGCTCAGGAGGGTATCGTAGGTGTCCACCAGCAGCGTGCAGTCATTGGGGTAGGTGGCGGCGTACTGCCGGAAGGCCTCCAACTCGTCGCCGAAAGACATCACCCAGGCATGGGCCATGGTGCCCTTGACAGGGATGCCGTACTGTTTGCCCGCCAGGGTGTTGGAGGTGGCCACGGCGCCGCCCACGTAGCCGGCCCGGCTGGCGGCCATGGCTCCGTTGACTCCCTGAGCCCGGCGCAGGCCGAACTCCAGAATGACGCCATGACCGCTGGCCTCGTAGACCCGGGCCGACTTGGTGGCGATCAGGGTCTGGAAATTGATCACGTTGAGCAAGAGCGACTCCACGAGCTGGGTCTCGGGAAGAGTGCCCTCCACGCGCAGGAGAGGCTCGCCGGGGAAAACCAGCGAGCCTTCCGGCAAAGCGTGCACGTTACCCTGGAAGCGGAAGTCCTTGAGCCAGTCCAGGAATCCGTCGGGGAAGAGCTTCTGGGCCCGCAGGTAATCCAGATCGTCGCTGGTGAACCGCAGGCTCAAGAGATACTCCAGGGCGGGCTGGAGGCCGGCTGCCAGGCAGAACCCCCCCCGCTCGGGGATCTTGCGGAAGTAGAGGTCGAAGACGGCGCGCTGGTCGAGCTTGTGGCAGGCGTGGTAGCCGCCCATCATGGTCAACTCGTAGAAGTCGGTCAGAAGCGCCAGGTTCTCGGTCATGGCCTGGCTTTCGCGGCCAGGGGGAATGAGCCCTGGAAGGGAAGTGGCGGGCATGGCCGTGCACCGAATCGAAGAGCTGCGCTGGGCGAAAATCCGCAAGCTGGCGCAGCAGAATGCGCTTTTCATGCTGGGGCTGGGACCCATCGAGGATCACGGCTCCCACCTGCCCTCCGGGGTGGACTGGTTCCTCACCGAGGGCTTCAGCCGTGACATCGCCGAGCGACTGGTATCCGAGCGTCCGGAACTGGAGGTGGTACTGATGCCGGTTTATGCCTTCGGCTCGAGTGTGCTCCAGGACCTGGGGTGTCTGCGCCTGGCGCCCCCCACTCTGACCCGCACGTTGAGCGAGCTGGTGCGCTATCTCGAGCGCGAGGGAGTGCGCCGGGTAGCGCTCATGTCGGCCCACGGGGCGGTCTCTCAGGGGTTGGCCCTGAATGCAGTGTGCCGACGCTTCCGGGGCAAGCTGCGTTGCACGGCTCCCTGCTTGCCGCTGATCGCGCGCTTCTTGAGCGGGGCTTTCCGCGCACCCCTCGAGCAGAGGCTGGGGCGAGCTTTTACCGAGGAGGAGTGGAAGGACCTGCGTCACGACACCCACGCCGGGGCCTGGGAGACGGCTCTGATGCTGCAGTATCGTCCCGACCTGGTGGCCGACTACTACGCCGGCCTGCCTCCGCACGTGCCCGAGAAGATGGGGCTGACGGCTCTGCGCAAGTTGCGCACCCATCGCGGGTATTTCGGGGCTCCCGCCCGAGCCTCGGTGGAGCTGGGGGCGGCCCTGCGTGAGGTGCTGGCCGAGCAGGGAGCCCGGGTCTTGCTCGAGTTTCTCGAGGGCAAGCCGGTCCGAGACAAAAAACCTCTGCTCAGCCCTCGCGATCAGATGGTAGCCGGAGGGCTGGGGCTGGCTGTCTTGCTGACCTGGGCCTGGCTCTACCGAAGACCGGCCCGAGAACGCTGAATCAGGCGGCCGGAATAGCCAGACCGGTGATGCCCAGGTGGCCCGAATGGGTGAGCCTGGCAGGTTGCGAGCCCGCTTCGCGCTCGGCCTTGTGCTCTGCGATCAACTTGGCTCCCACGCCCACGGCCACGCCGCTGGCCAGGCCGATGCCGGCGCCCATCAGGCCGCCCAGGATGCCTCCGGCGATGGGGCCGTAGCGGTTGGTCTTGAACTCCTGTGAGGTCTGGTGGAAGGTCGGCTGACCGTTCTGATAGACCGGCACGTCGCGGTAGACCGGGTCGGTCTCGGGGCGCCCGTAGCCCGAGGAAGGCCAGCCCCAGCCCCAGTTATACTCGTAGAAGTCTTGCGGGATGTTGCCCAGATGCTCGCGCTGCATGGTCGGCACCATCCAGCTGCGAACGTGTACCTCTTGCTTGCCCAACTCGGCTGCGCCCGCCCGCGAGCCGAGCCAGGCGCCCAGCCCGGCCCCGGCTACCGTGCCCACGATGGCTGAGCCACCGGCGAAGTCGGACAGGCCCTTGCGCTGCTCTGTACTGAGCGGAGGTGCCTCCTGGTTGGGATCCTTATCCAGGGCGTTGCGCAGGGCGGCGATGCCAACCCCCACGCCCAGACCGATGACGGCCCCGCCCAGGGCTCCCAGGAAGCCGCCCAGCAGGGGCTCCCACTTGTTCTGGTGCACGAAGCGGGGCTCCTGATAATCGCCCACGTCCCGGTGCTCGATGCGGGGGCTGTAGTTATGCCACCAGCCGCGGATCTTGGTATCGCACACCTCGCGCTCGTTCTCCCCGTAGCCTTCCGTGCGGCAGTCCTGGTAGGTATCGGCGTGGGCCCAGTGGCTGTAGCCTCGCAGTGAAGGATGGAGCACGTCGCGGTGCACCCACTGCTCCTGAATCTTGTCGTTGCTCTGTGAGTTGAAGCCCGTAACCACCCCGATGGCAGCCCCGGCCGCAGCCCCTGTACCGGCACCCAGTACGGCATAGTCACGCGTGCGAGTCTGTTGCCGGGTGGCGTAAGGGTCTTCTGACCCGATGATGTTGTCGCCGATCCAGGTGCGCGCGTCCTTGAATCCGCTGACGATGCTCTGACCAAAGTCCCTGATCCCACTCATACGGCCACGATATCGTCAGCGGTGGGTCGGGATTGTTAAGGGCAGGTAACAACCTGTCTTTCAGGAATTTTCAGATGAAGGTGCGTTTCCGACGTTGGATAAGAAAGCTCATGCTGATTAGTCTGGGAGGCCTGGTGCTGGCCGGTCTGGGGGCCCTGGCTGTCAGCTCCTGGGTCGAGCGCCAGGGCAAGGCTGGTTTCGTCGAGCCTTCCGCCGCCGAGCGCGCCCAGACAGCCATCGTGCTGGGGGCCGGAGTTTACGATGGGGGAGCCCTCAGCCCCGTGCTGCAAGACCGGGTGGACGCTGCCATCGGGCTCTTCCGGGACGGGCGGGTGGACAGCCTGTTGATGAGCGGTGACCACGGATTTCGCGATTACGACGAGGTCAACGCCATGCGCGAGTACGCCGTGCGCCACGGCGTGCCTAACGAGCTTATCTTCTTGGACCACGCCGGCTTCAACACCTATGACAGCATGATGCGGGCCCGCCAGGTCTTTAGGGTGGATACTGCGGTGGTGGTGACCAACCGCTTTCACCTTGCTCGGGCCATCTTTTTGGCCCGTCAGGCGGGCATCCGGGCCCAGGGGGTGGTGGCCGACCGGCGCCCCTACGCGGCCGCCGACTGGTACGAGCAGCGCGAGTTTCTGGCGCGCTGCAAGGCCTTTCTCAATGTCTTTGTGCTCAAGCCCGGACCCGCGCTGGGGGGGCCTCCCATTCCCATTACCGGGGACGCCCGTCTGAGCCACGATAAGCGCTGACGGGGGGACTTGCCGGGGGGGTCGGAGAATCGCCTGCATTCGAACAAATCCCGAGAGGTCTGTCGTTTGATGCCCACCACCCATAGCTTTCGGCCCGTCAATCCACAGGTTCGCTTCCCCGAGCTCGAGGAGCGCATTCTCGATCACTGGCGCCAGATCGGCGCCTTCAAGCTGAGCCTGGAGCAGCGCCGCGAGGCTCCCGAATACATTTTTTACGAAGGCCCTCCCACCGCCAATGGTAAGCCCGGCGTTCACCACGTGCAGGCCCGGGCCTACAAGGACCTGTTCCCGCGCTACAAGACCATGCGCGGCTATCTGGTGCGCCGCAAGGCTGGCTGGGATTGCCATGGCCTGCCGGTCGAGATCGAGGTCGAGAAGCAACTCGGCTTCTCGGGCAAGAAGGCCATCGAGGACTACGGCATCGAGCCCTTCAATAAAAAGTGCCGCGAGTCGGTGATGACCTACGAGGGCGCCTGGCGCGAGATGACCGAGCGGATCGGTTTCTGGGTCGACCTGGATGGCGCTTACATGACCATGAGCAACGAGTTCGTGGAGAGTGTCTGGTGGTCGCTCAAGACCCTGTGGGACAAAGACCTGATCTATCTGGGCTACAAGGTAGTGCCGTACTGCGCCCACGACTCCACCCCGCTGTCGAGCCACGAGGTCGGCCTGGGCTACAAGGACGTGCGCGATCCCTCCATCACGGTGCGCTTCCCGCTGCGCGACCCGGTCAGGCTGGGGCTGCCAGAGAAGACGGCGATGCTGGTCTGGACCACCACGCCCTGGACGTTGCCTGGGAACACTGGCTGCGCGGTTCATCCCGACTTTCAGTATGTGGTGGTTCGCAAGGACGACGAGCTGTTGCTGCTGGCCGAAAGCCTCAAGACCAGGGTGCTGGGGGAGGAGGCCGAAGTGGTGTCCTCTTTGAACGGTCAGGCCCTGGTGGGCGCCTTCTATGAGGCTCCCTTCCGCTTCTTTGAGTTCGGCGACAAGTCGGGCCACCGAGTGGTCGCGGGCGACTTCGTGACCGCAGAGGACGGGACCGGCATCGTTCATATCGCTCCCGCCTTCGGTGCAGACGACCTCGAGATGGCCCGCCGCTTCGAGTTGCCCGTGGTGCACTCGGTGGGCATCGACGGCAAGTTCCTGGAGCAGACCGGTCCTTTTGCCGGGATGTGGTTCAAGGATGCAGACAAAGCCGTCATCCGAGACCTCAAGGAGCGGGGCCTGCTCTTCAAGCGCGAGGACTATCTGCACAGCTATCCCCACTGCTGGCGCTGCTCCAATCCGCTGATGTACTACGCCACCGACAGCTGGTTCATCGCCAACACACGCCTTAAAGAGCGACTGATCGAGCAAAACCAGGAGATCAACTGGCTCCCCCCCCATATCAAGAATGGCCGCTATGGCGACTGGCTCAACAACCTGGTCGACTGGGCCCTGTCGCGCACCCGCTACTGGGGAACTCCCCTTCCAATCTGGGTGTGCCCCTGCGGACACAAGGAGATGATCGGCTCGTTTACCGAACTGGCCGAGCGTTCGCTGACCCCTCTCAGGACCCCCTTTGACCCCCATCGTCCCTATGTGGACGACATTATGCTTCAGTGCCCGAAGTGCCCCGAGAAGATGAGACGAGTGAGCGACGTAATCGACTGCTGGTACGACAGCGGCGCCATGCCTTTTGCCCAGCAGCATTACCCCTTCGAGAACAAGGAGCGCTTCGAGCAGCACGCCTTCCCGGCCGACTTCATCTGCGAGGGCCTGGATCAGACCCGTGGTTGGTTCAACTCGCTGCACCAGCTGGGGGTGATGCTGTTTGACCGCATCGCCTACAAGAACGTGATCTGCCACGGGCTTATTCTGGACGGTCAGGGCGAGAAGATGTCCAAGCGACTGGGCAACATCGTCGACCCCTGGACGATTCTCAACCAGCACGGGGCCGACAGCCTGCGCTGGTACCTCTACACTTCGGCTCCCCCCGAGCAGAGCCGCCGCTTTTCGGCCGACCTGGTGGGCGAGGCTTGCCGCAAGTTCCTGGTCACGCTGTGGAATACCTATCACTTCTATGTCTCCAACGCCAACGCCAACAAGGTAGATCGCTCCAAGGCCCGGCCGCCGGCCGAGCGCAGCCCGCTCGACCGCTGGTTGCTGGCCGCCCTGCACGAGTTGGTCGGCGTTGTCGGCGAAAAGCTGGACGCCTACGACGTCACGGGTGCCGCCAGGGCTCTGGGCGGTTTCGTGGACCTGCTCTCCAACTGGTACGTGCGCCGCTCGCGCGACCGTTTCTGGGACGGCGAGGCCGACGCCAACGCGACCCTGCACGAGGCGCTGGTGACGCTGAGCAAGCTGCTGGCTCCGTTCGTGCCGTTCCTGAGCGAGGATATCTATCTTAATCTTTGCGGCGAAAAGCAGAGCGTCCACCTGGCCGACTGGCCGGTGGCCGACCCGTCACTGTTGAACCCGGAACTGGTCTACGACACGGTGGTGGCCATCCGGGCCGTCTCAGCTGGCCGATCGGCACGTACCCAGGCCAGCCTGCGCATCCGCCAACCGCTGGCCCTGGCGCTGGTGGGAGCCTCAACTGCACGTGATCGGCAAGCGCTCGAGCGTTTCCAGGACGTGATCCAGGAGGAGCTGAACGTTAAGCAGCTGCGCTTTCTCGACCCCGGAGCCTCCTTTCTCGACTACCAGCTTCGCCCCAACCTGCCGTTGATGGGCAAGAAGTATGGCAAGCAGATTCCTGCCATTAAGGAGGCTCTTGCCAAGGCCGACCCGCGCGAGATCGCCCGCCAGGTTCACGAGGGGCAGTTTGTGCGCCTCACCCCGGAGATCGAAGTGCTGGCTGAAGAGATCCTGGTCGAGGCTCGCAGTCCCGAAGGATACGCCGCCCAGGAAGAAGGCGGCGTGATCGTGGCCCTCTCCACCGAGCTGACCCCCGAGCTCGAGCTCGAGGGGACCGCCCGCGACCTGATCCGCCAGGTGCAGGAGCTGCGCAAGAAGGCCGATCTAGCCATCACCGACCGGATCAAAGCCTGGATCGAGGGCGCTGACGAGGCGGTGAAGGCCCATCGCCAGACGATCATGGAGCAGACGCTGGCGGTTTCACTGGAGCCATCCGAGCCGCCGGCCGAGGCCGTTCAGGCCGAAACCGAGCTGGAGAGAGGGCAGAAGGCCCGCGTTGGCGTGTTGAAGGCTTGATGCGTTAGGTCCGGTCCTCTTCCAACTGCAACGCCACGAGTTCGAGCTCAGCGGGCTCCCGCCCCTGCGCGCATCTCTACGTCGATGTCCAGGGCAAGATGGTTGGCCACCTGAGCCAGCTTGCTCTGCAGCGTGGTCATCGAGATGGAGGCCGGCGCCGAGAGCCGGAGCGTCATCGCAAACATCGGAGTGCCGGTGTGGGCGGCATGGGTGAGGCTCGAATCGAGCGCATCCACCGAGACCCCCTGCTCTACCAGGGCGTGGACGACGTCATGCACGATGCCTTCGTGGTCCATCCCCTTCACGTGCACCGTCAGTGGCACGCTCTCATTGGAGCTGCGGCGGGGAGTGGTCAGCTTGGTCGAGAGCACCATGTCCAGCTCCTGGGCTACCTCGCCCACCTGGGCCAGCAAGTTCTTGCGGTGGTCGGCAGGCACCGAGACCAGCATGACCATCGCAAACTCGCCCCCCAGCACCGACATGCGCGAATCCTCGAGATTGCCGCGGTGACTCTTGATGGCCTGCGTGACGCGATCAACGAGCCCGGTGCGGTCCGACCCGATCATGGATAACACAAGATACTCTTTCATGCTGCTCATGCTGCGGCTTTCCCCGCCCGGCGGGCGGGGTCCTCTCAGGGCGTAGGTGGGGGCAGCGCCACCCGGCCGCCGGTCTTGAGATACTGCTCGGAGAGCTTGATGTCTTCTGGGCTGCGCACGCGGTGCAGGCTGGCCAGATCCCGGTCCACTTTGCGCAGCTCATTCTCTTCCACGTAGCGAACGGCCGCGATGCGCAGCGCCTGGTCGCCCGATCGTCCCCCGCCCTCGAAGTATCGCTCCAGGGTTTTCATGCTGAGCTTGGACCAGACCCCCATCAGGGGAAAGGCGGTCCGGCCCACACGAGGAACCACGCATTCATAGCCCTCGCGCAGGTCAAAGAGCAGGCCCATGAAGGCTGGCCGGACGTGGGGGTAATAACCGGGCATGCAGATGGCCCAGTTGGTGGGAGCCGACCACAGGCCGGTGTACAGCCCTCCCAGGGGACCGTAGCCGGGTAGCGAGTCCCGCACCCAGTTCACGCCAGGGTGCTCGTTGACCGACTTTTGAAGCCACTGGCCGATGGCGAGGTTGTCGCCCACGACCAGCTGATTGGGGCAGAGCAGCCTGCAATTCTTCAGAACGTGGCTCAGCAATGGCTTTCCCGCCAGCGGGGTGAGCGGCGAGTGGTCGCCGCGGCTTGATTTGCCCCCGGCCAGAACGATGGCGGTGAAGCTCACGAGGAACAACCTTCTCCTGACATCGGGGGGAACCCTGTGGGGCAGCAGAGAATCTCGCCGCACCATGGATGGATGCTACATTTGGGAAGAGAACAAAGACGGCCAGCGCAGGCTTTTGAAAGGCTATCTCCGAGAAGAGCCTTTTGCCTGGATGGCCCGCATCATCGACAACGAAGGAAACGAGGTGTGGAGCGAAAAGCATGCCTCCCCCTCCAAGGCCCGGGTGGCGCTCGTGCAGAAGGTACCCGACGAAGCTCGTTTTCTCAAGGGCGCGGTCCCGGAGTGAAGCCGTAACCTCGGTACAGGCGTAAACGTCGCAGGGGCTTGCCGCCCCGATCGATCTCCACCATGGGGGCTTCCTCAAAGCGTACGAAGTGCCGCCTCAGAGTGTCCTCGCTGACCGGGTGGCGCGGATCGGCGACGACCAGGGCGTCCCAGCCAGCAAACTCCTCGGGGTCTTCCCAATAGCGATACGAGACCGCCCGGGGCATCCCCAGTGCGTTCTGGGCCAGGGTGTGGTGGGGGCGCCGGGTGGCGTAGGCCAGATGACTGGTGGTTTCGTAGCCGGTGCCCAGGTAGAAAGTCTTTTCAGGGTGCGGCATGCTGGCGCGCTCGGCCTCGAGCCGCACTCCCACCTCTCGCCAACCGCTGAAGGTATCGATCGGGTTGAACGCCCCCACGGGAACCAGAGCCACCACCCAGGGCAGATAACTGAGGGTGACGCCGAAGAGCCCCAGCGCGATGGCCGTGCGACGTGTGCCGGGCCAGCCCTGAACCAGAAAGCAGGCGATCAGGAGGATCGAGCCCAGATAGCCGGGGAGCGGCCAGTTGATGTTCACGAAGCGCTTGAGTGATACCAGCACTATCAGTGCCAGAAAGGGCAGCGAGCCCCAGACCAGGTAAGCGATACGCCGATCCTGCATCCGCTTGAGGGCTTTGGCCTGAGCCCAGGCAACCAGAGCCAGCCCCACCGGGGTCATCATCAGGAGTTGGAACAAGTAGGTGCGCACAAGGGCCATCAAGGTCGTCTTCTCCTGAAGGCGCTCACTGCCCTGAAAGAGGAAGGAGGCCCAGTCGTGGGTGGCGTTCCACCAGAGCACCGGGGTGAACAGGGCCAGGGCCAGCAGAGCCGCTCCCACCGTCTGCCAGGAGCGCCGCCCCAGAACCAGGGCTGGCAGGGGAATGAGGGCGGCAGGATATTTGCTCAGCATTCCAAGACCGGTAATCAGGCCGAGCAGCCACCACCAGCGGGGGTCCTCTGAATCGACCAGCCGCCAGCCCGTCCACAGGCCCGCGCTCCAGACGAAGAGGTGAGGAGAGTCCGGCATCATGGCCACCGAAAAGATGGCAGAGATAGGCAGGAAGTTCAGCATCGTGGCAGCCACCAGGCCCACCACGGGAGTGAACATGCGACGCCCCAGGTCAAAGACGAACCAGCTCGATCCGATGAACAGGAGCACCGCCGGGAGCCGTACCTGGAATTCGTTCTCGCCCCCGGTCAGGCCAATCAGCCAGCCCACCATGGGTGGGTGATCGAAGTAGGACCAGTCGGGGTGCTGGGCATAGTTCCAGTGATAGGCCTCCTCGTGGGCCAGCCCGGCCCGGCCGATGACCAGCAGGCGGGCGGTGGTGGTGAGGCCCATCAGGAGCCAGAAGAGACGGGTCAATCCTGAGAGAGCGTACGGAAGTAGTGGATAGTGGCCAGCTCTCTGGCACACCACTTCTGAAGAGCATTCAGGGGCTTTTTGGCCACATCACCGTGATCGAGGTTGAGCTGGGAGCGGCAGAATTTTTCCAGCAACCCCCCCACTGTGCTCATTCGGAAAACCGCCAGACGAGGGGGGTGGATGCCGGTGGCAAAGCGCGAGCGCAGGCGGGGGTGCTTTTTGATGTAGAGCAGGGCGGTTCGGGCTTTGGCCTCTGCCTGGCGGAGCATGCTCTTGACGTCGGTGCTCTCCGGGGCGCGTTTTACGTGGTAACCTATGGCCCGGTAGTTGTTGCGCGCCTTGAGACCGAGGGCCATCAGGCGCAGCCCCAGCTCCTGGTCTTCCCAGCCGTACTCTTTGAAGTCCTCGTCGAACAGGCCGGCCGCCAGCAGGTGCTCTCTCTTCACCGAAACGTTGGAGGTCCAGAAGAACGAGGTGGAGATGTCGGCCATGGTAAAACGGCGCTTCTCTGGTCGGACCGGGGTTTCGACGTGGTTGACCCAGCCGTTGACCACGGCTTTAGAATGCTTGAAGTGCGAGCGCAGGTGCTCGGAGAGCAGGCGCCGGTCGGCCAGAACGTCGTCGTCGATGAACAGCACTACCCAACCGGAGGCGGCCAAGATGGCGGTATTGCGGGCCGTGGCCAGGCCATTGTTGACCTGGGTGCGCAGCACCAGCTTGTAGGGCAGGTTCAGGGCTTGAACCCGTTCGGAGGTTCCATCGGTTGAGCCGTCGTCCACGACCACCACCTCAAAGTGCTCGGTGGGAAGCGTCTGGTCGGTCAAGGACAGCAGCACCTTCTCCAGGCTGGCGATGCGGTTGTAGCTGCACAGCACCACGGATATCTCGATCATCGGCGGAGCTCCTCGCGTCCGGCCCGCAGATACTCGCGATCGAGGCGCTGGGCCTCCGCCAGGGCCCTGAGGCCCGGGATTCGGTCCAACCAGGGCAGGCTCAGCAGCTCGCTGCGAGCGTAGTTTACCGGGTGCAGCCCGCTTCGCAGCAGCATGCGCAAGCTCGGGTAGCGACGCAGCAGCCGGGCCGCTGAGCGGCCGTCGGCGCGACGAGTGGCCACCGCCTGGGAGTGGGGTACCGGGGGCTTAAGGTGGTGCACGTAGGCCTCGGGCAAGAAGGTACGCTTGACGCCCAGGCGCTTGAGCCGCAGACCCAACTCGGCGTCCTCGAGCCGTTCCAGGCTCTCATCGAAGAGTCCGGCCTCGAACAGGTGCTCACGGCGCACCGAAGCGTTGCTCGTGCAGAAGTAGTTCATCGAGTAGTGGCGCCAGAGCTGAGAAGGGCACTGCTCGGGGGGGGAAGGGACGTTGATCACCGGCCCTCGCACCACCTGTCGCACCTGACCCCGGTGGGCCTCGGAGTGCAGGGTCAGGAGATCGGGCGAAGCCAGAACATCGTCGTCGAGGAACAGGCACCAGCCTCCCCGGGCGTTCTGGAGGGCGTGGTTGCGAGCTGCTGAGGTACCTCGACCTTCTTGTCTGAGTGGGCGCAAAGGATAGCTCAGCTGGAGGCCATGGAGGGCTTCGCTGGTGCCGTCCTGGGAACCGTCATCCACGACCACTACCTCGAAGCGCTCACGCGGAAAGCGCTGACGTTCGAGCTCGCGCAGCACCAGCAAGAGGCTCGGGCAACGGTTGCGGGTGGGGATGATCAGGCTGAATTGCACCGGAGGCAATACTCGCATGGCCCGGGAATTCCTGTCGCATGGATGCTCGAGAACGGGCCCGGGGATGTTTGGTCGGGCTGGCCCTGGGAGACGCGCTGGGCTTTCCACTGGAAGGGTTGACCCCGGCTCACATCAAGCGTCGCTTCGGTCAGTTGGCCAGGTTCAGGTTCTTGGGTCGAACCGGTTACGTTTCCGATGACACCGAGCTGTCGGTGCTTATGGGGGAAGCCCTGCTCGAGGCGGGCCAGGACCCTGAGCGGGCCGCACGGGCCTTCGGCCGTCGCCTGGTGGGCTGGTTCTGGTGGCTGCCCCCTGGAATCGGGATGGCCACCGCCCGGTCAGCGCTGCGCTGGACTTTCGGGGGCTCGGGCGGGGTGGCCTCGGCCGGGAACGGGGCGGCCATGCGAGCCGCGCCCGTGGGCCTTTGGCCGGACCGTCGGGCCGACCTGACCCGAGCGCTCAGCCGGGTCACCCACACCGACCCTCGGGCTGTGGACGGCGCGGTGGTGGTGACCGAGGCGGTGGCCTTGCTCTGCGCCGGACGCGAGGCCGACTGGCCCACTCTGTCGCAGCGATTGCCCGAGCTCGAGCCTCGCTTGCGCGAAGCCCTGGACCAGGCCTGGAAGCTGGTCAGCTTCGGTGCCTCACCGGAGCTGAGGGCCGAGCGCCTGGGCGTGAGCGGCTACGTGCTGCATTCGGTGCCGTTGGCGCTGGCAGCTCTCTGGAGTCGCCCGCCCTCCTTCCTGGAGGGCCTGCAGGCGGTGATCCTGCGGGGTGGCGACGCCGATTCCAACGGGGCCATTGCGGGCGCACTGCTGGGGGCTGCCTTCGGACGCCCGGCCTTGCCAGAGCACCTGGTCGAGGAGCTGGAGCCAGCTTTTTCGGCCCGGAGGCTGGAAACACTGGCCGATGACCTTCTGGCCGGTCGCCGTCAGGACTACCAGCCGGCCAGCTTCCGCACGCTGCGCGCGCGAGAGCTGGCCGTCAAGCTGGGAGTAGGGTTGCACGTTCTGCGTCGGCTCTGGCCGTTCTGAGTCTTGGGCTACAGTCCCGCGTGTTTCACGGCGTCAGAGGTCAGGGGTTGGGCGGATCGGGCGGCGCTGAGGCCGGCACCTCGACCGTGGCAAAACGCACCTCGGAGGTGTTGCCCACGTTGTCGAGCACCTCCAGGGCCACGTGCAGTGTGCGCGCTTCGGCGGAAGGCTCGACCGCGATGGTGGCGCGCTCGAGGGTGCCTGTGACAGCGGGACGGGCCGTGGCGATCAGCCGGGCCTGCTCGAGATCCTCGATGGGCCGGTCGCTGACCCTCAGCTGGTAGGCTGCCGCCTGGCCGCACCAGGAGTCGTCGCCGGTTGCGGTCCACTGCATGGTCACGCTGCTCGGCGCGGTCTCCACCGCCCGCAGGTCGTTGGGGGCGGCCGGGGCTACCTGGTCGTTCTCCACCGCTTGGGCGGCGTTAAGCCGTCCGCCGGTGGTGCTGCGGCCCTGCATCGCCTCCACCGGGTCGGTGCTGAGCAGAAGGCGCTGGCGAATCTCCTCATTGCTCGCTTGCGGATAGGCGGTGGCGATCAGGCCGGCCACTCCGCTCACGTGGGGAGTGGCCATCGAGGTGCCGTTGTAGGCGGCATAGCCGTTGTTGGGTACGGTGGAGAGGATGCTCACGCCGGGCGCCGCCAGATGGACCGTGTTGGCACCGTAGCATGAGAAGCGCGCCTTCTGGTCGTTGTGGTCAGTAGCCGCCACGGCGATCATGTTGGGCATGTCATAGGAGCTGGGATAGAACGGGCGCTGGTCGTTGTCGGTGCCGTTGTTGCCGGCCCCGGCGATGTGGAGCGCCGGCGAGTTGGCGAAGGCGTCGAACAGGGCCTGTGAGTAGGCTCCACCGCCCCACGAGTTGGAGGTGATCCGGGCCCCCATCTCGGTGGCGTAGGCCACGCCTCGCAAGATGGTGGCGGCATTCGTGGTGGGATTGGCTCCAGCGAAGATCTTGATGGGCATCAAGCGGGCCTGCCAGTTCACGCCCACCACGCCCTGGTTGTTGTTCCCCTCGGCGCCGATGGTGCCGGCGACGTGGGTGCCGTGGAAGTGCTCGTCCACCGGGTTGCCGTGCTGGTTGTAGGCATCGTAGCCGTGCACGTCGTCCACGACGCCGTTCCCGTCGTCGTCGATGCCGTTGCCGGGGATCTCCCCGGGGTTGGTCCACAGATTGTTGACCAGGTCGGGGTGGCTCATGTCCATCCCTGTGTCGATGACTGCGATGACCGGGGCGTCCGTCTGGTTGGAGCCGCGCACCGTGGCCCAGGCTCCCGGGGCGGAGATGTCGGCGCCGGCCGTGCCGCCGGTCTGTCCCTGGTTGCGCAGGCCCCACTGGTCGGGGTGCAGGTCGTTGGGAGCCTCGGCCAGTTGATAGGTGAAGTTGGGCTCTACCCAGGCCACCCGATGGTCCTGGCCCATGCGCTCGAGGGCCTGCTCGACGCTGGTCCCCTCCGGCAGCGAAAGGCGCATCCACTGTGCCGCTCCCGCTTCAGGCTGGTCTGCCGCTCCTGTCGTCGCTGGAGACGGCAACGACGCGCCCAGCCTGAACCGCTCGGCCACGGCTGCGCCGTAGTCGGAGGCGAAGTCGCTCAGGCCCGAGCCGCTCTTGAGCTTGACGAGCACCTCGCCGCTCACGTGGTCGCTCAGGGGGGCCGAATCGGCCCGGTCGTCGGGAACGGCGGCGGCCGTCGAGGCGGCGCGGACCGGTTGGCTCACGGGTTGGCTCAAGACAGGTCGGATCATCATAGCCAGGGCATCTTAGCCCGCCCTGGCCAGGGATAGATGAACTTTTGTGCAACCTTTAGACACGAGGGCGGTTTCAAACTGCGAAGGCGCGGAGCGAGCTTCGCGCGACAGCGGAGTGCGGCAATGGTAGTGAGAGTCTCCATGATTGCGATGGCCTTGTTGCTGGCGGCCGGGCTTGCGCTGGCCGATAATCCCGCATTGGAACGGGCCTTCGAGCCGGGAGGCTTCTTCAGCCCTTATCCGGGGCGGCCCGGACGCCAGCGCTCCTTCGAGAGCTTCACCCGACGCTACCACATCCGCCCCACCGCCAGCCGCCAAACCATCGTGCTGGTGCCCATCGGAGACTTGCCCGCCGAGCTCGAGCTGCAGGCCTTGCTGGGCTTTCTGGAAGCCTTCTTTCAGGTTCCGGCCCGGGTGGCCGAGGCCCGAGAGACAGGCCCCTCTGCTCTGGCCGGCAAGTGGTCGGCTGATGCCTTCCAACGCTCCCTTCGGGCCGAGCTGCCTCCCGATGCCCTCTCGGTCATCGGCCTGACCATGGTGGATCTCTATGCCGAGGACTCGAGCCCCCACCGGCAGCTCTTCGGTCAGGGCCATTACTACAATCGCACCGCCGTGGCCAGCTTGAATCGTCTCTACAGCGAGCGCCGCGAGCTGCTCTATCATCGCGCCTTCAAGCTAGCGGCTCACGAGCTGACCCATACCTTCGGAATGGGTCACTGCACCCGCTATCGCTGTTTGATGAACTCCTCCGGCAGCGTGGCCCAGAGCGACGCTCGCCCGCTCGAGCTGTGCCCCGAGTGCCTGCGTCGGCTCCATTTCTTGATCGGCTTTGATCCGGTCGAGCGCTGCCAGGACCTGGACGAGGCCACGCGAATCGCGCTTCCCGAGGATAGCCAGTGGTTCCGAGCGCGCCACGGCTTTCTGATTGGGCCCTGATGGTGTAGAATACTGCTGTGAAAAGGTTTTTGAAACTCTTGATGGTGCTGAGCCTGCTGCTGCCGGGCCGGGCTCAGGAGTCGCTGCCTGACCCCTCCACCTTCGGCCGCTCCGACAGCCTGGCCGTGTTCGTGGTCAGAGCCCGCTCGGAGGATAGCGGCTTTCGGCAGATGCTGGCCACCGCCATCAATGGCGCTCAGGCTCAGAAAGGTGCTCCCTCTCTGGCCAGCTTCCTGTCCTCGTTTTTGAGCCTGCGCAGCCAGGAGGAGATGGTGCTTGGAGCATTGCCCCTGCAGTGGGTACGCATCGATTCCGTGGGCCCGGATGGAAAACTGGCTTCCAGCGTGGCCATCACCCTGACCGGTTGGCGTGGTTTCCAGAGCTTGATCTACAACGCCCTCACGGCCGGGCCCGAGGGCAAGCCTTACGAAAAACGACTGCATCAGGGCGAGGAGATCGTCTTGCGCGACGGGTGGAATAGCCCGGGAGCTCGGCTCGTGCTGGCCCGGGTGAAGGGCACCTTTCTCAATTGCTCCACCCCCGATCAGGCCCGCTACCTGATCGATCGCGTGTTAGGCAAGGACCACAGCTCTCTTCAGGGCCCTCTCTGGCTGGCCTACTCAAAGCTGGCCCAGGACAAGGACGCCTTCGGAGCCATCGTGAACCGCGATGGCTCTCTGTTGAAGGTGCTGGAATGGGTCAACCGGGCGGATACCCAGCGAGTGCGCGAGAAGCTGGGCGCGGAGCGGTTCGAGCGAGCCGCCGAGCTGGTGGAGACCGCTTCCTGGGAAGCCGACGTGGTCTCCGACGACCGCATCGACATCGAGGTCCGCTTTGCCACGGCAGGCCGTCCTCAGGCCGAAGAGCTGGCTCTGTTGCTGGAAGAGGCCCGCGAGGTTCTGGACCAGGAAGGGCGAATGGGGGATTTCTATCTCACGATGACGCCCGAGGGCGTGAAAGTGGGCTTTGCGATGGTGGGTTTCCACGACCTGGTCAGTCGCTATCTCGGGACGGTGAGGATCTGACCCGTGCAGGCCCCGATGAAGGAGTGAAATTTATTCAAGGCGAATCACCCTTCATGCCCTGCACCCTCTCCGCCGTCCAATCCGTCCTTCCCCAGGCCCGGCTGCACGGCGGCGGGGCCGCCGAGTTCAGCGGCCTGACCGCCTCCTCACGCGAAGCGAGTCCGGGCTCGCTCTTTGTCTGCCTGCCCGGGGCCCGGGCTGACGGGCATCAGTTCGCCCCCGATGCGGTGGCCCGAGGGGCGTCCGGTCTGGTGGTGGAGCGCGTGCTGCCCGATCTGACCGTTCCCCAGCTGGTGGTGCCCAGCTCGCAGCTGGCTCTGGCTCATCTAGCGGCTCTCTTCACCGGTCGCCCCACCGACCGCCTGACCACGGTGGGCATCACCGGCACCAACGGAAAGTCCACCACGACTTTCCTGGCCGAGGCCGTGCTGCGGGCCGGGGGCTATGACCCCGGGTTGATCGGCACCATCGAGGCCCGGGTGGGATCGGAGCGGCGCGCGCTGCCCAACACCACTCCCGACAGCTTGACGCTCTATCGGCTCTTTTCCGAGATGGCATCGGCCGGTCAGGACGCCGTGGTCATGGAGGTCAGCTCCATCGGCCTTCAGGCCGGGCGTGTGCACGATATCCCCTTTGATGTGTCCGTGTTCACCAATTTGACCCAGGACCACCTCGACTATCACTCCACCATGGAGGCTTACAAAGCCGCCAAGAAGCGACTCTTCAGCGAGCATCAGCAGACCGGCCGCCGACACGAGCCAGTGGCCGTGGTGAACATCGACGATCCAGCCGGTGGCTTCATGCTGGAAGGCTTTCTCGGCCAGAAGCTGACCTGCGGGGTCAGTCCCGAAGCCATGCTACGGGCCAGCGATATTGAGTCCCGCGAGGCCGGGGTATTTTTTCGCTTCACCGACCCCTCCGGCCAGAGCCATCCGGTGCAGCTTCGTCTGGGCGGGCTGTTCAATGTTGCCAACGCCCTGGCCGCACTGGGCATCGGCTGGGGATTGGGCATCGAGCCCGGCCAAGCGGTGGCTGCCCTCGAGTCGGTGGACAGCGTGCCGGGACGCTTTCAGGAAATCCGTCAGGGGCAGAGCTTTCGGGTGGTAGTGGATTACGCCCACACCCCCGATGGCCTCAAGAACCTGCTCGAGTCGGCTCGCCGGGTGAGCGACCATCGCGTGCTGGTGGTGTTCGGATGTGGGGGCGACCGCGACCGCGGCAAGCGTCCCCAGATGGGCCGGCTGGCTGGAGAGCTGGCCGATGTGGTGATCGTGACCAGCGACAACCCTCGCTCGGAGGATCCACTGGCCATCCTGGCCGACATCGAGGGCGGATTGGTGGGCAAGTCCTATACTCTCGAGCCCGACCGGGCTCGGGCCATCGCCCTGGCCATCGGACAGGCCCGGCCGGGAGACGTAGTGGTGATCGCCGGTAAGGGCCATGAGAACTACCAGATCGTCGGCAGCCAGGTCCTTGCCTTCGACGATGCCGAGGTGGCCCGCGAGGCCCTGCGCCGGTGAGCCTGTGGTCGCTCGATCTGGTCGCGCGGGCTACCGGGGGCAGCTTGATTCCCTTCTCGGGGCTCGATTTAACCGGCATCTCGACAGATACCCGGAGCCTGGCGCCGGGCAACCTTTTCGTGCCCCTGGTGGGGCCTGACTTTGATGGTCACGACTTCGTGGAGAAGGCCTTCGAGGCCGGCGCGGCGGCCACCCTGTGGGCTCGCCCCGGCGAGCCGGTGCGCCGACCCGCCGTGCAGGTTCAGGATACCCTGGCCGCTTACCAGGCCCTGGCGCGCTTTCACCGGCGACGCCTGGCGGTGCCGGTGGTGGCGGTGACCGGCTCGGCCGGAAAGACCACCACCAAGGAGCTCTGCTCCGCCGTGCTGGGCTCACGCTTTCAGGTGCACAAGTCGGCTAAGAACTATAACAACGAGGTGGGCGTTCCCCGCACCCTGCTCGAGCTAGAGCCGGGCCACCAGGTGGCGGTGGTGGAGATGGCCATGCGCGGGGCGGGCCAGATTCGCGAGCTGGCTCGTCTGGCCGATGCGCGTGCGGCGATGATCACTAGCGTCGGCGAGGCTCACATCGAGCTTCTGGGCTCGCGCGAGGCTATTTGCGACGCCAAAGGCGAGCTGCTCGAAGAGCTCGGCCCGGGGGCCACCGCCGTGCTGCCGGCCGAGAGCGAGTTCTTCGAGCGCCTCAAAAGCCGCACCCGCTGCGAGGTGTTGAGCTTTGCGGTAGAGGGCCCGGCCGACGTACGGCCGGTGCGTCTAGAATCACGGGGTGTGCTGGGCTGGCGATTGGAGGTGGATTGTCTGGGACGCCGCTCGGAGCTGGAGTTTCCCGCCCCCGGACGACACAATCTGGGCAATCTGATGGGCGTGCTGGCGGTAGCGGCTATCTTCGGGGTCACGCCCGAAGAGGCAGCTCCCGCCATTGCCGCTTTCCGGGGAGCCGAGCTTCGCATGGAGGTTCGCCAGCTCGAGGCTGGAGTGGTGCTTCTCAACGACAGCTACAACGCCTCCCCGGCCGCCATGGAAGGGGCCCTGGAGGTGCTGGGCTCGGCCACCGGCCGCCGCCTGGCCGTGCTGGGGGACATGCTCGAGCTGGGCGCCTTCGCTCCCGAGCTGCATCGCCGGGTGGGGGAGGCGGCTCGACATCAGAACCTGGACGTGCTGGTGGCGGTGGGGGAGGAGAGCAGGGCCCTGGCCGAGGCCGCCCGGGGCGGCGTGGGCGAGGTGCACTGGGCCTTGGATCGCGAGCAGGCCTGGGAGCTCTTGCGGCCGCGCCTGTCGCCGGGCGACACGATCCTGGTCAAGGCTTCCCGCGGCATGGGCCTGGACTGGGTGGCCCAGCGCTTGCAGGAAGCGCCTCTGCCGCTGAGCTAAACTTCGTCGCATTGACCGTGCCACGAAACGTGCGGTGAGAAACTTGTTTCGAACCGCTTCCAAAGTGTTGTGGCACGGGCGATGCGACGAAGCTCAACCGGTTGAGAATTCATCGCACGGTCTATGCGAGGGAATTTAGAGTGTCGAGTTGCGCTTCTGCAGGGTCTGCAAATACTTCTTCAGGGCTTTATGTGTTACGGGGTCGAGCTGGACGAAGCGGGTTCGGACCACGAACAGGTCCTCTTTCTCACGGTCTTCGCGGCAGTTGACCACGCTGCCGGGGACCTCGATGGGCGGGTGGCCTTCCATGGGTCCGATCTTCAAAACGACGTCAATGCCGGATGAGCAGCTGCCGTTGAGCTGGGCTTTGGCTCCTCCTCCGGACAGATCGATCAGCCGGCCCGACCCGATGCGGGAGCCGTCCTTGGCGGCGGTGATCTCGACCGGCAGGCCCGAGCCCAGGCGGATGAAGCGGCGCCGCTCGGCCGCCTTGGCCTTCTCGTGGTAGCCGAGCTTTTCCAGGTAGGGCCCCACCCAGGTGGACTTGAGGTTCTCGGGCCGGCAGGCAAAGTGGACGCCCAGATAGACCCGGCCGGTCTCACCGATGCGGCGGCGCCACATGATTTCGGCGGGAATGGGAGGACCCAGCGCGCCTGTCTTCTTGTCGGCGATGGTGATAACCAGCTTGGATGATTTCTTGATCTTCTCGCGCTCGGATGCTTCCAATCGCATGCCGGTGCTGCCGATGTCGGTGGACAGCGCCGAGAAGGCGGCCCCTTCTGCCTTGCACTGCACGTTGATGTGGCAGGGCAGGCGATAAGCGTTGCGCTTCTCCTCCATGCTCATGACATTCTCTTT
>JAANMU010000581.1_pt1 | contig 43042 bp, 30 predicted proteins | sample 7279701 | NCBI WGS metagenome assembly JAANMU01 (sample SAMN14094539, study PRJNA606508) | bioreactor metagenome | isolation source: A lab-scale SPAN reactor treating ammonium-rich wastewater day 57 | place: Ireland: Galway | collected 2017-03-13
TGGCCGGACGGCGGCGAAGGCCGTGAAACCGGTGTCGGAGAAACACATTCACCGAGTGTTCGTCGTTGCGTTGCTGGCGAAACCGAATCGCTTCGAGGCGTGCGCCTGGCTGAACGGCAAGCGCACCGACAGGGCCGCGAGGTCGCTGGGCCGGTTCAAACGCGAGAGTGACGCGGCGAAGTTTGTCGCCGCGCTCCACGACGCTGGCGCAACTGAGGTAATCGTGCCCGACGTTTATCACAACAAGGTCGGCGACCTGTTTGCCGACGGTTTGCTCGTGCGACTGCCGAAAGCGCCCGCAAAGCGGAAGGCCATCCGCAAGGTTTGCGACCAGCTTCAAAAGCGAAAGCTCGGCGCAGTGCAACCGGATGCTGATATTGGCGAGTCGCATTTATTCCTCTCGTTGGCCTGAGTTCAGAATACGCCGAGGCAGTCGCGCATTTCGTCGTGGGCGAGCATTCCACACGCGTCGCGCCCAGTGAGCAGGCATTCCGTCACGGCATCGCCCACGAGCTTTTCCACCGCATCGCGCATCGGACGCGCGCCAAGCTTCGGGTGGAATCCCTTTCGCACCAAGAAAGGCAGCGCAGTTTTGTCGAGTTCGAGCTTGTGACCGCGCACCGCAAGAAACTCGATCTCTCGCGACAGGAATTTATCCGCGATCTCCAACTGGTGTTCGTAGCTCAGGCGATGGAACACGAGCTTCTCGTTCACGCGCGCGAAGATTTCCGGACGCAAGGTTTGTTGCGCACGAGTGAGGACGTGGCGTTCCAGCGTTGCCTCGTTCGAGTGCTGGAGGCTCATCAATTCCGCCGAGCCGATGTTTGACGTGAGCCACACGTAGAAGCCGCTGAAGTCGAGCGTCTGGCCGGTCGCGACCGTGAGGCGCGCGGCGTCGAGCAGTTGCAGCAGGATGTCGAGCACACGCGGGTGTGCTTTCTCCGCTTCGTCGAAAAGCAGCGAGCCTTCCGCCGCACGCTCACGCACCGCGCCGAGGTAGCCGATTTCCCCAATCCGTTACCGTCTGCGACTTGCTCACGCAAACCGAGGGCTACTTCGGTTACACCGTCATCATCGAGGAGGGACTCAGCTACGGCATCTACACCGCGACGGTCGAGGAAGGTGCGCGGCCCATCATCATCCACCCCGACGGCGACCTGACCATTAACTACCTCGACACGAAAGCTCTGCCCCTCACGCCGGACCACCTCTCCGCCTCAACCGCGCTCGTCGCCCGCATGATTGGAACATCGGCGCAGGAGGACAAACAGATGCTCCGGCAGGCGCAGATCGCCAAATATCTGAATCTGCTTTACGAGGATTCCTTCCAGGATTGGCAGAAGAAGCGGCATGACCAGTTGCTCGTCATCGCCCGCCATGCCCTCGCGTTGCAGAAGTTTCGTGGCGAACGGATGCCGCCGGGTGCGACCAGTCTCGAAACCTTTGCCGATTTCCGGGACTGGAGAGCCGCCAACCCCGCCCAGGCGGAAGCCTACTTGGCACAGTTCGACGAAGCCGAGACGTTGAAGTTCATGAAAGAGCCGAAGACGAGTAAGGAAGTCCGCAATCTCGCCTTCGCCTACTTCACGCCGGAGGAGTTCCCAACGCATCGGATGCTTCAGGAGTTGATGATGCTCGACCCGATGGGCGCGGAGCGCGATCAGATCATGGAGATTGCCACGCTCATCCTGCCGTGGTGTCGTGACGGCAACTACGGTTGCCTGTTCGACGGCACAAGCAATCTGTCGCTCACGGGTAAAATCGCGCACTTCGAGTTGGGCTACATCCCGGAGTCGGCGAAGGAATTGAAGGCCGCCGCCGGTTTCCTCATCACCAATCACGCGCGCAAGCACATCATGACGCTGCCGCGCGCGATTCGGAAACGGAACATCTACGAGGAGGTCGCCCGTTTCCTCGACATCCCCGGTGGTCAGGAAATCGTGCAGGAAAGCTACGCGCAGCTTCGCAAGTTCAACTGCTGGAACATTTCCATCGTGCAGCAGTATGCGCGATTCAAGCAGTCGCGCATTCGTTCCGCCGTGTTCGGCAACTCGCGCCAGTTCTTCATCATGCGTCAGAACGACCGCGCCGACCTGGACGACATGGGCAAGGACATCGCGCTGCCCGAGGTGACACAGCACGCGATCATGAATTACCCGCTGCCCGACCATCAGCCCGGCGAGAAGTATTCGCCGTTCACGTATCTCCATACTGACTCGACGCGCAACATCTGCGGCACGGTCCACAACGTCGCCTCACCCGAGCTGCTCTATTGCAGTTCCTCCAGCGGCGAACACTTCGACCGCCGCGCCCGCGAACTCCGCCAGAGTCCGAGTGTGGTTGAAGGAATCATCCATCACGCCAATCGGCGCAAGGACGGCGAAACCAAAGCCCATTAACACCTATGAAAACCAAGTTCATCACCAACGCATCCAAACTGTTCCTCGTCACCCTTGTTGCCGGCCTGTTCGCAGGTTGCGCGGCTACGCGGCCCATCAGCGATGTCGCGCTCGGCGCAGGCGGCGCGTATCTCGGCCACGAACTTTCCAACGGCGATCCGCTCGCCACCGCCGCTGGTGCGGCGGGTGGAGTCATCCTGAGTGAGGGACTCCACTTCGCCGCGAAAAAGCAATCCGACAAGGCCTACGCCGCTGGATACGACAAGGGCAAGAGCGACGCCGTGAAGCAACAGTATTGGCTCTACGTCGCCATGCAGAAGCAGCGCAACCAGGTCGCCAATGTCCGCCTTTACCCCGTGCAATTGCCGGAACAGAGGATTGACGGGGTAACGTTCCAACCATCCATAAAACTCCTCCGCATCGAGGAATAGCGTGCGAGCCGGCGCTCCCCGACCGCGGGCGGGAGCGAATCATACCTTTTCGCAACCGGCGAAGAGTTCGTTCCAATCGCAGCGAAACACGGCGCGCAAACGCGCCAGCGTGGGCAGGCTGGGAAAATTGTCACCGGCTTCGACGTTCTGAATGTAGCGGGCGCTCACGCCAGTTTTTTCGGCCAGCTTTTCCTGAGTCAAATCCCGACGCGCCCGCAAGGTGGCGACGTTCTTTCCGAGCCGCTTTCGATGCAGACAGGATTCGGGTTTGCGCGACGGCATGGGCGCATTTTCGCGGAAAGCCCGACGGCCAAACACGAGGCTTTACTTCGTGATGCGTTCGGCGGTAGTTTCTGAGGGCGTGAACCCAGCCAAATCCCGAAACCGAGCCTTGCTGAAAGGGGATTCTTCCGGTTCAATCGTAGAGTTCGGCTGAAGCTCAAACGCAATGCCGAACCAGCAGCGCATGAAAACTTCAACATTGAGTGCAGTGCGGCGACTCGCCGGACACAATTTGTGAAGACGCTCCGAATCCTTGTTGGCGTCATCGCGCTACTCATGGCGGAGCGCGGCTTCGCGCAGATGCACTATCCGGCGACTCTCATTGACGAACGGACAGGGCATTCTCTCTCCACGACCGCCACAAAATGCGTCATTTTGATTCACGGATGGAATCCAGATGGCAACCCAAATTGTTACAGCGGGCTTGAATGGTCCAGCCTCCTAAACAACCTGAAAGCCCGGCTCAACGGCTCTGGCTGGGGCGTTGTGGCTTACGATTGGCATGAGGATGCGGCAACAGGAGGGATATTTGGTCTCTTGTTCACCGATTTTTTTAACTATGGACGCGCATCTGCGGCAGCTTACAACGCTGGGGCTCACGGCTTTAATCTTGCGATTCAACTCAATGAACGAGCGCCTAATCTTCGAGAGGTTCACTTCATCGCACATAGCGCCGGGTCTTGGGCAGCGAGAAAAGCAATGGAACAATTGTTGGCGCTAAACCCTTATGTCGTGGTTCAGGTGACGCTTCTTGATCCCTTTGTTCCATCCCCAGGTGACGCGGGCGATTATTCTGACGTGGCGATGGGGAACGCCAAATCCGTCACCGGCAACGAACGGCTTCAACGTTTGGAGAACTATTACGCGAATGATTTCCTGATAGACGGTTGGAATGCTTATCCGTTTGGTTCATACACTGGACCGACCTACAACACACAGGAAACTTTTGTTTGGAGAGGCGGTATTGACATCACTGAGCGAGTCGATTGGGGTGCTGTTCTTGTTAATCCACCAGGACCTAATTCGGTGACATACTTCGCCAATTACGATTGGCACTCTGGACCGATTCAGTTTTATTCGGATTGCATCAGTGCCAGTTTGTTTCCCGCTTCCATTCCGAGCGGGCTACAGGGAGCAGGTTGCCCGTTTGATTTTCAACAAATCGGCTGGGAGCGTAGCCTTTATGCTTGGGAAACAGTTCTTCCTCAAATTACCACTCAACCTGCAAACCAATTTGCACAGACAGGAGAGTCGGCAACTTTTACCGTCACGGCAGGTCAAGCGACTTCATACGAATGGTATAAAGTCGGTGGTGGTTACGTCGGGTCGGGGTCGTCATTAACACTGACCAGTCTTTCTGCTGGCGATGCCGGTTCCTACGTTGTTCGTGTCAGCAATGCCAACGGGCAACTTTACAGCCAGAAGGCAACGCTCACCATCGGCTCTGCCCCTTCGATTCTTACGCCGCCGCAGAACCGCAGTGTGCCCGTCGGGGCGAGCGCCAGCTTCAGCGTGACCGTCTCAGGTGTCCCACCGTTCGGCTACCAGTGGCAGCGCGACAACATAGACATTCCGGGCGCGACTGGCCCGACCTACATCACGCCCGTTTTGGCACTGGGCGACAGCGGAGCACAATTCCGGGTGCGCGTGTCCAACGCTTTTGGCTCCGCCTTCAGCTCTCCGGCTACGCTCACCGTGACTGAGGGCAATTCGACCACTTGGACGGGCGCGGCTGGGGATGGCAATTGGTTTAACCGCACCAATTGGAATCCCATGACTGTGCCGACAGCGAGTGATCTTGTGCAGATAAACTCTGGCAACGTGAGTATTCCAGCAAATGCTCAGTATGCCGTCATCAATCTGGCCGGGGGATCGCTTAACGGCACATTCACGCTCACCGGCTTAATCAACTGGACAGGTGGAACTTTTTCTGGCGGCCTAACGGTTGCGCCGAGCGGCGTGCTGACCCTGAGCGGCACTGGGGACAAGGTGATGAGCGGTGGGGTGATCACCAACGGCGGGACGATAATCTGGAGCGGCGGCAACCTGCCGATGAGCTACGGTTCAGCCTTTGAGAACCTGGCCGGCGGGGTGTTCGACGTGCAGACCGATGCAACGATGTATTGGACGGGCAACGGCACTGCGGCAGCTTTCGACAATGCGGGCACCTTCCGCAAGTCGGCTGGTTCGGGCACCACGACGCTCAGCAGCGTGAACTTCAACAACGCGGGCACATTGGATTTGCTGAGCGGTTCGCTTGTGGTCAGCGGTGGGTTCAACCAGACGGGTGCTTGCACCATAACCGCAGGATCATTGACGCTGCAAAGCGGGGGCACCTGCCAGGGCAGCTTCGATGTTTCGGCCAGTTCTTCCCTCCAGTTGGCCGGAGGCAGTTTCGTGCTCAGTCCCAACGTGGTGCTTTCCGGGCCTGGCTTGGTCCGGGTCAGCAATGCAGGCATTGCCTTGAACGGCTCATACAACCTGCCGAACTTCAAGTTTGACCCCAACACGACGATCTCTGGCACCAACACGCTCAGCGGCGCTGTGAACTGGGCTGGCGGAACATTGACTGGCGACATGACGATTGCGCCGAACTGTGCGCTGACTCTCAGCGGGTCTGCGGACAAAGTGATGAGCGGGGTGGTGCTGCGAAACAGCGGGACGATAATTTGGAGCGGCGGCAACCTGCCGATGAGCTACGGTTCGTCTATCGAGAACCTGGCGGGCGCGGTGTTCAGTGTGCAGACCGATGCCACGATATATTGGACGGGCAACGGCACAGCGCCGGTCTTCAACAACGCGGGCACCTTCCGCAAGTCGAGTGGTGCCGGAACGCTGTCGATCAGCAGCGTGGTTTTCAACAACACCGGCACCGTGGATGTTGTCAGCGGCACGGCAAACTTTGCCAGCAACAACCTGCGGCTTCAACCCGGCAGCCAACTGACGGGGACAGGACGTGTGATTGGCTCTGTCACTTTGACCGGCAATGTGGCCGTCCAAAATCTTGAGCTGACCACAGGCACCACGCTGACCGGAACCGGCACATTGTCGGGCACGATCACCTGGACGGCTGGAACTTTGTCCGGCGACGTGACGATTGCGCCGGGCGGGGTGCTGACGCTCAGTGGTGCTGGGGACAAGAGAATGTCCGGGGGCGTCCTGCGGAACGGCGGGACGATAATTTGGAGCGCTGGCAACCTGCCGATGGAGCATGGCTCGGTCATCGAGAACCTGGCGGGCGCGATGTTCGACGTGCAGACCAGCGTGACGATGTATTGGACGGGCAACGGGACCGCGCCAGTCTTCAACAACGCGGGCACGATTCAGGTCGAGACCGGGGTGCTAACCTTCAGCAGCGTCAGTCCACAACTCAACACCGGAACGACTGTGACGGGGGCGGGCCGGATCGTCGGCACCCTGACGCTCAACGGAAACGTGTTACTGCAAAACTTCCAGTTGGCCACTGGCTGCACTTTGGCGGGCACGGGCACGGGCACGGTTCAAGGCACGATGTTATGGACCGATGGACTCATGGCCGCCCGAGTGACGCTGACGACCAACTGCGTGCTGACTCTGAGCGGCAGTGGGGACAAGGTGATGAGCGGTGGGGTGATCACCAACGGCGGGACGATAATTTGGAGCGCTGGCAACCTGCCGATGAGCAACGGTTCGTCTATCGAGAACCTGGCGGGCGGGGCGTTCGACGTGCAGACCGATGCCACAATGTATTGGACGGGCAACGGGACCGCGCCAGTCTTCAACAATGCGGGCACCTTTCGGAAGTCGGCCGGTCCCGGCACCACGACGCTCAGTAGCGTGAGCTTCAACAACGCGGGCACACTGGAGTTGTTAAGCGGTTCGCTCGTTGTTGGTGGCCAGTTCAACCAGACAGGGACTTGCACCATAACCGCAGGAACGTTGACGCTGCCAAGCGGGGGAACCTGCCAGGGCACATTCGACGTTTCGGCCAGTTCTTCCCTCCAGATGACTGGAGGCGGTTTTATTCTCAATTCAAACGTGGTGTTTTCCGGGCCTGGCCTGGTCCGGGTCAGCAATGCAGGCATCACCTTGAACGGCTCATACAACCTGCCGAACTTCAAGTTTGACCCCAACACGACGATCTCTGGCACCAACACGCTCAGCGGCACGGTGAACTGGGCTGGCGGAACATTGACTGGCGACATGACGATTGCACCGAACTGTGTGCTGACTCTCAGCGGGTCCCCGGACAAGGTGATGAGCGGGGCGGTGCTGCGGAACAGCGGAACGATAATTTGGAGCGGCGGCAACTTGCCGATGAGCTATGGTTCGTCTATCGAGAACTCGGCGGGCGCGGTGTTCAACGTGCAGACCGATGCCACGATGTATTGGACGGGCAACGGCACTGCGCCGGTGTTCAACAATGCTGGCACCTTCCGGAAGTCGAGTGGGGCCGGAACGCTGTCGATCAGCAGCGTGACTTTCAACAACACCGGCACTGTGGATGTTCTCAGTGGCACGGCGAACTTCGCCAGCAACAACCTGCGGCTTCAGCCCGGCAGCCAACTGACGGGAACAGGACGAGTGATTGGCTCTGTTACTTTGAACGGCAATGTGGCCGTGCAAAATCTTGAGTTGGTTGGGGGCACCACGTTGACCGGAACCGGCACGTTGTCGGGCACGATCACCTGGACGGCCGGAACTTTGTCCGGCGACGTGACGATTGCGCCGGGCGGCGTGCTGACCCTCAGCAGTAGTGCGGACAAGGTGATGAATGGGGCAGTGCTGCGGAATAGCGGGACGATAATTTGGAGCGCGGGCAACCTGCCGATGAGCAACGGTTCGTCCATCGAGAACCTGGCGGGCGGGGTATTCGACGTGCAGACCAGCGTGACAATGTATTGGACGGGCAACGGGACCGCGCCAGTCTTCAACAATGCGGGCATGATTCAGGTCGAGACCGGAGTGTTAACATTCAGCAGCGTCAGTCCACAACTCAACACCGGGACGACCGTGACGGGGGCGGGCCGGATCGTCGGCACACTGATGCTCAACGGGAACGTGTTGCTGCAAAACTTTCAGTTAGCCACTGGCTGCACTTTGGCGGGCACGGGCACCGGCACGGTTCAAGGCACGATGTTATGGACCGATGGGGTCATGGCCGCCCGAGTGACGCTGATGACCAACTGCTTGCTGACCCTCAGCGGCAGTGCGGACAAGGTGATGAGTGGCGGCACGATTACCAACGGCGGAACGATAATCTGGAGTGGCACCGGCAACCTGCCGATGAGCAACGGTTCGTCTATCGAGAACCTGACGGGCGGGGTGTTTGACGTGCAGACCGATGCCACGATGTATTGGCCGGGCAACGGAACGGCACCGGAGTTCAACAACGGGGGCACCTTTCGGAAGTCGGCTGGATCGGGCACCACGACACTCAGCAGCGTGAACTTCAACAACGCGGGCACACTGGAGTTGCTGAGTGGTTCGCTTACCGTCGGCAGTCAATTCAACCAGACAGGTGCTTGCGCCATCACCGCAGGAACATTGACGCTGCAAAGCGGCGGCACCTGCCAGGGCAGCTTCGATGTTTCGGCCAGTTCTTCTCTCCAGTTGGCCGGAGGCAGTTTCGTGCTCAGTTCCAACGTGGTGTTTTCCGGGCCGGGCCTGGTCCGGGTCAGCAATGCAGGCATTGCCTTGAACGGCTCATACAACCTGCCGAACTTCAAGTTTGATACCAGCACGACGATCACTGGCACCAACACCCTCAGCGGCGCTGTGAACTGGGCCGGCGGAACTTTGACTGGCGACATGACGATTGCGCCGAACTGTGTGCTGACGCTCAGCGGCAGTGCGGACAAGGTGATGAGCAGCGCGGTTCTGCGCAACGCGGGCACGGTGATTTGGAGCGGCACCGGCAACCTGCCGATGAACTACGGTTCGGTCATCGAGAACCTGGCGGGCGCGGTGTTCAACGTGCAGACTGATGCCACGATGTATTGGCCGGGCAACGGCACCGCGCCGATCTTCAACAATGCAGGCACCTTTCGGAAGTCGAGTGGGGCCGGAACGCTGTCAATCAGCAGCGTGACTTTCAACAACACCGGCACTGTGGATGTTCTCAGTGGCACGGCAAACTTCGCCAGCAACAACCTGCGGCTTCAACCCGGCAGCCAACTGACGGGGACAGGACGTGTGATTGGTTCAATCACGCTGAACGGCAATGTGGCCGTGCAAAATCTTGAGTTGGTTGGGGGCACCACGTTGACCGGAACCGGCACGCTGTCGGGCACGATCAACTGGACGGGCGGAACTTTGGCTGGCGACGTGACGATTGCGCCGGGCGGAGTGCTGACCCTCAGCGGTAGTGCCGACAAGACAATGTCGGGTGGCGTTTTGCGCAATGGAGGCACGATAATTTGGAGCGGCACCGGCAACCTGCCGATGAACTACGGTTCGATCATTGAGAACCTGACCGGTGGGATGTTTGACGTGAAGAACAGCGTGACGATGTATTGGCCGGGCAACGGCACCGCGCCCGTCTTTAACAATGCCGGCACGATCCAGGTGGAGGCCGGGGTGTTAACATGCAGCAGCGTCAGTCCACAACTCAACACCGGGACGACCGTGACAGGGGCGGGCCGGATCGTCGGCACACTGATGCTCAACGGGAACGTGTTGCTGCAAAACTTCCAGTTGGCCACTGGCTGCACTTTGGCGGGCACGGGCACGGTTCAAGGCACGATGTTATGGACCGATGGTCTCATGGCCGCCCGGGTGACGCTGACGACCAACTGCGTGCTGACCCTGAGTGGCAGTGCGGACAAGGTGATGAGTGGCGGTTCGATCACCAACGGCGGGACGATAATTTGGAGTGGCACCGGCAACCTGCCGATGAACTATGGTTCGGTCATCGAGAACCTGGCGGGCGGGGTGTTCGACGTGCAGACCGAGGCCACGATGTATTGGCCGGGCAACGGCACGGCACCGGAGTTCAACAACGGGGGCACCTTCCGCAAAACGAGCGGCTCCGGCACCACGACGCTCAGCAGCGTGAGCTTCAACAACGCGGGCACGCTGGAGCTGCTGAGTGGAACGGTCAGCTTCAACAACGGGTTCACGCAGACTGCCGCCGGCACGTTACAGGTGGGAGTCGGCGGGCTGACGCCGGGTAGCGGGTTTGGCCGGCTCGCGGTCAATGGTCAGGCCACACTCTCGGGCGCGCTAGACGTAACGCTGATAAACGGCTTCACTCCAGGATTCGGGGATGCGTTTTCCGTCCTCAGCTACAACTCACGCAGCGGAAACTTCGCAAGCATCAATCTTCCGGCGCTTCCAAACGCGCTGGCACTGACGGCGCAATACAACTCAACGAGCCTGACGTTGCTGACTGTCAACGCTGGTGGAAACAATCAAACAAACGCTTTCCAGATAGCGCGTGCGAGCAACGGGATGCCGGAACTCCGATTCACTGGCGAACCCAATCACACCTACCGACTCCAAGCCTCAACGAACCTCGTGGACTGGCTGGACATCTCTACGAACACACCCGTCAACGGTTTGCTCCGCTTCGTTGACCCGGATGCGGTAAGCATAGACCACCGCTTTTACCGCGCAGTATCACCGTGAACGACCGCTTGGACTCGTGTCCATCGGTGTTCATCCGTGGTTAAGATTCTTTGCGCCTCCGCGTCTTCGCGTTGAAGACTTGTGCGGGACTCGTTCTGGATTTCTCGCGGCCTGAGAAAGTCCAATTTGCGGACTGCGTTCAAGCCATCTTTTGTCCCTTGCTTCGCCCTTTTCCCGGACTTCTCCGCATCTTGCGCAGCACATACACCCCCGCTGCGGTTCGTGGTGCTAAACCTTTTCGCGTGATTGGCGGCGTGTCGCCGCCGTCCAGCAAACGAAAACGAAAGGCACACTATGAAAAGACTCATCGCACTCACGCTCGTGACGCTCGGCGTCACCGTGTCGGCACGGGCGCAATGGATCGTCTATGACCCGACCATGAACATGCAGCAGATCATGGCTCAGGCACAGAACATCGCGAAATACATCCAAATGATCCAAAACCAGGTGCAGCAAATCCAAACGCTCACCGATCAACTCAACGAGTTCAAACACTACGAAAGCCTGTTCGGCGATCCCAAGGCGGTTCTGCTGACGACGGTTCAGCCGCTCGTTACCGACCTGCGCAAGACGGAACTCGGCCAGACACTGACCGCGCTTGAAGGTGCGGTGGACGCAGGCCAGGCCATGCTCTACGACGCCAACGGCCTGTTCAGCAGCATCGGCACGACATTCAACACGCCAAATGGGGCGACGGTGACGCGCCGCGAAGCGCCGTATCTCCCGGTCGCCGCCGTGCAGAAGACCACGGACAATTTCCTAACCGTCACCACGGACGCAACCACCCGGCGTGTTGCGTTGAAGGAGGAAATTGCCCGGACCACCACAGCGCTCAAGAACGCCACCACCGACGCGGAGGTGCAGAAGTTGACCGGCGTTCTCATCGGGCTGTCGTCCGCGCTCAACAACACGGACTACGAAATCAACCAAGCCACAGCGTCGGCACTGGTGCAGGACGTGGCGAACCGCAACGAAGCGCAACGCCAGATCGAGGCAAAGAAGGAACAGCAACACGCCGAGTTCACCGAGGCGGTGCAGAAATATGGGCAGACCTTCCGCCTGCTGAACGCGCCCACCGCGTTCCCAACTCCGTAACCGCAACCTCAAATCGTCCCGACGTATGCCAACCTTTGAACAACTCTTCCCGACGTTCGTGCAAAAGTGCGCCGAACTGCACGAATTGCTCCGCATCGTGGCGTTCATGTTGTTCATCGTCGGGACGATCCTTCTCGTCGTCCACGGCTTCAACGGCAAGACGCTCATGCTGCACATGGTGCGGTTGTTCGTGCTGACGGCGTTGCTGGTGATGCTGCCGCAGTGGGGGAATCAGGCGCAGCAACTCCTGCAAACTTCCATCCTCGATGGCCTTGGCGTTGATCCCTCGAACGTTCAGGACCAATACAATCAGTTGCTGGTCATCAAGCGCGATACCGGGACTGACCGCTCCTGGTGGGATATTTTAAGCGACCTCAATAGCTTTACCGTTGAGCTTCTGATCTCCGGATTTCTTTGGCTCTTTGGACAGTTCGCTTCGCTCCTGCTGTTTTGGGCCTACATCATTCAGAAGTTCATCCTGTTCACTGCCTACGCGCTCTCGCCCTTGATGATCGGTTTCATGGCGATCCGCCCGCTGCGTTCCGTCGGAGGTCGCTACTTGATGCACATCGTTGGTGTGTTGCTCTGGCCGCTTGGCTGGGCCGTCGCTGCGCTCATTACGCAGGGCATTCTCGATTTCATGACTGACCCGTCTTTCAAGTTCATTGACCCAACCGCCACGCTTTATTCGTTGCAGGCCACAGTTGGCGTCGCGGTCGTCGCGTTCTGGATTGTGTTCAGCACCATTTCTGCGCCGGTCGTCATCCAGAAGGTTCTCAGCTACGGCACGCTGGCGGGCGGACAACTTATCTCGGGAGCGTTTGGCAGTTTCTTCCAGACGGCAGCCACCACCGCTGGCGCGGCAGCCGTCGCATCCACCACCGGTTTGCCGATGGTGACTGCCGGTGCGGCCGGTATGGCTGCGGTTCTCAGCACACTTTCGACCGCCGCTGGCCACGGCAGCGCCGGGGCAATCATCATCGCTGGCTCTGGCTTGCCGCCGCGCTCCGCTCGCGGTCGTCCTGGCGACGACATTACAGGAGACAAGTCGGTTCGCGAGCTCATCGCCAAAGGCAAAGGCAACTACTACTGAAATTATGGAAACCACCGAACTCCACCCTCGTGAAACGCCCACCGGCAACGGCGCACCCGCACGCGTTGCCCGGAAGAAATTTGACCCGACGCAATTGTTCGCCCAACGCGACCGCTTGCCGTGGTTCTGGTTCTTCGTGGCCGTCGCCGTGTCGGTCCTCGCCGCGTTGGACCGCTACCACATCATTGAGCAGTTCAAGCAGCGCGAGCGCGTCGTCATCATTGACCCGGCGCAAACCTACTACATCAGCCCGTTGCTTCAGTTCGCGGAAGCAAAGGATTTGCACGCGCAGCAGGCCGAACTCGCCACCGTCACGTTACTTGAACGCAACCCGAAGGACTTCGATCACCCCGATTTGCTGCGGCAAATGTTCCTCAAGTCGGCGCTGCAAAAGGCCCAGGACCATCGCACCCGCGAGTCGGTGGAGTTTCGCTCGAAGCAGCTTCATCAGAAACCTGAGATCGCAAAGATTGATATTCTCGCCACCCGCGAGAACGAAGTGCTCGCCACCGTGTCCGGCCAGGTCATCCGCACCGGCATCTTCCAGGAGAAGGCGTTTACCGAGGCGTTCAATTTCAAACTGAGTCTCCGTTTGCTCCGCAACCCCAACATGGCTGCCAACGGTCGTTTCCCCACCGCTGTCGGCGACTTCAAATATGAAATCACCAATTAGCATCCTCCTACTGTCGGCTACGCTCGCACTGGCCGAACCACCCGAAGCCATCCAGCGTATCACGCTCGACGAGCGCGTGGTTGTCACCGTGCCGGTTGCAACGAACCGAGTAACCACCATCAGTCTGCCCGGACCGATTGCGGCGATTGATGCCGTGGGCGTGACCGCCGACGGAAAGACGCCAGGTCAGTTCCAACTCGCACACACGAAAGGCTCATCGTTCCTGTCCGTCCGAGCCCTCGCGCGCAAAGCGGCGACGAATCTGAACATCCGATGGAACAAGCGAACCTACGTCTTTGAGTTGGTCGAGAGCGATACACCCGTGCTGGCGCTCAACCTCGAAGACCGCACGGTGACGGCGCAGAGCGCTCAACCCGCGCCGCAGGTAACGCCGACGCGCTTGCTGGCGCTGCTGGACAAGGCGAAAGCGTTTCCGTTGCTGAAAAAGCAGCAACCCGATGCCGTTGCCGGAGCTGAGGCCAGGGCGTTCGGCGACCAGCCCCAGATCACCGACTTCAACGACTACGAAATCCGCATCGAGGAGGTGTTCCGTTTCAATCCAGAGGACACACTCGTCTTTCACGTCACGCTGCGAAACAAATCGGATCGGGAGATTCGCTATCTGCCCGAGAGTTTCTGCGTGCGCGCCGGCAATCGGCTCTATTTCCAGTCCATCAGTGACGCACCCGGAGTGTTGCCCGCTTGCGCGGCGAGCACGGTCTATTTCGCCGTCAGCGGCACGCCAGACGGTGGGCGGAATGAGCTTTCGCTCAAGAATGACTTTACTGTGCTGGTAACGCGCTCTTCGCCGCCACCGCCGGAGGACACATCCACCAACGCACCCCCGAAGGTTGTGCCGCCGTTCCGTTCACCTAAAGCCCAAGGACAGCCATGAAACCGCGTGATTTCCTCAACTTTTTCAAAACCCGCAGCGGCAAGCTGGTTCTGTTCGTCGTGATCTTTGGCGGCGGCTTGCTTCTGTTCAGTGTGTTTCGCGGCCGGTCAGGCCCGGGAGACATGGATGTTCGCGTGTCGAACCTGACAACGAACGCCACCGACCGCCCCCAGGTGGTGCAGAGCATCGAGCGGCCAATGCAACCGTTCCGCCCGCCAACACCAAAGCCAGAGCCGCAACCATTGCCCGCGAAGACGAACGAGCCGCCAAAGGTTATTGCCGAGAAACCGAAGCAAGAAGCACCCACGCCGGCACTCGCGCCAATCAGCTTATTTGGTGACGCAGCGGCAGGCGTGCCTGAACCGAAAGGTCTCGGCGAAATCTACGCGCCTTATGGCCGTTTGATTGCCTGCGAGACTGTCATCACCGTGGATTCGGCTTCGATTCAGACGCCCATCGTCGGGCTCGTCACCGAAAACATTTATCACGCAGGCAAGCTTGTGATTCCCGCTGGCACGGAGGTCCACGGCACGGCGCAGACCGACCGCCATCGCGAGCGAATCGCCAGCGGGAACAATTGGACGTTCGTCTGGCAGGGCGGCGAGGAGCTTCGGCTCAAAGGCATCGCCCTCGACCGGGAATTCTCCGGTGACCAGGAAGGCTGGGGAATCACTGACGGCAGCGCGGGCCTGCGTGGTCGCCTCATCAAGTCCGACAACCTGGCAGAGATCAAATTGTTCGCCGCCACGTTTCTGTCCGGTGCAGCGAGTTCGCTGACGGAAAAGGAACAGACAATCTTCGGCTCGGTGGATAGTCGCTCCCTGAACAACGCTCCATTCAAGGGCGCGGAAAAGGTTCTCTCCGTTTATGCCCAACGCATCTACGACGCGATTCAACGCGATGGCTTCTACGTGCGTGTGCCGAGCGGGAAGCAGTTCTACATCTACGTCCTCCAGACAATTGACCGCAGCGATGCCGTCATTGGTGGCACGCTGAAACCGTTCGCCGAGGAGGGCAACACCAACGCGCCCGCGCTTCTTTCACCAGCCGCATTCGGTGTGGCAGCCACACCCACGCCGAACGCGGTTCAACCAAACTCAACCCCATTGTTTCAGCCATGAAATACCTTGCCTTGATTCCGCTTGTGTTCGTTGCCTCGTGCGCTTCGCGCCCGCAGGTTGTCCTCCGCCCCACGCCGCCGCCCGCAGTCGAGCCGGTCGAGACCGTCCGCTATGGCGAAGTTGTGCGCGCTTACCATGTCGGGCGTTACGTTGACCCGAACCACCCGGAGGCGATGCACGAGCAACATCCCGTGTATCGCATCGAAGTGTCCGCCCGCTGGAATCTCCATCCCGGCCCGCTCAACACGGCCAACCTGCTAAATCCGCCGCCGGACGCCGCGTTCACGCCACCACCGACCAACGATGTCCTGGTCGCCGAGATGAACAGCCAGCGCGAAATGACTGCGCGCGTGATGCTCGAAGCCGCAAAACTCGCGCAGTCCTACGGCGAATTGCAGACGGTCCTGGGCGAGATGAAAAACGTCGCCCGCAACAATGCGCTCCTGAACGTTCGTCTTGCGACCAACGAGCAGCGCGTCGTCGAGTTCAGCAAGGAACTTCAGAAGCTTTCAACCCCGCCGCTTCCCGCGACCAACGATGTGCCCGCGTTCAGCCCGGAGACACCCGAGATTCCGAAACCATGAAGACACTTTGCTGACGAGAGGCAGTCACATCGCCTCACGCCAGTGAACACGGCAGATGCCGCGCAAACCAAAACCAAACACGAATCGTTATGAGCAAACCGAAACCCTCAGCGCCACCGAGCGCCGGCGGCAATGCCGCCCCGTCAGACACGCCCACTTTTCGGAGCAATCCGGAGGTGGATGCCAAGATTGATGCCTACATCAAAGAGAACCCCAAGTATTGGGCTTACGTTCAAGCGATGCCCCGCGAGCGGCTCGAACGCACCGTCGTCCTCAACGAGGTGCGCGAACTCGACCGTCAGCAGCGCATCCGTGAAGGCGTCCTGAAGCAGATCAACCGCAACCCGGAGATGAAGCGCGCCTACGACCTTCTCGTGAAGGACCTCCCCGAGGACCAGAAGGAGAATGTCATCGCGCAGATCGCCCGTTCGGCTCGCCGTGCCGTTGCCCGCACACAGGGACAACAGCAACAGCAGACACGGGGAGAAGCGGTTGGTGTTTGAGCGACGCCACGCCCCGGTCTCACGCTCTGCCAAGCGCGTGCAGGCCGGGGCGGAATAGGGGCGAATTTTCCTTCGTCCACGACGAACACGGCTTGCGGTTTCCGCGTCAAAGGTTCATGATCGAAGCAGTGGAAAAGAGTCTATGGAACATCCGACTCAATACGTTCTACAAGTGACCAGATTCCTCGATGGCCTCATCGCGGAACACGGCCACCACCTGTTCATGGGATTCGCCGTCCTCTGCTTCGTGCTGCTGGTCTGGATGTTTACCCGCAGACGTAAGCAGCCGGTGCATGATTTCCCCGTGGTGATTCTGCCTCTCGGCCACGCGCCCAAGCGTGAGCCTGAACCCGACCCGGTCTTGTTCCGGGACTCCCAGGATTTCTAGTCTTCGCCAGACGGCTGTTTCGCTGGCTCAGGCAGGCAGCTACGCCTTTCCGTTAATCTTGTGCTCCAGAAGGATTTCCACCTTGAGATCGTCCACAAATGTCATTGTGTGCGGTTGAGCAGGAAGCACCTTCAGGTCGAACTGGCCAATCACAAAACACGGCTGGTGGACCCATTGGGGATAGCGACTCCTGACGATTCGGTTCCAGATCAAGGTTTCCGAACCGCCCATGCCGAAACAGGCCAGCAGGCCACAACCATAGACCGGAATGGAGGGAGTCCGCAGGAAGAATCCAAAAGCGAGCGCCGAGCCTCGCGGGGGTGGCTTGTCCTTGAATTCCTTCAATCCCTTGAATGACTTAAGCCGGGCGCCCTTGTGCTGGTAGAACTCAAGGTCAGCCTTGTCGAACTCAGCGCCGACGGCAGGGGTGAGTTTCACATGTGAGCGGGCGCAAACTTCAATGTATTTCGTGACCTCGGCTAAGACCTGGTCTTCGAGATGAGTGTAGCTCCGGTGCAGATATTTCTTGTCTCCGTGCTCCGGGTCGGTGAGCGGCGGTCGGGTTGTCAAAACGATCAGGTCCGTCGGCTTGATGAACCGGAAATGCTCCTGTCCAAGTTTCTTGTCCTTCTTGGGATCAAATGGCGGGTTGAAAAGGATCTCCCCGTATTCGCAACCAAGTTTGGAAAGAGGCGCAGTAATTTCTGTGAAAGCCGCCCCGTCGCGAATGTGTGAAACATTTGGCACCTCGCCGGTGCGCAGCGGAGTCGAATACGCGAAGCGATGATAGCGGGTTGGCGCTTTCACAGTTTTGTTACGCACAGGTTACAGCAGACGCCCGAAGATTGAAAGCAAACCGAATCGCAATTTGGATCAAAATTGAGTTTCCAATCTGAACTGTGATCTGAACTGATATTGGGAATTCCCGGGAGAGATTCTTTGAAGTCAAAACGTGGGGATTCCCCCTCTTCTTTTAGGCTCCGCGAATAATCCATGAAAAGGCCCATGCTCCAAACCAAAACCCCGTCGCCGCGTCAACCAAGCCGCGGATTTATCGCACGATTCACAGTCTCAAACAAGCAAACTTGTGGTGTCTTCCCCATCACCGCCCACGTTTCGCAGTCGCTCACGTGGCCATAGCGCCGCGCATCGTCACCCGAACACGAAGTCACCACCACGCATTTTGTGTCGGAGCTACACCCGGAAGAATGTTGAAAAGCGTATGACAAGAGAAACTGCGTATGAATCGCGACGCAAATCTAATCGGGCGCAAGGTCGCCAAGCTCCGCTTCCAGCGCGAATGGACTCAGGACACATTCGTTGCCAAGTTGCAGGTCCGGTTTCCCGACCTGAAAATCACACGCGACATCCTCGCGAATATCGAGACGAAGCGTTGTGTCTCCACCGACAAACACGTCTTTGCCTTTTCCTTGGTTCTCGGAGTCGAAGTCGGCGAACTCTTTCGGCCATGAGCCGCCATGCCAGCCCAAACCTGAAGGAACTGCATGGCAATCCGGCGAAATCATGTAGAATCCGACCAGCAGCTTGACCTATTCAGCGCGCGAAGGCCGCCCCATGACACCATTGACCCAATACGGCCGAATGGCCGAGAAACACTGGCTGGAACACCGACCGAAGATGGTCCGCGAAATGGAGCGGAAAGGCATTCTCCATCAATTGCTTCTGGAAGCGGAGGAAAAGACGAAGGACGAAATGGCCACGCTCCGCACGCAGTTGATGCAACAGGGAGCGACGGCGCAGCAAGCCCAGACTCAGGCGTGGGAAATGGTGCGGGAGAAATACATCCTGCTCCCGCCGGAAGACTGAACAGACCGACCCGCCGCGCGGCACCGGAAGTTCGCAACGAGGGGAACTACCGGATTTCAGACTCAGACAGAATCGGAGAAGGGCCACCCCGCCAGAAATTTCGGCAGAACATCGACGCCATCCAAACTCTGCGAAAGGTGGAGGCCGAGAGCCGCCCCGCGACACTCGACGAGAAGGCGGCGCTCGTGCATTACGTGGGCTGGGGCGCCATGCCGCAGGTCTTTGACCCGCGCAATTATGAATGGCGGGAGGCACGCGCCACGTTGGAACAACTGCTGACGCCGGAAGAATTGGAAGCGGCCCGCGCAAGCACACTCAACGCCCACTACACCTCGCCCACTGTGGTGCGAGCCATGTATCGCGCCCTGGAGCAGTTCGGATTCGAGCGTGGACGAATTTTAGAGCCGGCGTGCGGCATCGGTCATTTCATCGGACTAATGCCGGAAGCGATCCACCGTCATTCGACCATCACCGGCGTCGAGATTGACCCGCTCACCGCCCGCATCGCCAGGGCGCTCTACCCGGACGCTGACATTCGCGCCCAGGGATTTGAGAATGCGAAGCTCGCCGATGGGTTCTACGACGTGGCGATTTCCAATGTGCCGTTCGGAGATTATCCCGTCCACGATCCGAGCCTGAATGCCTTTCGGTTCCCCATCCACGACTACTTCTTCGCGAAAACCCTGGAAAAGGTCCGCCCCGGCGGTCTGATCATGTTCATCACTTCCCGCGGGACGATGGACAAGCTCGACTCCACGCTCCGCGAGTATCTGGCCCCGAAGGCAGAGTTGCTTGGTGCAATTCGTTTGCCGAACACCGCCTTCAAACAAAACGCCGGCACTGAGGTGACGACGGACATCGTCATGCTCCGCAAATTGCATCCCGGCGAAACCCCTTGTGGGCCGGCATGGCGCGAGGTGCGGGAATTCACCAATCACAACTGGGAGAAAATTCCCATCAATGAGTATTTCGTGGAACGTCCCCGCCTGATGCTTGGCCATCTTCTGTTGACCGGCCGAATGTATCGGGACAACGAGCCAACCTTGGAACCTGACGGCAGGGTTCTCGGCGACGCGCTCGGCGCAGCGGTTCCAGAGCTTCCTGCTGGTGTCTATCGCGCGCAACGGGTCGAAGTGGTGAAACCTTCCCAAGAGCAAACCATTCCCGCCCCGGATTACGTCAAACCAAACGCGTTCTGTCTCCACGAAGGAATCGTCTGTATCCGTGAGGAACACGTCTTGCGTCCGCTGAATGATTTGCCTTCCGAAACTCGTTCCCGGATTCGCGGGATGATTCCAGTGCGCGACGCTGTTCGCGATTGCCTGCGTTCGCAAGTTGATGGCAGCCCGGAAGAACGCGTCGTGGAGACGCGCCAACAGCTTAACATCGCTTACGACCGGTTCGCGGCACGGTTTGGTCCACTCAATCTTCGCGCCAATCAGCGCGCCTTCGACGGCGATCCGGATTTGCCGTTGCTGCTGTCGCTTGAGAACTACAACGACGAAACGAAGCGGGCGACCAAGGCCACGATCTTCACCGAGCGGACGATTCACCACCGGCAGCCGGTGGTTTCGGTCGGCACACCCAAGGAGGCGTTGCTTGTGACGTTGAATGAGTGCGGTTGTGTTGACCTCGACCGCATGGCCGGATTGTTGAACAAGCCAGTCGAAGAATTCCTGCCCGACTTGAAGGGACTCATTTTTCGCAACCCGCAGACTAACGAATGGGAAACCGACGACCAATATCTCTCCGGCAATGTGCGCGAGAAGTTGGCGGTTGCGGATGCCGCTGCCGTTACTGACCCGCGCTTCGCCGAAAATGTCGAAGCCTTGAAATCGGTGCAGCCGGCGGACTTGGCAGCCACCGAGATTGACGTGCGACTCGGTTCGGCCTGGCTGCCATCGGAGGACGTGAAGGAATTCACCAATAAGCTCTTGAGCATCCCTTCGGGCGTTGAGGTTGGTCACATCCACGCGCTCGGCGCTTGGCACATCAACGGAAATTGGGAGGCAAAGAGCGCCACGGCCAACACGACGGACTGGGGCACGGACCGTTACACGGCTCTTGAACTCATCGAAGATGCCCTGAACCTCAAGACACCGACCGTTTATGACCTGAACGAGGACAAGAAGCCCGTGGTGAACGCACAGGCAACCGAAGCCGCCCGCGAGAAACAAGAACGCATCAAAGAGAACTTCAAGGAATGGGTTTGGTCGGACGATTCTCGCCGCGAACGGCTTTGTCGCCTCTACAACGATACGTTCAACCACACCCGCGTCCGCACTTTTAACGGCGACCACCTGACGCTACCCGGCGCAAGTGGGGCGATCCAGTTGCACGGACACCAGAAGGCGGGCGTCTGGCGCATCCTGCAAACGCCGAACACGCTGCTCGCCCACGTCGTCGGCGCGGGAAAGACGTTCACGATGGTCGCCGCGGCGATGGAACTGAAACGGCTCGGCCTCGCACGGAAGCCGATAATCTCCGTTCCGAACCACATGCTCGGCCAGTTCTCGACCGAATTGCTGACGCTGTATCCCGGCGCGAACATCCTGGTCGCGGGCAAGGAGGACTTCGAGTCGCAGAACCGAAAGAAGCTTTTCAGCCGCATCGCCACCGGCAATTGGGATGCCGTCATCGTCACCCACTCGGGCTTTGAGCGCATCCCGCTGGCGCGCGAGACGCAGGAGCGATTCTTCGAGGAACAGCTTCACGAGTTGGAGATGATCAAACGCCAGCACGCGGATTCCTCAAATCGCCGCTTGGTGAAGGAGATTGAGAAAGCCAAGAAGCGGCTGGAAGCCAAACTGCAAGCCCTCGCCGCCGAGCACAAGAAGGACAATACGCTTACGTTTGAGGAACTTGGCGTGGACCGGGTTTTCGTGGACGAAGCGCACTACTTCAAAAACCTGTTTTACGTTACCAAGATGACGCGCATCGCGGGCCTGCCGCAGACAGCCAGCGAAAGGGCCTTCGACATGTATCTGAAGGTGCGGCACATCCAGTCGCTCAACGGCGGGGGCGGCGTGGTGTTCGCTACGGGGACGCCCATCGCTAACAGCATGGCGGAAATGTTCACCATGCAGCGGTATCTCCAGCCCGAGGATTTGAAGAAGCACAACCTGCATCATTTCGATTCGTGGGCCGCGACATTTGGCGAGCCAGTCACGGCGATGGAGCTTTCGCCGGACGGTGCGGGCTATCGGCTGAATACTCGGTTCGCTCGGTTCATCAATGTGCCGGAATTGATGCAGATGTTCCGTCAGTCAGCCGACGTGCAGACCGCCGCCATGCTTAACTTGCCGCGCCCGAAGTTGGAGGGTGAAAAGCCCGCCATCCGCAACGCTCCGGCGACCGAGGAATTGAAGGAGTTTGTCCAATCGCTGGCGGCTCGTGCTGAACGCCTCAAAAACGGCCGCGTTGATCCGAGCGTGGACAACATGCTAAAAATCACGTCGGAGGGGCGGAAGGCGGCGTTGGATCTGCGGCTGATGAAACCGGCCGCACCGGATGAACCACAGGGCAAGGTGAATCAAGCCGTGGAGAGCATTCACCGCATCTGGCAGGCAACCACAGCAGAGCGTTGCGCACAGCTCGTCTTTTGCGATCTCTCGACGCCCAAGGACAAAGGGTTTTCAGTTTATCGCGACATGGCCGAAAAGCTGGAACGCTTGGGAATTCCATCGCGTGAGATCGCTTTCATTCAGGAATTCGATTCCGACGCCTCCAAGCTCAACCTGTTCCGCGACGTGCGCTCCGGCAAGGTCCGCATTTTGTTCGGCAGCACGCAGAAAATGGGTTCTGGGACGAACGTGCAGGAGCGGTTGATTGCCTTGCATCATCTCGACGCGCCGTGGCGACCGGCCGACGTGGAACAACGTGAGGGGCGCATTCTGCGTCAGGGAAACAAGAACTCGACCGTTCAGGTTTACCGCTATGTGACCGAAGGCAGCTTCGACGCCTACATGTGGCAGACGCTCGAAACCAAGGCCAAGTTCATCGCCCAAGTCATGTGTGGAGATATGACGATCCGTCGCCTTGAAGACCTCGACTCAGCAGCGTTGACCTACGCGGAGGTCAAAGCGATCGCATCCGGCAATCCGCTGGTAATCGAGAAAGCGCAGGTGGACGCCGAGTTGATGCGCCTGACGCGACTGCGCTCTGCCCATGCCGAGGAGCAATACCGCATCCGCTCGAATCTACGCCGCTCGCATGAGGACGCCGAGATGTTCACCGGGCGACTGACAAATTTGCGGCAGGACATTGCGATTCGTCAGGACACGTCCGGCGACAAGTTCACCATCGAACTCGACAACCAGGAAACCAACAACCGGGGCATTGCGGGTGAGTTGATTCTCCGACGTGCCGAAAAGCTCAAGAACCGCTTCGGCGACGACGTACGAATCGGGCGCTTCGCTGGCTTCGATTTGTTCCTGCGTCCGAGTTTCAACAACACCGTCGAGGTGGTCGTGCGTGGCAAGAACAGCTACGCGGCCCGCGTCACCGACACTGCGCTCGGCACGATTCGTTCGCTGGAAGCCACCGTCCAAGGTTTCGAGGAACGTGCCACCAAGCTGGAGACGGATATTACCGACGCCCAGAAGCGGTCGAAGGAGCTTGAGACGAAAGTCGGCGCACCATTCGAGAAGGAGGAGCACTACCAACACCTATGCCGTCGCCAAAGCGAGATCGAGGAGCAACTTGACCTCACCAAGAACCAAGCTCCCAGCCAGGTCGAGGCCGAGTCCACGGAGGCGGTGGAGCAAAAGAAATCCGAACGTCACTCGCACAACAATCATCACCCACGACCCGCCCGCCGTGTCGGCGTCCACGTATGAACACAACCCCACAACAGAACGACTTTCTCGGTTGGAAGATTCTGCCGGCACGGCTCGACGCCACCCAAGCGGCTTGGTATCTCGGATTCGAGCCTCACGAGATTCCGATCCTTATCGCCGGAAATCTGCTGAAGCCGTTGGGAAAACCGGCTCGCAATTGCACCAAGTTCTTCGCCACAGAAACGCTGGAACAACTACGGCACGACGAGAAGTGGCTCGCTCGGGCAAGCGACGCCATCGCTGCATATTGGCGGCAGCGAAACGCCCGCAAGCGTTCGGCTAGCGGGCGTGACGGAAACAGGAGTGCCTGATTTATCCGGCCGTTTGACCCAACCGTGCCGCCCGGTCGCTTTCCGAGGTGAGCGGCGGGAGTTGGATGATTTGACCTTCAGCCGCCTGCTTCTCGTAGCTTTCCAGCGACGGCAATTTCACCTTGGCCTTGCGAGCATAGGCGCGATGCACTGCCTTGCTGTTGTGGCCAAGGGCTTCTTGAGCGAACCGCTCGGGATACCCGCATTGTTTGGCACGCTCCGCCCACGCGTAGCGGTAGGAGTGCAGCGACACGCCTTTGATGCCAAGCCCTTCGCATCGTTGCTTGAACTCGGTCGCACGGTCGCCGCAACGGACAGTCTGAAGATACGGGAACAATGGCCCGACAACTGACAGGCGACGCAAGACGGCCTCGATGTCGTCACCGAAGTGAATCATCGCCAGGCTGCCGGTCTTCTGCCGCGTGTAGGCAATCGTGCGATTGGGCCAGTCAATGTCTTCAGCTTTCAAGTTTGCAATGTCCGTTTGCGAGCCCCCAAGATGCCAGCACAGTTCGTAGAAGTTTCGACGCTCCGGGTTCTTTTCCCGCTCAATGATGAGCTGATGCTCCTCGAAAGTAATGGCGCGCTTGGGTTGGAAACGAACTTCCGGCCAGAGACGCTTCGGGATGATTGGCCACGGCAGCCAGCTCATTGCGAGGCAGAAGTTGTGCAGCTTCCGCAGGTGGACATTTGTGCTGACCGTTCCCGCTTTAAGGCAGGCGAACAGTTGTTCGGCCTGCGTCTCCAGGATGATCCGTGAGCGGATCGTGTCCAAAGCCTTTTCCTTCGCCGCACGCACCCAGCGGTCTTTTGTCGAGCCGTCCTTGGTTTCGATGATGGCGTTCATGGCGTCCTGCCAGGTCCGTGTCGAGACGCCGGCATCCGTTCCAGCGAGATACGCCTTGGCGATGTGTAGATTGAGTTGGGGTTGCCGGAAGGATTCGTTGCGGGCGTTGAGCAGGGTGGTTGCTTCGGCACGATCCTTCGTGCCGAGGCTTTCCTGCTTTCCGGTTTCGGAATCGTGGGCGTAGAATGTTCCACCTTTCTTTCGGCGGTAGAGTCGGAATCGGTTTTTCATGGCTCGAATTTTTTGTTCGAGCCTGTCAGGCGAGATCGAAGGGCAGGTGTCTCAATGACACCAAACGCACGGCCAATTGCGTTTCAGCAAGTCGTGCCTGAGTGATCGCGGAGTAGTTCTTGAGTTATTCCGAGTCACAAATCTGCTGGCACTTTTGCTGGCACTTGAGGGCTGTGAAATTTGTAACTCCTTATCCAAACGAGGTTTGGAATTGGAGGCGAGGGTCGGAATCGAACGCTTCTCGCCTTCCACAAGCCACTCGAAATCAAGTGTCTAGGTCATCGCTGACTGGTTGACTATAATGCACTTACGTTTACTGTCAAGGCTAACTTGGCCTTACTTTTTCTTACCCGATTTGACCCCTTTACTACGGGGTTTGCTGGCAATCCTGCTGGCTTTTTTGCTGGCGTTATTCCGCGCGGTTTTCCCCGGAACATACGGGCTTGCGCTGCCTCGGCAAGCTGCCGGTTCCTCTCGGCTTCGTCCCGTTCGCGGGCGATACGCTCGCCGTCCTGCGTCGTTTCCTGAAACAGATTGAACGTGTCGGAAGCAAAGCCGAATTCCCATTGCGGAATCGGCAAGTAGCGTTTCGATGTTCTCATGGCGTCCCTTGTCATTCCTCGTCGGGCAACATTACCGTGATGGCCGGTTTCGGGTTGTCAATGTCCACCGGCCCGCAAGTGGCAATCAACTTCACCAGCTTGGGGCGGCGGTTGTTGTTCCGAACGTAGAGCGCGAAATGCAATCGCGTTTGATCTGGCTGCGCTTTGAAAATCGCAAAGCGCAACATCCAAAGCACGTCATGCAATCGCCCGCGCTCGTCCTGGGCTTCAACTCCCGGCGGCACAGTCACATAAGCGTCAAACACGGCGCGAGTCAGAAACACCGGAAAACAAATCCCGGCTTCCCGCGCTGCTTCGGTCACTTCAACTTGGAAACCGTCCGCGATGGCTTGCGCCCGCGTGTAGCTGTAAACGACTTCGCCAAAAACCGATTCGCTGTTGTTCGTGTTCATCGCGTCAACTCCTTTCAAGCGGCTTGTTGGTCGGCGGCGAAGTAAGCTCGATATTTCTTGCGCGGGTCATACAACGAAGCTTCCTCGCGATAAGTTCCGCAAGGGTGCTGCCACACTTGGCGCTTGTTATTCCAATGGAAACCAAGCTGCGACAGAACGGCGGTCACTTCGCGCGGCTGCTTCTCGGCAAACTGAACCCAAACCCACTTGCCGACAATCTCGGCGACTTCAAAGAAGCGCGGGGCTTCTGAACGAAGCAACACAATCAACTTTTCCGTTGGCAACTTCCGGTTGGCTCGGCGGCGTTCAAGGTCAATCGGCAATCGTCCGTCCTGCTCACGCTCGCGCTCACCGCTCGGCGTCGCGGGCGCTTCAAGCAATCTCGGCTCGGCTGTCCTTTCCGTGCTCAACTGTTCGGATCGGCTCTTGAGTCCCTTCACATTTTGTTTTTTCGTTTTCATGGTATTTTTTTTGTGCTCTGCTGTTCGTCTTCGGTCTGTCGCCCTTCACTAAAAAGCGTCGCCGCCAGCCCTCCCCCACGGGAGTAGTCTTTAGAGGGCACCGTGAGGGGCGGGCTGGTTTTTTGCGGCGACGCAGTGAGGGCGACAGAACGAGACGAATCAGGCAGAGGAGAGCGAACGCGGAAAAATACCTGAAAACATTCGGCACTATTCCGACTTCTGGCCGGGAGTGTGAAGCGCAGGGCGTCGGCTTGGGGAATCAGGGAAGCCGTTCAGCCCGGAACGAAACACGAACGGCCAGAGGTCGGACTAACTTCGGGGGCGGTAGTGAGGGCGAGCTTGGCGCGGTAAATGCGCGTGCGGGTGTTTTCGCATTTTGCCGTGACAAGCTCGCGCTCACGCCGCCGGGGAAATCTTCGCTTCAATGCGATGCGTTGGCGGCGCAGTTGAATTCCCGGTTGCGATGAAGCAACTGATTCGTTTGAATTCCTGATATGAAACGGATGAGAGTCACGTTGGAAGCCGAATTTGAATTTCCCGACGATTACAGCATTGCGCCGGATCACGACGGCGCGCCAAGCCTCAAGATCGGGCGCAAGATTTTCGTTCCGGCCATTCACTGGATGGAACAAACGGTTTTTCTTGAAAGCTTGATTCCCGGAAAGTTTGAAACCGAGCCGAGTCGAGGTTTCCAACCTGCGGAAAGGGAAACGGACAGTGAAATCATGAGTTACCGAACGATGGAGGGCGGCGTTGTTGAGATGGCCAAAGACCGTAACGCCAATGAAGGTGAAACCGGGGATTGAAGAAACCAGGCATTCTGACTTCTGGCCGGGAGTGTGAAGCGTCGGGCCGTGGCTTGAGGGTGGCGGGGCAAGCCGAAAGGCCCGTCGCGGAACACGGACAGCCAGAGGTCAGACTAATTTTGGGGGCGGCAGTGAGGGCGGGCTGGCGCGGCGAATGGCGTCGGGGTCTTTTGGCATTTGACGTGACAGCCCGCGCTCACGCCGCCGGGGAAAAGCCTGTCTCCAATCCTGGCCGCGCCGGAACGAACCGAACATCCCGTCGAACACTCGCCGAACGGCCACCGAACACTTGTCGAACAACTTCCGAACGCTGGAAGCGTTAGAGATATTGCGTCTCAAAAAACAACGCGGAGCGATACGCAGAACATTCGTCTGAGGGCATCTTCAAGAATACTTCCAGGTGACGAGGGCCAAGGAGGTCGCGGGCGTGGGGAATTCCCGCTGGGGAAACGTCTCGTCACCCGAAAATCTATTTGGCTGGATTCTGAATTTGCACGTCTTTGGTCGAGTCTGCCAGCTTGCCGCCTTCCAATACCACACGGCTGAAAGTTATCTTCGCTGTCAGATTCGTACTCGTGAATGGCTTGTCGCTCGTGATGACGAAATGAAATGCGTTCGTTGCTCCCGCAGTGAGGCCGTTGGTGTTGCTGCCGCCGATGACCCAGCGGGTCGTGGGTTGCCCAATGGCCCTTCCTTGCTCATCGAGCAGGAATACAACCGCGCGAGCGGATTCGATCTTCTCGGTGAACGTGTTCTTCATCGCCAGCGGAACAACGGCTTTTTGAGCGGCGATCTTTGGGGCTGAAACGGTCACGAGCAACTGCGCGTGCATCACTACAGTTCCAAGCAGAAGGAGTAGAATCGCTTTCAATTTCACTCCAGACGCGCTTTCCCTCTTTGGGCACGCGCAAAAACAAATGCAATGATCGCGAGAAACGCAAGGGCAACAGGTGCGGGTTCGGGGACAGTTGAAATCTGTAGGCGCGCATCAGCAGAGTAGTACCCGTCGGGACTGAATATCCCAAGCGAGTGCTCTGGCTCGGGGCCGATGAGCGGGACTTCCGGCGATGCCGGCCAACTGATCAGTTCGGAAGTTGTATTAACTTCAACGTCGTGAAATTCAAAGCCGGACCCGGAAAGGGCTGGAAGTTCAGTCGAAAATTGCTCTGCCCTGGCGGATGCCAATGCGAGGAATGCCAAAACGACGATACATGGAAGTCGCGCATGATTGGCGAGTTTTCTTTTCATAAAATCAAGCTGTCACCTTCCGAATCATTTCCTTTTGGCACACGAAAGTCCCAGTTACAAGCAATTTCGTTTTTGATAACGCTCTCTCATTTAGATTCGTTCCTGTCAACACCGCCGGGAATCTTGCCCTTCAGACTGCGCAACGTTGAGACAGGGTCTTCAAGATATTTCTTGGCAGTCGAATTATTGATTGCAGACAAAATCATGGATTCATCAGGAGGGAGCACATGATATGCGCGAGTCACGAGGACGCACTGTAACCGCTTTGCAAACGCGCAAATTCCTCGTAAAAACGACAGCGAGAGTTGTCGCACGTCAATCCGAAACTCAATCTGTTCGACAAGGCTTTTTTCGTCGTCATAATAACAGATTACAGCAGTATCGTCCTGATGGTTTTTCAACCGTTACTCCGAAACTGAGCAATTGCCTCGCTTAGTTCGGATTCAATTTCCTTGGGCAGGCCGCAAAGTTTAACTGCCTTCTGAAGGTTGGCGGCGATGTACGACACAAAAGCCTTCTCGTCACCAAAGTTAACCGTTTCCTCTCGCGGAGCGGGCAACTCAATTTGAAAGAGCCGATCTCCCTTGCACCCGACGGCTCGCGCGTAATCTTCGCTTCTGTCCAAGAAGACAATTTGAAGAATATCGAATGAAAGCCCGAAAGTATTCACAAATGCGCCCACTTGCTTAAGGGGCGCGAGCGCTGCGGAATGGCGCACAAGGGCTTTTGACCATCTGCGATTGTTTGTTGTGGCTGTAATGGAAATTTTCAAAACTCAATGGATGGGGTGCCAGTCCGCTGTCACGGCAGATTGACCTTACCGCCGACCGGAATCATTTCCGCCACTTTTGTTAAGCGCACAACAGGACCAGACACTGACTCAACCGCAAGGATGTTCCCAATTTTGAAAAGCGAAAGAGCATCCAAATAACTTTCCAGCATCTCCTTTGAAATGGCTTCAGAAGAAATCTTGGCGGCGGACAATTTCTCCAAGATATCTTGTGCAGAAACCGACCTTCCCAAATAAGACAGCGCTCCATACGGAAATGGTTTTCCACTTTTGATGCCGAGAAAACTAGATTTCCCGCCAATGTTCGTCGGCACGAGGAACTCATCAGCGCGGGTTGCGAACTCCGCAAAACTGATGGCAACAGGCAGCTTCTTCGTCGTAATCATGATGAGCTTACCGTAACCCTATTCCCACGGGCGGTAACGTCCCTTGCTGTGATGAATCGTATGGATGTCCGCACCTTGCAACCTCATGTTCGCCGGAGTGTCAGCCCCGCCGATGGAAAGCGGCTTGATGTGGTCAACCTCGTAGCCAGGAGGAGATTGGCCCTGGCTCAACCATTGTTTTTGCCAGGATGGCGTGCGCCAGTCGTTCACCAATGACTTTAGGTATTCCGACCGTGCAGCACTGCTTCTCGATGATCCGGTGAGGATGCCATTTGCCTCTTTATACACTGACCACGCCTGACCAGCCTCAGCACGTGAAGCAAATTGCCCCGCAGTTCCAGCTTGGAACTGATTCCAAGTTTTGAAGGCGGGCGCGCTTTCCGCAGCAGTTCGCGAAAACGTGCTGCTCTCAAAACTCAATCCCCGCGGCGCCATCGGCACCGCCGACAGGAGATTCAATGTGATCCCGGCTGCCGCGCCCCAGCCCATCTCACCCACTCGCTGTCCCGTGACCAAATCGCTGCCGGTGAAGCCCGATTCGAGATACATCTTCACGCCGCCAACTAACGGAGTGAAATTCAGGGCCGATGAGAAAGCTTCTCCCCAGGTTGGCGTCGCGGGCATGTTCCACGCCATTGCCATCTGCGCCTGCGTTTGATGATACGCGCCGACGAACGAATTGTTGTACGCCAAGTCCGATTTGAGTTGTTCAATCGGAGCCATAACCGTGCTGCTGAACCACTCGTTCGCTGGCGACGGGAGCATGTAATCAGAAATGCTCGAATACGGGGAACTCCACGCGGGCTTGCCGAGCCGTCCGTCCGGGTCGAAATAATTCACCGGGTCGCCGTCGCAGAAGCCGTACAGATTTGGTTCCCCGTTGTGGCCCAACGGGTCGCAGGAAACGAAGCTTCCCGAAACCGGGTCGTAATATCTTGCGCCCAACCAATACAGTCCTGACAGGTCGGCCCATCGGCCATTCCAAGCACTCGCAACGGCGAGGTCGCCGTTGTCCGCCAACGCCACAGGCCGGTACTCAGGCACCGCGCCGTAGCCGGTCGGCCTCGACGCGTTCCACTGCATATTGGCGTTGTGCGTATCGTACTTTCCGTGAACGTTGCCGCGCGCGTCGGCAATGACGGGACTGAAAATCCCGAACTCATCCACCAAGCCGTCCAGCCCGCCGGTCCCGTTCATCGCGCCGTAAGCGCCGTTGAGATCCGGCCCGCAAATTTTCCAAGTGGTCTTGCCCCCGATCTTCACCCCGAGTTCCAGAAACTCGACCTGTGGGTCAAAGACCGAATTGATCGTTTTCGGCTGACCGTTCAGAGCAACGCCATTGGTGACGATGATGGTGGTCGTTTGCAGCCGTCGGCCAAGCGCATCGTAAACGGCGCTCCAGTTGTAACCGTTGTTGTTCGAGTCGAGTTCACTGGTTGCAAGCAGGCGGCTGCGCGCGTCCCAGGTGAACGTCTGCACCCGATTGGTCTGTCCCGCCGCATTCTTCCAAACGCGATAACTCAACTGGCCTTCCGCAAAATGGCTCAAGGTGGTTTGGTCAACGGCATTGTTGGTGAACGACGAATTCTTATTGGTACTGAACTGACCGCTGGAATGATTCGCCACGGCCTGCAACGTGTGCGTGCCCGGACGCAGTTCCATCATGGATTGCCATTGGAGCGGCCAGGTGGAGTCCGCACCGCCCAGCGTGTTCACCGCCAGGGCCCTGCCGTCCAAGGTCACGCTCGCGGTGGCCTGCCCGTTCGTGGCGTTCATGCGACCGCTGGCCAGTCGCCGGATGACGTTGTTCGTCTCGCGCTCGACGCGATCAAACGCATCCACGCTGGCTTCCCAGGCCGCGCCGCCCGCTTGCGGCTCGGCGACCTTCGTCAGCACGCCGGGGCCGCCGCTCGCGCCTTCGTCATAGGTGAAGATGTTTGTCCAGCGTTTGCTGGCGTCGAGGTTGACCCGCTCGGCGGCGAGCCGCCGCGATAGCGAGGCGTAATCGTAACTGCGCGCGTCGGTGAAATCGTTTGTCCGCGTCACCGTATGCGCTGAAAGCAGGCCGTCGCTTGTCCATGACAGCGATTCGGTCAGGCGCGTGATGTTGTTCACGGCGGAACTTTGCGTGAGCACGCGGCCCGCGCCGTCGCGCGAGGTTACGTTCACGGAAAGGCCGTTCAGGGTGCGGGAGTTGAGCAAGCCCGCTGTGGTGTAGCCATAATTTCCATTGAGGTACGCGGTTCCGATGCCTCCCAGCAGGCCGTCCGCCCGCCAGCCGTAATAATAACTGAGTGTTGAAGCTTGAGAACTGATGGCAAGCTGACGGGACCGGCCCGCGGAATCTCTGACGAGCGTTGCGCCGGAGTGGGCAACTCCGTTCACCGAAACGAACTCGGTAGCGAGTTGGCCGTAAGGATCGTAACCGCGAAGGATGGCCGTCGCCGGGCCGACGCTCGTGTTGGTGAAATTCTCCGTGAGGTTGGTAACGAGGCCGCGCACATCGTACTGGAAAACGGTCTTGAAGTTGTGTTCGGCCAGTGAACCCGTGTAGTTGTTGGTCAGCGGACGAAGATAAGCATCGTACGTTGCCGTGCGCACGACACCGCGTCCGTCCGTGTGCGTTTGCAGCAACCCGGCGAAAGGCGAGTTCGCCGCGTAATACGTGTAGGTGTTCGTGCGCGTCCCGGACGCGTCCGCAACATTGAAAGATTTCGTCATTTGACCCGCCGCGTTGTATTCCGCGCGCCACTTCAATCCGCCCGGCATGGTGCGGTTCGTCAGACTCCCCATTGCATTGTAATCAAACGCGGTCGGCGCGTTATCGCGGTCAGTCGTGCTGCGCAGGCGGTTCAAGCCGTCAAAGGCCGAGTTCACGTACGACCAGAGCACAGGATTGCCGTTGGTGACGGAGTAGTGGCCCTCGAATACCGCATTGCCCGTCCAATCGTACGCACGTCGCACAAATTCCCGAACGCCTGCGTTCGGATAGGCAATGGAAAGGACAGCGTGACCGTCATTGTCGGTGTAGGTTGCGCTGGCAATGGTATTGGCTCCCGAGCCGTTGGTGGTGAATGCGCCGTGATGATTGGGCGTGTAGGCGTAATTGACTTCGCGGATCAACGCGTTCGTGCTGCGAATTTCGCTCCGGGTCGGGCGGCCAATCGCGTCCAAATAGGTGATGCTCTTTTCGCCGAGCGCGTTCACATTGGTCACAACTACGCCGCTGGCATCGTAGAAATTCGTTATCGCTTGCTGAATCGGCGGCGGGGGATCACCGATTTGCGGCAGACCGGGCGGATTGGTGAAGATAGTCCGCGGTCCCATCGCAAATTTAAGCCGGTTCAATCCATCGAAAAGATTCGTGAACGCATTCCCGGCAGCGTCCACGGTTCGTACGCTGTTTCCACGCCGGTCCAGTTCGGTGATATTCGTTTCCAACGCGGTGTGGGCTGCGGAGTGGAAGATGCGCGTCTGGCGGCGGTTGGCGCCATCAAAAATCGTCCGCCAGTATGAACCGTTGGAAAGGAAATTGGTCGCCAGCCTGCCATCGGCGTAGTACCGCCAGCCATTCGTCGAGCCGTCAGGATTCTTTTGGAATTTCGGCTGGCCCGTCCAGGTATATTGCGTTTCCGTGACGCCGCCCAAAGCGTTTGTCTGATAGCGCACCTTGCCGCCCGGTTCGTAAACGAAACCTTCCGTGGCGAGGACAGTGCCGTTGGTTTCCAGACTTTGGCGGCGAATCATTCTGCCTAGCGCGTCCCAAGTGTTCGTCGTGACGGCACCGCGCGGGTTAATGGTCCGCTTCAAATTTCCGAACGCATCGTATTCTTTGTACGCCGTTGCATAGAGATCGTCGCCCATAGGTGACTCCACCCCGGAACCGTCGGCCTTGGCTTGGGAGCGCCAATGGATTTCTGTCGTCTGCCGGCCTGCGCCATCATAGTCGCGCCAAACATAATCCTCCGGGTCGTAACGCGGCCCATCGGTCCACGTCAATTCGCCGTTCTCATTGTAATAGGAGTCTTCCCAATAGAGCGGCACGGCTTGACCGGCGGCATAAACCTCGCGGTATTTCAGCCGCCCCATCATGTCGTAATCAAAAATCGTCCGGTGCCCCACGCCGTTCAACTCGTCAATCAACTCGCCCTTGTCATTGTAGAAAAGCCAGTTCGTAATAGCCGGGTCGCCGGTGCCGGTGTACTGGACGCGCTGAGTGACGAACCCTCGCGCATCGTGAGTCCATTCGTTCGTAGCCGCGTCCGGCGAATTTGCGGCTCGGATTTCACGTTGCATCATTCCGTAACTGGCGATGCCATTGTTGCTCACGAAGTAGTACGTATAAAGATTGGTGACGGCTTGCGTCGGAGCAGCGTTGCTGGGCCAGACTTCAACGCGACTAAGCAGCCAGTTGTTCGTGTAAAAGTAGAGGTTTGTCGCGCCGGTCGGATCAATCATCCGCTCCGGGAGGTTGCGCGAATTATAGGTGGTGATGGTGGCCATCGTGGCGTTGGTGTCACCATCACCGCGCAGGTCGCCGCGCACGGTTGCGTTGGTCTGGTTGCCGCGCTCATCGTACAAGTAGGTCGTCGCCAACCCTCGCTTGTCAGTCGCCGTTTTCAAACTGCGCGGGAACGCGGGCGCATTGGTTTCGTTCGCCTCGTACCAGGTCTGAACAATTTCTCCTTCCTGCTGCCAAAACGGGTCGCGGATTTTCCGAATAAGATCGTTGGTGTAAAAATAAGTCGTGGCGTTGTTCGTATAATCCAACACGGTCGTGGTGCCGGACACGGTGGAGAAATTTGTCAGGTTGAAATCGTTCGTGTACCGGAAGCTGGCGTTTCGGACCAGCTTCAGGTCCGGGCCGACCGTTGCCCATTGATTCGTCACCCGCCGCTGACTGTCATATTCGTTCTTGAGCAGGCGACCGTCCGGCTTGATTTCCTTGATGACCAAATGCGTCGAATAGATGTTGGTGACGCCGTTGGTCACGGTGGTTTGATGCTGATACTCGTATTCGATTTCCGAGCTATCCGGGAATGTCACCTTCACCAAATCACCGTGACTATCGTAATCGTAGAAAAGGCGTCTTCCGTCCCCGGTGTAAGCCTCGATGATTTGGGCAAAGGGGTCGTACACCAATCCGAGAAGATTTCCGTTGCTGCTCAAAATGCGGCGCACTTGCGCATAATCCGAGCGCGTGCTGTTGGTGCCGTAATCCAGCGTATAGGAATTTCCGCGTGCGTCCTTCCATTCCTCCAACCAGGGCCGGCTGCGTTCATATCCGCTGACCCAGGACAACGGGAAATCTCGACAACGGTAGCGGCGCACGCTTCCATCCGCGGCACCCAGATAATAATTGGTCGTTGCGCCGGGGCCGGAATTGGTAATCCAAGCGTTGAACATATTGACCGACCCGCCGATACCGACGGAACTGCGGTTGTTCAGATGGGGATTGTCAGCGGGGAAAGGTTTCCAGAAATTCGTGCCCGCAGTCGGTTGCCGATACGCGATGACGGTCCCATCCATTTCGGTGGCGTAGATCAGGTTCGTCGCCATGCGCAGATAAGGCTGCCACGCCGGACGCCAGCCGTAGCCGAAGGGATGTTCGCCCAAGTCAAGATTGTGGCTGGAATAATTGCGCCGCAGCAGCAACGGCATGGGGCCGGGGAGCGTCAAATCCGTCGCTTCGATGTAGAACTCGCCTGAGAGGACATTCACCGGATCAGCAACCGTGCCTGCCAGTTGCGCAAGTTCGGCACCCACACCGGATTGGTAGCTGCCGCCGTAATTGAAGGTATCGCCGAACGCGCTAGAAAGCGACGTGCCCACGCTGTAAGAGGCCAGTTCAAATTGCGATTGCTGCGTGAGGTTCCAACCGCCAAAGCTCAGGGCACCGCTGCTAATGTAACTCTGCGTGGTCGGAGCTTCCCACCATGAAACAACGGGAGACAAAAAGCTCGGCGTGCTCGGCGTGGGTGCGGCATAGCTGACATTCCAGGATGTGTTCGCGTGGCTGTACAGCAAACTCACGTAGTCGTAGCTCGGAGGGCTATAAATGGGATAACTCAACCTCGCGCCCCATCCGCCGTTTATCGGGTATTGGTTGCCACTGATGAGCGCCGCCAAGTCCCGATAACTGAGAATCAAAGCGGCCATCCCCTTGTACGACGCGTTCGTGCTCGTCACTGGCGCTGCCGTAATATAGACCTGCACATAATTGGAATCCCACGCTCCGGCAGCGGCAAACGCGTTTGTCACCGACTTCCAAATCCCCGAATCATAGCTGTAAAGCGAATTGTAGCTCGCGTAATTGTTTTTGTTGAGTTCAAGCATTCCCGGTTGGCCGGATTGCCGGGCCAGACGCAGCAAGCTTACGGTCGAAATGCCGCCCTTCTGGCTGTAGAAACTTTGAATGACGGCATGTTCTTGAGCCGAAGCCTCCGCTGCCAGAATACGGGAGAAATCGTCCTGAAGCCGGTCGCGATCATCGCCCGAATCCAGATGAAGGCTACCGTTGCCGACGACGGCGATTGGAGAATAGAGCATGTCCACAAAAGGATGATGCAATTGAATGGGAGTAATCAGCGTGCCGCCGGTATCGCGTTTGGCTCCCAACATGGAGAGGCCCGCCGCGTAAATCGAACCCACGTGGGTCTTATGCAGGTTCTCCAAGAGTTCCAACGACCGGCTCACCCGTTCGTAGTAGGACATACCCATCAAGTAAGGCAGCGTTCCCTGGGTAATGTCCTTTGAAAGTGTGTTGGTGAGCGAGGGATTGGCCTTTACCTTGCGCTGCATGTCCCAGTACTCCTCGGCATACACTTCAACCATTCGTTTGCTCACCTTTCCCGGATTCAAGCAGATGGCGGCGAGATCACCCTTTCGCATCGGGCGTTCGGCCACAAAATCCTGTGAACTGGTAAACCCGAGATACGAAGCCCAATGATCGTTGGTGGAAGTTCCGGTCGGCAGTGTCCGATGCCGTTTGTGCGTTAGCCGCACCGTTAATTGATCGTCCGTCGAAGCGAGCAAGGCGCGGTTGGTCTGCGCATACAGGAAATCAACATCATTCGTGAAGTTCTTGATCTGGTTGGTTGCGCTTGGCCGGTAGGGTGCCAGCGAAAGGATCACGTCGAAATTCGAGCCGTTGGGCTGATGCCGAACCAGAAACTTCCGGTTATGCAGATCGGCCATCCGCATCGTGCCCGTCCACACCCGTTTGTTCGTGGCGACGTTGCTGAAAACCTCCACCGAAACCGTGTCGAAAATGTTCGTCCACGTCGGGGAGATGTTCGTGATGCTCGTCAAATCCTTCACCGTGTTTACGGTCCCGTTGGTCACGGAAAACGGCGTCGGGAAATCGGTCCAACGGGCATACTGGTGCCGCCGGTTGAAAGCCCTGACACCGAGGTCGTCCAGGGAGATGCCCGGCGCAGTGGTCAGCAACGAGTTTTCGACAAAACGCGGGAAAAGGATGCTCGGCAAATCGGTTTCGTCGCTCAGGGAAAAAATGTTGGTGTCCCCGTAAAGATAGTTGCGAACCCACTTGTGCCCGTTATCATAATTAGCGGACATATACTCGTAGAGGTTCAGGCCCTCGACAAGTTCAGTGTCTTTCAACCAGGGAAACAAATGAATCCACTGTCCGCCGACACGGGCGGCGACCCACGGATAATTGACGGAAATCAGCGTGTTGGTAGTGAACGTCTTTCCGTCGTCGTTCACGGCTCCCTTGATTTGTTGCCGCAAGAGTTTGCTTAACCTCGCATCCAGCATCTTCACCCCGTTGTCGGGCGGATAGATGTAGGCGGCTGGAACGCCGGAACGTCGCAGTAAATAAACCAGCAGCGCGCATTGTTCGGCGGGAGAACCCTGGCCTTCCATGAAAACGCCAAGCGCAGAGCGATTGATGCCGCCGAGATTGATCGAAGTTTGAGCGAGACTGCCGGTGCCAGCGTCGTTATACGCGATCCCATCCGTCAGTTCGATTTCGTTGAAAACGTAGGCGGCCAGCGCCAGCGCATTGCTGCGCATGTCGGTGACAAACTGGTCCAGCGTGGGATGCGTGCGCAGTTCCGGGCTGTTGTCCAAATCCAGCCAATTCGTGGCGGCGCTGGCGACGGCGTTCGTGACGACCGCAGAGACCGCGAGCAGTTCTTCCAGCGACTTCCCTTGATACGTCGGGGGCAATGGCTCGCCTTCAAAATGCGGTTGGTCAATAAACACTGGTTGCCACGCCTTCCGCTGGTCAAAATCGAGACTGTAGAGCGGCGACCAGTACGCATACTGAGTCCCACCTGATTCCAAAATCACCGTCGAGCCTTTGTCCGTCGCGCCTCTGATCCAAATTGTGTACAGATAATTTGAGGCTGCCCCGCTTGCTTCATGGGTCATCATCCAGGAGCCTTCGGTGCGCGTTCCCCAAGGATAACCCGGCACGGATGCATACGTGGTTTTCAACCCATAGTACTCGGACGTATAGGTTGCTCCGCCATTGAGGAAGGCGGACCATTCCCCGGAAAATGCAGGGGTCGGAATAGTAAATGCAACCGTACCGACATTAGTGAAAGTCGTTTTGTCCACGACGGAAATTAGAATCGCGTTCGTTCGGTAAGAAGTCGGATAACCCGGCGGCATGGGATTTCCCGCGTAAATTCCAAAGCGGTAGCTCTCGTTCAAATACAACGGGCCAGCGCCATACTTGCTGCCAAAAGCGGCAATCGGTGTGGTGAACGCAATCCGATTGCTCAAATTCGTCTGCGGCCCGGTGTTCGTTGCGTTGACGTGATACAACGTGCCCCCCAAAGCTTGAGTTGCGGTCACTCCTTTCTGGAAATCAATCGGCACAACAAACGAATGATATGTCGGATCGTCTCCCGTCCCCCTGGTGAAGCGTCCCGAGTGCGCGTTGCTGCTGATTTGAGCCTGCGAACTCAGGCCAATCCATTGCAGTGCGACCAAAACCCAAAAGCCAAGCTTGACGCTTGTGCCAAACATTGCGGTCCTCATTGGTTCCCCTCAGTTGAAAGTTGACCCGTTGGCGGGACTGTCTATTGTGATGTCGAGCAAGCCGACGTTAGAATTAAAAGGTTGTCCGTCCTTCCACTCGGGTACGCCGTCACCGTCGAAGTCATCTCCAATCATGGCCCTGAAAAATCCGAGCGGGTACACGTTGGCGTCCACGTTGAAATTCGTTTCGCCCGTCACGCCGATTCCCAACACCTGCCACGGATACACCGGATTTTCCAAAGCGGGCGTCCAGAATAAGGTGTAATTGGTTGTAGCCACGCCATTTGTGATAAGCACGCTGAATTGGTTGCTACCGAGGGCAGTTATCCTCAGCACCGGTTGCGGCGTGTCGGCGAACGCCGAATAAACAACAATGACAAGGACAGCCATCATCGCGCCGAATACACTCCCGATGCGAAAAGGCCAATTGCGGATGCTTCCTGGAACGGATTTTTGTTGAAGCCGCTGCTTCACTGTTTTGTGAGTTGGTTCTTCGTTCATAGTCTTAATTCCCGGCTGGATACTTCAGATGATTACGTCGCCAATTGCTTCGCTCGTGCATGGGGAAAGTGGCCGTGACTGAAAAACGGAATATGCGAACCGGCAGCGGGGTCTCGAACAAGTCTCTGTGTCGGGCTGCCTCATCCCTCTGATTAGCGTCACTGCTCCTACCTTCGACATGACATGGTTTGAACGATTGGCGAGCGACTTGCAAGCGCGTTTTTTCATTGGGTTGTGCTCACCTGGGAAACAGTCGGCCTGCTTGCCGGGCACTAGCCTGCTGGCTGTTGATGAAACTCGCACTAAACCTGATTGGGCCACAGGTGCGCAAATGGCGGGACAATCGGGGCTGGTCACAGGAGACGATGGCCACCAAGCTGCAATTGCAGGGCTGGTCAATCAGTCGCCATTCCTTGGCGAAATTGGAATTGGGTTTGCGCCGGGTTTCCGATTGCGAACTGTTCTTCCTTGCGCGGGTATTGCGTGTTGACCTGCGGGATTTGTTTCCGAGACAGATGCCACTCAAAGAAATTGGGCCAGCGTTCCAAAGCGGTGGCCGTGCGTCCATTTTCCCCGCTCGCGGCGAGAAATGATCGGTGTCGGTTGGTGCTTTTCTGAGCATGATTCTATCCCCTGAACGTTTTCAGAACGGACATTAGCTGCGGGTGGCAGCGGTCACTGTCGTATTCGCACGGGACAATTTCAATGCGCTCCAACGGTTTGACGGCAAAGCTTTTTTCGGCGGTCGTGCAACACTGCTGAAACGAATCAAACGTTTCAAAGTCACTGTTTACCACTGACCCATTTTGACCGCGTTCGATGAACGTATATCCGAATTTCATACCCTGACTGATCCTGCGAAGCGACGGCTTCTCCTGCATCCTTGCATCTTCATTGCCGCTTCCGCATTTGCGCTGGATTATTAACCTAGTCGTTATCCGGTGTCAACAATGGAAGCGCCGTTGCTCACTGAGTATGAGTGAACAACCGCGAAATTCTGCGTGTGCTGGGGCGCAACATGCGTCAGGCCCGCCTCAAGGCTGGGCTGACTCAGGAATGCCTGGCTGAACTGGCGGGCGTCCACGTTCAAACCATCGGCGAGATTGAACGGGGCGGCTTCCCGTTTGCCGTGACGACGTTCGCGCGTCTGGCGCAATTTCTGGAAACCAGTCCAAACCGGCTGCTTGACGGAATGAAACCGCCGGACCCGCAGCGCACGGCTCGAATAAAAAAGGCGCTCGCCCGTAAGCGTGCGCCTCGTAAAGAGCGGAACTGACAAGCTCGGCCTTATTTTCGCAGCGGCTTTTCGATGGCAACGGTTGTGTAGCTTCTGCCCCAAAAATTGCGCTCAAAGTTACGCTGGTTGAACTTCACGCGCATCGCCGGCCTTCCGCCGGCGAAACATTTGCCAGCCTTCGTCATGAAGGCTTCAACCTGATAATTGTATGCCGCGCCGCCCGTTTTCAGGCGCGTCGCGGTATCAGGCAACACCCAAAAATCATCAACCGTTTGGTCGGTTACGGAATGCGTCGGTCTGCCTTTTCCATAGCTGCGCGTTTCGGTCGGGCGGGTGAAGCGATGCTTGCCGATGGATTCGGCGAACGCGCGGCGCGTTTCCTCGTGGCTGCATTGATGAAGGATTTGGGTTTTCAGACACGCGCACATGGAGGCGACGCGGTTGCGCCCGGCGTCGCCGGGCGATTCCGCCAGATAATTGCTGCGGTTCTGCGTCAGGTACACAACGGCGCAACGGGCGCTGCGCGCTGTGGTCTGAAAAAGTTGGTCGTGATCCGTCACGAAATAATGGCTTTCATCCGAGAAGATGAACACCGGGCGGCGGTCGCGCGTGGCGCGTCTTTGCAGCGCAAGCTGCGTGCAATACTTCCACACGATGGACGCGAAGCGGCCCGCTTCGCCGTAATTCAACACCGGCAGGTTCACGACCACGATTTTGCCGTCGGCAACATCATCGGGACTCGTGTTGGTGCTGCCGCCAAACATGGCGTGCATCGGCTCGCTGCAAAAGTGTTGCGCGACGGACGCCGTGAAGGTGGCGACAATGGATTGCCGCGTTTTCTCCGGCAGCAACGGAAATTCGCGCGTCCAGTACGCGGAAGCCTGCTCAAAATCGTGCGTGCCGCTCGCACGCTGTCTGCCTCGCGTGAGCAACTGCCAGCATTTGGATTGCGCCTGCCATTGCGAGTCTTTCGTCTGGTCTGGAAACAGCGGTGCGGACTGAATGATTTCATTTGCAAGTAACATGCTCGGCGTCGCGCCAGCGGCGTGTATCAAATCGAGCGTTTTGCTAATCAACACTTGCGCGGACTTTTGCCAAAACGTGTCGCCGGAATGGGCGTCGCGATGGGCTTGTGAAACAAGCTCGGCAAGGATGCGCGTCGCATCCTTGCTGCCGAATCCGAGCCGTGCGCCGTGCTGCAACTCGTAATCGAGGAAATTGAAACAGGCGGTTGCTTTAGGCCCAAAGAAAATTCCGTCCTGGGTGCGCCCGTTTTCTTCAAGATTGCGTTGCCATTGCTCGGTGTCCTCCGGCTTCACCGTCAACACCAAACCGCCGTAACCGGCCCGCAGCATCGCAGCGGCAAACAGCCGTGCGCTCGTCGAGCTTTTGCCTGAGCCGGTGTCGCCCCAAACCTGCACGCCTTCAAACGAATCGCCAATCGTCCACGGTTCCGAATCATTCCACAAAATGAGCCTGCGCCGTTCATCCCAATCGCCCATTCGTGACCCAAACAACAAATCAAACATGCTCATACATTTTCCTTTCCTTACTGCGGTTCCGATGATGGGAAGCGCGGCATGAACCGCGTCGCCGGTGCGCCGTCGGTCGCGGGAGTTTGCGGCGCGGCTGCGGTTTTCTTGGTACGGTTGCCGCGTTCCCGTGCCGCCTCCACGCGCAAGAAACGCGCAACGGCATCTTTCGAGATCGTGATCTGGCACTGCGCCAGGAGCGCCGCGATTTCCGCGCTGCTGGCTCCTTTTTTGTGAAGCGCGAAAATTTCGTCGCGCAGCGGCGCGAGCGTAGCGAGTTTGCCACGCAGGGGCCGTTGGTAAGCTTCGATGAGCAAGCGAAGCTGCTCTTTTACTGCGGTGATGTTGCTTTGATTCATAATTTATTCTGCCTTGGTGTTTCGTTGGATTTGCGTCGGTGGTGCGGCGGCGCTGCTGCGCCGCCGCATTGATGAATGCCTAGCGCATTGCGCTAGGGGGTAGTGTCCTCACAAATTGGGGTCTGGATTTTGAGAGCGCGTCCAGCTTCCTGGCCCATTCGGGCTTTTGGCTTTCCTTCTGAATCTCGAACTGCTCTCGCAGCGGTTGGAGGAACGGCTCAACCATTTTTGCTTCCTTTGTCGTCAGTTCTTCGTAGGCGGCACGCCGGCCGCGTCCGCGCCCCTTCAGACCTGTTACCTTCCTGACAAGAATCTCATCAAGGCAGGTATGCACTTCGATGAACAGCGGGAGCTTGAACAGAGAGGTCAGCGGAGCGGAGCGCCCGAAGAATCGTTTGGCGATGATCCGTCCCCGTTCCTCCGTGTCGTTGTTCGGGAGAAGCGCGTCGAGTGGTTCACTGGAACACACGATGACGCCCGGATGGAAGTAGAATTCGGCTTTGAACTTATTGCGCCCGACCTGGCCGACGAACACGCGGGACGTTTTTGCTTTTGCTTTCATGTTTTCT
>JAANMU010000582.1_pt1 | contig 42995 bp, 35 predicted proteins | sample 7279701 | NCBI WGS metagenome assembly JAANMU01 (sample SAMN14094539, study PRJNA606508) | bioreactor metagenome | isolation source: A lab-scale SPAN reactor treating ammonium-rich wastewater day 57 | place: Ireland: Galway | collected 2017-03-13
AGGGGTTAAAGGTCGATCTCGACAATCAACCTCTTACCATGACCACCCGCCTGCTTTCTACTGCAGACGCTTTTGCACACAAGTCAGCACACTACCGATATTGGTTTTCAGGAGAGAAAATGACCGCATCACTCAAACACCGAGCCAAAGAAAAGCCCACCCGATAAGGCCGTTCGCCTAAATCGTCATTGACTTGCCCCGGCTCAATGTATACAGTATTCACGCAAACAGGTCGGGACGAAGGAGAGGCGCCCGCGACCCTGGAGGAACGACATGACGCGACCCGGCGAACTCAAACTCAAGCACCTTTTCCAGCCCGGCCGGATCGGCAAGTTCAAGACCAAAAACCTGATCAAGTACGGCGCCTGCTGCGTCTCCAACTACAACGGCCGCGACGGCTCCATCACGCCGCGCGAGCTGGCGCGGGTGCGCGTCATCGCCGGGACGGGCTGCGGCCTGATCACCAACCAGGGCGCCTATCCGGACCCGCTCGGCGAGGGCAAGGCCTATTTCCGCCAGGTCGCCATCCACGACGACAAGTTCCTGCCGCAGTTCGAGACCATCGCCCGCTACATCCATGATGCCGGCGCGGTGGCCATGCAGCAGATCCTCCACGCCGGCCGCTACGGCGGCATCGACCTCGGCTACTGCGTGCAGCCCTCGGTGGTGCCGCAGACCCTGCCGCACTTCCGCCCGCCGCGCGAGCTGAGCAAGGACGAGATCAGGGCCGTCGTGCGGCAGCATGCGGAGGCGGCGAAGCGCGCCATCCGCGCCGGCTTCGACGCCACCGAGATCACCAGCTTCATGGGTTACCTGCTGGCCAACTTCAACTCGCCCTTCACCAACCAGCGCACCGACGAGTACGGCGGCTCGGTGCAGAACCGCGGCCGCTTCATGCGCGAGCTGATCGACGCCATCAAGCAGGCCACGCCCGACAATCCTCTCTCCGTGCGCCTGAACGGCGCCGAGCTGATGGACCGCTGGGGCGGCAACACCGAGGACGAATCCTTCGAGCTGATGCAGCAGGCGGTGGACTGCGGCGTCGAGATGATCTCCGTCACCGTCGGCTGGCAGGAGGCGCCGGAATCCTCCTTCGGCCGCGACGTGCCGCCCGGCTACTGGAACTACCTCTCGGCCAAGGCCAAGAAAATGTTCCCCAACGTGCTGGTGGCCTTCGGCAACCGCCTGCCCGATCCGGCCATGGCCGACGAGTGCATCCGCGACGGCGTCTTCGACTACTGGGAGGTCTGCCGCCCGCTGCTGGCCGACCCGGAGCTGATCCACAAGGCCGCCGAGGACCGCATGGAGGAAGTGCGCCCCTGCATCGGCTCGCTCAACTGCCTGTCCCGCCTGTTCCGCGACCTGCCCTACACCTGCACCATGAACCCGATGCTCGGCCACGAGTTCGAGCCGGAATACCACATCACGAAAGCCGCCGAACCGAAGCGCATCCTGATCGTCGGCGCCGGCCCGGCCGGCATGGAGGCGGCCATCACGGCGCGCCAGCGCGGCCACGCCGTCACGGTGGTCGACAAGGCGGACAAGATCGGCGGCAACCTCGCCGCCTATGCCGCCAACGACCTGGCCCGTCCGGCCGACCTGCAGAGCGTCATCGACTACTACGGCGTGATGGCGAAGAAGCTGGGCGTCGAGATCCGCCTCAACACCGCAGCCGACGCCAAGTTCATGCGCAGCGTGCTGCACGATTTCGACGTCTGCATCGTCGCCGCCGGGGCGCGCACCGACATGGCGGTGTTCCAGTACCTCGAAGGATCGGAACTGCTGGTCGACGCGCTGGAAGTCGCCCACGGCCGCGTCAAGCCCGGCAAGCGCGTGGTGATGATCGGCGGCGGCATGATCGGCCTGACCATCTCCGAGTTCCTCGCCAAGGCCGGGCACGAGGTCACCGTCGTCGAGAAGGAGAAGCGCATCGGCGGCGACATCATGCCGACCTTCAAGTGGCGGCATACCGCCTGGGTGGATGAACTCGGCATCCAGTCCGTGACATCGGCGCAGCTGGTCAAGGTGGGCAAGGAAGGCGCCACGGTGAAGACGGCCAAGGGCGAGGAAAAATTCATCCCGGCCGACAGCGTCATCGTCTCCAGCCCGCGCAAGGCCAACCACGACCTGTTCTACGACTTCCAGTGGATGGTCGACGAACTGCATGGCGGCGGCGACGCCACGGTGCCGCGCGGCCTCGACCAGGCCATCCAGGAAGGCTACCGGCTCGGCTGTCGCATCTAGGGCATCCATGCGTGCGATGCGGCAATTTGGTTCATCTTTACACGCCCAAAATGCGTGTATACAGTATCCACCGTACAGGATCGATTCACCCAATCCATTCCTTGACGGAGGCACATCCGTGGTCACGTCCATCAAGCCGCTGCAACGTCCCCTCGCCCTCGGCGACCAGGTCTACCAGACGCTGCGCGGCCATCTGCGCGACGGCACCATCGTCGCCGGCCAGCCGCTGCAGGAAGTCCAGCTGGCGGAACGGCTCGGCGTCTCGCGCACCCCGGTGCGCGAAGCCCTGACGCGCCTGGCCAGCGAAGGCCTGCTCGCCTCCGACGGCCGCAGTTTCGTCGTGCCGGCGCTGACCCTGCAGGACGTGGACGACATCTACGAGGTGCGCTTCCTCCTCGAACCGGCGGCAGTGGGTCGCGTCGCCCAGCTGACCACCGATCCCTCCGTGCGCGCGCCGATCGACGAGGCGCTCGCCGACGCCGAGGCCGCCTACAAGGCCAAGGACGCCGACGCCTTCCGCGAGGCCAACATCCGTTTCCGCAATGCCTGGAAGGACCTGGTCCCCAACCGCCGCATGGTGAAAGCCATCGAGCAGTACGCCGACCACATGATGCGCATCCGCGCGCTCACCCTGGGCGACGCGAAAATCCGCGGCATCGTCATCAATGGCTTGCGGAGCATCGCCGCGGCGCTGGCCGCCGGCGACGGCGAGGCCGCCGCGGCCGCCATGCGCGACCATCTCGGCGAGGCGAAGCGCTGCTTCATCGCCGCCACCGGACTGGACAAGGAATCCTGATGACCTACAAGGCAGAAATCCCCTACGGCGCCTACTGGAGCACCCCTTTCGCGCGCTGGCAGGGCAGCTTCGCCAACCTGCACAGCCTCGAGTTCGCCGCCCACGTCGCGAAGCACGAACTGGCCAAGCGCAACATCGATCCGAAAATTTTCGACTACGGCGCGCTCGGCTTCTCGGTGCCGCAGAAGCATTCTTTCTACGGCCTGCCCTGGCTGACCGGCCTGATCGGCGCCGGCCAGGCCGGCGGCCCGACCCTGATGCAGGCCTGCGCCACCGGCGTGCGCACCCTGCTCGCCGCGGCGCAGGAGATAGAAGTCAGTCTCGCCAGCACGGCGCTCGTCGTGAATTGCGACCGCACCTCCAACGGGCCGCACCTCTACTACCCGAACCCGAAGGGCCCGGGCGGCACCGGCATCGCCGAGGACTGGGTGATGGAGAACTTCGGCTGTGACCCGCTCGGCCGCCATTCCATGTTGCAGACGGCGGAGAACGTGGCGAAGAAGCACGGCATCGGCACCGCCGAGCAGCACGAGGTGGTGCTGCGCCGCGAGGAGCAGTACCGCGAGGCGCTCGCCGACGGCGCAGCCTTCCTCAAGCGCTACATGACCCTGCCCTTCGAGGTGCCGGCGCCGAATTTCCGGAAGACCGTCGGCACGCTCGACGGCGACGAGGGCATCAACCACTCCACGCCCGACGGCCTGGCCAAGCTGAAGCCCGTCATGGAAGGCGGCACGGTCACCTTCGGCGGCCAGACGCATCCGGCCGACGGCAACGCCGGCCTCGTCGTGACGACGGCGGCGAAGGCGCGCGAACTGTCGCGCGACCCGAAGATCGCCGTGCGCCTGCATGGCTTCGGCCTCGCCCGCGCCGCGCTCGCCTACATGCCGGAGGCCACCGTGCCGGCGGCGAAGCAGGCGCTCGCGCAGGCCGGCAAGGCCATCAAGGACCTGGCGGCGATCAAGACGCACAACCCCTTCGCCATCAACGACCTCTTCTTCGCGCGCGAGACCGGCGCCGACCTGAAGCGCATGAACAACTACGGCTGCTCGCTGGTCTGGGGCCACCCGCAGGCGCCGATGGGCACGCGGGCCATCATCGAGGTGATCGAGGAACTGGCCCTGCGCGGCGGCGGCTGGGGGCTGTTCACCGGCTGCGCCGCCGGCGACACGGCGATGGCGGTGGTGATCGAAGTGACCGGCAACAAATAAGCCAGGCGCTTCAAGAAAGATACGGAGGAGGAGGATGGACTGGATCGGACGGCACGCGGCGGCAACGCCCGGCAAGACCGCCATCCGCTATGGCGGCCGCGACCTGAGCTACCGCGACTTCGCGGCGCTGATCGAGCGCGTGGCCGGCGCGCTGGCCACGGCGGGCGTGAAGCGCGGCGGGTGCGTTGCCTATCTCGGCTGCAACAGCCCGGAAATGCTGGCGCTGTTCTTCGCCTGCGCCCGCCTCGGCGCCCTCTTCATGCCGCTCAACTGGCGGCTGGCCGCCCCCGAGCACCAGCAGATGCTCGACGACTGCCCGCCCGGCGTGCTGGTGGTCGAGGCGCCCTTCCTCGAACAGACCGGCGCCCTGCGCGGCGGGCTGGCCGGGATGAAACTCGTCGCCCTCGGCAGCAGCGCACCCGGCTGGCAGGACTGGAACGACTTCCTCGCCGCCGCCGGCGCCGTGCCCGACGATCCCGCCGTCGGCCCCGCTGTTGACCCAAACTCGCCGCTGCTGATCTGCTACACCTCCGGCTCGACCGGCAAGCCGAAGGGCGTCGTGCTGACCCAGGACGCCATCGCCTGCAACGCCGACAACAGCGTCGACATGCACGCCATGACGGCCGACGACCGCGTGCTTACCGTGCTGCCGATGTTCCATGTCGGCGGCCTCAACATCCAGACCACGCCGGCGCTGCGCGCCGGCTGCACCCTGGTCCTGCTTCCGCGCTTCGAGCCCGAGGCGGCGCTCGACGCCATCGAGCAGGAGCGCATCACCCTGACCCTCGTGGTGCCCGCCGTGGTGGACATGATGCTGGCCAGCCCGCGCTGGGCGCGCACCGACCTGTCCAGCCTGCGCATGATGAGCATCGGCTCGAGCATCGTGCCGATCCGTCTCATCGAGGCGATGCACGCCCGCGGCGTGCCGATGGCCCAGGTCTACGGCGCCACCGAGACCTGTCCGATCGCGGCGTACCTGAAGCGCGACGAGGCCCTGCGCAAGATCGGCTCGACCGGCCGCGCCGCCCGGCACGGCCGGCTGCGCATCGTCGGGCTGGACGGCGCCGACCTGCCCGCCGGCGAAACCGGCGAAATCTTCGTCCAGGGACGCAATGTCATGAGCGGCTACTGGCGCAATCCGCAGGCCACCGCTTCGGCTTTCGTCGACGGCTGGTACCGCAGCGGCGACATGGGCTGGCTCGACGACGAGGGCTTCCTCACCGTGGTCGGCCGCAAGAAGGAAATGATCATTTCCGGCGGCGAGAACATCTACCCGGCCGAGCTGGAGAACGTGCTGATCGAGTGCGACGACGTCGCCGAGGCGGCGGTGGTCGGCCGCAGCGACGCGCGCTGGGGCGAGATCGCCGTCGCCGTCATCGTGCCGAAGGAAGGACGCCGTCCCGCGGCGACTGACATTTTGCGGCTCTTCGACGGGCGCCTCGCCCGCTACAAGCACCCCAAGGACGTGGTCTTCGTCGAAGCGTTGCCGAAGACCGCGCTGGGCAAGATCCGCAAGGAAGAACTGCGCCAGCTGGTGAATCACGCACCCGTGGCCTGACAGGAGCCTCTATGACCTTAAAAATCGGAATCGACGTCGGCGGCACCTTCACCGACTTCGTCGTCGCCCGCGACGGCAAGGAACCGGCGATCTTCAAGTCGCTGTCCACCCCGTCCGACCCGTCCATCGCCGTCGTGAACGGCCTCACCGACATCGCCGCGGCGCAGAACCCGCCGATGTCGCTGGAAGCCTTCGCGCCGACCATCGACACCATCGTGCACGGCACCACCGTCACCACCAACGCCACACTGACGCACACCGGCGCCAAGTCCGCCCTGCTGACGACGGAAGGCGTGCGCGACGCGCTGGAGATGCGCCGCGGCATCCGCGAGGAGCAGTACAACAACCGCTACGCCAACGTGAAGCCGCTGGTGCCGCGCTACCTGCGCGCCGGCATCAAGGGCCGCCTCGACCGCGCCGGCCGCGAGGTGGCGCCGCTCGACCTAGACCAGGTGCGCCAGGCCATCGCCCTTTTCAAGCAGGAAGGGGTGCAAGCTGTCTCGGTCTGCTTCATGAACTCCTTCGCCAACCCGGCCCACGAGCAGGCCGCGGCCGAGATCGTGAAGAAGGAGATGCCCGGCGCCTACCTCTCGGTGTCCACCGACCTGCTGCCCTCGATCCGCTTCTACGAGCGCATCAGCACCACGGCGCTCAACTCCTATGTCGGCCCCAAGCTCAACCACTATCTCGATCAATTGGTCGGGCGCCTGAAGGGGATTGGTTTTAAAGGCCTCCTGCTGATCATGCAGTCGAACGGCGGCGTCATCTCGCCGCAGCTGGCGCGCGAGAAGGCGGCGCTGACCCTGCTCTCCGGCCCCGCCGGCGGCCCCGGTGCCGGCCTCTTCTACGTGCGTCCGCACGGCCAGGACAAGTGCATCACCACCGACATGGGCGGCACCAGCTTCGAGGCCTCGGTCGCCGTCGGCAGCCCGATGATCAAGAACGACGGCGAGATCGCCCGCCACAAGATCGCCCTGCCGATGCTCGACATCCACACCATCGGCGCCGGCGGCGGCTCGATCGGCTGGCTCGACGAAGGCGGCCTGCTGCGCATGGGCCCGCAGAGCGCCGGCGCCGACCCCGGCCCGGCCTGCTACGGCAAGGGCGGCACGCTGCCCACCACCACCGACGCCAACGTCGTGCTCGGCTACCTCGCCCCGGACTATTTCGCCGGCGGCAGGATGAAGCTCGACCTGGCCGCCGCGCGCCAGGCCATCGAGACGCACATCGCCAGGCCGATGGGCCTGTCCATCGAGGAGGCCGCCGCCGGCATGTACCGCGTCGCCTGCAACAACATGGCGCAGGGCGTGCGCGAGGTGACCATCAAGCGCGGCTTCGACCCGCGCGAGTTTCCCTACATCCCGGCCGGCGGCGCCGGTCCGATCCACTCCTGCCTGATCTGCGAGGAGTTGGAGATCCCCTTCCAGATCGTGCCGCGCGAGTCTTCCGTGCTGTGCGCCTTCGGCATGCTGATGAGCGAGCTCAAGCACGACTTCGTGCGCACTTTCGTCGCGCGCCTGGAGGCCATCGACTGGCCGCGCCTGACGCAGATCATCGACGAGATGTCGGCCGAGGGCGCCCGCCAGCTCACCGAGGAGCGCATCCCGGAGGCGCGCCGCCGCCACGACATCAAGTTCGACTGCCGCTACATCAAGCAGTACCACGAGGTGTCCTTCCTGGTGCCGCGCGACCTGATCGACCGGCGCGACACCGCCGCCATCGCCCGCCTCTTCCACGCCGAGCACAACCGCCTCTACGGCTACTCGCTGGAACAGGAAAACACGCCGCTGGAGATCATCAACGTGCGCGTGCAGTCGGTCGGCCTCACCGACAAGCCGTCCTACAAGGAGGAAGCCTGGGCCGGAACCGACGCCGGCAAGGCGCTCAAGGGGCGGCGCAGCGTGTATATCCCGGAGACCCAGGCCTTCCGCGAGGTGCCGATCTACGACGGCCACAAGCTGCGCTTCGGCAACCGCGTCGAAGGACCGGCCATGATCGAGGAGGAAACCACCGCCATCTTCGTCAGCGATTCCTTCGATGGCGCGGTGGACGGCCTCGGCTCCTTCGTCCTCTTCCGCAAGGGGCGCGAAGACCTCGTCAAGTCGTGTTTGAGCAAGGAGAAGGTGACGGCATGAAAATCGACCCCATTTTGCTATCGGTGTACGCGCGGACCTTCAAGTCCATCACCGACGAGATGAGCATCTCGATGGAGCAGACCACCCGCTCGCCGATCCTGTGCGAGGCCAAGGACTACGTCACCGGCCTCTACGACGGCGACGGCAACATGCTCGAGCAGACCGAGAACCTGCCCATCCTCGCCTTCTCGCTGGCGCCGGTGTGCAAGTACATCAAGGACTACTTCGGCGACGACCTGCACCCGGGCGACGTCATCTTCCACAACGACGTCTTCAGCCTGGGCAACCAGAACAACGACGTCGCCGTCTACAAGCCGATCTTCCATTCCGGCAGGCTGGTCGCGTGGACCGCCGTCAAGGGCCACCAGGCCGACATCGGCGGCAACGTGCGCGGCGGCTACAACCCGAACGCCGTCGAAGTCTGGCAGGAGGCGCTGCGCATCCCGCCGGTGAAGGTGGTCGAGAAGGGCAAGCTGCGCAAGGACGTCTGGAACCTTATCTTCGCCAATATCCGCCTCGACATCGTGCAGCACGACATGAAGGCCGAGATGGGCGCCTGCACCGTCGGCGAGCGCCGCCTGCTGGAACTGCTCGACAAGTACGGCCTGGAGAGCTACGAAGCGCACAAGCAGGCCCTCTTCGAGGCGACGCGCAAGATGATGGAAGCCGAGATCGCCAAGATCCCGAACGGGAAATACAGCGGCGAAGGCTTCATCTACTACGATGGCCGCCACGAGGGCAGCAAGTTCACCATCCGCGTCGACATCGAGGTCAAGGACCGCTCGATCAAGTTCGACTACTCGCGCACTGACGCCCAGACCAACGGCTTCGTGAACGGCACCTTCACCTCCAGTGCCTCGGCCACCATCCTCACCCTGCTGCAGATGGTGAACCCGGACATCCCGCACAACGAAGGCATGGTGCAGCCGATCGAGATCGTCATTCCCGAGGGCACGGTGCTCAACGCCGCCTACCCGAAGGCCACCACCTTCGGCAACCACCTCTGCCCGCCCAACGCCGACGCCATCCAGCGCGCCCTGGCGCCGGTGATGCCCGACCGCGTCACCGCCGGCTGGAACAATCTGCTCTGCTCGCTCACCACCGGCACCGACCCGGAAAAGAACGAGCAGTACGTCGACATCGGCTTCATGGGACTGAAGGGCGGCTCCGGCGCCCTGCTGGGCATGGACGGCTACGACCACATCGGCATGATCGACGCCTCCGGCGGCGTGCTCGACCAGGACTACGAGATGTTCGAGCAGCAAACGCCGCACCGGCTGGTGAAGCACGAGCTGCTCGCCGATTCGGCCGGCGCCGGCCAATGGCGCGGCGGCCTCGGCGTGGAAACGATTTTCGAGATCGGCTCCGAGGACACCCAGCTCGTCACCTTCGGCGACGGCGACTTCGAGCCGGCCTTCGGCCTGTTCGGCGGCAAGGACGCCGGCCTCAACTTCATCCGCCTGCACTACCCGGACGGCAGCACCGTGGTGCCGAAGAACAAGGACCTCATCACCGGCGTGCCGAAGGGCACGGTGTACCACCAGGTCGCCAGCGGCGGCGGCGGCTACGGCGACCCGAAGAAGCGCGACCGCAAGATCCTCCGCGAGGAAGTCCGCAACGGCATCATCTCGAAGGAAGCGGCGATGCGCGATTACGGCATGACGGAAGCGGGGCTGGGGGAATGAGAAGGCAAGCGCTTTCAACACAGAGAGCACAGAGACACAGAGTGCACAGAGTTTTGCAACGAGCCTTTCTCTGTGTCCTCTGTGCCTCTGTGTCCTCTGTGTCAAAGGAGGTTTCGTGAACTTCGACCTCACCGACGAGCAGAAACAGATCCGCGACACCTTCGCCCGCTTCTGCGACGAGCGCATCGCGCCGCAGGCGGCGGCGCTGGACGAGGCGCGCGCCTTCCCGCGCGCCCTCTTCCAGGAGCTGGCCGACCTCGGCTTTTTCGGCATGCGCTATCCCGAGGACGTCGGCGGCTCCGGCCTGGCGCTCACCGAGTTCGCCCTGGCGCTGGCCGAAATTGCGCGCGGCTCGATGTCGCTCGCCGGCGCGGTGGCCATGCAGTCGCTGATGGGCACCAAGTTCCTGCACATGCTCGGCAACGCCGACATCCTCGAGCGCCTGTTCAAGCCGGCCCTGAGGGGCGAAAAGATCGGCGCCATCTGCATGACCGAGCCGAACGCCGGCTCCGACCTCGATTCCATCGCCACCACGGCGAAGAAGGTCGACGGCGGCTATGTCATCAACGGCCAGAAGACCTGGATCACCTCGGCGCCGCTGGCCGACTTCTTCACCGTCTTCGCCAAGGCCGGCGAGGAGAAAAAGCTGACCATTTTCCTCGTCGAGAAATCCTTCAAGGGACTCATCGTCGGCCGCGAGATCCACAAGATGGGCGTCTGGGCCCTGCCCACCTCGGAAGTCGCCTTCGACGAATGCTTCGTGCCGGACAGCCACCGCCTGTCGCAGGCGGAAGGCGACGGCGAGGGCCACCTGAGGAAGACGCTCGCCGAGATCCGCATCATCACCGGCGCCATGGGCCTCGGCGTGGCGCAGGCCGCGCTCGACGAGGCGGTGCGCTACGCCGCCGAGCGCAAGCAATTCGGCAAGCCGATCAACCGCTACCAGGCCATCCAGTTCAAGCTGGCCGAGATGGCGACCGACCTCGAGGCGGCGCGGCACCTGGTGTACTACGCCGCCTGGCTGCGCGACGCCGGCCGGCCGCACCACAAGGAAGCCGCCATGGCCAAGCTGAACGCCACCGAGGCGGCCGCGCGCATCTGCGACCAGGCCGCCCGCGTGCTCGCCTCCTACGGCTACGCCATGGAATACCCGGTGCAGCGCTATCTTCGCGACGTGCGCTTCACGCTGATCGGCGGCGGCACCAGCGAGATCCTGAAACTCATCATTGCCAAGGAAGTCAGCTCATGACTGCTGCGCAAAAGTCAGTCGCCACGACACGGCGGATTAAAGTCCTCCTGGCCAAGCCCGGCCTCGACGGCCACGACCAGGGCGCCAAGGTCGTCGTGCGCGCCCTCATGGACGCTGGCATGGAGGTCATCTACACCGGCCTGCGCCAGACGCCCGAGGCGGTCGCCCGCATGGCGCTCGACGAGGACGTCGACGTCATCGCCCTGTCCAGCCTGGCCGGCTCGCACCTTCCCTTCTGCACCAAGCTGAAGCCGCTGCTGGAAGCCAGCCACCTGCAGGACAAGCTGTGGGTGATCGGCGGCAACCTGCCGGCGCAGGACCACGACGCCCTGCGCCAGCTCGGCTTCACGGGCATCTTCCCGACTGGAGCCAAGCTCGACGCGATCGTCGACTACATCCGGCAGAACGTAAAGGAGGCGTGAAATGAACGATCGCGCCAAGGAAGAACTGAAGCCGATCACCAACGAGTCGGGCATCGAGGTCAAGCCGCTGTACACGGCGGTAGACGTCGAGAAGAGCGGCGGCCTGTCGATGCTCGGCCAGCCGGGCGAATACCCCTTCACGCGCGGCATCCACCGCCTGATGTACCGCAAGCAGCCGTGGACCATGCGCCAGTACGCCGGCTTCGGCAACCCGGCCGACACCAACAAGCGCTTCAAGTACCTCATCGCCAACGGCCAGACGGGGCTGAACGTCGCCTTCGACCTGCCGACGCAGATCGGCCTCGACTCCGACGATCCCCTGGCCTCCGGCGAGATCGGCCGCGTCGGCATGTCGGTGGACACCCTGCGCGACTTCGAGGTGGCCTTCGACGGCATCGACCTCAACAAGATCACCGTCTCGCTCACCATCAACGGCGCGGCGGCCATCCTCATCGCCATGTACCTGGCGATGGCGGAGAAGCGCGGCTACGACGTCAAGCAGCTGCGCGGCACGGCGCAGAACGACATCCTCAAGGAGTTCGTCGGCCGCGGCACCTGGATCTTCCCGGTCGAGCCCTCGATCCGCCTGGTCGGCGACACCATCGAGTACTGCGCCGAGCACGCGCCGAAATACAGTCCGGTCTCGGTGTGCGGCTATCACATCCGCGAATCCGGCGCCAACCCGGCGCAGGAGATGGCCTACGCCTTCTGCATCGCCAAGGCCTACGCCGACGACGTCATCAAGCGCGGCCTGCACGTCGACGAGTTCGCCGGACGCCTCTCCTACAACTTCAACATCTTCGGCAACCTCTTCGAGCAGGTGGCGAAATTCCGCGCCGGCCGCGGCCTCTGGGCGAAGATCATGAAGGAGCAGTACAAGGCCGAGAAGCCGGGCTCGATGTGGCTGCGCATGATCGCCGCCGGCGGCGGCGGCGGACTGACTTTCGAACAGCCCGAGGTGAACATCGTGCGCGGCGCCTACTACGCGCTGATCTCGGCGCTGTCCGGCACGCAGACCATGGCACTGTGTTCGTATGACGAGGCCTACACCATCCCCACCGAGTACTCGGCGCGCATTTCGCTGCGCACCATGCAGCTGCTGATCGAGGAGATGGGCCTCACCGAGACGGTCGACCCTCTGGGCGGCTCGTTCTACGTCGAGACGCTGACCAACCAGATGCGCCAGAAAATGGAGGAGATCATGGCCGAGGTCGATGCCCAGGGCGGCATCGTCAAGCTGATCGCCGAGGGCGCCATCCAGTCCAAGGTCTCGGCGCAGGCCTACCGGATGCAGCGCGACATCGAGTCGGGCAAGTTCCGCAAGGTCGGCGTCAACTGCTACCGCAACGAGAAGGAAGAAGAGCATCCCGTCGAGTTCCACCCCTACAAGGAAGAGGATGCCCGCGCGCAGATCGCCGCCCTCGACAAGATCCGCGCCGAGCGCGACCCGGCCAGGGTCAGCCAGGCGCTGGCACGCCTGTCGGCCGACGCCTCGGCAGGACGCAACGTCATGCCGGCCCTGGTGGAAGCCGTCAAGGCCTACGCCACGGTCGGCGAGATGACCAATGAGATGGTAAAGATCTTCGGCCGCTACCAGGAACCCATTCGTTTCTAGAAGGACATATCAAGCATGACCGCACTCGACAACTACGTGGCGCCCACCAGCCTGGAACAGGCGGTGGTGCAGCTGCAGGAACTCGGCGAGGTGACCATCCTCGCCGGCGGCACCGACCTGATGCCGCAATCGCACGCCGGCCGCGTGAAATTCAAGCGCACGCTGATGAACATCCGCCGCATCCCCGAGCTGCGCGGCATCGCCCGCGAAGGCGACGAGATCCGCATCGGCGCGCTGACCACCATCAGCGAGATGATGGCGCATCCGCTGGTGCGCGAGCACCTGCCGCTGCTGGTTTCGGCCGGCGACCATTTCGCCAGCGACCAGATCCGCAACGCCGGCACCGTCGGCGGCAACATCTGCAACGCCTCGCCCGCCGGCGACACCCTGGTGCCGCTGATGGTGCTCGGCGCCCACGTCGAACTGGCTTCGAAACCGGACGACACACTATTCCGCCGCAGCATGCCGCTGCCGGAGTTCTTCGTCGGCCCGGGCAAGACGCGACTCGCCCCGGCCGAGCTGCTCACCGCCGTGCGCATTCCCATCCCGCCGAAGGGCTTCGTCGCCCGCTTCCACAAGTTCGGCACCCGCCCGGCGCTCGACATCTCGGCGATTTCCATCGGCGTCGCCGGCGTGCTCAAGGACGGCAAGTTCACCCAGGTGCGCGTCGCCTTCGGCGCCGTGGCGCCGACGCCGGTGTGCGGCTGCGCCACCGAAGAGGCCCTGGAGGGCAGGAAGCTCGACGCCGCCACCATCGCCGCCGCCGCGAAGGCGGCGCAGGACGAAGTGCATCCCATCTCCGACGTGCGCGCCAGCGCCTGGTACCGCAAGGAGATGATCCACAACATGACGAAGAGGATCCTCGAAGATGTCTCAGCAAACCATTGACTTCACCCTCAACGGGGTGCCGACCCGCGTGTCGGTGCCGGTGCAGATGAGCGCCCTCGAGATGATCCGCAACGTCGCCGGCCTGACCGGCACCAAGTACGGCTGCGGCGAAGGCGAGTGCGGTGCCTGCACCATCCTGCTCGACGGCGTCTCGCTGAATTCCTGCCTGCTCTTCGCCGTCGAGTGCGACGGCCGCCAGGTCACCACCGTCGAAGGCCTCGCCGACGACCCGCTCGGCCGCAGGATCGAAAAGGCCTTCGTCGACGCCGGCGCCGTGCAGTGCGGCTTCTGCACGCCGGGCATGGTGGTGCAGGCGCGCCAGCTGCTCGAAAGAACCCCCCATCCGAGCCGCGAGGAAATCCAGCGCGGCATCGAGGGCAACCTGTGCCGCTGCACCGGCTACGTGAAAATCATCGATGCGATAGAGGCTGCAAGCAAGGAGTGACCGAAATGCCAGAGACCATCCAACGCGACTCCCTCATCGGCAAGCGCATCACCAAGCTCGACGCGCCCGAGAAGGCCGGCGGCAAGACCCGCTACATCCAGGACCTCGACGTGCAGGGCCAGCTCTACGGCAAGATCCTGCGCTCGGCGCGCGTGCATGCGAGGATCAAGTCGATCGACACCGCCGCGGCGAAGGCGCTGCCCGGCGTGCATGCGGTGATCACCGCCGCCGACGTGCCCTACCAGCGCCCGATCGGCGTCGCCAAGGACCACTTCCCGCTGAAGACCGACCGCGTGCGCAGCCTGCGCGACGAGATCGCCGCCGTGGCGGCCGAGTCCGAGGCCATCGCCGAGGCCGCGCTGAAGCTGATTAAGGTCGAGTACGAGGACCTGCCGGTGCTCGCCGATCCGAACGACTCGCTCAAGCCCGATGCGCCGCTGATCCACCCCGAGCCGCACGGCGCCAGCGCCAAGCACGACCACCTCAAGCAGGCGCAGGGCATCGCCTACCGCGGCAAGCCCGACAACATCGCCATGACCTTCGACTACGCGCAGGGCGACGTGGCAGCGGGCGAGCGCGAATCCGACGTGGTGTTCGAGGACACCTTCCACCTGCACTACGTCACGCACTGCTGCATGGGGGTGTCCGGCATCATCGCCGAGTTCGACCCCTCGGGTAACCTGCTGATGTACTCCAACACCCAGGTGCCCTTCCTGCACAAGCGCGAGTTCGCCGAGATCCTCAACATGGACCCGGCGCGCATCCGCATCATCCAGCCGCCGATCGGCGGCGGCTTCGGCTCCAAGCTGGACATCTACCCCTTCGAGCCGATCGCGGTGTTCCTCGCCAAGGCCACCGGACGCCCGGTCAAGCTGGTGTTCACGCGCGAGGAGGAGTTCCTCGCCTCGCCGACGCGCCAGCCGGTGATCCTCACCCTGCGCTCCGGCTGCAGGAAGGACGGCACGCTGACCTTCCGCACGGTGAGCACGCTGCACGACAACGGCGCGTACACCTCGTGGGGCGCGACGACGCCCTTCGTCATGATGCAGACCATTTCCTCGCTCTACCGCGTGCCGCACTGCCTCTACCACACCAAGGCGGTGTACACGAACAACCCCTACGCCGGCTCCTTCCGCGGCTACGGCAACCTGCAGGCCACCTTCGCCGTCGAGCAGCACATGGACATGATGGCCGCGGCAATCGGTATGGACCCGCTGGCCTTCCGCCTGAAGAACGCCCAGGACTCCGGCGAGGTGACGCCGCAGGGCATGCACTTCAAGAGCTGCGGCTTCAAGGAGTGCCTGACCACCGCCGCTGATGCGAGCGGCTTCCTCGCCAAGTTCAAGGCCAATGAAGCCGACAAGGCCAAGCCCGGCCGCTTCAAGCGCGGCGTCGGCATGGCCTCCATGCTGCACGTCGGCGGCGGCGCCAAGATCTACCCCTCCGACGGCTGCGGCACCATCCTCAAGATGGACGACTTCGGCTCGGTGACGCTGATCACCGGCGCCTCGGAGATCGGCCAGGGTTCCGAGACCGTGCTGGCCCAGCTGGTCTGCGAGGAGCTCGGCGTGCCGCTCTCCGCCGTGCGCGTCATCAACAACGACACCGAGATCACGCCGTGGGACGTCGGCGTGCACGCCTCGCGCACCACCTTCATCGCCGGCAACTCGGCGATCGGCGCGGCGAAGAAGGCGCGCGGCAAGATCCTCGACGCCGCGGCGAAAATGGCCGGCCTCAACGCCGAAGAACTCGACCTGCGAGCCGGCCACATCGTCGAGGCGAAGAACGGCACGGTGGTGATGACCCTGGCCAAGCTGCTGCGCCAGCTGCACTTCAGCGACAAGGCCGAGCTGGTGATGACCTCTTTCTACTACGAGCCGCCGTCGAAGCACCAGGACAAGCACTTCAAGGGCGACGTCTCCGCCGCCTATGCCTGGGCCACCCAGGTGGTCGAGGTCGAGGTGGACACCGACACCGGCATCGTGCGCCTGCTCAAGGTCACCGGCGCCCACGACGTCGGCCGCATCCTCAACCGCCTCGGCCTCGAGGGCCAGATCGAGGGCGGCATCGTCATGGGCCAGGGCTATGCGCTGACCGAGGAGCTGATGGTCGAGAACGGCGTGGTGCGGAACCCCGGCTTCCGCGACTACAAGCTGGTCACCGCGCCGGAGATCCCCGAAATGGACGTGCGCTTCATCGAGACCATGGACGGCGAGGGCCCGCAGGGCGCCAAGGGCGTCGGCGAGGCGCCGGCGATCTGCATCGCCGCCGCCACCGCCAACGCCATCTACAACGCCACCGGCGTGAGGATCATGGCGCTGCCGTTCACTCCCGAGAAGGTCTACCGGGCATTAAAGGCAAAAGAGCAACACCATTAACCACAGAGGCACAGAGACACGGAGAAAAACAAATGAAATCATTCTTTCGTATTTCTCTGTGCCTCTGTGTCTCTTTGGTGAAAGGTTTTGAATTGGAATGAAGCGACGAACCGTCCTCTCCATGGAGCAGGCGCTGTCCCTGCCCTACGCCACGCTGCGCTTCGCCCAACTCGGCTGGCGCGTCATCCGCATCGAGTCGACGCCGGCCGGCGACGGCCTGCCGGGCGATCCCAACCGCTACATCGGCGGCAAGGTGCTCGACGACGACCGCCGCACCTACTTCATCGCGCCCAACGTCGGCAAGGAAGCCATCGCGCTCAACCTGAAGGACCCGCAGGGCCAGGCGCTGCTGCGCAAGCTGCTCGTCGAGCTCGACGTCGACGTCTTCTGCTGCAACACCGTGCCGCGCCGCTACAAGCAGCTCGGCATCGACTACGAGACGCTGTCCGCCGCCAAGCCGGATCTCATCTGGGCCGGCATCTCGGCCATGGGACCGGACTACCCCGACGCGCCCGGCTACGACCCGGTGATCCAGGCCATGGCCGGCTACATGGAGCTGACCGGCCCGGCCGACGGCCCGCCGACGCTCTCCGGCGTGCCGCTGGTCGACCTCAAGGCCGGCGACGAGGTGTACGCCAACGTCATGCTGGCGCTGGCCGAGCGCGCCGAGACCGGCAAGGGCATGCGCATCGACGTCTCCATGCTGCAGGCGGCGGCCTCCTGGCTGATCACCACCCTGCCGCTGCTCGACTTCGACTGCCAGCCGAACGAGATCACGCGCTGCGGCAACGAGCACCGCAAGTTCATCCCGACCAACGTCTACCCGACTTCAGATGGTTTCATCTACATGGCCATCGGCAGCGACGTGCAATGGAAGCGCCTGACCGAGATTCCCAAGTTCGCCTCGATCGGCTCGCCGGCGCGCGCCACCAATGAAGGGCGCCACCAGGAGCGCGAGGCCATCCATCGCGACATGGCCGCCGAGACGCGCAAGTACGCGACGGCGGAGATCGCCGCCGATTTTCGCCAGGCCACCATCCCGCACGCACCGATCCACGACATCCCGGCCGTGCGCAACATGGACGCCGTCTCGCGCAAGCTGACTTTGACGCGCATGCCCGGCGGCAAGCAGGTCCATATGCAGCCGATGGCGGTCGATCTCCCCGCCGTATCGCAGGAACTGACTTTCCCGCCGAAGTACGGCGAGCACACCCGCGCCGTGCTGAAGGAAGCCGGCTGCGCCGACAACGAGATCGCCCGCCTCGAACAAGAACGCATCATTGCCTGAACCCATGACCGACCAACGCTCAACTTGCCCGTCGTCCCCGCGAAAGCGGGGACCCAGACCTTCTGGATTCCCGCTTTCGCGGGAATGACGTGGCTTACATTGACCTCTTTGCCATGACCACCGCAAACCCACTCCTGCACACGCCCGCCCGCTCCCTGCCGAAACACGTCGCCATCATCGGCGCCGGCACCATCGGCCCCGACATCGGCTACTACCTGAAAAGCGCCCTGCCGCAGATTCGCCTCACCCTCGTCGACGTCAACCAGGCGGCGATCGACAAGGCGCTGCAGCGCTGCCACGACTATGCGAAGAAGGCCGTCGCCAAGGGCAAGATGAGCGAGAAGCAGGCCGCCGCCGTCGTCGCCAACATCGCCGGCACGACGGATTACGCGCAACTCGCCGACTGCGACTGGGTGATCGAGGCCGCCACCGAGAACCTGCCGCTCAAGCGCCGCATCTTCGCCCAGGTCGAAGACATCGTACGGCCGGATGCCCTCATCACTTCCAACACCAGTTCCCTGCCGGCCGCACGCATCTTCGCCGAGCTCAAGCACAAGGCGCGCGCCACCGTCACGCATTTCTTTGCGCCGGCCTGGCGCAACCCGGCGGTGGAAGTCATCGCCTGGGAGAAGACAGATCCGGCGGTGGTCGACTGGCTGCGCTGGCTGTTCTGCATCACCGGCAAGGTGCCGTTGGTCACCTCGGATGCCGTCTGCTTCATGCTCGACCGCATCTTCGACAACTGGTGCAACGAGGCGGCGTGGCTCCTCGACCGCGCCACCGCCGCCGAGGTGGACAGCGTGGCCGCCGAGTTCGTGCACGCCGGCCCCTTCTTCGTGCTCAACCTCGCCCGCGGCAACCCGATCATCACCGAGACCAACACCCTGCAGGCCGAGGAGGAAGGCGCGCACTACACGCCGGCGCCGATCTTCCGCTCGGTGGACACCTGGGTCACCGTGCCGCCCGGCAGGAAGGTCGACGTCGCGCCGGAGACGGCCGCGGCGATCCGCGACCGCCTGCTCGGCATCCTCTTCTCGCAGTCGGTGGACATCCTCGACGGATCGATCGGCGAGCCGGCCGACCTCGACCTCGGCTGCCGCACCGCGCTGGGCTTCAGGAAGGGCCCGCTCGAGTTGATGCGCGACCTCGGCGAGCCGGAGGCCGGCCGCATCCTGCAGCGCCTCGCCGCCGAACGACCCGGCATGCCCTGGCCGAAGCGGCCCTATGCCGCCTACCAGGATTTCTGGCGCCACGTGCTGGTCGACGATGTCGAAGGCGTCAAGGTCATCACGCTGCGCCGCCCCGAGGCGATGAACGCCCTGCACGACGAGCTGACCGACGAGGTGCTGGCGGTCATCCGCAAGTTCGAGTCCGACCCGAAGGTCAAGGGCTTTGTCCTCACCGGCTACGGCGCGCGCGCCTTCTGCGCCGGCGCCGACATCGGCCGCTTCCCCTCCATGCTCGGCGACGCCAAGGCCGCGACGCAGTACGCCCGCGACTGCTCGCGCCTGCTGGTGCACCTCGACGCCATGAAGAAGCCGGTGGTCGCCGCGCTCAACGGCATGGCGCTGGGCGGCGGGCTGGAACTGGCGATGCGCTGCCACGGCATCGTCGCGCTGAAGGACGCCTGGATGCAGCTGCCGGAGATCACCCTCGGCATCGTGCCGGGCATCGGCGCCATGGTCGTGCCCTACCGCCGCTGGCCGCAGGCCGCCGCGACCTTCCACGGCATGCTGCGCCGCGCCGAGAAGCTCAAGGCCGCCGAAGCCCACAAACTCGGCGTGGTGGACGCCCTTGCCGACGACCTGCCCGGCCTGATCGCCGCCGCCGTGGCGCGGGTGAAGGCGCTGGCCGGTCAGCCTTCGCCGATCGCCCGGGGCGCCGTGGCGCTGGCGCCGCTGGCGCCGATCGCGGCGACCGCCGCCGGCGGCCAGCCGTTGTCGAGGGAGATCATGGGTATCCTGGAAAGCGCCGTGCGCGACGCCGCGAAGGCCCCCACGCTCGACGCGGCGCTGGAGATCGGCTACCGCGCCTTCGGCGCCAGCGCCCTCACCGCCGCCGCCCGCGAGGGCATCGGCGCCTTCCAGGAAGGCCGCAAGCCGGATTTCACAAAAACCGCATGAAAGTCATGAGAGACGCAGCAAACGCAGGGCTGTAACATCGAAGTGTGGTACTTCATCAAATCCATAGGAGGAGCAAACATGAAGATAAAAGCAATCACCGGCGTCCTGTCCGTCCTGGCGCTGGCCGCATCCCTGTCGGCCCAGGCCCAGGTCAAGATCGGCGTCATCGCGTCGTCTACCGGCCCAACCGCCTTCGTCGGCATCCCGCAGAAGAACTCGGTGGCGATGCTGCCGAAGAAGGCCGGCAACCTCGACATCGAATACATCGTCTATGACGACGCCAGCGATCCCACGCAGAGCGTGCAACTGACCAAGAAGCTGCTCGGCGAGAACAAGATCGATGCCCTGATCGGCCCTTCCGGTTCGGCCAATGCCATGGGCGTGCTTCAGGTCATGGCCGAGGCGCAGGCGTCGATGCTGGCTCCGGTCGGCACCTCTGCCGTCGTGCTGCCGATGGACGACAAGCGGCGCTGGGCGTTCAAGACCCATCCCAACGACGACGTCATCAGCGGGGGCGTCGTCGCCGCCATGACGAAGCGCGGCGTCAAGACGGTCGGCTTCATCGGGCGCAACGATCCCTACGGCGAGAACTGGTACAAGACCTTCGTGCCGATGGCCGAGAAGGCCGGCATCAAGATCGTCGCCAACGAACGCTATAACCAAAACGACACCAGCGTCACCGGCCAGGTGCTGAAGCTGATCGGCGCCAAGCCGGAAGTGGTCTTCATCGCCGGCGTCGCCGCCGACGCCGCGCTGCCGCACACCCAGCTCGCGGATGCCGGATTCAAGGGGACCATCTACCACACGCATGGAGCCGCCTCTCCGGCCTTCATCAAGATTGGCGGCAAGAAAGTGGAAGGTGCCTTGATCGTCGGGCCGCTGCTGGTTGTGCCGGACGAGATCCCCGACAGTTTCCCCAGCAAGAAAACGACGGTTGAATTCGTCGCCGCATACGAGAAGCAGTTCGGTTCGCGCCCGCCGATCTTCGCTGCCGGCACCTACGATGCCGGCCTGATGCTGATGCACGCGCTTCCCGAAGCCGCCAAGAAAGGCAAACCGGGCACGCCGGAATTCCGCGCCGCCCTGCGCGAAGCGCTGGAAGGCACCAAGGAGTTGATCGTCTCGCAGGGCGTGGTCACGATGACGCCGCAGGACCACTCCGGCTTCGATCAGCGTGGACGGGTTCTCATGACGGTCAAGGACGGCAAGTTTGTGATGGTGAAGGACTGAGAAGATGCTAAACCACGGCAAGCACGGCGACGCGGCGAAGGGCAGATCTACCCCACCCGTTTTCCGCCGTGCCCGCCGTGCACACCGTGGTGAAATGCTCTTCACATGAAACTATCCAACGTCAATCTGGACGACAAGTATCGCCTCGACCACGGCCGGGTGTTCCTCACCGGCGTGCAGGCCCTGGCACGCCTGCCGATGCTGCAGCATGCGCGCGACCGCGCCGCCGGCCTGAACACCGCCGGCTACGTCTCCGGCTACCGCGGCTCGCCGCTCGGCGGCCTCGACATGGCGCTGCAGGAGGCTCGCCGTTTTCTCGCCGGTCACAACATCAAGTTCCAGCCGGGGGTGAACGAGGACCTCGCCGCCACCGCCATCTGGGGCACGCAGCAGCTGCATCTCTTTCCCGACCCGCGGGTCGACGGCATCTTCGCCATGTGGTACGGCAAGGGGCCCGGCGTCGACCGCTGCGGCGACGTCTTCAAGCACGCCAACTACGCCGGCACGGCGAAGCACGGCGGCGTGCTGCTGATCGCCGGCGACGACCACTCGGCGCGCTCCTCCGCCGTGGCGCACCAGAGCGAGCACATGTTCTCCGCCTGCGGCATCCCGGTGCTGGCGCCGGCCGGCCTGCAGGAATACCTCGACCTCGGCCTGCACGGCTGGGCCATGTCGCGCTACTCCGGCTGCTGGGTGGCGATGAAGACCACCTCCGACACCGTCGAGAGTTCGGCCACCGTCGAGGTCGATACGAACCGCATCGCCATCCGCCTGCCCGTGGACTTCGTCCTGCCGCCGGATGGCGTGCACATCCGCTGGCCGGACCCGCAGCTGGCGCAGGAACACCGCATGCAGGAGTTCAAGGTGTATGCGGCCCTCGCCTACGCCCGCGCCAACCGGCTCAACTACCTGGTCTACGACAGCCCGCGGCCGCGGCTGGGCATCATCGCCTGCGGCAAGGCCTATCTGGACGTGCGCCAGGCGCTCGACGACCTCGGCATCGACGCGCGAACGGCAGCGGACATCGGCCTGCGCCTGTACAAGGTCGGCATGCCCTGGCCGCTGGAGGCCGACGGCGTGCGCCACTTCGCCGAGGGGCTGGAGGAGATCCTCGTCGTCGAGGAAAAGCGCCAGATCATCGAGTACCAGCTGAAGGAACAGCTCTACAACTGGCGGGAAGACGTGCGGCCGCGCGTGGTCGGCAAGTTCGACGAAACCGGCGAGTGGCCGGCGCCGCACAACACGTGGCTGCTGCCGCCGACGGCCGAGCTGACGCCGGCCATCGTCGCCCGCGCCATCGCCGCGCGCATCGGCCGCTTCCACACCTCCGAGCGCATCCGCCGGCAACTGGCTTTCCTCGAGGCGAAGTCCGCGGCGCTCTCAAAGCCGAAGCTGGCGCTGATGCGCATGCCCTATTTTTGCTCGGGCTGCCCGCACAACCTGTCCACCCGCGTGCCGGATGGCTCCAGCGCGCTGGGCGGCGTCGGCTGCCACCTGATGGCGGTGTCGATGGGCCGCAACACCCTCACCATCTGCCAGATGGGCGGCGAGGGCGCCACCTGGCTCGGCATGGCCGAGCACTCCGGCACCCGCCATGTCTTCGCCAACATGGGCGACGGCACCTACTACCACTCCGGCCTGCTCGCCATCCGCGCGGCCATTGCGGCCGGGGTGAATATCACCTACAAGCTGCTCTACAACGACGCCGTCGCCATGACCGGCGGCCAGCCGGTGGACGGCCCGTTGACGGTGCCGCAGATCACCCGCCAGCTCGAATCCGAGGGCGTCGGCCGCATCGTCGTGCTGGCCGACGACCCGCAGAAGTACGGCGGCAATTCCGGCTTCGCCGCCGGCGTCGAGATCCGCCACCGCGACGAACTGGAGCGCGTCCAGCGCGAGCTGCGCGACACCGCGGGTGTCAGCGTGCTGGTGTACGACCAGACCTGCGCGGCCGAGAAGCGGCGCCGGCGCAAGCGCGGCACCTATCCGGACCCGGCCGTGCGCGTCTTCATCAACGAACTGGTGTGCGAGGGCTGCGGCGACTGCAGCGCCAAGTCGAACTGCCTCTCCGTGGTGCCGGTGGAAACCGAATTCGGCCGCAAGCGCGCCATCGACCAGTCCACCTGCAACAAGGACTATGCCTGCGTCTCCGGCTTCTGCCCGAGCATCCTCACGGTGCATGGCGGACGGCTGCGGCGCGGCAAGGCGCTGCAAGCCTCGGACAAGCTGTTCGTCGATCTGCCCGAGCCGGCGCTGCCGCGCCTGGAAAAACCGTTCGGCATCCTCGTCGCCGGTGTCGGCGGCACCGGCGTGGTCACCCTCGGCGCGCTGGTCGGCATGGCTGCCCACCTCGAAGGCAAGGGCGCCACCGTGCTCGACATGACGGGCCTGGCGCAGAAGGGCGGCGCCGTCATGTCGCACGTGCGCATCGCCGAGCGCCAGGAACAGCTCTACGCGCCGCGCATCGCCACCGGCGAGGCCGACACCCTGCTCGGCTGCGACATCGTCGTCGCCGTCAGCAACGATGCCCTCGCCAAGACGCAGAGCGGCCGCACCCGCGCCATCGTCAACACCGGCAAGGCCATCACCGGCGACTTCGTGCGCAATCCGGACCATCCTTTCCCGCTCGCCACCATGGAAGCGCAGATCCGCGAGGCCGTCGGCGAAGAGCAGGCCGACCTCTTCGATGCCAGCCGGCTCGCCACGCTGCTGCTCGGCCACTCCATCGGCACCAACCTGTTCATGCTCGGCTACGCCTGGCAGAAGGGCCGGGTGCCGCTCACGCAGGATGCGCTGCTGCGCGCCATCGAGCTGAACGGCGTCGCCGTCGCCGACAACCAGGCCGCCTTCCTCTGGGGCCGGCGCGTCGCCCACGATCCGGCGGCGGTCGAGCGCCTGGTCGCCGAGGCCGAGCCGGTGCTGCCGGCCCACGTGCTGTCGCAGAGCCTCGACGAGATCGTCGCGCGGCGCCGTGCCGCGCTGACTGACTTTCAGGACGCCGCCTACGCGCAGCGCTACGCCGCCCTGGTCGAGGGCGCGCGCGCCGCCGAATCGGCGCTCGCCCCCGGCAGCACGCAGCTGGCCGAGGCCGTCGCCCGCAACTATTTCAAGCTGCTCGCCTACAAGGACGAATACGAGGTGGCGCGCCTGTTCAGCGATGCGGAATTCGAGCGCGCGCTGGCGTCCGCCTTCGAGGGCGACTACCGCCTGCGCTTTCACCTCGCCATCCCGCTGTTCAGCCGCACCGATCCGAACACGGGCCTGCCGAGAAAGCTCGCCTATGGCGGCTGGATGCGCGCGGCGCTGAGGCAGTTGGCGAAACTGAAGTTCCTGCGCGGCACCGCCTTCGATCCCTTCGGCTACGGCGCCGAACGCCGCATGGAGCGGGAATTGATCGCCGAGTACGAAAGGACGGTGGCGCGGCTCCTGGCCGATCTCCGCGCCGAGAACCTGGCGGCGGCGGCGGAAATCGCCCGCCTGCCGGAAACCATCCGCGGCTTCGGTCACGTCAGGCGGCGCAATGTTGACGCGGTACGGGCGAAACAGGCGGAACTGATGGCGCGCTACAGCCAGTCGCCGCGGGACGCCGCGCGCGCCGCCGCGGCCTGATCAGCGCGGCGCCGGCGGCGGTTGGTTTGGCGGCGGATACGCCGGCATGGACGGCGCCGCCGGTGCGCTCGGCCGCTCCGGCGCATAGTGGCCGGACACCGGCACGCGGTGCCCCCTGGCATACATGCACTGGACGAAAGCGTTGTCGTAGCGCCGCTGCGCCTCGCGGCCCGACACCTGGGCCGAGCCGGCGCCGGCCGCGCTGCCGACGACGAGTCCGGTTCCCGCACCGACCCCGGCGCCGCGCCGGCCGTCGATGAGGGCACCGGCGACGGCACCCACCGCCGTGCCCACCGCCGCGCTGCGCAAGCCCGAGCTGTCCGAGGCGCCCTCGGGCGTCTGGCCGACCTGCTCGGCGGCATACTGGCGGCACAGCGCGTCGTCCTGGCGAAACTGCTCGAAGCTCATGCCCGTCCCGGGCAACACCATCACGCTCGGTCCGCTCGGCATCGAAACGCAGGCGGCCAGGGCCAGCGGCAAGGCCAGCAGCGCGACGCGCTTGTCGGTTCGCATCTTCATCGCTCCTCGTTCAGTTCGGCGGCGGCGCCGGCACGACATGCTGCCAGCCGCCCGGGCATTCCTTGACGTAGGGATAGTATCCCTGCGGGTTGCTGCAGTAATACCACACCGGCTGCGACGGCGCGCTGGTCTGCGGCGCCGCCCGCTCGATGTAGACCTGCGGCTCGGCCGGCCGCACGATCACCGTCGGCGGATAGTAGTAGTTTGGCGGCGCGTACCAGGGATAGCCGAACGGCACTCCCATGTAGATGCCGAAACCGACGCGTGGCCCAGGATAATGACCGTGACCGTAGCCATGATAGCCATAACCGTGCGCCGAGGCCGCGCCCGGGGCGGCCGCGCCCAGCAGCGCCAGCCAGAGAATCGCCGTCTTCGTTTTCACATCCAGCTCCCTTCGGGCCGAGAAAGCCCATTGCTTGCCCAGATCCCAATATAGCGGCCGAAGCGCGCGGAAAGTTGACCCCGAAACCATTGCTTACAATTTTGCGCGGCCTGACCGCACGCTAGAATGCGGCATGACCCCGCCCCTGCTGTCCAGCGCCTTCCGACCCTTCTACTTTCTCGGCACGCTCTATGCGGTGTGTCTGACCGGCGCCTGGCTGGGCGCCTTTCTCGGCCACTGGGAGCCGCCTTCGGCCGGCATGCCCCTGCGCCTGTGGCACGGCCACGAAATGCTGTTCGGTTTCGCCGCCGCCATCATCGTCGGCATCGTCCTCACCGCCCTGCCGAGCTGGGCCGGCACCGAGGAGATCCGCGGCGGGCGCCTGGCCCTGCTGGTCGTGCTCTGGCTGGCCGGCCGCATCGCCTTCTGGGCGGCCCCCTGGCTGCCGCCGCCGGCGCCGGCCGTTATCGACCTCCTGCTCTTCCCCGCCGCCTTCCTGCTGGTGGCGCCGCAGCTGGCGCGCGCCGCCAACCGCCTGTATCTCCTGCTGCTGCCGATCCTGCTCGCGCTGGCGGCGGCGAATGCGGCGTTCCATTACGGCCTCCTCTCCGGCAACACCCACCTCGCCGGCCTCGGCCTGCGCGGCGCGATCCACACGCTCATCGTGCTGTACGTGCTGAAGGGCGGCGTGCTGACGCCGATCTTCACCGGCAACGCCCTGCGCGAGGCGGGTCGCGGCGAGCAGGCGCCCTTCAACCTCGAACTGGAAATGCTGGCGGTCGGGGCCGTGCTGTTGCTCGCCGCGCTCGACCTCGCCGGGGCACCGTCGCCGTGGAGCGGCCTCGCCGCCCTCGCCTGCGCAGTCGTGCATGGCGTGCGTGCGGCGCGCTGGAAGGGCTGGCGCCTGCCCGACGTGCCGCTGGTGTTCGTCATGCACCTCGGCTTCGCCTGGCTGGTCTTCGCCTTCCTGCTCAAGGCCGTGGCGGAACTCACCGGCCTGGTGCCGGAAGCGGCCTGGCTGCACGCCTTCACCGTCGGCAGCCTCGGCCTGATGATGCTCGGCCTGATGACGCGCGTCGCCTTGCGCCACACCGGCCGCCTGCTGGTCGTGCCGGCGGCGATGAAGCTCGCCTACGCGATGATGTTCGCCGCCGCCCTTCTGCGCCTGGCGGCGACCGTGCATGAGCTGGGAGACTGGGCCGTGGCCCTGTCCGCCGTGCTGTGGGGACTGACTTTCCTGATCTACTTCCTGCGCTTCGGCGCCATCCTTCTGCGCCCGAGCCTGCCGCGCGTCGCCGGCGCCGACTGAGTTCAGCCGCGCCGCGACTCGCCGATCGCGGCGATCAAGGCATCGAAGGGCAGCAACACGCAGCCGTGGCGGTTGCGGTGCGGGCGCACCGGCTCGAAGAGCGACAGTTCCGGCCAGCCGGGCGGCGGCTCGGCGCCGGCGAGGGCGGCGGCAACCTGCCCGCGCAGCGCCTGCACTTCCTCGGGATTCAGGCCGGCGCCGTGCAGGCCAAGCAGCGAAGCGGCAGCCTGGCACAGCAGGCAGCCCTTGACGTCGTGGGCGAGCGCGCTGACGCGGCCGTCGGCCAGCGTCACCTGCATGCGCACGCGATCGCCGCAGAGCGGGCTGTCGCGCAGCGCGCTGCCGTCCGGCGAAGGCAGTGCGCCGGCGCCGTGGGCGGCCTTGGCCAGGTCGAGCAGCGCCTGCTGGTAGAGGTCGGCGCTCATCGCAGTTTCCCCAATGCGTCCTTCAGGCCCGCCAGCAGCGCGTCGACGTCCTCGTCCGTGTTGTAGGCTGCGAGACTGGCGCGCACGGCGCCCGGCACGCCGAAGGCATCCATCAGCGGCTGGACGCAATGGTGGCCGCCGCGCACGGCAACACCGTGCCGGTCGAGCAGCTGGCAGGCGTCGTGCGGATGGATGCCGGCCAGGTTGAAGGCAACGATGGGCAGGCGATCGCGCAGCTCGCGCGGTCCGAGAAAAGTCAGTCCCGGCAGCACGGCGAGTTCCTCCAGCAGCCGCTGCGCCAGGCGCGCGGTATGCGCGTGGATCGACGCCCACGGCTGCGCGCGCAGCCAGTCGAGCGCGGCGCCCAGCCCGACCGCCTGCGCGATGGGCGGCGTGCCGGCCTCGAAGCGGCGCGGCGGCGCGGCATACGTCGTCTCTTCCGCGGTGACGCGGCCAATCATGCCGCCGCCGCCGAGAAAGGGCGGCAGCGCCGCCAAAGCCTCGGCCCGGCCCCACAGCACGCCGATGCCATTCGGTGCGAAAACCTTGTGGCCGGAGAAGGCGTAGAAATCGGCGCCGAGCGCGGCGACGTCCACCGGCCCATGCTGCACCATCTGCGCGCCGTCGACCAGCACGCGGGCGCCGACGGCGCGCGCCGCGGCGACGATCGGCGCCAGTCCGGTGACGGCGCCGGTGACGTTGGAGGCGTGGGTGACGGAGACCAGCCGACAGCGCGGCGTGATGAATTCCTCGAGACAGGACAGCTCGATGCGCCCGTCCTCCGTCAACGGCAGGAAGCGCAGCGTGACGCCGCGCCGTTCGCGCAGCATCTGCCAGGGCACGAAATTGCTGTGGTGCTCGGCCAGGCTCAGCACCACCTCGTCGCCGGGCCGCAGACCATCGCCGAAGGCATGGGCGAGCAGGTTGATCGAGGCCGTCGTGCCGGAGGTGAACACCACCTCGTCGGCATTGGCGGCATTCAGGTAGGCGGCGGCCTGCCGCCGCGCGTTTTCATAGGCGGCATCGGCCTGCTCGGCGAGGCGGTAGGTGCCGCGCAGGACGTTGGCGCGGTGGGTCAGCTCGTGCAGGGTGACGGCGTCGAAGGCCGTCTCGCAGAGCTGGCCGGTGGCGGCATTGTCGAGATAATGCAGCTGGGGATGGTTCGCCAGCAGGGGAAAGTGCCTGCGCCAGTCGGCCGGATGAAAGCTCAACGTCCCTCCAGCGCACTCAGGTTGTCGGGGGTGTCCACGTCGGCGTGGACGGCATCGTCGTCCATTTCGACGTAATGGATGCGTCGGGCATGGGATTCGAGGACGCCGCGTGCGCCCTGGTCGCCGCTGACCGCGCGCATCGCCGGGAAGAACTTGCGCGACCAGAGGATCGGGTTGCCGTGACGGCCCGCGTACCGCGGCACGACGATGGACGGCTGCTGCGGATTCCAGGCATCGATCAGCCGGTCGACATGCCCTGCCGTCACGCGCGGCATGTCGGCCAGCAGCACCACCGCCGCCTCGGCCTCCCCCGGCAGCGCGTCGAGGCCGGCGCGCAGCGAGGTGGACATGCCCGCGGCGTAGTCGGGATTGCGCACCACCTTCACGCCGCGCTCGGCAAGCAGAGCCGCGGCCTGGTCAGCCTCGTGGCCGACCACCACCGTCACCGAGGCCGCCTTCGAGGCCAGCGCGGCATTCACGGCGCGCAGCAGCATCGGCACGCCACCCACCCGAGCGAGCAGCTTGTTGGCCCCGCCCATGCGCGAGGAGCGGCCGGCGGCGAGCACCAGCGCCGCGACGTGCGGCGTGCCTGCCGGCAGGCCGGGCAGGCTTTCGCCCTCGCCTTCCTCTTCGTCCTCGGGTTCGAGCGGGCTGCGGATCAAGCCGCCGACACCCATGCGCATGATCTCGGCACGGCCAAGCGGCAGGCCGGCGTGCAGGCGCTGCAGCACCCAGTCGAGGCCGTTCGAGCGGCGCGAACGGGCGCAGCCGGGCAGCACCAGCACCGGCACTTCCCCGATGTGCGCGAGCAGCAGCATGTTGCCCGGCTCGACCGGCATGCCGAAATGCGCGACCTCGCCCCCGGCGGCAACGACCGCGGCGGGCGCCACGTCGAGGCGGTCCTTGGTCACGGTGGCACCGGCGACGAGCAGCAGGTCGCAGCCAGCGGCTTGCGCCTCACGCAGCTTCGCCGCGTATTCGGCGCTGTCGTGGCGGCAGCGCAGCACCAGGGCGAGGCGGCTGCCAAGGCCCTCGAGGCGGTTGCGCGTGGCGGTGACGGTGCCTTTGAAGACGGTCTCCTTCATGCCGGGCAGTTCGCCCATGATCAGCGCGGCGCGACGCGGCGCCAGCGGCGCCAGACGCAGCAGCGGCCCGCCGGCGGCGATGGCGCGGCAGCGCCCGACCAGTTCGCGCTGCACGGCGAAGGGGATGATCTTCACCGTCGCCAGCACCTGGCCCTGGCGCGCCATGGCGTAGTCCGGCAGCGTGCCGACGGTGATGGCCTCGTCGATGGCATTGAGGGCGTCGACGCGCGCAGCATCCACCCGCAGCACGCCGCGCGCCGAGGCATGCACGTTGCAGCGGCCGGTGTAGGGGCGGCGCGTCTCGGTATGCGGGCCGGCCAGGAGCGCGGCGATTTCGGCGGCGCCGGCGGTCTCGTCGAGTTCGTCCGCGCCGAGGCGCGCGCCGGTCACCTGCGCGATGCCGTGCCGCTTCAGCAGGGCCAGGTCTTCGGCGGCGAGAACGCGGCCCTTTTTCAGGGTCATCTCGCCGAGATGCAGGGTATGGGCGAGCGTCACGCCCTCGGCCTCCTCGCAGCGAAATTCGCCGAAAATCATTTGGAATAGCGGGCCTGGATGACCTGGGCCAGCACGGCGATGGCGATCTCGGCCGGGGATCGCCCGCCGAGGTCCAGTCCGACCGGCGCATGGATGCGCGGGATCGCGTCAGCCAGTCCCGCCTCGGTCAGCCGCGCCACGCGCTTGGCGTGGGTGCGCGAGCTGCCCAGCGCGCCGATGTAGAAACACCGGCTTTGCAGCGCGGCGATCAGCGCCGGGTCGTCCAGCTTGGGATCGTGCGAGAGCGTCACCACGGCGGTCTGCGCATCGAGGCCGATGCGCGCCAGCGCCTCGTCCGGCCATTCCGTCGTCACCGTCACGCCGGGCAGGCGTTCGGCGGTGGCAAAGGCGCGGCGCGGGTCGATGACGACCACCTCGAAGCCGGCCATCGCCGCCATAGGCGCCAGCGCCTGCGTGATGTGCACGGCGCCGACGATGACCATGCGCGGCGCCTGGGCGTAGCAGCGGGCGAACAGCGCGCCGTCGGACGACACCAGCGCGCCGCTCTTGTCCGAACGCAGCAGGGTCTGCACTTCGGCGCGCTGCTCATCGGACAAAGTCAGTTCCCCCGACACGGCGCCGTCGTGCACCAGCGCCTGGGCGCCGTCGGCGAGGCGGGTGACGACGGTCACCGCGCGCTTGACGGCGCGCTCGGCCAGCAATTGTTCGAACAGTTCGGCTTTCATCAGCGTATCGAGAAAAGAACGGCGACTATAGCGGCAATGGCGGCAGCGATCCAGATCCAAATAGGCACGCCGGCTGCCGGTTTCGGCGCGGCCGCCTCCGCCGCCGCAGGGGCGACGCGGGCGTTGAAGGCGCTGAAGAATTCGTCGGCGAGTTTCTTCGCCGCCGCGTCGATGAGCCGCGAGCCGACCTGGGCGAGCTTGCCGCCGACCTGGGCATGCACCGTGTAGTTCATCAGCGTGTCCGCGCCGTCTGGCTTCAGGGCCACCTGCGCCTCGCCCTTGGCGAAGCCGGCGACACCGCCCTGCCCCTCGAAGCCGATGCGGTAGGAATGCGGCGGATTGAGATCACCCAGGTGCATCTTGCCCTTGAACTTCGCCTTCACCGGGCCCACGGCGGCGGTCAGCGTGACGTGGTGCTCCGTCTCGGTGACCTTCTCGATCGACTCGCAGCCCGGGATGCAGGCCTTGAGCACCTCGAGGTCGTTCAAGGCCTCCCACACGGCCTGCTGGCCGACGGGGATGCGCTGTTCTCCATTCATGTCCATGGTGACTTCTCCGTAAGGTTCAGGCGGCGCTCGGCTCCAGGCGGCGCATCGCGGGCGGCAGGGCGAGGACCCGGCCGAGGTCGGCCAGGCTGTCCAGGTTGTGCGCCGGCAGGAACAGGTCGACGTGCGGCCGCATGGCGACGATGCCGGCGGCGCGCGCCTCGAAGCCGTCGTAGCGCAGCAGCGGGTTGAGCCAGATCAGCTGGCGGCAGGATTTGTGCAGGCGTTCCATCTCGGCCGCCAGCCCCTCGCCGCCCTCGCGGTCGAGTCCGTCGGAGAGCAGCAGCACGCAGGCGTTCTGGCCGAGCAGGCGGCGCGACCAGAGGCGGTTGAAGTCGTGCAGGCAGGCACCGATGCGCGTGCCGCCGGCCCAGTCGCGGACCCGCGCCGAGACGCGATCGAGCGCCACGTCGACGTCGCGCTGGCGCAGTTCGCGCGAGATGGAGGTGAGCCGCGTGCCGAAGAGCAGCACCGAGACGCGGCGGCGGGCCGAGTTGGGGTCATTGGCGAGGGCATGCACGAAATGCAGGAACATGCGCGCATGGCGGCTCATCGAGCCGGAGATGTCGACCAGGACCACCAGCGGCGGCGGCACGCTGCGCGGCGTGGCGCGGCGCAGGGGAATCACGTCGCCCTGCGCGGCGATGGCCGCCTTCAGCGTGGCGCGGCGGTCGATGCGCCGGCCGCGCGCATCCGGCGCCAGGCGCCGCGTGCGCACCTCGCGCAGGGGCAGCTGAAGGCGCGCCAGGAGCCGCTTCGCCGCCGCCAGCTCGGCCGTGGTCATCGATTCGAAATCCATCTGCTGCAAAAGCTCGCGCGAGGAGAAGCTGAGGAAGGCGTCGATCTCGATTTCCTGCTCGGGCTGCTGCTCGAGTTGCGGCGCCTCGGGCGCGCCGCGGCCGAAGGCCTCCTGCAGGCGGTGATGCGTCTTGTCGCGCTCGGCCGGCAGGCCCTCCACCTTGGGCAGCATCATGTGCATGATGCGGCCGAGCAGGTCGGGATCGCGCCAGAACATGTGAAAGGCCTGGTCGAAGAGTTCGCGCTGCTCGCGGCGGTCGACGAAGACGCTGGCCAGCGTCCAGTAGAAGTCCTCGCGGCGGCCGATGCCGGCGTAGTTCAGGGCGTCGAGCGCCGCCAGCACCTGGTGCGTGCCCACCGGCATGCCGGCGGTGCGCAGCACGCGGGCGAAGTGCATGACGTTCTCGGCAAGATGGCCGCCCTCGGCGGCCGGCATCCGCAGGAGGCTCACGGGCCTGTCCCCCACCCCCGGCCCCACGGCCGGCTTTGCACAGCCGGCCGGCTCGTGCGGCGCGAAGCAATGCTTCGCGAAACCCCACTCTCGCCCCCGGGAAGGGGGTGACGGCAGTTCAGCCGGGCGATGCCCGGCTTACGTGTCTTGGTGCTCATCTCAGCTTCCAACCGCCAGCTCGGCCTGCACCTGCGCCAGGATCGAGGCCGCCTCGCTGCCCTTGATGCGGGCGATGTCGTCCTGGTATTTCAGCAGCACGCCGAGCGTGTCGTTGATGGTCTCGGGATCGAGGCAGATGCGGTCGAGTTCCATCAGCGCGCGCGTCCAGTCGATGGTCTCGGCCACGCCCGGCAGCTTGAACAGGTCCTGGCCGCGCAGGCTCTGCACGAAGCCAACGATCTCGCGCGTCAGGCGTTCGGCGGCGCCGGGCGCCTTGCGCCGCACGATCTCCAGCTCGCGGACGGCATCGGGGTAGTCGACCCAGTGGTAGAGGCAGCGGCGCTTCACCGCGTCGTGGATTTCACGCGTGCGGTTGGAGGTCAGGATGACGACGGGCGGCGTTGCCGCCTTGATGGTGCCGAGCTCGGGGATCGACACCTGGAAGTCGGACAGCACCTCGAGCAGGTAGGCTTCGAAAGGCTCGTCGGTGCGGTCCAGTTCGTCGATGAGCAGCACCGGCGGCGCGGCCGGATCGCCTTCCAGCGCCTGCAGCAGCGGCCGGCGGATGAGGAAGCGCTCGGCGAAGATGTCGGCGGCGAGCTGTTCCCGCGTCGCCTTGCCGGTCGCCTCGGCCAGGCGGATCTCGATCATCTGGCGCGGATAGTTCCACTCGTAGACGGCCGAGGCGAGGTCAAGGCCCTCGTAGCACTGCAGGCGGATGAGTTGGCGGCCCAGTGTGGCGGCCAGCACCTTGGCGATCTCGGTCTTGCCGGTGCCCGCCTCGCCTTCGAGGAGCAGCGGCCGGCCCATGCGCAGCGCCAGGAAGGCGGCCGTGGCGAGCCCGCGCGAGGCGATGTAATCCGCCCCGGCGAGGCGCTGTTGCAGTTCGTCGATGGTCTGTGGCACGAAAATTCCCGGGCAAAAATGAGGAAGGGCGCCCGCGGGCGCCCTTCCCGCTGCAGATCTGACTATATCAGCCCAGCGCCGCGGCGACGGCCCGCTTCGCCATCACCGACACCAGGTGCGCCCGGTACTCGGCGCTGGCATGGATGTCGCCGTTGCAGCTGCTTGCCGGAACCTTGACCGCCCCCGCCGCATCGGGCGTGAAGCTCGCCGTCAGCGCCTTCTCCAGCTCGGCCGAGCGGAACACGCCGTTGCCGGCGCCGGTGACCGCCACGCGCACGGCGCCGCTGGCCGCCTGGCTGACGAAGACGCCGATCAGGGCGAAGCGCGAGGCCGGGTTGGCGAACTTGGCGTAGCCGGCCCGCTTCGGCACCGGGAAGCTGACCGACTTGATCAGCTCGCCGGGCTTGAGCGCCGTCTCGTACAGGCCTTTGAAGAACTCGTCCGCGCCGAGGCTGCGCTGCGAAGTGACGACGCTGGCGCCGAGGCCGAGCACGCCGGCCGGATAGTCGGCCGCCGGATCGTTGTTGGCGATGGAGCCGCCGAGCGTGCCGGCGGCGCGCACCTGGCGGTCGCCGATGCCGCCGGCGAGATGCGCCAGGGCCGGGATGCGCTTCCTGACGTCGGCCGAGGCGGCGACGTCGGCATGGCGCGTCAGGGCGCCGATCACCAGCGCATCGCCGTCGGCCTGGATGCCGGCCAGTTCGGCAATGCCGCCGAGGTCGACGAGGTCCGACGGCTGGGCGAGGCGCAGCTTCATGGCGGCGACCAGGGTCTGGCCACCGGCCAGAGCCTTGCCATCGCCGAGTTTGCCGAGCAGGGTCGCGGCTTCGCCGAGGCTGGCCGGACGGTGGTATTGGAATGCGTACATGTTGTTTTCCTCCTGTCAGGCGCGGGCGGATTGGATGGCTTGCCAGACGCGGTAAGGCGTCGCCGGCATCGGCACTTCCTTGACGCCGAGGTCCTTCAGCGCATCGATGATGGCGCTGATCACCGCCGGTGGCGAGCCGATGGCGCCCGCCTCGCCGCAGCCTTTCACGCCGAGCGGATTGTGGGTGCAGGGCGTGACCTGCGTGTCCACCTTGAAGCTCGGCACGTCGTCGGCGCGCGGCAGGGCGTAGTCGGTGAAGCTGCCGGAGAGCAGCTGGCCGGTCTCATAGTCGTACACCGCCTGCTCGAGCAGCGCCTGGCCGATACCCTGCGCCAGTCCGCCGTGCACCTGACCCTCGACGATCATCGGGTTGATGACATTGCCGAAGTCGTCGGAAGCGACGTAGTTCACCACCTTGGTGACGCCGGTCTCGGGGTCGACCTCGACTTCGCAGATGTGGCTGCCGGCCGGATAGGTGAAGTTGGTCGGGTCGTAGAAGGCCGTCTCGTTGAGGCCGGGCTCCAGCTTGTCGAGCGGGTAGTTGTGCGGCACGTAGGCGGCGAAGGCGACCTGGCCGAAGGCGACCTGCTTGTCGGTGCCGGCGACCTTGAAGTTGCCGTTCTCGAAGACGATGTCGCTGTCCGAGGCTTCCAGCAGATGTGCGGCGATCTTCTTGCCCTTGGCGACCACCTTGTCGATGGCCTTCATGATCGCCGTGCCGCCGACGGCCAGCGAGCGCGAGCCGTAGGTGCCCATGCCGAAGGGGATGCGGCCGGTGTCGCCATGCACCACGTCCACGCTCTCGAAGGGAATGCCGAGGCGCTCCGACACCACCTGGGCGAAGGTCGTCTCGTGGCCCTGGCCGTGGCTGTGCGAGCCGGTGAACACCGTCACCGAGCCGGTCGGGTGCACGCGGACCTCGCCGGCCTCGAACAGGCCGGCGCGCGCGCCCAGCGCGCCGGCGATGTTCGACGGCGCCAGGCCGCAGGCCTCGATGTAGCACGAGTAGCCGATGCCGCGCAGCTTGCCGCGCTTCTTCGCCTCCTCTCGGCGCGCCGGGAAGCCGGCGACGTCGGCGATCCTGGTCGCCGCGGCCAGCGTCGCCTCGTAGTTGCCGGTGTCGTAGGTGAGGCCGACCGGGGTGGCGTAGGGGAAGGCCTTGATGAAGTTGCGGCGGCGGAGCTCCGCCTGGTCGATGCCCATTTCCAGCGCCGCCTTCGACACCAGCCGCTCGACGACGAAGGTCGCCTCGGGGCGGCCGGCGCCGCGGTAGGCGTCCACCGGCACGGTGTTGGTGAACACCCCGGTCACCTCGGCGTAGATCGCCGGCGTGGTGTATTGCCCGGCGAGCAGCGTGGCGTAGAGGATGGTCGGCACGGACGAGGCGAAGGTGGACAGGTAGGCGCCCAGGTTGGCCTTGGTGTGCACGCGCATGGCGAGGAACTTGCCTTCCTTGTCCAGCGCCAGTTCGGCCTTGGTCGCGTGGTCGCGGCCGTGCGCGTCGGACATGAAGGACTCGGAGCGCTCGCAGGTCCACTTGATCGGCCGGTTCACGCGCTTGGCCGCCCAGGTGATGACGGTCTCCTCGGCGTAGAGGAAGATCTTCGAGCCGAAGCCGCCGCCGACGTCGGGGGCGATGACGCGCACCTTGTGCTCGGGCAGGCCGAGGACGAAGGCGGTCATCAGCAGGCGCTCGACGTGCGGATTCTGGTTCGAGACGTGGAGCGTGTAGGCGTCCTCGCTGCGCGAGTACTGCGCCACGGCGGCGCGCGGCTCGATGGCGTTGGGGATCAGCCGGTTGTTGCGGAACTCCAGCGTCGTGACGTGCGCCGCGCCGGCGAAGGCCTTGTCCACGGCGGCCTTGTCGCCGTGCCCCCAGACGTAGCAGGTGTTGTTCGGCGCGATGTCGTGCACCTGCGGCTTGCCCGGCTGCGTCGCCGTGGCGACGTCGGCGACGGCGTCGAGCACGTCGTAATCGACCTCGATCAGTTCGACGGCGTCCTTCGCCTGCAGATAGGTCTCGGCGATGACCACCGCGACCTGGTCGCCGACGTGGTTCGCCTTGCCCTGCGCGAGCAGCGGATGCGGCGGCTCCTTCATCGGCTGGCCGTTGACGTCGGTGATCAGCCAGCCGCAGGGCAGGCCGCCGACCTTGGCCTCGGCGAGGTCCGCGCCGGTGAAGATGGCCACCACGCCGGGCGCGGCGGCCGCGGCCTGGGTGTCGATTTTCCTGATGCGCGCATGCGCGTGCGGCGAACGCAGGAAGCAGGCGTAGGTCTGGCCCTGGATGTTGATGTCGTCGGTGTAGTTGCCGGCGCCGGTGAGGAAGCGCTGGTCTTCCTTGCGCCGCGGCGAGGCGCCGATGCCGTTCGGAATGTTCGCGCCCATGGCTTACCTCCCGCCGGCGCAGGTCTGCACCGCCTTGACGATGTTGTGGTAGCCGGTGCAGCGGCAGAAGTTGCCGTCGAGGCCGGCGCGGATCTGTTCTTCCGTAGGCTTGGGGTTGTCTTTCAGCAGCGCGGTGGCGCTCATCACCATGCCTGGCGTGCAGAAGCCGCATTGCAGCCCGTGGCATTCCTTGAAGGCGGCCTGCATCGGGTGCATGTCGCCGTTCGGCGCGGCGAGTCCCTCGATGGTGGTCACCTCGGCGCCCTGTGCCTGCACTGCCAGCAGGTTGCAGGACTTCACGGCGCGCCCGTTGAGGTGGATGGTGCAGGCGCCGCACTGGCCGGTGTCGCAGCCGACGTGGGTGCCCGTCAAATGCAGATGGTCGCGCAGGAACTGCACGAGCAGCGTGCGCGGATCGACGTCCGCCTCCACTGCCTTGCCGTTCACCTTGAGTGACAGCTTCACGTTCATTTTGGTCTCCTCTTTTTAATTTGAAACGCCGACTGCTGAATGACGATGCTGGGTGCAACGGCAACAGGGCCATGCGCTGCCGGCGGGGCTGACATCCTTGCGCGGCAGCTGCATGGCTGAAGCAGCGGAAGGGACCCGCACATTCCGCATTTTTGAAGCTTAATCTTCCTTCAGCGAAATGTCATCGGCTCGCGCAGTTTTCCGGATGCTGCTGCGCAGCAATCCCCGATTAGCGGCCGGGGTATTGAAGAGAAGCGGATTTGATGAATCCGATGCCGGCGCAGAAGGCGCCTTTAACCGACGCGCTCGACGAACACCTGCACGCGGCCGCCGCAGGCGAGCCCGACTTCCCAGGCGCGCTCGTCGGAGACGCCGAACTCGAGCAGGCGCGGCTGGCCGTCGGCGATGGCCGCCTGCGCCTCGCCGATGACGGCGCCCTCGATGCAGCCGCCGGAAACAGAGCCGACGAAGGCCCCGCCCTCCTCGACCGCGAGATGGCTGCCCTCCGGGCGCGGCGAAGAGCCCCAGGTCTTCACCACCGTGGCGAGCGCCACGCCCTTTCCGGCGGCGCGCCAGCGGCGCAGCTGGGCGAAGAGTTCCTCGTCCGTCGCCTGCGGCACCGGTTCTTTTCTCCCCTCGCCCGTTTGCGGAAAAGGGGTCGGGGGAGGGGAATGCTTCAGGCGCTTGCCGATGCCGGTGGCGGCGGCGTGCTCGCCGATGGCGTCGACCAGCGCTGCGACGCCCTCGCCGCTGGTCGCCACGGTTTTCAGCACCTTCACCTTCCAGTCGGCGCGGTGGCGCAACTGCGTCGCCGTGGTGAGGTCGAGCACGGTGCGCTCGGCCTGCGGCAGGTCGGCCTTGTTCACCACCAGCAGGTCGGCGATCTCGATGATGCCGGCCTTGATGGCCTGCACGTCGTCGCCGAGCCCGGGTGGGCAGACGACGATGTTGGTATCGGCGAAGTGGCGTATCTCCACTTCCGACTGGCCGGCGCCGACGGTCTCGACGATCACCACGTCGTAGCCGACGGCGTCGAAGACGTCGATGACGCGCCCGGCCGTCTTCGACAGGCCGCCGAGGTGGCCGCGCGAGGACACCGAGCGGATGAAGACGTCGTCGCGATTGCCGTGCTCGTCCATGCGCAGGCGGTCGCCGAGGATGGAGCCGCCGCTGATCGGGCTGGAGGGATCGACGGCGACGACGGCGACGCTGCGCCCGCGTTGCGTGAACTCCCCGATGAGGGCGTTGATGAGGGTGGACTTGCCGGCGCCGGGCGCCCCGGTGACGCCGACGACGTGGGCGCGGCCACAGCGAGGCGCCAGTTCGGTCATCAGATCCGCCGCGCCGGGGCGGTCGTTCTCCAGCAGGGTGATGGCTCGCGCCAGGGCCGGGCGGGAGCGGTTCAACATCGCCGCAAGGTCAATCGGGATCGCCGGCTTCACAGGTGCCAAGCCTCCAAATATTCTGCATTATTGTTCATTTATGGAATTGTTGATGCAGTACGTTGCAGTTTTTGATCTTATCATGCTATATATCGAAGCGTTTCCCGACTTGGCGTCATGGACATCGATGGAAGACGGATTTTTCGACAGCACACGCTGGCAGGCCATGCTGGATCGCGAGGGCATGCCGGCATCGCGCGCTTCCATCGGCCTTCTGCGGCGGGCGGATTTCGCCGCACGCCGAGGCACCCTGCTCGTCTGGCGCTGCGACGCCACGGGTTGCCATGCGGACCTGCGCGAGTATAGCGGACAGTACGGGGACGACGTGGCCGTGCTGCTGGTGGCCGACGCGGATGCGCTGGCCCCCTTGTGCGCAGGCGGCTGGGCCGTCCTGCCGAGCATGATCCGGCGGGGCCGCCTGTCGCCGTATATTCTTAAGACGATGGGCGAACTCGAGGCAGCCGGGCTGGCCGAGTTCGTCGAGGACCTCGAACTGGCGGTTCCCAGACATTGACATGAGCATCGTGACAGAAAGCACCTTCGGAGAGCTGGCGGACTGGCAGACCATGCTGGACCGGCACGGCGAACTGTTCGTCGACATGGTGCCCGGCTCGAGCGTGGCCGTCGTGCCGCGCGAGGGCTCCGGCATCCAGCCCGGCAAGCACGTCGCCGGGCTGAAGGCCGCCGGTGGCAGCGGCGACATGCTGCGCTGGGAAGTCACGGCGGACGGCATGCATGCCGAGATCGTGCCCTATCGCGGCTTCCAGGAGGCGAAGGTCGACCTGCTCTTCGTCGCCGAGGCCGAGGCGCTGGACAAGCTGCGCGGCAACATCGGCGACGAGACGCTGCCGCTGATGAAGCGGCAGATCCGCGCCGGCAGCATCATGTTCTTCGTCATGCGCACCAAGTACGAACTGCAGGATGCCGGCTACGAGGAGTTCCTCGATTCGCTCGGCCTCGCCTTCCTGGGAGCCTGCCGATGATCTTCACCAATCCGGCCGGCGCCCCGGAACTGGGCTGCGACCACTGCGGCTGCCGCTGGTACGACCGCATGACCAACACCTGCTACGAATGCGGCGAGGCAGTGACGCCGCAGATGGAGGCGGAATTCAGGCAGGCACTGGCGGATTTCGCCGCGCGCCAGAACGAAAAGGGAAAACCGGCATGAGCACGGCGGAGAAGAGCGGCGCGGCGCCACGTGCACGCGGCGCTTCACGCTGATCGGTTGAGCGGAGAGAAATAACCAGGGAGATCGGGCATCACATGTTTCTGAAAGACAAGGTCGCAATCGTCACCGGCGCCGGCCAGGGCATCGGCGCCGCCATCGCGCAGGCCTATGCCCAGGAGGGCGCGAAGGTCGCGGTGGTCGACATGAACGCCGGGGCGGCGGACGCCGTCGCTGCGGACATCCGCCTCGCCGGCGGCGAGGCCCGCGGCTTCGCCTGCAACGTCGCCGAGCGCGAATCGGTCAACAAGATGGCCGCCGCCGTCGCGGCCGAATGGGGCCGCGTCGACATCCTGGTGAACAACGCCGGCATCACGCGCACCGCCATGCTGCACAAGATGACGCCGGAGCAGTGGCAGCAGGTCATCGACGTGCACATGAACGGCAGCTTCTACTGCCTGCAGGCGGTGGTGAACGGCATGATCGAGCGCAAGTCCGGCCGCATCATCAACGTCACCTCGACGGCGGGCCTGCTCGGCACCATCGGCCAGATCAACTACAGCGCCGCCAAGGCCGCCATCGCCGGCATGACCAAGTCGGCGGCGAAGGAGCTCGGCCGCCACGGCATCACGGTGAACGCCATCGCCCCGGGCGCGGCCACCCCGATGACCGAGGTGATCCGCACCGACGACCGCTTCAAGGACAAGTACCTCGAGCGCATCCCGCTCGGGCGCTGGGCCGAGCCGAACGAGGTGGCGCCGGCCTTCGTCTTCCTCGCCTCCGACTGGGCAAGCTACATCACCGGACAGATCCTCGCCGTCGACGGCGGGCTGACCATTCGCTAATTTTTATCCACGGAAATCGCCATGACCCAAGCCAAAGCCGCCTTCAAGTGGGACGACCCCCTCCTCCTCGACCTGCAACTCTCCGAGGAGGAACGCATGGTGCGCGACACCGCCCAGCAGTACTGCCAGGACAAGCTCGCCCCGCGCATCCAGGAAGCCTTCCGCAACGAGAAGACCGACCCGGCCATCTTCCGCGAGATGGGCGAGCTGGGCCTGCTCGGGCCGACCATCCCCGCCGAGTACGGCGGCGCCGGCCTCAACTACGTCTGCTACGGCCTCATCGCGCGCGAAGTCGAGCGCGTCGACTCCGGCTATCGCTCGATGATGAGCGTGCAGTCCTCGCTGGTGATGGTGCCGATCAACGAGTTCGGCACCGAGGCGCAGAAGAAGAAGTACCTGCCCAAGCTCGCCACCGGCGAATGGATCGGCTGCTTCGGCCTGACCGAGCCGAACCACGGCTCCGACCCCGGCAGCATGGTCACCCGCGCCAAGCAGGTGAAGGGCGGCTACTCGCTCTCCGGCTCGAAGATGTGGATCTCCAACTCGCCCATCGCCGACGTCTTCGTCGTCTGGGCGAAGACCGAGGACAACATCATCCGCGGCTTCATCCTGGAGAAGGGCTGGAAGGGCCTCTCCGCCCCCGCCATCCACGGCAAGGTGGGCCTGCGCGCTTCCATCACCGGCGAGATCGTCATGGACGAGGTGTTCGTGCCGGAAGAGAACCTGATGCCCGGCGTGCAGGGCCTGAAGGGCCCGTTCACCTGCCTCAACTCGGCGCGCTACGGCATCGCCTGGGGCGCGCTCGGCGCGGCGGAAGACTGCTGGTTCCGCGCCCGCCAGTACGTGCTCGACCGCAAGCAGTTCGGCCGCCCGCTCGCCGCCAACCAGCTCATCCAGAAGAAGCTCGCCGACATGCAGACCGAGATCACGCTCGGCCTGCAGGGCTGCCTGCGCCTCGGCCGCATGAAGGACGAGGGCGTCGCCTCGGTCGAGATCACCTCGATCATGAAGCGCAACTCCTGCGGCAAGGCGCTCGACGTGGCGCGCATGGCGCGCGACATGCTCGGCGGCAACGGCATCTCCGACGAGTTCGGCGTGATCCGCCACATGGTGAACCTGGAGGTGGTCAACACCTACGAGGGCACGCACGACATCCACGCCCTCATCCTCGGCCGCGCCCAGACCGGCATCGCGGCCTTCAGCGACTGAGCACCCCGCCATTCCCGCGCAGGCGGGAATCCATGAAAAAGCCGGCGCAAGCCGGCTTTTTTTCTCCTCATGAAAGTCAGTCCCCACGACACGGCGCGGCAGCCGCGCTATCCTTGCACCCCATGATTGGACAAGTCTTCCGCTGGCTGATTTTCACCGCCCTCCTCGCCGCCGTGCTGGTGGCCGTCTTCGTCGCCTGGTGGCTGGCCCTGTTGATCGCGCTCGTCGCGCTGGCCCTCGGCGCCCTGCGCCGCCTGCTCGGCGGCAAGCCGCCTGCACGCGGATCCGGCGAGGCCGTCACCCTCGAAGGCGAATTCACCGAGGTCGGGCGCGAAGTCCGCACCCTGCCAGATCGCGACAATCCGGCGCCATGACGGCCCGCCAGCCCGCGCCGCGCTGGCGCAGGAACTGCCGCCCGGCCTGGATTTCCATCGGCTGTATTCCGCACCCACGGATCGCGGCACTGGCGTTATTTGCGACCAGACGATTGCGCTCGGCGGCTTATATACCCAGCAGGCCTACGCCAAGCATCTGCGCCGCATCCGCTTCAAGGATGCCGTCGGTCTATGTTCGGAGCGCTGGTCGTACCTATGGGGTTCTGCCGCACCCACCGGAAAGCCAAACAAAAACCTGATTACCAATGAGGCTCAGCCAGTGAGCCAGTGGGGGTAGCAAACTGGCATCGCTTGATTTTCCAAGGAGATAAGCGATGCCGAAGAACAAG
>JAANMU010000583.1_pt1 | contig 42985 bp, 22 predicted proteins | sample 7279701 | NCBI WGS metagenome assembly JAANMU01 (sample SAMN14094539, study PRJNA606508) | bioreactor metagenome | isolation source: A lab-scale SPAN reactor treating ammonium-rich wastewater day 57 | place: Ireland: Galway | collected 2017-03-13
GATCACGGCTAACGACAAGTGGATCTCCGTTCACCCCGCAGTGCTGGCAATGGTAGCCGCCTTGGGCCTGACCGTGAGACCGGAAAATATTCGCTGTGAAAAATTTGAAGCCCGTTCCGGCCACTATTTGCCGAGGATGGGGCTGAATAAAATTTTAGGCATCTCCTCCGAAGTTTCGATCGTCGAGCATGAGTCGGCGGGACGATTCATTCCGCTGACCCAAATTCGCAACTCTCAAGAGTTGAGCAAGTTCATCTCCGAAATGATCCCCTTGCTGCATCTCGGTCCGGATCAAGCCCAGACCATAGGCTATATCGTCAGCGAATTGGTGAGAAACGTCATCGAGCACGCCGAGGCGGCAAGCGGGGCGCTGCTCTGCGCGCAATACTACAAAAAGACGAATACCATACGAATCGGAATCGCCGACACGGGGATCGGAATCAAAAGAACCATCAACCGCTCGTGGCCGGCCTCCACCGACCTGGAGGCCATCCGGCTCGCCTTGACTCCGGGCATCACCGGCACCACCAATCGCGAGGGCGGCACCGAACAGAACGCGGGCGCCGGATTATTTTTCATCAAATCCATCGCCAGCGTTAACAGAGACTTTTTTGTGATTTACAGCGGTCGAGGTTTTTTTAAGCTGAAGAAAAACAAGCCTTCCTCGAGATTGGCATTGCACGCCGATCCGTTCAAGGACAGGCATTCCGCCTTGAGCGACCTTCCCTATTGGCAAGGGACGATAGTCGGCGTAGACATCACCCTAGACCAAACGAAAGAATTCTCCTTGTTGCTGGATGCCATTCGAAAAACTTACAGCAGCGCGGTCCGCGAGCGAAAACGGGCAAAATACAAGAAACCTCGATTCCTATGAGACACATTGTCATTTATAAAAAGGCAGGCTCCTTCGCGGAGAATAAAGACATCGCCAGAGACATCCGGGTCGGAGAAATCATTCCGGCGCTCGAAAACGGCGAAGAGGTCGTCCTGGATTTCGAGAACGTGGATGCCGCCACCCAATCCTTCATACACGCGTTGATCAGCGATGCCTTCAGAAAATTCGGCAACGAGACCCTCGACCTCATTTCTTTCAAAAGCTGCAACGAGACTATTAAAAAAATCATCGCCATCGTGGCCGACTACATGCAAGAAGGAATGGGAGACGCCTAAAAACGCGTGTTTCAACCGTGAAACTAAGCCGCCTTTTCACTCCCGTCGACGCCGCCTCGCTGGGGATGTTCCGCATCCTGTTCGGCGCCCTGATGGCTTGGCAGGCCTACTATTATTTGGCGCGGGACCGCTTCGTCGACTACTACCTCGAGCCCGGCTTCCGCTTCAGCTACGCCTTTTTCGAATGGCTGCGGCCGCTGCCCGAACCCTACTTCCGCGCCCTGCTGATCCTGATGGTCGCCGCGGGAATCGGCATCGCCGTCGGCATCCTCTACCGCACCTGCGTCCTGGTCTTCCTGCTGGGCTTCTCCTACGTCTTCCTCCTCGACAAGGCCTATTACAACAACCACTACTACGCGATCATCCTGCTCTGCTTCCTGATGCTGTTTACCTCGGCGACGCGCTGGGGCTCGCTCGCGCAGCGCCTTCGACCGAGCGCCCCCTTCGTTCCAAATTGGAACCTCTTCATCCTCCGCGCCCAATTTTTTATCATTTACTTTTATGGAGGGCTCGCCAAGCTCAACGCCGACTGGCTGCAGGGCGAACCGATGCGGCGCTGGCTGCTCAAAGCGGCGGACCTGCCCCTCCTCGGCCCGATGATGACGACCGACTGGGCGCCCTACTTCTTCAGCTGGGGCGGCCTGGCCTTCGATCTTTCGATCGGCTTCCTCCTGTGGTGGCGCAAGACGCGCTTCGCGGCCTTCCTCGTCGTGCTCTTCTTCAATCTGACGAACAGCGTCCTATTCCAGATCGGCGTCTTCCCCTTCCTGATGATCGCCGCGGCCACCCTTTTCGACGAACCCGACTGGCCGCGAAAATTCCTCGGCCTGAAACCCGCGAACGCCGCGGAGGCCCCGGCCGCGGCCAAAATCCGGGGACCCCGCCTCACCCTGGCCCTGATCGGCCTGTACTTCGCCCTGCAAATCCTCGTCCCCTTCCGGCATTTCCTCATCCCGGGCGAGGTCAGCTGGACCGAGGAGGGCCACCTCTTCGCCTGGCACATGAAACTGCGGGACAAGCAGGGCCGCATCAAGATCTGGGTGACCGACCCGGCCGCGCAGCGGACCTTCCAGGTCGATCCTTTGTTGGAGATGAACGAATTTCAATACGGGAAGATGAGGCAGCGGCCGCAATTCATCTGGCAATACGTCCAACACGTGAAGCGCGAGCTCGCCGGGCAAGGGATCGAAAACCCGATCATCCGGGTCGATGCTTGGGTCACCCTGAACGGCCGTCCCTACCAGCAGCTGATCGATCCCGACGTCGATTTGGCGACCGCCGACTCCTCCTTCTTCTCCGCCGATCCGTGGATCGTTCCCCTGGATCCCGACCACCGCCCGGGCACCCTCCCCGGAGATCCCCCGACGGGCGAAAAAAAAGGCCTTCGCGGATTGCGAAGGCCTTTGGAAACGGAATCATCGGGCTACTAGAAGCCGGAATCGTCCACGTCGATGACGGGATCGATGTCGTCGACGATCACCTCACAGTTGTCGCAGCCCGAGACGGTGCAGACGCCGTTCTCGAAGCTGGCGTCGTCGCAGTCGTTCTCGTTGGCGTAGACGGTGCACTCGTCGGCGGTGGCCACGTTGACATCGCCGTCGCAATCGTCGCCGCTGCCGGCGCAGTTGGTGAAAACCGAGGCGAAGATGAAGACGGCCGGGATGATGACGAGCATGGCCCGCAAGGAATTGCGGAGTTTTTCGGACATGGGTGTCTCCCTCTAGAAGGTTGAAATGAGTGGACCCGCCCGCATCATAAGGGCAATCGGGGACGCCGGCAAAGGAATTTCCGTTCAAACCACCGCGCCGCGCTTGGGCGCAACCGTCGCGGCGTAGCGGCCGGCCGAGCGTTTCAGGCGGATGGGGCAGCCGAAGGCCGCGCTGAGGTGCTTGGCCGTGAGGGCCTTTTCCTTGGGACCGGCGGCAAGGACCTTCCCCCCTTGCAGGATCAAGACCTCGCGGAACATCGGCGTGATCTCCTCGACGTGATGCGTGACCAAGACGAGGGTCGGGGCGCCGGCCTTTCGCCCCCAGGCCTCGAGGAAGGCCAAAAAATGCTCGCGGGCCGCCATGTCGAGGCCGGCGCAGGGCTCGTCCAAGATCAACAGCTTGGGCCGCGCCATGAGCGCGCGTGCGATCAAGACCCGCTGCTGCTCGCCCTGCGAGAGCAGGCCCCAGGCACGCTCTTCCAAGCCACCGCAGCCGACCTGCTTGAGCAGAACGCGGGCGCGTTTTCGATCCTCCTCGCTGCTCTCGCCCCAAAAATTGACCATGGCGTCCTTGCCGCTTAGGACCGCGTGCAGGGCCGGCTCCTCGAAGCGCAGCATCGCGCGCAGGGCGGAACCGACCAGGCCGACGGACTTGCGCAGCTCCCGCCAATCGTGCTCGCCGTAGCGCTTGCCGAAGAGCCGGATCTCGCCCGAGCTGGGCGTCAGGTAGGCGGTGAGCGCCGCCAAGAGCGAGGTTTTTCCCGAGCCGTTGGGGCCGAGGATCGCGCAGTGACGCCCCGCCTCGACGCGCCAGGAGACCCCTTGCAGGATGGGCGCCTCGCGGCGGATGGAGAGATCGCGGATTTCCAAAACGGGCGGTTTGGCTTTCATGGAGGAATGCATAAAATTATTTGAGAGGAATCACCGCCCGGCGAGGAACATCCAAGCGGCGAAGGCGAAGATCAACAGCCCCAGGATCGCGGCCACGGCGAAAAAGAGCGTCTTCATCGAGATGTGGCCCGGCTGCTCCATGCTGTAGCCCTGCTTCCAATCCTCGGCGCCCAACGAGGCCTGGCGCGCCCGGACCTGCCCGACCTCGACTTGCGGGGCCTGGGAGGTCCCGACGCCGCCCAGCCTTTGCATGAGGCCCTGCAGCTTGGCCTTCATCTCGGGCGGAAGCTGGTCGAAGCTGGAGTAGCCTCCTTTCTCGAGGGCCTTCTTGACGAAGGGGTGGTCCATGATGCCCTCTAGGAAATCGGGCACGCCGTTTTTGTTCTTGTCGGCCAGGACCTGCTGAACCGCCTCGGGCAGGGCTTGCAGGTCGGAGGGATCGACTTCCTTGCCGTTGACGAGGATCTTTTGAAAGTTCGCCATGGGTCCCCCTATTTCGCGGGCCGGGCCGCGACGGCCGCTTCCGCCGCCTTAAGCAGGGCCTGCGGGTCGACGCGGACTTTGTAGTCCGGGTTGTAATAGCTATAGAGGATCTTCCCCTGCTTATCCAGGACGTAGGCCGCCGGCACCGGCAGGATGTGGTGACCCTTCCCGGAATGGGCCTCGAGGTCGATGCCGTAGTCCTTCTTCATCTTCGCGTAGGTCGCGTCGTCGACCTGGTAGGCCAGGCCGAAGGCCTTGGCGGCCGCGGCGTCGGAATCCGAGACCAACATATAGGTCAGGTCGTGCTTCTTGAGGCTCTCACGGATCTTGTCGACGCCGTCGGGGCTGAGCGCGACGATCTGGTAGCCGAGTTTTTGCAAGGGCGTCTCGATCTGCTTCAATTGGCCCAGCTGGGTGTTGCAATAGACGCACCAACCGCCGCGGTAGAAGATGAGGACGGTCGGCTGGTTTTTGAGCAGTTTTTTCAAGGGAAAAGCCATGCCGTCGGCGTTGGTGAGCGTGACGTCCGGCGCGGTGTCGCCGGTCTGCAGCGGCTTCACCTGTTCCGCGGAGGCCGCCGCTTGGGGCTCGGGCGGCTTGGAGGCCTTTTTGGCGGCACCGGCGGAGACGGCGAGGCCGAGCAAAAGACAGGCGAGGCTGAAGGTGACGCAGTGGAAGCGGATTTTTCTCATGCCCATGGTCTAGGGCAAAGGCCGGGGGGATTCAATCCAATTTATGGAAGGCCAAAACCATATAGCGCAGCCAATTGAAACGGCTCACCCACTGGGCGGCGTAGCTCCCGAGCTTGTTCCACGACTCCGCTCCCGTCAAATCCCGTTGGATCCTTCGCAGGAAGGGGTAGGTGGGGACCGTGTTTCGGGCGATGTCCTCCTCCCAAAGCGAGACGAAGCCCGTCTCGCGGCCGAGGCGCCGGTAATCTTTCAGCGTGTGGTCCATCCGGCAGGTGCCGAAGAGGGGCTCGAGCATCCGGCGCGCGAAGCGCGAGGCGCTGAGGGGCCGAAAGTAACCCTTCGGGACGAAATCGGAGAGGGCCAGGATCCCGCCCGGCTTGAGCACCCGACGGGCCTCGCGAAAAAAGGCCTCGCGACCCGGAAAGTGAAAGATGCACTCCACCGCGAGGACCGCGTCGAAGGCCGCGTCGGCGAAGGGCATCGCGCAGGCGTCGCCCTCCTCCAGCCGAATGCGGTTGCCGGCCCGCGGGACGAGCTTGCCGCGGGCGCGCTCGAGCTGGCGCCGGTCGATATTGAGGCCGACCAGATCCATGCCTTGGAAATTCTCGTTGAGGCTGGCGATCGTCCCGCCGAAGCCGCAGCCCGCGTCGAGGACGCTCATCCCGTCCTTCAGCAAGGCGGCCCGCCACACCCGCTGCGAAAGCGCCTCCGCCGCCGCGGCGAAGTCCCGCGCGCTCAGGTCGGCCCGGCGCGGGTCCGCCCAATAGCCCCAGTGGACGTGGCGACCGAAGGCCAGGTCGAGGTCGGGGCGGCCGCGGTCGAGGCGCTCGAGCAGGAGATCGAAATAGGGCAAAGAACCGGGCCCGCGGAAAATCGTGGACTCCGGACGCGGATTGCTTATCATGCCCGCCGAATAGCATTGCTCCGGGTTCAGGAAAAGAAGGGAATGCATGGAACCGACTTCTTTTCGCCCTACCCTCCTCTCAAACGCAGATTCCCCCGCGATCCTTGTCGGATCCACGCAGGAGGCATCGTCATGAAAAAATTCCTTTGTACGCTGTTTTCGCTGGGTCTTCTTATCTCGCCGTTTGCGGCGCTGGCCGAGCCGACCGAGGTCGTCGTCCGCGTCATCAGCAAGGGCGCCAAGTTCGTCGGCAGCGACATCGGCGGCGCCCGGGTCACGATCAAAGAGCTGGCCGGAGGGAAAGTCCTCGCGCAGGGCACGACCGAGGGCACGACCGGCGACACCGACCGCATCATGCGGCGCGCGCACGCAGTGGGCGAACCGCGCTCCGACGGCGGCTCGGCCAAGTTCGCCGCGACTCTAGATCTGGACAAGCCCGTCTACGCCGAGATCCGCGCCCGCGGCCCGATCGGCCACGAGGCTTCGGCTAACGAGGTCTCGGCCACGATGTGGCTGCTGCCGGGCAGGCACTTACGCCAGGGCGACGCCGTCCTGCTGGAGATACCGGGACTGGTGGTGGATTTGGCCGAGCCCGAGTTAAAAAAGGACGAGGGAAAGGCGATGCTTCGCGCGAAGGTGACGATGATGTGCGGCTGCCCCTTCACGCCCGGCGGGCTGTGGGACGCGGACAAGCTTGCCCTCGAGGGCCTGCTGCTGAAGGAGGGAAAGGCCGTGGAGCGTTTCCGCCTGGGCTACGCGGGTGAGGCCAGCCGCTTCGCCGCCGAGCTGAAGCTGCCGCCGAAGGGGGAATACGAGATCGAGGTGCGCGGTTTCGACCAGGCCTTTGGAAACACGGGGCTGGGCCGGACCAAGCTCTCGGCGCCTTGAGCGCTGCCCGGTTTTTCGGAGATTACTTCGCGGGCTGATATTCCGCGGCGCGGATGCGCTTCTGGACCTTGGTCTTCAGCTCCTTGCCGTTGGGCTTGCGCAGGATCATCTTATTGCCGTCGAAGCGCACGTCGATGGGGTCGCCGATGATCCAATCGCCCGGCTTGCCGAAGAACATCGGCGTGTATTCCCCCACATAGACCAAGTCGCCGGCCTGGACGGTGATGAAATAATGCTTCTCCTCCGTGGTCGTGGGCGTCGTCACCGTCTTGCCGTCCTTTTGCTTGGTGGTGGTGTAGGTGGTGGTCTTGTCTTTCCTCTCTTGGATGTCGAGGAGCTTGCCTTGTTGGTATTCCTTGGGTGCCTTGTCTTTGGCCGAGACTTCCCCAGCGAGGCCAGGTGCTAAAGAGCCCAGAAAGGCGGCGAGCATGAAAAACAGAGTTAGGCGACGCATGAAACCCTCCCGCATGTGAAGAAAGGAGCCCCGATTATGCGGAAATTCCCGAGAATCGCCAAGAAAGATCTATCCCTGGGAGAAAGGCGCTAGGCTGCCTAGCCCGGCAGCTCGCTCTCGCCCATCAGAAACTGGTCGATCCCGCGGGCGCACTTGCGGCCCTCGGCGATGGCCCAGACGATGAGCGACTGGCCGCGGCGCTGGTCGCCGGCGGCGAAGACGCCGGGGACGCTGGTCATGTAGTTGGCGTCGGCGACGACGTTGGTGCGGGCGTCGAGCTGCACGCCCAGCTGCTCGAGCATGCCGGGCTTCTCCGAGCCGGTGAAGCCCATCGCCAAGAGCAGCAGGTCGCAGTCCATCGCGAACTCGCCGCCCTCGACCTCTTTCATCTGCGGCGGGCCGCCGTTGGGCGAAGCCACCCACTCGAGACGCACGGCGTGCAGCTTCTTCAGCACGCCGCCCTCCCCGCTCAGCTTTTTGGTGAGGATGGAATAATCGCGGACGTCCTTCCCGCCGTAGACCTCGATCGCCTCCTGGTGGGCCGGCGAGGTGCGGTAGATCACCGGCCACTGCGGCCAGGGATTGTTGGGCGCGCGCTCCAGCGGCGGACGCGGCAGCAGCTCGAACTGTTGGATCGAGGCCGCGCCCTGGCGCACCGCAGTGCCCAGGCAGTCGGCGCCGGTGTCGCCGCCGCCGAGGATAATGACCTTCTTGCCCGTGGCGACGACCTGATCCGGGACCTTCTCCCCGGCGTTGACCTTGTTTTCTTGGGTGAGATAGTCCACCGCGAGATAGACGCCCTTCAGCTCGCGGCCCGGCACCTGCAGGTCGCGGGCCTGGCTGGCGCCGCCGCACAGCGCGACGGCGTCGAAATTCTTGCGCAGCTCCTCGACCGGGACGTTCTGCCCGATATGCGCGTTGGTCCGGAAGACCACGCCCTCCGCCTTCATCTGCTCGAGGCGGCGATCGATGCGGTGCTTTTCCATCTTGAAATCCGGGATCCCGTAGCGCAGCAGGCCGCCGATGCGGTCGCTGCGCTCGAAGACCGTCACCTGGTGCCCGGCGCGGCGCAGCTGCTGCGCGCAGGCGAGTCCCGCGGGACCGGAGCCGACCACGGCGACCTTCTTGCCGGTCTCTTTCTTGGGCGGCTCGGGCTTGACCCATCCCTCTTGAAAGGCGCGGTCGATGATGTTGAGCTCGATGTACTTGATGGTGACCGGCTTGTCGTTGATGCCCAGGACGCAGGAGCCCTCGCAGGGCGCGGGACAGAGCGTGCCGGTGAACTCGGGGAAATTGTTGGTCGCGTGCAGGCGCTCGATCGCCTCGCGCCAGCGGTCCTTGTAGACCAGGTCGTTCCAGTCGGGGATCAGGTTGCCCAGCGGGCAGCCCTGGTGGCAGAAGGGAATCCCGCAGTCCATGCAGCGGGCGCCTTGGATGCGCAGGCGCTCGACGGGGAATTCTTTGTAGATTTCCCGGTAGTCGCGGACGCGCTCTTGGACGGGCCGCTCGGGATAGTGGTCCCGGTGATACTCCATGAAACCCGTGATCTTACCCATACAGCGCGGCCTCCAGCGTGATGTTCAACTCCGCCATCTTCTTCTGCGCCTCGAGGAGGACGCGCTTGTAATCCTTCGGCATGACCTTGACGAAGGAATCTAGGGCCTTGTCGAAATCCTTGAGGATCGCCTTGGCCACCGCGCTGTCCGTGTACTCGACGTGGTCCTCGAGCATCTCCTCGAGCAGGGCGATGTCGCCGTCCTCATGGATCGTCTCGAGATCGACCATGTCCGGGTTACAGTTGGCTTTGAATTCGTTCTTGGGGTCGTAGATGAAGGCGGTGCCGCCGCTCATCCCCGCCGCGAAGTTGCGGCCGGTCTTCCCCAGCACGACCACGTGGCCGCCCGTCATGTACTCGCAGCCGTGGTCGCCCACGCCCTCGACGACGGCCTTGGCGCCGCTGTTGCGCACGCAAAAGCGCTCGCCCGCCACGCCGCGGAAGTAGGCCTCGCCGCCGGTGGCGCCGTAAAGGACCACGTTGCCGATCAGGATGTTCTCTTCGGGGACGAAGGTCGAGGCCTTGGGCGGAAACACGATCAGCTTGCCGCCGGAGAGGCCCTTGCCGACGTAGTCGTTGGCGTCTCCCTCGAGGATCAGCGTCATCCCGCTGGGGACGAAGGCGCCGAAGCTCTGCCCCGCCGAGCCCTGGAACTTGAGCGTCATCGTGTCCTCGGGCAGGCCCTTGAAGCCGTGCTTGCGCGAGACCTCGCTGCCGATGATGGCGCCGGTGGTGCGGTTGCGGTTGGTGATGGGGCTCGCGACGACGAGCTTTTCGCCGGTCTCGATGGCCGACTTCACCTTGGGCAGCAGTTGATAGTCGAGAACGCTTTCGAGCGCGTGGTCCTGCTCCGTCACGCGGCGCGTGGCAACCTCGGGACCTACCTTGGGCCGCTCGAAGATCGGGCTTAGGTCGAGGCCCTTGGCCTTCCAATGCGCGATGGCGCGGTTGAAATCGAGCAGGTCGGAGCGGCCGATCATCTCTTCGACCTTGCGGAAGCCCAGCTCGGCCATGAGCTCGCGCAGCTCCTCGGCGATGAAGAAGAAGAAATTCACCACGTGCTCGGGTTGGCCGGCGAACTTCTTGCGCAGCTCGGGGTCTTGGGTGGCGACGCCGACCGGGCAGGTGTTGAGATGGCAGACGCGCATCATGATGCAACCCATCGCCACCAGCGGCGCGGTCGCGAAGCCGAACTCTTCGGCGCCCAGCAGGGCCCCGATCGCGACGTCGCGGCCGGTCTTCATCTGGCCGTCGACCTCGACGGTGATCCGGTCGCGCAGGCGGTTCATCACCAAGACCTGCTGCGTCTCGGCCAGGCCCAATTCCCACGGAATGCCCGCGTGCTTGATGCTGGTCTGCGGCGAGGCGCCCGTGCCGCCGTCGTACCCGGAGATCAGCACCAGGTCGGCCTTCGCCTTGGCGACGCCGGCGGCGACCGTGCCCACGCCCACCTCGGCGACCAGCTTGACGCTGACGCGGGCGCGCGGGTTGGAATTCTTCAGGTCGAAGATCAGCTGGGCCAGGTCCTCGATCGAATAGATGTCGTGGTGCGGCGGCGGCGAGATCAGGCCCACGCCCGGCGTCGAGAAGCGGACCTTCGCGATCCAGGGATAGACCTTGTGTCCCGGCAGCTGGCCGCCCTCGCCGGGCTTGGCGCCCTGGGCGATCTTGATCTGCAGCTCCTCGGCGTTGACCAGGTACTCGCTGGTGACGCCGAAGCGCCCCGAGGCGACCTGCTTGATCTTGCTGTTCTTCGAGTCGCCGTTGGGCAGCGGGATGAAGCGCAAGGGATCCTCGCCGCCCTCGCCGGTGTTGGACTTGCCGCCGATGCGGTTCATCGCGACGGCCAGCGTCTCGTGGGCCTCGGCGCTGATCGAGCCGTAGGACATGGCGCCGGTCTTGAAGCGCTTGACGATCTCTTTGGCGGGCTCGACCTCCTCGATCGGAATCGATTTCCCCTTCTTGAACTCGAAGAGGCCGCGCAGGGTGCAGAGGCTCTGGCTTAAGTCATTGACCGCTTTGGAATATTCTTTGAAATCCTGGTAAGAGTCACCGCGCACCGCCGCCTGCATCTTGGCCACGGTGTCCGGATTGAACAGGTGGTACTCGCCGCCCCGGCGCCATTGGTATTGGCCGCCGACGTCGAGCAGCAGGGGCCCGCCGACCCGCTCTGGGAAGGCCCTGCGGTGGCGCTTCAGGGTTTCTTGGCAGACTTCCTCGATGCCGATGCCCTGGATGCGCGAGGCCGTATGGGTGAAGTACTTGTCGATCAGCTCTTTGTTGAGCCCGATGGCCTCGAAGATCTGGGCGCCGCGATAGCTTTGGATGGTCGAGATGCCCATCTTCGACATGACCTTGACGATGCCCTTCTTCACGGCCTTGATGTACTTGAGCTCGGCGGTCTTGTGGTCGGTGTTCTCGAGGACGCCGTCGCGGATCAGGTCGTCCAAGGTCTCGAAGGCCAAGTAGGGGTTGATCGCCCCCGCGCCGTAGCCGACCAAAAGGGCGAAGTGGTGCACCTCGCGGGGCTCGCCCGACTCGAGGACCAGGCCGACCTTCGAGCGCGTGCCTTCGCGCACCAAATGGTGGTGCACGCCGGCCGTCGCCAGCAGGCTGGGGATGGGCGCCTGTTCGCGGTCGACGCCGCGGTCGGAGAGGATCAAGATATTGCAGCCGTCTTTGATCGCCGCGGTAGCCTCGGCGCAAAGCCTCTCGACGGCCGCCACCAAGCCCTGCGCGCCCTCCGAGGCCTTGAACAGCATCGGCAGGGTAAGCGACTTGAAGCCGCGATAAGGCTTGTCGGCCAGCTGCTTCAACTTGGCCAGCTCGTCGTTGTCGACCACCGGGTTCACGAGCTGGATCTGGTGGCAGCTCTCCGGCTTGGGATCGAGCAGGTTGCCCTCGGCGCCGATCGTGGTGTGGACCGAGGTGACGATTTCTTCGCGGATCGCGTCGAGCGGCGGGTTGGTCACCTGGGCGAAGAGCTGCTGAAAATAATTGAAGAGGTTCTGCGGCTTGTCGGAGAGCACCGCCAAGGGCGTGTCGGTGCCCATCGATCCGATGGCCTCCTCGCCGTTGGCCGCCATGGGCCGCATCAACAAATTGATATCCTCGACGCTGTAGCCGAACATCGCCTGCCGCTTGGTCACGGTGGCGTGGTCGGGCTCGGGCAGGTGCGGCGAGGCGGGCAGCTCCTCGAGCTTGACCAGCTCTTTCTTGAGCCACTCGCCGTAGGGCTTGGCGGTGGCGAGGCCGTGCTTGAGCTCGGCGTCGTCGATGATGCGGCCCTGCTGGATGTCGACCAGGAACATCTTGCCCGGCTGCAGGCGGCCCTTGAGCAGGACCTGCTCGGGCGGGACGTCGATGACGCCGACCTCCGAGGCCATGATGACCAGGTCGTCCTTGGTGACGTAGTAGCGGCTGGGCCTTAGCCCGTTGCGGTCCAGGACCGCGCCGATCATGCGGCCGTCGGTGAAAGCGATGGAGGCCGGGCCGTCCCAGGGCTCCATGAGGCAGCTGTGGTACTCGTAGAAGTCCTTCTTTTCGCGGCTCATCGTCTCGTGGCCGCTCCAGGCCTCGGGGATCATCATCATCACCGCGTGCGGCAGCGAGTAGCCCCCCTGCACCAGCATCTCGAGGGCGTTGTCGAAGACGGCCGAGTCGGACCCGAATTCGCGCACCACCGGCAGGACCTTTTTGATCTCTTTTCCGAAGAGCGGCGAGGCGAAAAGGGCCTCGCGGGCGCGCATCCAGTTGATGTTGCCGCGCAGCGTGTTAATCTCGCCGTTGTGGGCGATGTAGCGGAAGGGATGCGCCAGCTCCCAGTTGGGAAAGGTGTTGGTCGAGAAGCGCGAGTGCACCAGCCCGATCGCCGTCACCATGTCGGGGTCGGAGAGGTCGGGGAAATAGGGATTCACCTGCCCCGAGGTCAGCATCCCCTTATAGATGAGCGTACGGCTGGAGAGGGACGGGATGTAGACGTCCATCCAGTTTTTCATCCGCGAGAAACGGACGGCGTTTTCGAAGACCTTGCGGATGATGAAGAGCCGGCGCTCCCAGGCGTCGTCGGCCGGCCCCGGCAAGTTGGGGCCCTTGTCGCCGATGCCGATGGCGAACTGCTTCATCAAGGGCATGGCGGATTTGGACATATTGCCCAGCATCGAGGCGTCGACCGGCACCGGGCGCCAGCCCAGAAATTTTTGCCCCTCCTCGGCCACGACGTGCTCGAGGATCTGTTCGGCCTTCTTCTGCTGTTCGGGGTCCTGGGGGAGGAACAGGGTGCCGACCCCGTACTTCCCCTCTTCCGGAAGCTGGATTCCGACCTGGCCGAAGACCTTGGTCAAGAAGGCGTGGGGGAGCTGGATCAAGATGCCGGCCCCGTCCCCGGTGTTGACCTCGCAGCCGCAGGCGCCGCGGTGCTCGAGATGGTTAAGGCTGAGCAGGGCCTTCTCGATGATGTCGTGGGACTTCTTGCCCTTCATGTGGACGACGAACCCGACGCCGCAGGAATCGTGTTCAAACCGCGGATCGTAAAGGCCATTTTCTTCAAGCTTTTTGCGGATTTCTTGCCGGTCCATAAATCCTCAAAATGTGTCCAGAATCTCAAAAAGGGCAAAAGGGATAGCTCTATGCCACACATAATTTATGGATTTCAAGAAGGTATTTTGAAAAATGCCTCCGAAATCCCCTGGCCGGGCCGCCGCTTTTTCCCGGCCCTATTTGTACACAATCTCGCGACTCGGGACTACCCACGACCTGAAGTGTTGCTTCATTTTTCCCCGACAAAGGTTCGGAATTTTCAGGGACCTCGCGTTGACAGCATGACGGGGCTTTGGCATCTTCGGGGGCCTTGAAGGCCCAACTCCTCCAGCTGCGCGACGCCATCTTCCACCGGCGCTTCCTATTCCTGTTTTTGGCGCTCCTACTCCCCTACCTGATCCATCCCTTAATCGCGACCGAAGTCGTCGGGATCGCACTCCTCGACCTGGCCTTCTCCTTGGTCCTTATCATGGGGGTCTTCGCGGTCAGCGAACGCAAGCACCTGGCCATCACCGCCCTCGCCTTGGTGATCCTGGCCCAGGCCTTGACCTGGACCAGCCATGCCGTCAGCAACCACCTCTTGATTTTGACCGGGACGGCGGTCAACGGGCTCTACCTTATATATACGGCGGGCTTGCTGCTGAGGCACGTCATCCGCAGCCGGGCGCCGACCTCCAACACCATCTTCGCGGCCCTCTGCATCTACCTCCTGCTGGGCTTTATCTGGGCCTTCGTCTACTCCTTCCTCCAGGATCTCGACCCGGGCGCCTTTTTCTTCGACCAGCGTCTCTTCAACCTTCCCGCCCGGGGCAAACACTTATTCTCGGAGCTCTACTATTTCATCTATTTCAGCTTCACGACCCTCACCACCCTGGGCTTCGGCGACATCATGCCCGCCTCGCCCTGGAGCCGCATGCTGGTCTCGATGGAGGCGGTGCTGGGACAGCTCTATTTGGTGGTGATGGTGACCTACCTGATCGGGCTGCACATCAACGAGCGCAACGCCGCCCGCAACCGCCCCGCGGAAAACTCTGAAAAAAACAAATAAAAGGAGAAGGATGCGCGAAGCTCTCTAAGGATTGAGCCGCCAGATCGAAAAATTAAGCGCGACCGCGAAGCCCACCCAGCCCCAATAAGGCAGCAGCAAGGCTCCAGCCAGGGGCCGCGCCCGCCGAAACGCGAGCGTCGTCGCGCCGATCGCCAGCCACAAGAGCCCGATGTCGATCAGGGCCAGGAAGGGCGAATGTCCCCAAAAAAATAGGTAGGACCATAGGAGGTTGAGCAGCAGCTGCAAGAAGTATAAGCGCAGCGCCCCGCTGCGCAGTCCGACCTCCCGCCAGGCGAGCCAGGCGGCCACCGCCATCAACGCATACAGGACCGTCCACACGGGGCCGAAGACCCAGGGCGGGGGATTCCAGTCGGGCTTGTTCAGGCCCTGATACCAAGTTGGAATTTCGGAAAAGGTCGCCCAGGCGCCCGCGGCCTGCACCGCGACGCTCAACAGGAGAAACCCAAGCAGGACCAAGGTCGAGCGTTTCGTCATGCGGCCATGCTAAGGGCCCCGCCGCCGTTTGCCCAGAGGATTCGGCATCGGCCCCCCCCGCCGCACCGCCGGCTACCGCAGGCGAGGCTCCCCCAGATAATCCTGCTCGACCCTCGAGCGCAGGTAAATCCCCAATCCCTGCGGCGCCAGCGGGCGAATCCGCTCCCACTCCGAGACCTCGCCGTTCTTCAGCAAGAAGTGCAGTTCTTCCAACGAGGCCCGCATCTCGGCGCGCAGCAGGCCCGCCGGGTCCTGGAAGGGCAGCGCCCGATGATGCGCGTAGTGTTCGAATTCGTGGACCGCCCAGCCGGCCACCCGCAGGGCGCGATCCGCCTTCTCCTCCAGCGTCAGGGCGGCGGCGGGGGCGACCACGGCCACGGTGGGCCGCCCCGAGGCGCTCCTGCCCGAAGGCAGGAACAGGGACAGCGCGGGATCCTTGGAGACCCGGCTCTGCTCCTGCCGCAGCCAGAGCTCCTGCATCTGGGCGTAGCTGAGCAGCTGCAAGTCGACCTCGCCCTTCAGGAAGGTCTCGCGCGCGAGCTGCGAGAGGGGCGTGGCTTGCAGGTCGAGGAGGTCCAGGAGGTCCATGCCGTGGAGCGGGGACTGCGCCGACCTCAGACCCAAGGCCCGATTCCCCTCCGCGCGGGCGCGCAGCAAGTCGGCGGCCCGCGCGTGGAAGGCGGCGCGGCGCCGCGCGGCCTCGACGGAGTTCGCCAAGCCCGGCAGGTCTTGGTAGAAACGCGCCAGCTTGGAGGCGAAGGGGGCGTCGTCGAGGAAGCCGGTCTCGAAACCGCGGTTAAGTTTCCCTCCGGCCACGCGCCAATCCTTCCTTGCCACTTCCGGTTGGAAGACAGCCCTCGTCTGTTCCAGGTCGAAGGGCTTGGGAAAGGCGAGGTCTCCCAATTTTTCCATGGGCCCCTCGGTGGCCGTCAGCTTGAAGAGGCGGTCCAGGTAGAGGACGGGCACGGGGCTGCGAAAGGCCTGACCGGCCGCGGCGGCCAATACCCTGCCCCAATCCGGGTCGCCCCGCAGCAATTCGAACATCCCCACCAGGCCGCGACGGAGGACGGGCAGATCCATCGCCTGCAGAACCGGGCCCTGTTCTTTGTGGACGGCGATCAGGGCGTTGCGGGCGGGGTTGCGGAATTCCGGCGCGATCTTGCGGGCGTGATAGGCCTTCAAGTAATCGGCGATCAGTCGGCGGGAGAGATCGGCGGCGGCGCGACCGACTTGTCGCTCGCCCAGGGGAAGCGCCGCGACGGCGGCCCGCCAAGGGTCCGGCAAGACCTCCGCGGAGGCGGTTTGCAAGACCTCGAGGCCGTAGCGGCGGTGCCATTCGCGCTGCCGGAAAAACCGCTCCAGCGCGGGGATCCCCGGCTCCTGGGAGACCACGCGCATCAAGGAGCCGAGGGCCTCGGCGTCCCGCTCGACCAGGCTGCGCTCGAAGGCCTCCTGCACCAGGCTGTCGTAGAAGGAACCCCGCGCGCGGCGCAGGGGATTCAGCTCGGAGACGTAGGCGAAGACCGAGCCGGCGCCGAGCAGCAGGTCCTCGACGCGGTCGACGGCCGAGCGCTCGAGCTCGCGTTCCGAGACCTTTAGCAGAAGCTCTCCATAGACCTCTTGGACGGCGGAAGAGGTCTTGGCGACCTGCTCCCTCAGTTTGCGCAGCCCGGGTGCCTCGGGGTCCTGGCGCAACTGCTCCGCGAGCTTTTCGCCGAAGCGGCGCGTGACGGTTCGCAGGTCGGAGCCGGTCCCGCTTTCCTGGCTGAAATTGAAGAAGCGGTCGGGGAGCCGCGGTCGGGCCTCGAGGCCGGCGGCCGAGTTCCCGGACCCGGCGCCCGGCGCCGCGAAGGCGTGTCGCGGCGCCAAACCGACTCCGCCCCTCGGAAACCCGCCCTCCTGCATTTTTGCGCGCAGCTCCAACTCCCGCGACCAGGCGCCGAAACGCGGGCCGAGAGCGGCCTGCGCGAGGCGGCCTCCCGCCTGAAAATGAAGGTAGGTCGCCAGGGACTCGAAGAGCAGCGAGGAAAAATCTCCCGCCGGGCTTAAGCCCAAATGTCGGTCCGCGACCTGCGCCGTCGCGATGCCCGCGAAGATCCCGGCCTGCCCGGCCAAGGGGGATCTCGTCAGGCTACCGGTCGCGGCGCCCACTCCCTTGAGCAAGCCCAGATGCAACGCGGTCCGCGCCAGGTCTTCGCCGATCCCGGTCGCATGGGCCTCGCCGCCCAACACCCCCTCCAAGCCTCGGCGGGCAAAGACGAAGGCGGGCACCTCCGCCGCGAATCCCGCCGCCCCGGCGGCCAGCGAGGCCCCGGTGCCGCGGGTGAGCCCATGCGCCCGCGGCCGGGCCAAGAGCCGGCCGAGGGTCCCGATGCGCAGCGTCCGAAAGACCAGGCCGGCGGATGTCATGGCTCCCAGCATCGCCGGGTCGCTCGCCTCGCGGAAGAAGCCTCCGAGCCGAATTTCCAAGCGCTCGCCAACTGGACCTCCCCCGGCCAGAACCGACAAGCGGCGCTGCGCCTGAGCGCGGATTTCCGGCGAAAAGGCGGGATCGTCCAGCATCCGGTAATAGGCGAACGCGGCCGAAGACCCGGAGGCCTCGAGGCCGGCGGCGAAGTCCAGAGCGGCGCGGGCGAGCAGCGCGGGATCGGTCTCCGCTTGCAAGTCGCGCCAGGCCTCTCGCTGCGCGGGGCTCAGCACCCCGACGGCGAGATCTGCGCCCCGCGACCCCGATCGCGGGCATGGCTGTCCCACATCGCGGGTCGATGCGCCAAATAAGCGTGCGGATAGGAGTATCCCCGTCGCGGACATGCGGCCCCCTGGAATGTCGATCGTTGGATAAAGGGGTTTATTGGAGTGGTTTGAAGGCGGATAAACCCCGAGCTATGGACGTTATAGCTTTTCGCCCGGGATTTGGGCAAGTTGCTTTAAAATCGGAAGTCCTATTTTCGCTGCGCGGGCCGGGACAGCTCGCCCACTCAATCGGGACCGTAGGCCTTCACTTCCAGCATCTTCCCGACCGTTGTGGCGCCTGCGGGCTGGCCCAGGATAAGGCGGAGGAGGAGCCCCTTCCCTCGCTCGTCAGAAAACGCCTCCGGCCCGCGAATCTGCTTGGGATCCAGGGAGGCCCCATAGTTGTCCTGGACCATCTTCAAGAGGGTCTCCGCAAGTTCGCGATCCGCGGCGCGCAGGCTGAGGGAATAGCGGTCCAAAAACTCCATCTCGACAAGGGTATTATGCATGTCAACGGGATCCCCCCACTTGTCGACCAGGTCCTTGGCGCCCTCCAGCACCGAATAGGCCCGCGGGGTCTCTCCATTCTGATCCCCGATCCAACCAAGGATCTGAAAGGCGCGGAGTTCCAAGGACAGCTTGACGGGGATGTTTTGCGGATTCTCCAACAGCAGGAGAGGAAGGATGTCTTCCATCGCCGTCGCTTTCCCAGCCTGCTTCGCGGAAGTCCTCGCCACCTCGATCGCCAGTTTCGGATCCGTCCCGAGCGGCCCCTCGACGACGACTTGATGCTTGGGGTTGGCCAGGGAAGTGAAAGTGAAGACGGCCCGGACATCGCCCGATTGTCGGAAGGAAAACAACTGCCCCTCCAGCTGCACGACGGGCACGGCCGTCCCGAGGGATCCAGGATAGGGTTTGAATGAAAATTGATGCCCGGCGACAAGCATGTTGCCGGCGACGGCCTCGAGATAGCCTCGCGCGCGAATTTCTCCCAAGATGGATCCCGGTATGAAGGTCGCGGAATGCTGCGGGTTAAAGAGGGCGGAAAAACCCGAGTCTCCCAAGATCCAGACCTTCCGCTCCTCGGAGGCCAGTGCCACGGGGACGTCGTTGGGATACAATTGCGGCAAGAAGGCCTCGCCCAAGGTCAAATTCACGACGCCCAGGGATTTTTGCAGGCCCAGCTCCTTGAGGGCGCGCTCGGAAATATCTATCCCTTCCTGGAGCAAGGCCTGTACCGCGTATTCGCGCAACTGGTCCACGTTGGGATAGGAATGTCCGGCCCGCCGGGCAACCGCCTCGCGCAGCTTTTGAATCCTCACCCGGCCCTCGGGACTGTCGACCAGTAAAAATTCCAGCTTTTTGCTCAACTCCGGACCCAGCAGGCGCTTGGTGGAATCTATGTACCTTAGGAAACTGAGGGGGTCGGACAAGACCTTGTCGTCGCGGACGATCCCGAGCCTCTCCTTGGGGGAAACGTAGGAGGCCTGGGCCAAGCGCTCTTCGGGAGAAAGCGCGGGCAACGCGGGTTCCTCGGACCCCTTGGCCTTCATGGAATCCTCGATCATTTTTTTGAAGGGAGAGGGCTGTTCGGACTTCGCGGAGACGATGCCCGAAGCCGACAAGTGGACGCGGACCTTTTGGTCGATGCCGTCCGGCCGCAGGACCAGCCGGCCTTGTTCATCCCGGGCGACGACGAACTTCATAATCCCCGTCGGGCCGATCCCGATGCGGTCGCCTTCCGCCAGGGCGATCGGGTCGTAAACCGATCCCTTAGCGCCCTTTTTCAACGCCATGCTCGAGTCCCGCACATCGACCTGGTAAGCGGGCAGCAGCTCCTTGCGGAGCTGCAAGGTCAGCCCGCCCGCTTCCTCCCGCGTCAGGGTGCCGACGGAGACCGGCTTCTCGGCCAGCACGTCCTCCACCCGCACCTCGTTCTTGTCGGAGTCGCGGTCCCAAAGAGCGGTGGGCATCGCCACCAGCTCCATCGCGACGCCGGCGGGGATGTCGGAGGCAGCCAATTCCCCTTTGGACTCGGAGAGGCCCGTCTTGAAATCCGAGGCCCCGACGACGATCGCCACGTGCGTTTTTTCGATATCGGGCGACCGGGCGGACTTGGCCTCCAGAGGCGGCGCGCTGGGCTTCATGCGGCTCAACTGGAATTTCTTCCCTTCGAATTCCACCGTGACGGGCTTGCTCCCCCAGTGGAAGCCCCTGCCCTTGAGCAAGTACCGGCCCAAAGCATCGACCGAGAGCTCCACCAGGACCGGACCCTCGCGGTAGACGACCTGAGGCTCCTTCCTGGCAAGGGAGAGGTCGATCTCCTTGGTGCCCACGCGGGCCAAGATTGGGGAAGCCGGCGTGCCGGGCTCTTCCGGATGCTTCGGCGCCGACACGGCCTGAATCAACTTGTAGGTCGGCGGGATCTCCTCGGCGATGGGCGCCAGCTTGACGGTGGGAGGCGGCGGGGCCTCGCCTTGGACCGGTTTCATTTTCTGGGTGGGCGGGATGTTCGAGACCAAGGTCTGCGGCGTCTCGTCGAGCACGTCGTCGATGCGCCATTCTTCCTCGAGCTGAGAGTTGGTGGGCGCCACGTCTAGCGCCTCGGCGGCCGCGGGCAGCAACTCGTGCTTGTAGACGTGGATCGAGACGTTGTCGGCCTTGTAACGGTCCACCGGGAGGAAATAGTCCAGGCCTTGGACGGCCTCTCCTCGGAAATATTCCATCTCGCCCTTCGCGTTTCGTACCGCGAAGCGCCCCTCCGCCCAAGGCACCTCCACTCCGGTGCGCACCTGACCCTGCGCATCCTTGAATCGCACCGCGCGCCCGACCACCTTGCCGCCCTCGCCCAGGTAATAGTCCTGCCAGCCGTCGATGGGGAGCATCTCCAATTCCTCGATATCGGCTCCCTTCTCTTGGACCGGAACTAGGAAGACGTCTTGCCCCGCCTCGAGCTGCGCCGATGCGGTCTGCAGGCGCTCCATCTTGAGGCGAAGGGCCGCCAGGATCCGGTCGCGGGCTTCTTCGGGCGTCTTGCTGCTTTGGACCAGGACCGACAATTCATCCTTGGAAAAATTGTCGCCGATCCCGTCGGAGAACAAGAGGGTCCAATCCCCCGGCTGCAATTCCACGGAGGCGAACTCAGGCTTCGCGTCCTTGCGCAGACCCAGGCCGCCCGACACGACATGGGCCTGAGGGGACCAACGCATCTCCATGGTGTTCTTCAAAGACCCCAAATTGCGCCATTCGGCGACCATGGATTGCTCGCGGGTGGCGAAGACGACCTCGAAGCCTCCGTCGGACTTGGGCCGCAGGACTAGGGCGCCGGCGTCCCCGACGTGGGCGATCTCCGCGAAAGTCTTTCCACCCTTTTGGATGACGCGTTGGATGACCGCGGTGGTCCCCGCCTTCTTCGTGGGATCGCTCGGCGGATTGACCTCCTGATTGACCGCACGGCCCGCCAAGATCAGCGCCTGCTTCAGGTCCCCGTTCCAATTCGGGTCTTTGACGATCTCCGCGAGCTTGGCGACCGCCACCGCGCTGGCCTTGTCGCCGCCGCCCATGCCGCCCATGCCGTCGGCGACGACCGCCACGCCGTATTCGGGGAGCACGCCGTAGGCGTCCTCGTTCACCGACTTGCCTCCCAAGCCCTCGTCAGTGTGGGCGGCGAAGGAACCGTAAGCGAAGGTCGGTTGATTTTGCGCGTAGGCGGCGCGGCGCGGCTTGTCCGGTTGGTTGTCCTGGACGGCGAGGGGAAGCGCTTCGACGTCGATTTTTTTTGCGTCCTTGTCGAGGCCGGCGGCGGAAACAGTCCTGGGCTCGGGCATGGGGGCCGCGACGGGAATCAGGGCCTCGTCTTGACTCCTAGGAACTTCGACGGGGATCTCGAATTCGAGAGCCCCAGTCAGGCGGAAAATCCGCCCGCTCCAAGGGTCCTCCTGGAGAAGAACCCAGTGCGAGCCCTGCCGAGCGAAGAGACGGGTCCCGATCCGCAAATAGGCCTGGTCGGGCACCCGGTATCCCCGAGAAATTTTTTCCCCTGTCTGGGAATCAAACCCGTTCTCCAGACGTAAGGGCCGGCCTCCCGCATCGAGGACCTTGACGACCTCGCTGCGCGGCAAGACCCAAAAGTCCTGCCCGTCCCGGCGCAACAGCGCCAGGACATCTTCTCCCGTCAATGCCGGGTGACGAATCTCGACGTCGGCGGATTCCGGGAGATAGCGGATATCGAATCCGGCGTCCCAGACATAGGTGCCCGCTTCCAGGGGCGAGACGGTATCGGCCTGGGCTAGCGGTGTCGCTTGCGCGGGTTCCTCTTTCGATGGACCCGAAAGCAGGCCCTTGAGCTTGTCGCCGATTTTTCCGAACCACGCCATCGACAGCTGCGCCCCGCCGCCCAACAAGCCCTGACTCAAGACCGCGTCGACGAAGACCGGCATCAAAGGCAGGAAAGGAACCGCATGAAGGACGATGCGATGCGCGCCCGCCAATAGGTCGCTCCACGGAGGCGCGGCGGGCGGAGGGACCGCCGGCAGGTCCTGAAGCGTCACGGCCTCCCGATCCGCGGCGGTGAGTTGTCCGGCCAGGACCGGTTTTTGACTCGAAAGTTTCGGCAATCCGACAAGGCCGCCGTAGGTCCCGAAGGGAAAGCTCGCCACCGGGTTCTTCTTGCCGACCGCGACCGTGTGGATCTCGAGGACGTCGCCCGCTTGAAGGGCGACCGCGACGGGACGCGCCTTGGCCGACTTGCCGCCCGAGGCCGCCTCGTTGAGGGGCTTCACCTCGAGCGGCTCCGGTTGTCCGGGGCGGCGGATCAGAAGCTTCTCGCCCGGCTTCGCCCGGTAGGTGACTTCAATTTTTTCGAAATTCCTTCCCAGCCGGACGCCGCGGTCCCGCAGCTCCTGCGGCGGCGGGATCTTGTCGAAGGGGTGCTCGGGGATTTTCAGGGCGCTCACGCCCGAGCCGGTGCGGAAGGCCGGCTTGGCGCGCAGCACCGGGTCTTCGAGAACCACGGCCTGCCCATCGAAAGACACGAGCAGGTCTCCGTCTCGCAGGACCGGCTCTCCGGTAATCACGCCGCGCGCGTCCGCACCGATAAACCAGGACTCTTTCCCCGGGTTTTTAAAAATCCAACTGTCTCCGCTACGCTCGAGGTAGCTCGCGGTCTCCAGCGAGATCTTGTCTGCCTTGGGATCCAGCGATATGCGGCGCGGGACGGCCTCGATCTTCACTTCGAAACTACCGCCCATCGGAGTGCGAAACTCGAACTTGCCGGGCTTTTTCGCGACAAGCTCCAACCCGAGCGCCTCGGCCTTCTCCAAGACCGCTGTCTCCAGCTTCGCTGCCGCCTCTGCATCCATCGTTTGCAAGACCATCGCGGGCGCCGCAAAACGCGGCGGCTTCCCCTCGCGGGCCCGCGCCGCGTCATCCAACATCCCTAATTCGAAATCCGGCGAGTCGAGCCATTCGGGGGTTTGGATCGCCTGGACCGGGATCTCCGCCTCCGTCGGCGCGTTGTGGGTACGAAGCACCAAGGGCATAAAGGCCGTGTCCAGGAAGGACATGTAGTACTTCGCCGACTGGGATTGAACCCAAAGTGAGTCGGCGGCCTCGATCCGAGGCCGCAGCGACTCCAGCTCTTTTTTCAGATCGGCCCAATCCTTGGAACCCCAGCCGCTGCGTGCGATGCGCTTAATCAATTCACCCGCCCCTTCGAAGACCTTAAAGACCTCCGCGGCGGCGGGAAAGGCCTCGGCCATCCTCGCTCGGTTCACCTGCATCCCAAGGAAATCGGTGAGGGCCTTGGCCATGCGGTCTCGCACGGGACCGTGGAGTAAGTCCTTTTCATCCGGCAACGGGGCCGCCTCGGCCTTCGGCGGGACGTACCCCGACGGATCGGTGTCGTGCTGCAAGGCCCGCAAGACCTCGTCGTAATAGGCGGCGGCTTCGGCCTCGTCTTCCTCTTGAAACAAGGGCTTGGGCGGAGGGCTCATCGCTGCCGCGCCTTCGACCTCGACTTTGATGAGGACTCTCTTTCCGGTCGGGGTGAAAAACACCAACTCCCCTGGCCCGCCGAAATCTTCCAAGGCCAGCCTCAAGGCGTCCGCCTTCTCGCTGACAGCGACCATGGCGTCTTCGCGCGATTCTCCCTTGGGGAGGCGGATGAAGATTTGCGCCGGCTCGGCGGAGTCCTGAAGCGCCGCCTCCATCTGCCGCATCCCCTCCGCCATGGCCTCCTGTCCCAGGAGCTTGGCGATCGCCTCGGGTTGGCCGAGGCGGGCGGCGGCGAGCTGTCCCGGGTACTTCACCGTCGGGGCCTTCGATCGCTCCGGAGGCAAGAACGGAATGATGTTTTCGACGGCGTCGACTCCAGCCAATTCCGTGTCGGGGGCGGTTCCGTCCCCTAGCCACCAATCCTCCTCGGCCGCCGCGATGGCCTGCGGGACCACCTCCTCGGGGGGCGGCGGCATTTCCTCTCCGGCGCCGAACACATCGAACTCATGCTCCGACAAACCTTGAACGCCGAGCGGCGTCTCATCGCCGAAGACGTTGCCGTAATCCTGCTTGGCTTGCCGGGCCTCGAAGTCCCCGAAGAAGTCGCCGAAGTGCCTTCCCTCTCCGGCCGAGAACAGAGTCGGATCGAGGGGAGATTTCAGCACCGCTTCCGCAATCGCCCGCGCCCGCTCGACCGTCAGCTCGCCGCCGGCCAGCTTCCGCATCAAGGCGATGCGAAACTCCGCCTGCTGGTGCGCGGGCAGCGCCTGCACCGCCGGCTCCAGCGCGGAGACGGCGTTCTCTATCTCGGTGTACCACCGATCCCAATCGGGATTTCGGTCGTCCTCCACCCGGCGGAAAAATTCGGGAACGATCTTCGTTAGATCGCCGAAAGTCCGCATGGAGAGGGCTTCTCCGACCCCGAACCAGGCGGGGAAATTTTCATGCAGGGCCCGCAGCACGCTACCGCCCTCTTCCATGCGGCGCGCGACGCTGCCGATCTCCTCGAGGTAGACATCTCCCTCGGGCGTCAAGGTGAAGAGCTTGCGACCCAGGTCCTTGCCCTCTTGGCGGATCCATGTCCCGTTTTTGAGGGTCTGCCCCTCCTTGGCGGGGATCCAGGTCTTCGTGACGGGGTTGTAGACCTCCACCTGGCGGCCCGGATTCGGAAAAAGCCAGGCCTTGGCGGCCTCGACCTCGATCTCGGCGTACTTCGTGCGGGCTTGGCCACCGACCTCCTCCAACGAAGCGATGCCTTGGAGATTGAGCGGTACCGGCCTCGCCTCGGCGGGGTAAAGGGCGCCCAATAAGGTCTTCGGACTTCCGGCCGCTCCCAACAAGGCGATGAACTTTTTCGTGATACGCAGGCGTCCTTGCGGCGTGCTGACGCCGGTGGCCTCCGTCTCCAGCAGCACCTCCGCGATGCGCCCCAAAACGGCGGGCTTCGTCCAGGCAGCCAGACTTGCCTCGAAACTTTTTCCGGCGGCGGAGTCCTGAAGCGCCTTCAAGAACAAGGTCGTTTTCACGGAATAGGCCGCGGGGCTGTGGTGAACATCGCGCGCCTGGAGCAGCTTTTCCGCGGCGGCATCGAGCTGCGGCTTGGCCTCCCCCAGGTCCTGGGCGACGTTCTCAAAATATTGAAGCACTTTCGCCGGATTCTTCCCTTGCTCCCCAAACTCGACCGCCTTCAGCAGTAGCTCGGCCGCCAACAGTTGCCCCTGCGGGGTGTCGGGGGCGCCCTTCCCCAAAAGCCCTTCCGCGATCGCCCGGAGGCCCTTTTGAAATTTCGCCGCTTGTTTGGCCAAGGCGGAGATCTGCCCCGCATCGAGACCCATCCGCTCGAAACGAAGCTGAAGTTTCTCCGCCAGCCCGGGATGGGTGATGCCGCTCCCCTCTACCAGGGTGTCCGCGGCGCGAGCGGGTTTTTTGCCGCCTTGGGCGATGACCCTGGCCAGGGCCTCGGAGGAAACGGCGTCGGAGCTCGGCCCGGGATCGCGGCTCGTCGTCTCGACCCAGGCGTCGAGCTGTTTCCATCCCTGTTCTTTCGCGGCCTTTTGCGTCGTGATGCCGAGAAACTTGGCAAAGCCTTCGTAGATGTCGCCCAAGGTCCAAGGCAGGCCGGCGAAATTGGCTTGAGTTCGATAGGGCCCTGCGTCCGGCCTCGCTCCGGGCGCCTTTGCCAATGGCGTCGCCGCTTGGACATCCCGCTCCAATAAGGCGCCGGGAGATTTTTTGGATGTGACGGCCTCTTCGAGGAGGCTCAAAACCACCTCGGCCCGCATCGAGTCCCTCAAGTCGGCCCCAAGCCTGGCTCCCGGTCGGACATAGGCGTCGACCAGCACATCGAGCTTGTCGTTGAGCTTCGGCGTCGAGGCGAGCTCTTTCGCCATCTTCTTCGCTTGTTTGGGCGTCAGGCCGCGGAAGGCCAATTCGTAATAGGCCGACAGGTGCTCGGGGGATCGGGTACCCAAGGACTCCGCCGTTTTTTGAAACTCGGAGAACTGCTCGGCAATGCCTTTCTTTCCTTTGACCTCGAAATAGTCCAAGACTTGAAAGGCGCGCAGCTGGGCCTCCCAGGAGTTCGGATCCAAATCCGGGTACAGCTTTTGAACCGCCTCCCTGGCTTGGGCGATTTTCGAAGGATCCTCGGCGATCGCCTGCAAACGTCGCGGATCCATGGACAGCAGCGCGGCCAATTCCTTTTCGCCGGCCTTGGCCCCGTCCACCGGCCGCCGTTCGTCGATCCAGGCCTTGGCCGCGTTGAAATCCAAATTCCAGCCGAAGGCCCGCGCGGCCGACTCGATATCCGCCTGACGATCTTTCAGCTGGGCCTTATGCTCGACGGCGTGGAGCCAGCCCCCCGTCGAGTAATCGATCAATCTCCCGGCAAATCCCTCGCCGAGATTCTCGCGCTTCTCCTCGAATCCGCCCTTCAGCACCTTGGAAAAAATCCGCAGGATCAGCGAGGCCTCTTGTTCCAATTCGGAAACCTTCTGGATCCCCAAGCCCTCCTGCGCGAAGGACATCCCCGCCTCGAACAGCCCGCCCGCGGTGAATTCGCCCATCTCTAGCATGACTCGGGTGGAGAAACCGATCGCCGCCTGACCGGCGGCCCGTTGCCCGAAGGTGGAGCTGCGCTTGGCGGCCTCGCCGAGCTTTTGGCTGAGGCGCGCGATATGCCGGTAGCCGAAATAGCTGATGAAGGTGGTCGTGCCGGTCGTCGCCAGGCCTTTGGCCGAGAAGGCGTCCCAATTCCCGGTCCAGGCCGATTCGACCAGCATGCCGCTCAAGGAAGAGGCCGCAACGTTGGCGAGGATGGAGAGGCGTTCGCCCGCGCCCACGAGGCGGGCCCCCGCACCCGCGAGACGCCCCACGCCGGCCGGAACCAGCCAAAGGGCGGCGCTCTTCCCCGCTTCGCTCAGGCTCTCCGCGCCGACGACGGAGAGGTTGCCGAGGAAGACGCCTGTTTCATGAATCACCGAGCGATTGGCAATGCCACTGCGGTAGGATTTCGCCTGGGTCCCGACGTATTGGTCCTTGCCCATCATATCCAAAATCTGGGAGGCCGCTCCAAAATAGGCGACGTCCTTGGCCCCGGCTTGAAAGAGATCGAAATCGCCGGCCGACCCCAGATAGGTTCCCATCTCCAGCCCCAAGGCGGCGAAATCGCGGTCCGTGGCCTCGGGATTGGTGGCCGTCTGCAGCAGGCTGAGGGATTTTTGGTTGAACTCCTGCCAATCGATGGAATCGCTCTCCCCGACCGCCCACTTATAAAAGTCCCGTCCTTGATGGGCGTCGTGGCGGACGTATCCGAAGACCGCGAACAAATCCTCGATCGTGCGGTAATCCCCGCTCTCCAGCTTGTCTCGGAACAGCTTCGCCCGCGCCTTGAATTCGGCGCGGAACTTGACGGCCTCGGCCTTGCCCTTTCGCTGTTCCAACTTTTGCGCGTATTCGGCGGCCACGGCCTCCAAGGCGCCCAGGACCTTCGGCAACCGTTGGGATCTTTGGTAGGCGACGATGGCGTCGTAGCTCCGTTGGGCCTCTTTCACGCCGGGCAAGGACTGGAAGAATTTTTTCGCCGCGTCGTAATCGGGCGGTTCCTTCAAGAGGGCCCGATGGCCCTGGGCCAGCGTCGCGGCAGTGTGCAGGCCTTCGTCCACCGTGCCGCTGAGATATCGGTCCCGCTCCATGGCGACGATCTTTTCATAGACTCGAGCCGCCTCCTCGGGAAGCCGCACCGCCTGGTAGAGCTTGGCGATGTCCAGCAGAGATTCCGCGCGTTCCGCTGCGGTCAGATGGGGGTCGGCGGCGACTCCTTCGAAGAAATCCATCGCGGGCTTTAACACCGTTTTGACGCGTTCCGGGGGGCCGCCGCGCTTGGAATAAAGCTCCGCCGCCTGCATGCGAAGGTGCAAGGCCTCGGCCTGCCATTTAGCGGATTTTTCCTCGGGCATTTTTTTGAGCTTGGCCGCCTCGACCTTGGCTTCGAGCGTTTTAGCCCGGGTCTCCAGATCGTAGGCCTTGTAGCTCATGGCCACGAAGGCCTCGAGACCCTTCGGGTTTCGCAACAGGGCGGCGAAGGAGGCGCCGCCGCGTTGGACGGCCTCTTGGCTTAAAGCCGACACATCCTCCCCCATCGCCTGCAATAGCTCGGGCTGCCGGGCCACCATCGGAAATCGCTCGGCGATCACCTGGGACGTCAAGGCCTGGAGGTGCTCGGCGTTGCGCCGGACCAAGGGCGTCAGCTGCGCTTGGTTGAGCGGGGGATTCTCCCCTATCTTCGTCAGCGGATAGAACAGCGACAGCACCGCCGACATGTCGGCCCGCCGGTCCAACTCCGTTTTCGGCTCGAGCCGGCTGTGGTCCAGGTCCTCTTCCCAAGCCTTGAGGTGCTCCAGCATCTCTCTGCCGATATCCTCCCCGACAATGCCCACGCCGATCGCGCCGCTGCGTTCGGGATGGGCGATGCGATCGAGCAGGCCCGGTTCCCAGGCGCCGCGAATCGGCCGCGTGAGCGCGTCGACGTATTCCGGAAACCTCGCGACGTCCAGGCGGACGACCTTTTCCCGCAGCTCGAGCCGTTCCTTCGAACCCAATTTTCTGGCGTCGGCATTCTTCCGCATCACCAATTGCAGGCGATCGATCTCCATCAATTGGACCGGATCGTCGTTGGCAATTCCTGCTTCCTGACGAATTTTCACCGCCTGAATCAGGTTTTCCGCGACCTCCAAGATTTCGGCCAGATCTTGGCCGTCGGCGACTTTGGAATCCGCGCCCCGCAAATGGCGGTTGGTCACCTTCATCGAGGATTCCAAGAAGAATCCCATCCATTCGGGGGAGGCGATCTCTTCCTTGAGCTCCGCCTCCAGCTTCAAGCCGCTGCCCTTCAACTCGGCGTGGATGCGGCCCAACATTTTGTAGTCTGCGATGGGGGCTTCTCCCCGGCCCAAGAGCTTGCGGATCTCCCGGTCCATCGCCCGGGCGGCGGCCTCGTCGCGCAGCTCGGCGTAGGCGCCCAAGGCCTTCAGGTAATCCTCCTTGGCCCCTTGCGCGTCGCCCGCCTGAGACTTCTGCATCGCGGACATCATCGCCGCGTCGGCCTCGACGGACAGTTGGGCGAAATGCCCCATCCCCTCGAGGCTGAGGCCGGAAAGCAACTCCCGCCGAACGATCGTGCCGCCGAGAGGAGGCGGAAAGACCCTATCGAGCATCACGCGGACGTGCTCGGCGCCGTTGGGAACCGGCTTCTGGTCCGCGGAGATCAGCTTGGGATGGTCCCGCAAGGCGGCGACGATCTCGTCCTTGACCGCCTGCACCTCGGCCTGCACCTCGGCGGCGCTCAGGTCGAGCATCTTGTCGTATTGCCGGGCCCATTCCTTGAGGACCGAATTCAGCTCTGCAACCTTGGCGGCGGGATCCTTCAGGCCTTGGGCGGCCTGTTTCCAGGTCTGCAAATCGCGATGCAGGGCGACGTAATCTCCGACCGTCGTGTCGATCTCCACCAGCAGACGCTGGGCCTCCGCCGAATCGGGTTGAGAGCGTAGCTCGTCCCCCATCCCCTTCAGCATCGCCTCGGCCTTCCGCTGCTTTTCGAGAGACCGGCGGGCGAGATCGTCTTGAGAGCCCTGGCGGTATTTGGAATAATACTCGCGCTTGGCCTTCTCCAAGGCGCGCAGGCGCGAGAGGATCTCGAAGGCCGCCTTCGCCTTGGCCGGATCATTCGGAGCCGGAGCGCCTCCCTGTCGCGAAACGTCCGTGCCCACGGCGTCACCCGACTCGGCCTCCGCAGCTTCGCCGCCCTGGAATTCCTTGAGGTAGGCTTGGACTTCCGGGTCTTTCGCCTGCTCCATCAGGGCCGGCATCGCGGCCTGCATGGCGTCGATCTTGGATTTGGCTTGGGCCTCGGCGGCGGGGCCCGTTCCGGCGTCTTTGTAGGTGCTTTGAAATTCCTTCTCCGCCTGGTCGAAATGGGCGGCGGCCTCCTCCGGCTTGAGCTCCTTGGGTTTCTGCGCCTCGGCCGCGGCCTGGGCGTATTTCGCCAAAAATTCGTACCCCGACTGGGCGACCTCGTAAAAATATTGGGAAGGCGACTCGGCGCCGCCGGCGCCGGCCGGCGACGCCGCCTTCGAGGCGTCGGCCTGCGCCGGTGGAATATTCTGCGGGGGGACCGATCCCGAATCCAGTCCAACCTTGTCAGCCATACAGAAGCTCCAAGCCCGTAAGCGATGGGAGTGCTTTTAGGAGTGCTGCGGGGCGGTGGAGGCCAGGGCCGCCGGAAACCTAGAAAATTGTAAATCTCACAAGCCCCCCCGCCAACCGAAAAGCCCGAAAAATGCGGGTTAGGCGCCGAACAAGAAAAGGATGCCTGCGGCCTTGGCCTTGACCAAGTCCGGGCGCGGCTGCGGGTTGGCCTGATGGAGGCCTTGACTCAGGACCTGCTCCGCCCATCGGGACTCCGCCTTCGGCGACGCGGCGGCCGGAGGGGGGGCTAAGCGTAAACCCGCGGGGTTCTTCTTCGTGACCAGGGTCTGGTATTCCTGGACCCGACGATGGACGGGGTCAACGGCCGGCTTGCCCGCCCGCTTGGCCGCCGGAACCGAGGGCGCCGCGCTGCGGATCACGCCGATTTCCTTGAATTTATCCCAGGCAAACTTGAGGGGAGATGCTTTTCTCTCCGAGATGAGGTCGTTGAAGCCCTTAACCTGATTCGACATGAACACCCTTTTGCTTAAGCTCAAGCTGGAGTGCCGGAGGCAGGAGCAAACGGTATTTATTTTTCTATAGTGAGGGATTGGGAGGCGGAGAGAGAGGCGCCCCCGTTCCTTCGATAGGGAAAATTAGCAAGGCATGTGCCAGAGAACGGCGGATCGAGAGAAAATTGAAAATCAATGTAACTATATGAATTTAAAATGAAATAAATTTGCTCCGTCTTCATTTCCGGCTCCCGCGCCTGGGTCCTTCGGCTGCCAGGCCGAGGTTTGATTCCCCCATCCGGGTAGGGGTCTAGGGTTTCCAGGCCTCGAATCGGCTCCATCGAGATATTGCGGGCGAGAGGAAAACAAGCTAGGCAGCCGCCGCATGTTGATGATCCAAGGTTTAAGCAAATCCTACGGCGGTCGGGTCCTCTTCGAGGACGTCGGCCTGCAGATGGGCTCGGGCGAACGCCTGGGCCTGGTCGGCCGCAACGGCCACGGCAAGAGCACCCTGTTCCGCATCATCTTAGGCGAGGAAGAACCCGACGCGGGCACGGTGAATTTCCCACGCAATTACCGCATCGGCCACCTGGCGCAGAAGATCGAGTTCTCCCAGCCGACCGTCCTGCAGGAGGCCTGCCTGGGACTGCCGCCCGGCGAGGAGGACTATCATTATAAGGCGGAGATCATCCTCTTCGGCCTGGGCTTCACCGAGGCCGACATGGCGCGGCCGCCCGAGGAATTTTCCGGCGGCTACCAGGTGCGCCTCAACCTGGCCAAGGTCCTGGTCTCCAACCCCAACCTATTGCTGCTCGACGAGCCCACCAACTACCTGGACATCGTCTCGATCCGCTGGATCACGCAATTCCTGCGCGACTGGGAAAACGAGCTGATCCTCATCTCGCACGACCGCGAATTCATGGACGACGTGGTCACCCACACCGCCGCCATCCACCGCAACAAGCTGCGCAAGATCAAGGGCGGCACCGAAAAGCTCTACGCCCAGATCCTGCAGGACGAGGAGATCCACGAGAAGACCCGGGTCAACGAGGAGAAGAAGCGCAAGCAGGAACAGGCCTTCATCGACCGCTTCCGCGCCCAGGCGACCAAGGCCGCGGCCGTGCAGTCGCGGATCAAGCGCCTCGAAAAGATGCCGGCGTTGGAGAAGCTGGCCCACATCGACAACCTGGACTTTGCCTTCCGCTCGGTCCCCTTCTACGCCGAGCGCCTGATGGAGCTTAAGAATGTCAGCTTCCACTACGACCCCAAGGTCCCGCTGATCCGCGACTTGAGCCTAGCGATCAAGCCGGGCGACCGCATCGCCGTCATCGGCAAGAACGGGAAAGGCAAATCGACCCTGCTCAACGTCATGGCCGGAGAATTCCCCCCAACGAACGGCGAGATCTACTCGCACCCCAACGTCCAACTGGGCTACTTCGGTCAGACCAATATCGACCGCCTCAACAAGTCGATGACGGTGGAGGAAGAGATCCAAAGCGCCAACATCGACCTGGGCCGCACGGCCGTGCGCAGCATCGCGGGGACGATGATGTTCAGCGGCGACGCGGCGGAAAAGAAGATCGCCGTCTTGAGCGGCGGCGAGCGCAGCCGGGTGCAGCTGGGCAAGATCCTCGCCCGCCCCTCCAACCTGATCTTCCTGGACGAGCCGACCAACCACCTCGACATGGAATCCATCGAGGCCTTGGTCGAAAGCATCCAAGAATTCGACGGCGCCGTCGTCATCGTCACGCACAGCGAGATGATCCTGAAGGACGTCGCGACCAAGCTGGTCGTCTTCCACCACGGGCGCGTCGAGGTCTTCAACGGCAATTACGAGGAGTTTTTGGAAAAGATCGGCTGGGAGGAGGAGGATCCGGGCCCCATCCGCCAGGAGGCGCCCGTCGTCCCGGCCCCCGCGCCGACGGCCAAGCCGTCCTTGAACAAAAAGGACCAGCGCAAGCAGCGCTCCGAGCTCGTCGCCGAACGATCCAAGGCCCTGGCCCCGCTGAAAAAGGAAATGGAAGAGCTCGAGGCCTCCATCGCCGCCTGGGAGGGCGAGATCGCGAAGATCAACCAAGAGCTGGCCGAGGCCTCGCAGCTGGCCAAGGTCGACCGCTTCGTCGAGATCTCGAAGACGCTCAAGGAGCTGCAGAAGAAGATCGACGAGGCCTACGCGCGACTCGACTTGGTCACCACGCGCCACGATGAAAAATTCCGGGAATTCGAGGCCCGGCTGGAGAGCCTGGATGAATCCGAGGCCTGATTGACTTCCGCGAGACGCGGTGCTTAACTGAGCCATGTCCAAGCTCAACGAACTCGTCCAGCGCATCTTCACCCACCCCGACAACTTCGGCGCCGTCTTAGGCTACGACATCGAGACCTACGCCGAGGGCAGCGCCCGCACCTCCCTGCAGATCGAGGAGAAGCACCTGAGCCCCGCCGGCGTCACGCACGGCGGCGTCATCTCGGCCTTCGTCGATTTCTCGATGGGGGCGGCGGTCTTCACCAAACTGGCGAGCGGCGAGCGCACCTCGACCATCGAGTTCAAGATCAACTATCTTTCCCCGGTGAAGCTGGGCGAGAAGATCTTCTGCGACGCGAAGGTCAAGTTCAAGGGCAGGTCGCACGCGGTGATCGAGTGCCACGTCTTCCGCGAGGAGGGCAAGGACGTCGCCTTCGCGGTGGGGACCTACAACATCTACTGATTGGTCAGGGCATAAACCATATCCCCGACAAATCGACGAAACGATTCGTTACCCACAAACTGCTTGTATATCTCGGTGTCTTCTCTCAAGAGAAGCTGCATCACCTTTCCTAGGGCCTGGTCGTGCTCCATCCGCGCCGTATGTGGAGTATTTTCCTTGGCATTCTTGTAGGCGGGATCGGCGGCGACCTTCGGAGCGATATCCTCGCGAATCCGCTTCGCCACGCGGTCGGCGTCCGTGAACAAAGTTCCAAAATTTTCGTTGAAGGCCTTGAGGATATTGCTCAAACGGTCGATTTCGAGATCTCGTTTGCCGCCACCACCCTCCACCGGGACCGGACCGATCTCGGCGTCCTCGTCGCCCAAGGCGATTTGCATCACCGCCTTTTTTTCGACCCGGTAGCTGTCCATATCGATGGTTTCTAAGATTCCCTTCGAAAGATCCTCTTCCTTCGGGGCCGGCAGCTTTCGGATGAGCATATTGAGGACGATGGAAAGCTTTTCCCATTCTCGGTTGGTGTAGGGCATCACGGAGGCCAAAAAGTCGTAAATGCGAGCGAAGGCCTTGGCCTTGCCCTTGAATTCCACCTGCTGATCCTCGTCCAGCCGCCCCAGATACACCGCGACACAGGCGTCCAAGATCGGGTCGAGCCGATCCCGCTCCGCCCCGGAGAGAAACAGGTCCACCAACTCCCGCACCTGCTCGGGAGAATAGACCTGGGCTTGGTCGAGGGAGGCCTTCAGGTCGTGGAGTTTGTTGGGATCGCTCTCTTCGCTGAGCAGGGTCGTTCGGTAGTAATCCGAAAAAGCCAGCGTGATGGTCGCGCTGTTGTTCTGAAAATCCAGTACAAAGACGTCGTGTTTTTGGGGATGGGAACGATTCAGGCGGGAGAGCGTTTGCACCGCCTTCACCCCCGAGAGCGGTTTGTCGACATACATGGTGTGCAAGAGGGGCTCGTCGTAGCCGGTTTGGAACTTATCCGCGCAAATCAAGAAACGATAGGGATCGTACCGGATCTTTTTCACGATATCGCCGCTTGAAAACCCGTTGAGAGACGCCTCGTTCACCTTGGCTCCTCCGTAATCGTGTTCGCCGGAAAAGGCGATAACGGCCCGGTAAGGACTCTTGCGTTCTTCAAGATAGTTTTGAAAGGCGTGAAAATATTGAATCGCCCGCTCGATACCGTTCGTCACCACCATCGCCCGCGCCTGACCGCCGATTTTGCCGAGCGCCATCACTTGCTCATGGAAGTGGTCCACCATGATCTCGGCCTTGAGACGAATCGCATGATCGTGGCTTTCGACGTATTTCCGGAGTTTCTTTCTCGCCCGTTTGGCGTCGAACTCCGGATCTTCTTCAATTTTTTTGACCAATTTATAGTAGCTGTCCACCGGCGTGAAGTGTTTGAGTACGTCGAGGATGAAACGTTCTTGAATCGCCTGCTTCATCGTATAGCTGTGAAAAGGCCTGTGTTTCACCCTGCCCTCGGCGTCGGGAGGCAGCGCCTCTCCGAACATCTCCAAAGTCTTATTCTTAGGCGTGGCGGTAAAGGCGAAATAGCTGGCATTGGACAACATCTTCCGAGCGGCCATTCGTTTATCGAGGGCGTCGTTGATTTCATCTTCCGGATCGACCTCGTCGGACAGGGCCGCGCTCATCGCCGCCGAGGTCTTGCCCCCTTGACTGGAATGGGCCTCGTCGATCACCAGGGCAAATGACTTACCCTGGCCGTCCTTCGATATCTCATCGAGAATGAAAGGAAATTTTTGCACCGTGGTGATGATGATTTTTTTGCCCTGCTCGATGAACCGGCGCAGGTCGCCGGAATGCTCGGCATGACCGACGGTCGCCCCCACCTGCATGAACTGCTTGATGGTCTTCTGGATCTGGTCGTCGAGGACGCGTCGGTCGGTGACCACAATCACCGAGTCGAACATCTGGCGTTCGCCTCGCCGCACCCCGATCAACTGATGCGAAAGCCAGGCGATGGAGTTGGACTTGCCACTGCCCGCCGAGTGCTGGATGAGGTAGCGTTTCCCGACCCCACGAGTCGCCACGTCCGCAAGGGCCTTTCGCACCACGTCGAGCTGGTGATAGCGGGGAAAAACTTGGGCACGTTCCTTCTTCCCCGTCTTCGGATCCTTGGTCTCAACGATTTGGGCGTAATTCTCCAGGATGTCGGTGAGACCCGCCGGGGTCAACAGCTCCTTCCAAAGGTAATCGGTCTTTAGCCCATGGGGATTGGGAGGATTCCCCGCGCCGTCGTTCCACCCCCTATTGAAGGGCAAAAACCAGGAGGCCTTGCCCTTGAGTTCGGTGCACATCCGCACCTCGGCGTCGTCGACGGCGAAGTGCACCACGCAGCGCCCGAAGCCGAAAAGCGGCTCCCGCGGGTCGCGGTCGCACCGGTACTGCTCGACTGCGTCTTCCACGGTCTGCTTGGTGAGACTGTTCTTGAGCTCAAAAGTGGCGATGGGCATGCCGTTGATAAACAGGCAAAGATCGAGCGCGCGACGCGTTTCGTCCATGCTGTAGGCGAGCTGGCGGGTGATCGAGAAGCGGTTTTTCCCGAAAAGCTCCACCGCCTTCGCGTTTTCGGGCGAGGGCGTGCCATAGAACAGTTCGAAGTGGAGGGGACCGTGGTCGATGCCCTTGCGCAGGACGTCGATAACGCCCCGCTTGCCGATCTCGCCGGAGAGGCGCGCGAGGAACTTGAGGCGGTTGATGTCCTTGGGGTCACGCTCGTCCGCAAAGGCCAGCTTCCGGAATGCCTCGGGTTGGGTGGCGCGCAGGAAGGCGAAGAGTTGCGGCACATCGAGCGCGTGGACGCGGTCGTAGTCCTGGGCGCTGCCGGCGATGTAGCCAGTGCCGCCGCGGGAGGCGGGCCGCTCGGCCAGCCTGTCCGTCGTGACGGAGAGACCGTCCGCGCCGGTCATTTGCCGCATGATCAAGGTTTCGAGGCCCTTTTCGCTGGTGTCGGTGGTCATACCGCGACCTCCTCGTCGATTGTCTCGACCTCGTCGTCGAGGTCGGCATTGTCCTCGATGGCACTGGGCGGTGCTTCCTCGGGCAGTCGGGCCGCCGCCTCGCGCACATCGAGCTTGCCGGTCACCACATCGGCAACGAGGCGAGCGCGGTATTCGCGGAGGAGTTTGATTTCCTGCTCGAGGCGGGAAATAACGGTTACCAGCGGTTGTGTTTGCTCCAATGTTTGCTGAACGATCCTATTCTGCTCTTCTGGTAGAGCTACAGCAATGGAGATCGACAGCAGCCTTTCCTGTGTAAGTTTGGGTTGAGCCGCTCCTGAGAGCCAGGGGTTGTAATTCAGTGTTTCTAGAAGATAGGCTAGATAAACGATGTTTCCACGCTTTGGCTTGAGGATATGAGCATGGTTATTCACCCAAAACTTTCCTCGCGCAATAATGGCAAGCGGGAGATTCCGAAGAGCCAAATTAGCTCCGTCTTCTGCAATGAGCAACAGTTCGTCATCGAAGATGTAATTATCCACCTTATCGATCACACCCGATGCGCCGTAGTAGTCGTAGGTCCTTAAAGTCATTGCACCGCGCTCGACTGCATTGAGAGGTACTCGTTTCGAATTTAAACAATAAAACTCATTTTTAATCCTTGACAACTTCCAATGCCGCGGGATGTCGCCAAGCCACAGAATACCCGAGGGCTTGAGGGGGACAGAGGGATCGAGACCTCGGGTGACGGCGCGATGGATAATAGCCTGCTTCTGCTCATTGAGCAGCGCAATTACCTTTCGCTTCACCCGGATTGCCCGTTCCAACCGCCCATTCGCCCAATTCAAAAACCGTACGATTACAGCCTGCTCCTCGGGCGGAGGGATTGCGACAGGCATTCTTTTGAAATGTGAAAAGTCAAGGTTCTGGCGAAGACCCGATCCATAACCGTAGATCGCTTTGCTGGAGTCCCAGACATTGAGAAATTGGAAGCCGAATTCCGGATTGATTCCAGAGATCGTACGTAGAGCCAGGTAGGCGGACGTGATGATTCCTCGGTCTCGCACCATGCCAACACGCTGACTGGTGTGGTCATTTTGAAGATCCGTTGTGCGAATAACGATGTCGCCTGGATTGACGATTTGGTAGGTTTCAAACGACTCGGGAACAAGTCCATGGAGCTTCTCTGCGGGCTTGATGACAATACGCCCATAGCTGAGGGAAAGCACGATCTTCTCCTTCATGCCGTGGTTGCGCTCGTGGTTTTGCACGAAGGCACCAAAGGCGGGGCGCACCTCCCAATGCCCCGGCACCCGCCCAAGCCACGGCAACCCCGACTCCTTGTACTCCGGATACGGCTCCAAGTCGGCGATCACGACCGCCTCCCCTTTTTCTTGGTGCCGGGCGCCTTTGGCTTGGGCAATTGCTTCAAGGCCCGCTCAAAATCATCCTGGCGACTCGCCTCGGCCTCCAGCCGTTGCCGATGAAAGGCGTCGTATTGCGCCTCGGCATGGGCCACGGCCAGATCGTGCGAAATCTTGCCGGCATGACTCAAAATCTCCCTGTCGTTCAGCTGCAAAAAGCCGTCGAGCTTGGCGACCCAATCGGCCATCCGCATCGGGATCCTTCGCATCGCCTGGCCTTCGGCGAAGACCAGGTACTGCTCCACCAAGTTATTGAGCGCGGCCAGTTCGGCTTCGTTCAGATAATTCTTCGCAATGGTCACGTCTTCCTTGCGCGGCTTGACCCCGCGCCAATTGGTGAGGCCCATGTTCGGCTTCCCGCTGTCCGCTCGGCTACGGATCAGCTCGGCCGCCGTCTGCCCGGTCACCGCCCAATGCATCTTGTTTTGCACCGTCTTAAAAAAGACGAGGCTGGTCTCGGAGGTTGGGTCGTAGTCGACGCTGGTGGCGTAGATATCCGTGATCTTCTGGTAAAAACGCCGTTCCGAGGCCCGGATGTCCTGAATGCGCCGAAGCAGCTCTTCGAAGTAGTCGAAGGGCCGATCCGGGTTCTTGAGGCGTTCGTCGTCCAAAACAAAGCCCTTAACGATGTATTCGCGCAGCTTTTGAGTGGCCCAGATCCGAAACTGGGTGGCCACCCGCGATTTGACGCGGTAACCCACCGAAATGATTGCGTCTAAGTTGTAATATTCCAGCTTGCGGCCGACTTTACGGGACCCCTCTTGGCGAACCGACAAGTATTCCTTGTGAGTTGCCCCGGAAGACAACTCTCCCTCGGCGTAGATATTCCTCAGGTGGAGACTGATATTTTGCTGAGTCGTTTGAAAGAGCTCGGCCATGGCCGGCTGGGTAAGCCACACCGTCTCATCCTCGAAGCGAACGTCGATCTTAATCGCCCCGTTCTCGGCCTGATAGATCAAAAATTGGGATTTTTCGGGTAATTCACTCACGCCCCGGCCCCCATCAACAGGTCGTCCAACAAGCCCTCGGCCTCCTTCTCCAAGGCCAGGATGTCGGCGCGAATCTCCTCCAGGCTGCGCAGCGCTTGCGGCTTATAGAAGTGCCGCGTGAAACTGATCTCGTAGCCGATCTTGGTCGCGTCTTCCTTGATCCAGGCGTCGGGGGTGTAGGGCAAAACCTCGCGGCGGATAAAGGCCTCGATGCCGCCCTCTTCCAAAAGGGGAACTTGCTCGGTGTCCCGAAGATCGGGGTCGGGCTCGTATTCCACCACGGCCGGCTTAGTCCCCGCCTTGGCCTCGAACAGGCCGCGCAGGGGATCCGCCTTGACCTTGCCGGGCTTATGGATCTTGGCGATGACGGGGGGCGCAGTCTCAACCCGCCAGCTGACGGCCTTGAGGATTTGTTTGAGCTCCGCCGCGGGGAGCTTGAGACCGGCCTTCTTCAAGGCCCGGTCCATGTCCTCGCGGAAGAGGTTATGGTCTTCATACAATCGATCGCCGAGGATCTCCCGCAGGGCCTCGACCGCCGCAACCAGCCGGGCGTCGCGCTCCCAAGACTTGGGATCCAGCAGCTTCTTTTTCTTCTTCTCGGACAGCCCCTTCTTGGGCGGAGCGTCTTCCTCGTCGTCCGTTTCTTCCTCGTCGCTCCATTCCGAAAGCCGTCGCTCCAACGCGCCGGACAATTTAGAAAAATGAATGAATAGATCGTCGCCGAACTCCTCATAAAGGATCGAACGCAGGTCCTCGTCACCCGAGGCGAAACGCAGGCTCTCAACGGCCTTAAGCGATATCCGACTGTGCAGGCGAAGCGGCCTTTCCACCGTCACCTTCCAATAGCCGAAACCGGCGTTGGGGAAGATTTTGGATTGGGGCGTCTCCTTGAACTCCAGAAAGGTTCGAGTGATACGATCGATATCCTCAGGCGAAAGCTCGCAATTCTTCTTGCCGAGGTTTTTTCGCAAGGGCCTGAACCACTGGGTGGCGTCGATGAGCTGAACCTTTCCCCTGCGATGCGCCGCCTTTTTATTGCTTAAGACCCAGACGTAAGTGGCGATCCCGGTGTTGTAGAAGAGGTTAAGCGGCAAGGCGACGACGGCCTCCAACCAATCGTTCTCGATCAGCCAGCGGCGGATGTTGCTTTCACCCTGTCCCGCGTCGCCGGTGAAAAGCGAGGAGCCGTTATGAACCTCCGCGATCCGGCTTCCCAGCTCGGAACGGCGGTTCATCTTTGAAGCCATATTGGCCAGGAAAAGCATCTGGCCGTCGCTGGAGCGTGTGACCAAGGACAGCTCTTCGCCGTTATGCATCACCTTGAAACGCAGATCGCGCATACCCTCTTTTCCACCCATGACCTCGAGGTCTTTTTTCCAGCTCTTGCCGTAAGGGGGGTTGGAGAGCATAAAATCGAACTCTTGGGCCGGGAATGCGTCGTGGGAAAGCGTGGACCACTCCGCACCGCCGACGATGTGATCGGCGTTCTCGCCCTCGCCTTTAAGCAACATATCGGCCTTACATACGGCATAGGTCTCGGGATTGATTTCTTGGCCGTAGAGATGGCTGGTGACGGCCAATTTACGAACGACGGCCAGGCTGTTGAGAGTCTCTTCCGCCACGGTAAGCATGCCGCCCGTGCCGCAGGCGCAATCATACAGCAAATAGGAACCGGATTTGATGCGATCCGCGATCGGTAAAAATATAAGATTGGCCATCAACCGCACCGCATCGCGAGGCGTCCAGTGCTCGCCGGCCTCTTCGTTGTTCTCTTCGTTGAACTTGCGCACCAACTCCTCGAAGACGGTCCCCATGGCGTGGTTGTCGATCCCGGCCGGGCTCAGATCGATTTCTGGGTCGAGAAATTTGTCGATCAAGGTTCCGAGCGCATCGGCCTTAGAGAGGGTGGGGAGCTGGTTGCGAAATTTGAAATTTTCGAGGATGTCCTGGACGTTGGGCGAGAAACCGTCGAGGTAGTTCTCAAAATCGGCAAGCAGTTGCTGTCGACTCCCCCGTGATTTGAGATCCCGCAGCGTGAATTTGGAGGTGTTGTAAAATGCCTGCCCCGCGGCGGCCGAGAGCGCCGCCCGTTGTTCGGTGATGCCGCTGTCATCCAGCAGCTTTTTGGTCTCGAGCACCTTCTTCTTGGTAGACTCCAGTACCGCATCCATCCGGCGCAGAACGCACATCGGCAATATGACATCGGGGTATTTCCCTCGTTTAAAGAGATCGCGCAATACATCGTCCGCGATGCCCCATATGAAAGAGACAATCTTGTTGTGGGTAGCCTGGTTCATTTAGACGGATTCCTAAGTCAGTAGAACGCGCTTGGTTTCCTTACCCGAAACCCTAGACGGCGGATTTACCTGAAGAATTTCATATTAAAATCATCGGCGACCGAGGGCAACCGAATAAAATTCGACCGATAAAATCCAATCCGGCTACTAATTGACGAAGCGCTTCGGCTTCTTGGGATCGGGACGGTCCGAGGGGCGCGTCTCCGAGCGCCGCGGGGGCGGCGCCTCGCGACCGGCGCGGCGGTATCTCTCGACGCCTTCCGCCGCCAAGCGGACGAGGAAGGATTGCGGGATCAGGTCTTCGGTGACCGCCCGGCCGGGATTGTCCGCGTAGTAGCCGGCCTTGTCGGCCTCGGCCTGCCAGGCCTCGAGGATCCCGCGGCTGATGGACTCGCGGGCCCGCAACGGGAGCGCGTCGAATCCCTCCACGATCGAGGCGTGCTGCTCGACCAGCATCTCCGGCGTAACCACCGAGAGCAGGCGATAGGGGTCGGCGTTCAGCAGCCCGCGCAGGCGGTTCGCGAGGGCCGAGCCTTCCTGGAAGGCTTGGGCGGCGTGGGGATTCCCGTGCTGGGAAATCAGGCCCAGGGCGTAGAGCGCCCGATTCGAGGTCCTCGCCTCGCGCAGGATCGGCGCGGGGTCCATTCTTCCCAGAAAATCGCCCGCGGGCCGAAGGCCCGAAAGCGCCAAGTCGTGCAGCACCGAGACCGCGCCCAGATCCCCCTCCGCGGCCAGGTCTTTAAGATCGAGGAAAGATCCTTCGCTGCCGTAACGGTACAGCTTCAACAGCAGGCCCGCGGAGCCCGGCGCGACCGTGTAGAGCTCGATGCTCGCAAGCAGCTCCGCCGCCGTCGGATTTCCCGCCTGCGCCATCAGGTAAAGCGAGTGGACGGTGAAATCCTCGATCTCCTTGTTTTCGTAGAGCTCGACGGGAAATTCCCGCAGCCGGCTCAGGGCCGAGACCGCGGCGTCGCCCTCGCCCCTGCCGACGACGGCCAGCAAATGAACCGCCTTCGCCGCGTCGGACATGGAAGACTCGGCGACATGGCGCTCGGCCTCCCGCGCCAGGGCCTCGACGACGGGCTCACCCAGTCCCTGCACCAAGCGCCGCGCGGAGGCGTTGCCGCCCTCGAAGGCGAAGCGCAACGGCGAGGCGATCTCCACCAAACGCCCGGCGTCGCCGGAGGCCGTTTCGAGGTAGGGAGAAAAATCCATCTGCTGAACCGCCTCCAGGGCGCGGGCGTTGCCGCCCTTGCCCAGCTCGAAGAGGCTGCGCAGGGCGTAGGGATTGCTGCCGGCGAATTCCCGGAGGGCGGAGACGTCGAGGCTCCGCAGGCCCGCATCGATCTGCTCCAAGACCTCGGCCCGCCCCTGGAAATTTCCCTCGGCGTCCCGAAGCGAGCTCAGGAAGGAGATCGCCTCGGGCGAGATGCGCGCCTCGTTGAGCAACAACCCGATCAGGTCGCGCCGCAGCGCGGGATCCGGCGTTAGGCGCAAAGTCCGCCACAGGTCCTGAAACTGCTCGCGGGTCATCGCGGCCTCGGTGCTGAGGCCTTCCAGCGAGGAAGCGCGTCCCCCGCCGAGCGGACGCCCGGCACCGGAATCCCTCGGCCCCTTCGGATCGCTGCGATCGGAGGACATAAAGAGGGGCTTGCTCATCAGCCCGGACAGGCTCTCGGTCCGCGCGGCATTTCGGCGAGGCAGTCCTAAACTCGCCCCCGCCGGAGCCAAGGAAGCGAAGGGACCGAAAGAACCGGGGAGCTGCGGCCGCAGCGGCGCGCGACGCGCCAAGGCCTCGGCCTGCAGGTCCAAGCCCCGCTCGAGGCGCGCCCAGCCCGGCCCCATCAGGCCCTG
>JAANMU010000584.1_pt1 | contig 42892 bp, 47 predicted proteins | sample 7279701 | NCBI WGS metagenome assembly JAANMU01 (sample SAMN14094539, study PRJNA606508) | bioreactor metagenome | isolation source: A lab-scale SPAN reactor treating ammonium-rich wastewater day 57 | place: Ireland: Galway | collected 2017-03-13
AGGTGCGGCGTGCGCTGGAAACCCGGCTGAGCACGATGCCACAGCTTGAGGTTCTGGGCAGCGCGGGCAGCGTAGGCGAAGCGGAGCGCGCGCTGCGCGAGGCCGCGCCCGACGTGGTGCTGATCGAGCCCAAGCGCCTGAACGGCGAGGGCATCGCGCTGATCCACGCCCTGCTCTCGACGCCCCAGCCGCCGCTGATCATCGTGCTGACCAGCTACCGGGACGAAGAAGAGGAGATGGCGGCCACCCAACTGGGGATCAGCTGCTACATGCTCAAGGAGATCGACTCGCAGGCGCTGGTCGACGTGATCCTCTCTTTCCGCGGGCAGTCGAACGGCAGCCCCGCCTGATCGACCCTGAACAACCAGAACAGCCCTGGCCGCAACGCGCCAGGGCTGTCTTTTTCACAGGCTATGATGGTGTGGTTAGCGATCCGGCTCGTTCTCCGGGCCTTCCTTCAGGATGCCGGTGCCCATGAAGTAGTCGAGCCACACGGCGACCAGCAGGGTGAGCGGCAGGCCGGTCAGGATGGCAAAGGTGGCGGTGTAGCGTTCGAGCGTCACGCCCGCGCCGTAGGCCACGTTCAGCAGGCCGAGCACGGCGAAAACACCGGCTACTCCCCCGCCCAGCGAGAGCACTACCAGCAGCACACGCTTCAGGCCAATATCCATCTCTATCCCCCCTCAGCAGAGCGACTTGTCGCCGTTGCAGTCCCCCAACGGCAGGCTGATTCTAGCGCAGGGTTGGGGGTTCGTCAAAAGCGACTTGCATGGTCAGAAATCGCGGCGGCTGAAGCCCCACATCGCCCCGCCGAGCAGGGCGAGCGCGTACAGCCCTGCGTAGACGACCATCGCCGGGGTGGGCTGGCTGGTGACGGAGAAGGGCGAGACGGGCATCCGCAGCGAGCCGCCCGCCTGCATCAGCGCGGCGGCGTAGCGCCACAGCGCCTCGCTGGGCATCAGCAAGCTGGAGGCGATGCCCAGATCGACAGCGGTCGGGCTGTCCAGCATGATGTTCCACGGCTACAGCGCCGGGCCGTGGCAGTTTCGCGAGCTGGCCGGACGCTTCCACGACGCTGGCTACAACGTTCTGGCCCCGCGCATGCCGGGCCACGGCTACGTCGGGACGGACGGTCTTCCCACCGGGGTGCGCATCCCCCGGATGGGCCAGCCCGGAGCCTGGGACCGGTTCATCGACCAGACCTACGCCCGGGCCGCCGGCCTGGGAGCCCCCATCCACGCCATCGGCCTCTCGGGCGGGGGCAACGTGGCCTTGCGCATGGCCGAGCGACACCAGCTGGCCGGGGCGGCCGCCATGGCGCCTTACATCGGTGGGGATCTGCCCCACGGCATCCTATTTGCCGTCTCGGACATCCTCGACCACTGCACCTTCGGGCTGTTCGGCCGCCTGGTGCTCGACCAGATCCCCTACAACAAGAACGTGCTCGAGGTCAACGACCCCACCCCGCATACCCAGGGCTCACTGGGCCAGGCTCGGGCCATGCGCCGGGTGGGCAACACGATCAAAAGGGTCAATTGCCCGGTGCAAGTCCTGACCACCGACGGCGACAAGCTGAGTGGCACCAAACGGGTGGCCACCTTTCTGGAGCGCTGCACGACCAGCAACGGCTGGTATCGCTTCGGTCCCTCCGAGCAGGTTCCCCACGCCATGCTCAGCCCTCAGCAGAACCTCAACGCCGCCAGCGTGACGACCATTCACGACATCCTGTTCAACTTCGTGGATCAGGGCCAGCTGGCCCAGCGCCGGACGATCTGACATGGCCGACATGACCGTGGATACGACGCGCGCCGCCCGCCTGCTCACCCGGGAGTTCGAGCCCGGCCGCCGACTCGAATCAACAAGCCACGCTTCGGCGCCCGGCGACTCGGTGGTCATCAAGGGTCTGGCCAGCGAAGCCTGCGTGTCGGACGACGGCCGCTTTGTCGCCTTCGCCGCCCAGGCCAGCGAGCGAGACTGGTACCACAACGATTCGGGCCGGCTTCGCTACGACATCTTCCTGAAAGACCGGCTCAACGGGGAGCTGCGCCGGGTCACCAACGGCCTGGACGGGGCCGACCCGAACGATTCCTCGTTCGGGGTGAGTATCTCGGCGGACGGCCGCTATGTGGTGTTCGCCTCCCGGGCCTCCAACCTGGTCGAGAACGATACCAACCGCGCCACGGACGTCTTTTTGTACGACCGCGAAAGCCACCAGACCCGACTGGTCAGCACGGCTCAAGATGGCACTCCAGCCAACCTCTCCTCGTTCGCGCCCCGGATCTCGGCCGACGGCAAGGTGGTCGCCTTCATCTCGACAGCCAACAATCTGACCGCAGAACCGACCGGCTGCAACGAGAAGGCGGTCGTGAAAGAGCTCGCGACCGGCCGCGTGGAGGTGGTCAGCCGCCCCACCGGCGGACAGAGCCAGCATGGCCTGGCCGAGCAGATCAGCCTGTCGGGCGATGGAAGCCTGGTGGCCTTCAACTTCATGGGCCGCTCGCTGGATGCATCCGTTCCTCAAGCGAAAGACGACTGGGGCCAGGAGAAGTTCGAGCCGCAGGTCTATCTCCACAATCGCAAGACGGGGGAGACCCGCCAGGTGAGCCGCAACCAGGAGGGCCAGGCAGCCGATGGTCGCTGCATCGACCCGACGATCTCGCGCGATGGGCAGCGCATCGCCTTCGCCTCGGTGGCGAGCAATCTGATCGCCGGCGATGCGGCCGGAATGATGGCCGTCTATCAGGCCTCGAAGCTCGGGGCGCCGGAGAAGGTCTCCGGTGATCAGCCCGGCCGCGCCCCGACCTTCTCGGGTGACGGGCGCTGGATCGGCTGGGAATCGCGGGGACAGATCGAGCTCCGCAGCCAGGAAGGAGAGCTGCTCACGGTCGACCGCCCACCGGCCCAGAACGAATACCCTCTGGAAGGTCCGCCCGTCAACGTGGCTCCTCAGCTCAGCCATGACGGCAACACGGTCGTCTTCTTGACCCGCGAGCACGACCGCGACACCCCGAACGGAATGCACTCGCGCATCCACACTTTCGACTTCGAGCACGCCCGGGCCCAACTGAACTGGGTCGGGACGCCAGAAGAAGGTTCCGCCACCGTGTCCGCCGGAGCGGATGCGGTCGTGATCGGAGGAGTGAGACTTCGCCGACGCGGTGCGAGCATCACCCCGAGCTGATTCTGGCCAGCGCCCGCGTGGCCACCGTTCTCATCACGTAATGCGGCATCACCTTGCGCACCCTTCTGCGCCGCTTGTAAAGCTGCGTGATGCGAATCCGAACCGTCCGGTCTTCGCGAACGGCTCGAAGAAAACAGCGAGCCTCCTCGCTCCACAGATCGCCGAACTGCTCCCAGTATCCGAAGTCAGGCTGAGAGACTCTGGGTCCCCGAAACCGGGGAAGCAATGTACAGGCGGGCCAATCGTTGCGGGCGATGGCCCGCAGCAAGACCTCAAGGCCCGTCATGGCCGCCCCCTGCTCGAGCCAGGTGGCCGCTTCGTGATAGTGTCGCCTCCAGTCGCAATCGGGCAGTTTTCGGAACTGCTGCCGCGCTTGCTCGAACTGACCGGCACGGTGGAGAGCCGCTCCCAGGGCCTCGCGAGAGGCCGGCTCCGGACAGACGCGAACTCGCTCCTGGAGAACATCACAGGCCTGTTCCAGAAGGCCCCTCCGCTCCAAGACCAGCGCCAGCCCTTCCAGGTCTTGCAGATAGGGGCGCACTTCCGGCTCGTCAGGTCGAAAGATCCGCCGATTCGTGGGAAGCCGGTGAAAGTCGAGCCGAGCAGCCGCTCGATACGCCTTCTCAGCCCCCTTCCAGCGTCCATGGCGGGCCAGGAGCTCAGCCTCCAGCCTCCACAGCCCTCCGTCCCAGGGTCGCAGGCGCTGCGCCCGTCGCAACCTCCCTCGGGCCGCCCTCGGGTCTTCCTCCTCGAGGGCCGCCGAAGCAGCCAGCTCGCTCTCGACTCCTTCCGCCTCCACCGGCACGCTCTCAGCAAGTCGCTGGCCCAACTCGTGAAGGTCCGACCCGGCCAGTCGCAAGACCTCTGGCTCCGCCTCGCTCACCAGCCGGCGCAATCTGCGGATCGCGCGTCGAAGCTCAAGAGCGCGCTCGGTGTCTTCCCCGGACTCGCGGGGAGTGGCTCGTTCGGTCGTGCGCTTGCCTGGCTGCTTGTCTGGCTCGAGCTCAGCCCGCAATCCCTTACCCGACCTCTTCTCAGGAGCACCAGCCTCCTGAAGCCGCTCGAGCAGCCTGGTCAGCCGCCCCCGCAGCCCATCCCAGTCAAGCACCAGTTGAGGGTACTGACCCTCGACCTTGCCCCGCAGAGCTCGCCATCCCCGGGGCTCGAGCGCCTCCACCACCCCGCTCGGCCCGTCAAACCGATGCAGGACCAGCTGGCAAACGCGACTGCCGCCCTCGCGGTAGGAGTGCAACAAGAGGAATCGGCGACCGGCCTGTCTCACAAACATGCTCTAATATCCTGTAGTGTAAAAATCAGAATTAACACTACATGGTATTAGAGCAACTTGAACGAAGTTCCTGCGCCTCCGGCCGGTTTCGAGACAGAGGCATCGGCAGCTATTTTGTGAACGAGGTCTACGGGGTGAGACGGGGCGTCCAGGTCGGTCGGACAGGTCGGGTAACTCGGCGATGTACTCGCGCGGACTGGCCCAGGTCGGACAGACCGGACAGGCATCGCGGGTCCGTCCGTCGAATCCCGTGGTCGGGAGATTCTTGGGGGCCGCGCGAATCGGTTGGAGTGCGGATGCTAGTTATCACTACTGGGCCCACCGGACTCGATTCGCCATCGTTCCATGGTCCCTTACCAGGGAACGATCTGGACTTATTCTGGCCTCAGCCTCGAGATCTGCGTGGACCCGGACGGGATCGTGCAGCAACTGTTCATGCCGATTGTCCCGCTGCAAGAATGACTGGTGAACCTGTACCAGCTCAAGTAGGAACCGGCCCGGCTCACCCGAATTCACAATATCTGTGATCGCTGACCTGATCGGGCTGGGAATGCTGCTGCTCCTGGGCCTCGGCATCGGGCTGAATCCTTTCCCCCCCGGACTGGGAAGTTGGCCGGGGATGTTCATGCGCGCGCGCCTCTTCGTCCTGATGGTGCTCATCTCGATCAGCATGCTGTTTGGCTGGATGCAGCTTTACGCCGAGCACGGCCTGCGGGGTCTGACGGAGGATGAGCCCACGCCGCGACCGGTCGAGACGCTGAGCCCGTGAACGAGAAGCGAGCCAACCTGATCCTGATCGTGTTGTTGGGCCTGGTGGTGGCCCTGCTGGGCGGGATGATCCTCCAACTGGGGATGCGCCTCCTCACCGAGACCATGCTCAAGTCGCTGATTGGCTCTCTGGGGCCTCAGCTGGCAATTTTCCTGACCGCCGGGGTGAACCTGCTCCTGGTGTTGCTCTTCGTGGGGGGGCTTGTGGTCTTGCTCCCCCAGACCCTGTTCGGGCCTACCGTGGCGGCCGACCGGGACGAGCCCGAGGGCTCTGAGTGGCGCTGGCTGCTGCGGGTGGCCGGCGCTCTGGGCTTGTTGGCGGTGCTGATCAGCCTGCACGCCTACGGCCAGCCAGGGGCCATCTCCCCTCAGGCCGTAAAATTCGCCTACGGGCAACTGGGAACCACGCTGCTCTGGTCGGCGCTGGCCTTTGGGATGGCCTGGCGGGCTGACCCGCTGGTGGCGCGCATCCCCACGCCCTGGGAGATTCCGCCCGGGCGCCTGGGCCAGATGGTGTGGTTGGCCCAACATCTGGTCACCGCCGGTCTGCTGGTCGGGCTGACAGTGTACGCGCTGAGCGTCTCCAATGTGCTTTATCTGATCTCGGGAGTGCACCCCAGCCTTTCGCACCCTCTCTATGCCCACGGCTTTAAAGCGGGCATCCTGCTGGCACTGCTCTTCACCCCCGCCACGCGCGGGATGCGGACGCCTCTGGTGGCGGGCTTTCTGGTGGACTGGTTGGGCCCACTGCTCTTTGCAGGCTGGCTGGTGCCGCTGTTTCAGTTCCTGTCCATCACCGCGGCCACGATGCTCACCCGCTCGCCCTTTCTGGCCGCCTGGCGCATGAGCACGGGCATGTGCGCCGGACGCCTGGTGGGGCGAGCGATCGGCTTTCTGTTGCTGGGGGCCGAGGGGGTGATCGTGATGGAGCCGCTTTGCGAGGTGACGCTCGGGGTTCTCAGCTCGCCGCGGGCCGAGGAGAGCTGAGCAGGAACTGGTTCCACTGGTCCTCGTTCATGGCGGGAAGCGGCGCCACCGCGGGCACCTCGTCGTCTTCGAGCAGCTCGCGCACCAGCCGGTAGCCCTCGCCGTCCACGCGCTCGAGCCGACCGTGGCAGAAGTTCTGGTGCATCTGCCAGTACTGGCGCTCGTCCAGCCCTCCCAGCCCCCGCTCTTCGGCCAGGCCGCGCTCGATCAGGGGCACCAGGGCCTGGTCGGGCACCAGGTAGGCGGCCACGCTCTCGGCCAGATACTCGGAGGGGTCCTGCTTGGCGTAGTCGCGCACCACCTGGTTGGTGTTGGCGCCCAGGGCGTGGGCGCCGCGCCATTCAGGGGTGCGGCTCGGCTCGCCCATGGACATGTCCAGGGCGTGGGCGAACTCGTGCAGCACGGCGAACGGAGTCAAGTTGGAGCGATTGAAGCCCAGCACGTTGGCCTTGGTGTTGTAGGCGCCCAGGGTATCCGGGTTGGACAGCGTGGGCAGGTAGCTCGGCACGGCTTCCCCGGAGGCGAAGTCGTAGACCTCGATGCGGGTTCCGTAGGCCTGCACCCGCTCCAGGGCCTCCAGGGGATAGGCGGCCAGGGCCTCCACCACCCGCTCGCGCGAGAGCTCATCGGGGGCTTTGCGGATCATCGCTCGGATGAGCGACTCCTTCTCGGGAGTGACGGGGGCAAGCTCGACGGTGTCGCCGGAGGGGACCGGAACGGCCGCCCGCGGGGTCACAGAGCGTTGAACGAGAGAGGCGAAGGAGTCCTGAATGCGCATGCCCGAAGAATAGCCTCACAGCGGGGTTATGTCCTGAACAGGCTGTTACCGTCTGGCCCGAGCCAGACACAGAAATCTGTCCTTTTGGCAACGATTTTTTAACATTTGAACCCTGACTTTGCACCGATCGCGCGGGATACTTCATACAAAGAGAGAGAAGTCAACATGAGGAGGGTCTCACCATGGCGGGCGGCGGATTTACGATTTTCAACGATGGCAACTTCCGGGTAGGGCTTGGGGACGCGAACCGGGACGGCAAGCTCGACTTCGACTTTGGACTTCGCTCGCAGCAGTATGGCGGCGGGCCCTTCGGCTGGGGCCATCAGGGCGCCGAGATCGGCCTGAACACCCAGCGCGGCGTGTATGCCGGGGCGGATTACTCCAACAACAACATGTTTGGCTCGCAAGCGGGCTACGGGCGCTTCTTTGGCGATGGAGTCGAGACCGGCCACGCCAGCCGCGATTTTTTCGGCAACTACAACCAGACCTACACCAACACCGGCAACCACGGCTACACCAACGCCAACGCCGGCGGAAATTTCTACACGGGCAATTACTACGCCAACCAGACCGACATGAACTACTGGGGCTTCCGGCAGGACGCGGTGATGGGCAACACCTGGAGCGGAGCTCAAGTCGGACAGCATTCGGCCGGGAACGCCTGGGGCCAGACCAGTTGGGGCACCTACAACCCTGGCTTCGTTCCCAGCTATGGCGGGAACTTCTACCAGGGTTCGGGCTGCGGCTGCGCGGCCCGCTTCATGCACTTCTAGCTCGCCTTGCGCAACTATGAGTCACCGGCCCTGGCGACGATTCGCCGGGTCTGGGCCGCCTACCAGGAAGGGCAGGCCACCTCGGAGGACGTCCTCGGCGTCCTTTCCCAGGTGGCCGGTTTCGTTCAGTTCGAGCTGGCCACCCTGGCCGATCAGGCCGAGAAGGGCGTGGCCCGGGCCGATGATCCCATCTATCGCCAGATCGTGACCGCCTTCCAAAACCACCTGGCAGCGGTCGAGGTGATGACCTCCGAGTTCTCCCTGGAGGAGCCATCGGGAGCCGAGTTCGCCCGAGGGCTGGAATTGGCGAAGGCCGCCAACGACCTGATGCTGGACGCGCACCGCCAGGCCATGGAGCATATCGAGGCCATGGGCCGGGTGAGCTGCATCTTCTGCAGCCACGACAACGAGCGAGGCAGTGACCGCTGCGCCAAGTGCGGGCGCAACCTGCCCGCCTCGGCCGACGAGCCGGAGAAATCCTCCTTTGCGGCCGTCAACGCCGAAGGCCTGGAGGGGGGCGGGCCCAAGGGCTCCGAGGTCACCGACAACTATGTGGAGGTGGCCCGGGCCCTGCAGGCCTGGCGCCAGGATCAACTGGACGCAGACGGCCTGCTGGCCGTGCTTGAGGACGTGGAGAAGCGCTCGCGCCATCACCGCGCTGAGCTGGTGCAGCAGCGCGAGATGGTGGGTCTGGCCCCGGAAGAGACCCGCGAAGGACTGCTCCGAGGGATCGAGCAAACCGAGGAAGGGCTGGTCGAGACCATGGCGGCCCTGGAGAAGATGAAGCTGGCCTTCGTCAAGGAGGACGATACCTACCTCGAGACCGGACTGCACGATCTGGAGAAGGCTGCTCGCGGCCTGGTGCAGGCCTTCCACGCCTCGCGCCAGGCAGCTGCCTTCCAGAGTTAGTCGCGCTTGATCTTCAAGGGCGTCCCATCGTCGAGCTTGAGCACGATCTCGTCGTCGGGCAGGATGTCGATCAGCGTGGGGCGCTCGGGCGCATCCTTGTCGAAGAAGCTCTCGAGCTTGTCCCAGTGCTCGTAGACCGAGGTGCCGGCGGTGCAGGCCATTCCCACTGCTCCAATGGCCACCGGAGCCTTGGGTCCCATCAGGGCTGAAACCAGAAGCAAGGTCCCGCATCCGACCTTCAGCCCCCCCACGCGCACCTGCTTCTTGGCGTTCCTGTTGAGCTGCTCCAGCGTGCTCATGACCTTGGAGTAATCCTCGGTGGCCCGCTCGAGCTCAGCGCCGGTGAGAGTGTCTCTCAGCTCTTGCATGCGCGCTTCGGTGACGGCGATGGCGCCCTCCACCAGCGAGCGATTGGAGGCTCCCTCGTGGATACCCCAGCCGCCGTCCACGATCTCAAGCGTGGCGGCCACGCCCAGCATGACCTGAGCCACCTTGGCGGCATTCTGGGCTCCCTTGCCAGTTTGCATGGCCTCGGCCCCGATGCTGCGCGCCTGTTCGCCCAGAGCCCGGGCCTCGCCCGCGAGTCCCGCAGCCTGGGCCAGGTTGCCAGCCCGGGCGGCTGCCTCGGCTCCTGCTTTGGCGGCCAGGGCGGCCGAGCCCAGAGCGTGGGCTCGCTCGGCCAGGCTCAGGGCGGTGGCGCCCTTGATCATGGCCACGCCCGAGACGGCCGCGCCCCCCACGTTGGTCAGCTGGGTGCCGGCCTGCAGGAAGGCCTGCGCATCCTCTTCGCCGTCCAGGATGTCCGGGTTATGGGCGGCGTACTCCAGGATCGCCATGATGACCGGGTACTTCTGGGTATAGCCCGGCTCGCGGGCCTCGAGGTGATTGACGATCGCCTGGTAGCGCTCCTGGGCAAGTTGCAGCTTCTCGGGGTTGTCCACTCGCATGCGGTGGTTGCCGCCCGGTTTCTCGATGTGCAGCGTGCCGTCGGCCTCGCGCGAGAGGCGGTAGTCCTGCCGGCCATCCACCTGCAGCACGCCGCCCCCCGCCGAGCGCATGACCTCGGACTTGCCACGCTGGCCCTCCACGGTCATCCGGCCCTCGTCGCGGACGGTGACCCGCCCGATCAGGCGCTCGCCCTGCCCGATGCGGGTCTGGGTGATGCCTGGATACAGAACGATATCGTCTTTGCCGGGCTGAGTAATGGTCAGCGTGCCTCCCTCGCCACGGGTCACGGTATAATTCGCCTTCTCGCCGCTCACCCGGATCTGATCGTCGCTGCGGTCGAACTGAGCCCTCTCACGCCGGCTCAACTGCTCGATGTGCTCGCCCTGATCGGTGAAAACGTGCCGCTTGGTGGAGCCTTCGGTGAAGTGCACGGTGTTCCCGAAACGTGATACGGACTTGTCGCGCCCGTTGTTGACCTCCACGTCCACGCGCTGGAACTGGCTCAGGGCCGGGGTCCAGCCGTGGGCGTCGGTGGGCAGGTAGGACAGGTTGCCATTGGAGTCGTGGAACAGTCCATCGCCCAGATAGACCCCCACCTCGGAGTAGGGGACGTGGGTCACCTCGTCATTGGGGCCCTTCTCCGTCTGGGCGATCAGGTCGATCCGAGGGGTGCCGTGGGGCACCACCACGACTTTGAAGTCGTCGACCTGCTGGGTCTGGTGGGCGACCTGCGCCGCCAGAGCCGGCACGGCAGCACCAAGGCCGGTCAACCCGCTGAGGCAGATGCATACCGCCACCACCGACTTCTTGTAGGGGGAGATCTGGCAGACCGGGTCTGTTTCGATGGTTTCAGCGCGAGGTGGCTGACTCAGGTCGACCTGGTCAGGTGACACCGGAAAATGCCGGGCCCCGGGCGGTGGAGCACTCTGCAGGTTGGCGCGGGTGGGTAAAGTCGCCAGAACGTTCATCACAGTCCTCCCTCTGTCCGTCCAAGCTCGCGGGCCTGGCTGCGCTGAACCATGAGCAGGCCAGCGGCGTCATCCAGGGTGATCTCGCCGGCCTTGTAGCGGTCGTAGAGCACCGCTCCCTCCTCGGTCAGGCGCAGGCGCTGCTGCACCCGGGGATCGTCGGTCTGGTTGGCCTCGATGCGGATGCGCGAGCGGTCGTGCTCGAAGAAGCGGGCGTACATCTTGCCATACTGCTCTTCGTAGCGGCCCAGGTCGCGCAGCTCGTCGCTTGAGTAGCCGTCCTTACCGTAGGCCGCGCGCATCTCCTCGTAACGATTGGCAGCACCGTTGAGGGCCTTGAACTCGTCACGAGTGAAGCGGTTTGAACGCACGCCATCGAGCATCAGGCCCATCTCCAGCGTGGCCTCTCCCTCCGCCGGAACGACGGGCTTCGGCTCTTCGACGCGGGGCGCAGGAACCTCCGGACGCGGCTCAGGCACGGGCGGCTTCGGCTCTTCGACGCGGGGCGCCGGAACTTCCGGACGCGGCTCGGGCACGGGCGGCTTCGGCTCCTCGACACGGGGGGCCTCCGGTTTGGGGTCCTGGCGCGGCTCCACCGGCTCCTGGCGCGGCTGGCCCTGGCCCCGCTGGTCCTGCTCACCGCGGTCCTGGCGCTTGGAGGGCACGACCAGCTCTCGCCCGGCTCGAACCGAGTCGGGGCTCTGCAGACCGTTGTCGGCGGCGACCCGATCGAGCATGCTCTTGCCGTCGCGGTCCTTCGAGTGGATCTCTCGCAAACTGTAACCCTGATTGACCAGGACGCGCTCCACGGAGTCATTGGGCCCCTTGCCCCAGGCGTCGATGGTGACCCGCGCGGTGGCCTCATTCTGGGCCTGCGCCTGGTTCTGAGCCTGAGGGCCCGGGGCAGCCTGCGGCTGATCCTTCACCGGCACCACCAGGCTCTGTCCCTGGCGCACCAGATTGGGATCGGCCAGCTCGTTGACCCCGGCCACGCGCTGGATCAGCGAGCGGCCCTGGGCATCCTTGCGGTAGATCTCCTCGGGCGTGTAGCCCTGGCTGGTGAGAATGCGCTCCACCGAATCGTTGGGGCCCTTCTTCCAGGCATCCACCCGCACGTTCATGCTCTTCTTGGCGATGTCCGCGTAGGGGTTGACGGGAGCGCTCAGCTCCACCTCATCCAGCGTTCCGGGGCGAGCGCCAGCGCGCTCGAGAGCGGTCGAGGCCGCATTTGCGGCCGGCATGGGCGCAGCGTGCTGCGCCGCAGGCATGGCATGCCTGAAGTCGGTGATCGTCCCCACTTTTGCCTCCAGCCCACCCGAGCTGCGCGCATGTTTGCGTCTTTCCCGGGTTGGAGCTTCAGACTATCAGCGGGCGCTGAAACAAAACGGAAACGTTGATGCGACTTTGTTCATCGAATCGGATTGGGGTTGGGGTAATTGCGAGGGATGATGGTCACGTAGCGTTCGTGCGAGTTCTTGCGGTCGCTGACTTTGAATCGTCCCGTGTAGGACTGGGGCTGCTGGTTGTAGTTCACCGGCAAGAGCGGCGCGGTCACCATGAACACCGCCGTTCTCTGGCCTTTCGGGATGACCAGCTCGCGCGTCGACAGACTCAGATGGTCGGCGCTGAGGTGCACCCGCAGTTCCTCGCGGGCCGCCATCTCGAGCTTGACCTCGACCTCGAAGGAGTCGCCTTCCCAGACCGTGGAGGGGGTGGGGCTGAGCTCGAAATAGCCGCCAATCTGGGCCCCCGCCAGGGCGGTCAAGAGCACGAGGAGAGCTGTCAGACGCTTCATCCGGCCGGGTTCGCGCCCTCCCAGCAGGACCCCTGGAATGGGGAAAACTTCACTGAGCCCGGCGAGCGGATCGAGTAAGCTTGGCTTACAGGTTCTCCGAACCCGCACGAAGCCGGAAGGCAGCGTCGCCCTGACCCGGAGAACCTACATGGAGCCCAGAAGGCCCCCCGGGCAACGGCCCGAAGTGGGGGGGCATGTTGGAGCGGCTGTTCGGCCCGAAAGAGCAGCAATGCCTGGTCTACCCGCGTCCCGACCAGACGGCGGTGGTAGCCCGCCGGCGCACGTCGCAGGGCGAATTTGCCAGCTGCGAGCCGTTGATCCGCCTGGCTCCGCGTCCTTATCCGGCCGATCTGGGCAAGGCCGTTCTGAAAGCGCTCAAGGGTGGCAAGGCGCCCAGCACCTTCACACCCGAGCCCGAGGAGCCGTGCCTGGTGTGTCAGAGCAACGGCAACGCCCTGACGGTCGAGGGCCAGGCGGTGGAATCCGATCCGGTCCGCCTGGGCCTTCTGCTGCTGCGACTGGCCGCTCGCCCGACTGCGGGCAGCCCCACACCCCAGGCTCCACTGCCCTTTAGCTCGCGCCTGGCCTGGCTGGCGGCGCCCTGCGAGCCTGACCTCCTCTTGTGCGAGATGGGCTTGCGCCGGGTGAGGCCGGTCTCCTGGCAAGAAGGCCTGGCCCAGACGCCCGGGCGGGTTTTCGTCACGCCCTCCATCGAGGGCTGGTGCCTGGCGGTGGGCCTGCCCTACCCCGATCCCGAAGCCGAGGTGCAGTCCGACCCGCTGCTGCTCTACCTCGAGACGCTCAGCCAGCGAGCCCACAAGGTCTGCTACTTCGCCAGCGACCCGGGCCAGGCGCTGTTTGCCTGGGCCCGCACCGAGGAGGGCACCATCGTGCGCGCCTACGCCTACCTGGGAGAGATCGGCACCACCTTGTGGCGGCTCGGGCACGTTACCGAGGCCGAGCAGAGCCTGCCAGCCTTCTTTGACGAGACCAGCGACGAGGCCGAAGAGCCCGGCTACTTCGAGCGCACCGATCTGACCTACCCGGACGAATCCAGCGTGCTGGCCATGGCCCGAGCCTGGGCTCTTGATCCCACGACTTTGAAAGGCGAGCCCTCGACCGGCTGGTCGGGGGCCCTGAGCGTGCAATGACGGCTGTCTCCTTATCCGAGTGCGATCTCTGGCGGCTCCAGGAGCGCTACTACAGCAGCCTGGGCGTGCAGGCCTGGAACGAGCGGACGCCCTACTATGTGACCAACAGCACCGTCATCGCCGAGGCTTACGCCGATCTGCTGGTGGCCATGCTGCTCGACCGCCCCCTCGAAAACCCCGATGAGCCTCTCACTCTGCTCGAGGTGGGCACCGGGACCGGCCGCCTGGCCTTTTACCTTGCTCGCGAGCTGGAGCGCAAGCTGGCTTACTTCCCAGCCACCCGCAAGGTGCGCTTCCGGCTGGTGCTGACCGACCTGACCGAGGCCAACCTCGAGTTCTGGGACCAGCACGAGCGCCTGCAGGGCGACCGGTTCGACTTCGCCCTCTTTCGAGCCGGTGAAGACCCGGCCCTCAAGCTCCGCCGCTCGGGAGAGACCATCGAGCGCTTTACCAACCCGCTGGTGCTGATCGCCAACTACTTCTTCGACTCCCTGGCTCAAGACGAGTTCCGCGTCAAGGACGGCGTGCTGGAAGAGTGCCTGGTGGAGCTGGTCTCCAAGACTCCCAATCAAGAGCCTCGCGACGCCCGCGACGTGGAGGTGGTGCGCAGCTACCGGGCGGTCGATCCGACCACGCGCTACGCCGAGAGCGAGCTCTCCAGGCTGCTGCAGAACTACGCGGGCACGGTCAAGAAAGGAGCCTTCACCATCCCGGTGGCCAGCCTGGCGGTGCTGCGCGGCCTTCGAAAGCTCGGACGGCTGGTCATGCTGAGCTCGGACCGGGCTTTTACCAGCGTGGAGCACATGACCCACTACCCCGACCACCCCTTCCAGTTGCACGAGGGCGCCTTCTCCCACCTGGTCAACTACCCGGCCCTGACAGACACGTTCAAGCAGGCCTGGCTCACGACCCATCGCTACCTGGACAGCCTGCAAACGGTGTGCGCTCTTGATCTCGAGGGAGAGCTCCCTCACCTCGACTACGCCTTCCGCGAGCGGCTCGACCGGGTCAACCTGGTCAACACCGCCAACGAGATGTTCGCCCTGGTGCGCGATCGCACCGACAGCTGGCGCACTTCCCTGCCAGCTTTCGTGCGATTGAACCTGGCCGACCCCCAGGCCCTGGCGGCCTGCGCCAACAAGCTGGCGGGCGTGGTCCCCCGGCTTAACTACAGCGAGGGCAGCGATCTGGTCGAGCTGCTCGAGACCGTCTGGCGCAACGACTACCACTTCCCCGGGGGGCCCAACCTGACGTTCTGGCTGGGCCACCTCAATTACGGCATCGGGCGCTTCGAGGCGGCGCTGGACTTCTTCCAGCGCACCATCGACCGCTACGGCCGCGACGAAGTGCTGCTCTTTTTGAAGGGCAACTGCCTGGATGCCTCAGGCCGCCGCAAGGAAGCCTGCGAGTGCTACCAGCAAGCTCTCATGATCAAGCCGGATTTTGTGGAGGCTCAGAAGGCCCTTTTGGAGGCTCCGGCTCCGGCGAGGGCTCCTTAGCGGGCTCTTTGGCCGGATCCTTGCCAGGCGGCACGCTCTGGTAGGGAGGATAGCCTCCCCCCGCACCCGGGCTGTCCACGGTGTCGGCGGGCGGATACCCACCGCCGGCACCCGGGCTGTCGATGCTCTGATAGGGAGGATAGCCACCCCCGGCCCCGGGGCTGTCGGTGTCCACGGCAGACGACTCGGGGGGATAGCCCCCGCCCGCGCCCGGACTGTCCTGATAGAGCCGGACCAGGGTCTTCTCTTTCTTGACCTTCTCGGTGGCCTCTTCGAGCTTCTCGGGCTGCTCGAGCATCTGGCTCAAGGAGAGCCCGCTGGCGGCCCGCAAGATGGCCAGAGGCATATTGCCCGGCAAGCCGGCCGCAAAGTCGAGCCCGTAGGTTTCGCGCAAAGTCTTCAGCTTGGTATCGCCGCGCTTGACGCGAAAGCGTCCGCTGGCAGTGCGGCTGCGCGACAGCTGCACTCCGTCCTGAGGCTCTTTCTCCTCAGCCGGCGGCCTGGGAGGCCGACTCTTTGGACCAGGCGATGACGGGCCGTCTGTCCGGTCGATGGGTCGCATCAGCCGACGAACCATCCCACGAAGGTTCCCGTGCCGGCGGCGCTGACCATGGCCGGTCCGTTCAGTCCGGCCAGCGAGGCGATGGTGGCTCCGAGCACGGCGCCACCGGCCATGCAGGCGGCCCGGCGGGGATTATCCGCAACCCACCCGGCAAACGCCCCCACCCCGGCGGCGGACATGACCGCCTCGCCGGGAACCCCGGCAAACCGGGAGATACCCGCTCCGAGCAGGGCTCCTCCGGCCATGTGAATGGGGGTCTGGTACTCCTTGTAAAACTTCATGAGGGCACTGTCTTCGCTCTCATCCTTCGGAGCAGGCGCTTGCTGAGGGGCGGGATTGGCGCTGGCGGGCGCCTGGAAGCGCTGGGGGGTGGGGGTGGCTCCGGTCAGGGCGACATTCATCGTATGGGTCCCTCCGCTATCTATATGCCGCGACATGGTGCCAGGAGATCCTGAAAAATCCCTGAAAAAGCCAGCCTGATGAGCTACGGTGCGATTTTCGACATGGATGGCGTGCTGGTGGACTCGCACGAGTCCCACTTCGCCGCCTGGCACGAGCTGGGACGCCGCCACGGCGTGCCCTTCGAGCTGCCTTTGTTCGAGCGCACCTTCGGCTCGCACAACGCCCAGATTCTGCCCGTCTGGCTGGGCCGCGAAGTGAGCGCGCAAGAGCTGGAGAGCCTGGCGGGCGAGAAAGAGGAGCTGTTTCGGGCCCACGTTCGCGAGCACATCCATCCCCTGCCGGGAGCCCGCGAGCTGGTCGAGGGCCTGTCCAGAGCCGGCTTCAAGCTGGCCGTTGGCTCCTCGGGCCCCCGCCAGAACGTCGAGCTCTTGCTCACCGGGCTGGGCATCCGTGAGCACTTTGACGCCCTGGTGACGGGGGACGACGTGACCGAGGGCAAGCCCCACCCGCAGGTCTTCTCGCTGGCCGCCGAAGCCCTGGGCCTGCCCCCGGCTCGCTGCCTGGTGGTGGAGGATGCCCCACAGGGCGTGGACGCGGGCCTGGCGGCCGGCTCGCTGGTAGTGGCCGTGACCTCCACCCGCTCGGCCTCGGATCTCGCTTCCGCCCACCGGGTGGTAGATTCGCTCACCTCCCTGACCCCCAACCTCTTCCAGGAGTGGCTTGATGGCTGGAAAAATTGAAGATCTCCCGCTGGCCTGGCTTACCCCGCCCGAATGGGCCGAGCAGGCCCTCTCCGACGTGGTGGCCCTGCTCAACGATCACGCCCATCTCGAGCGCAAGGCCGCCACCAACGCCCTCTCGCTCCTGAACCAGTGGCCCGACCCCGAACCGCCCGAGGAATGGGTCAACACCCTGACCCTGATCGCCAAAGACGAGGCCGAGCACCTGGCCATCGTCACCCGCCTGCTGGCCCGGCGCGGGGGCGAGCTGACCCGTCTGCACAAGAACCGCTACGCGAGCGATCTGCGCAAGGAGATCCGCCTGGGCCAGGGCCGCGACGAGCTGGTCGACCGTTTGCTCGTCTCCTCGCTCATCGAGCTGCGCTCCTGTGAGCGCTTCCGCTTGCTCTCCGAGCACTCCCCCGACCCCGAGCTGGCCAAGCTCTACAAGAGCCTGTGGGCCTCCGAGCACGGACACTACAAAGTCTTCCTGCGTCTGGCCAACAAGGTAGCTCCTCCCCGGCGCGTGCGCGCTCGCTGGCAAGAGCTGCTCGAGGCCGAGGCCCGCATCGTGCGCTCGCAGCCCCCCGGCCCCTCGATGCACTCGGGCATCGGCCAGGCTTCCTGACCCGCAGGGAACTTTAACATCGTTTGCAGTCCGGTAACATGAATTTCTCCCGGGGAGCGCCCACGACTGCTATTCTGAATCCCTGGATGGAAGCGACCGGCATCACCAGCACCACAGCTTACAAGGGCGTGCCCGGCGTGCGCTATGCCCCGCCGGAGAGCGGGCCGGCGGACGCTTACCTGCCGCGGCCCTCAACCGACGAGCAGGAGCCTGAGCAGAAGAGCCATCGGCTGCGCAAGCTGGCGCTCGGCTCGATGCTGGCCCTGGGCGTGGTGGGCACGGCCGCGGGAGCGGGAAGCTACGCGCTGGCCCACGCGCCGGTGTGCGCCCAGGCCGCTCCGGTGGCCCTCACCGACCACGGGCTGTGCATCTCTCCCGAGCTGGCGGTGAAGGGCTCTCACGCCTGGCGCATCCTGGAGGGCATCCCCTCACTGCCCGACGCCGTCCAAGGCCTGGATTCCTCGGAGAACCAGGTGCTGCTGGCGGAAGGTCGACCGAGCTGGCAGGCGGTGGAAGGCGGCGACCTGAAGGTGGTCACCTGGAACCTGCACCACGAGCGCAGCCGCGATGCCGACGGAGCAAGGCCCCAGCTCGACGAGATGATCGCCGCCATGAAGGATCAGCGAGCTGGCGTCTACCTGCTCCAGGAGGTCTCACCCGGCCACGTGGACGAGCTGGTGGAGGGCCTCGGGATGCACGGCTACTACTCCCAGACCACGCTGCTGCAGGGCAATCTCACGCTTGTCCATCCCGACCTTCCCGTGACGACCCACTCTCAGCGAGTGCTGCTCAACGACGGCAACGGCCTGCAGGAGCTGAAGGAATGGGCCCTGCAGGGCGACGGGCAAGAGCCGCGCAGCCTGCAGACCGTGGAAGTCCGCCTTCCCAGCGGGCGCGAGGCGCTGCTCTGGAACACCCATATGCCGACCCACAACTACACCGACGCCCAGCGAACCGAGGCGCGCGAGGCGGTCTTGGACGAGCTGACGCGTCAGGCCCAGCCCGGCCAACTGGTCGTGGGCGGCGGCGACCTGAACGCCGGGGCCGACGGCTCGCTGGCCAACGAGCTGCGCCAGGACGGCCACGAGGTGCACGCCTTCCACATCGACTTCGTCAACGCCAAAAACGCCTCCGGGCCAACCGAATTCGAGGGATTCAAGCTGCACGACGCCCAGGGCGTGCAGATCTCCGACCATCCCATGGCCCTGGCCAGGGTACCCGTCTGACGCTCCTGTAACATTCCCACAAAACCCTGGAGTGTGCGCTGGGATAGACTGGCCCAAAATCCGGGGAGTATTCACGCCATGCGCATCACCGCCATGCCCTATCAAGTTCCGTCCCGCCTACCGGCGGCCAGCGTCGGCGCGGCCCGGGGAACCTGGTGCAACGGCTCGGACGGCCGGCGCGTGGCCGTGCCCGAAGGCTGGGATTGGGCCGAGGGCCGGGACGGCCGCCGGGTAGCTTATCCGGCCGAGGACAATGTGACCTACGGGCGCGACGGGCGCAAGATCGCCCTGCCCAACAACTGGGACTGGACCGATGGGCGCGACGGGCGCCGTGTGGCCATTCCTCCCGGTGGAGACTGGACCGAGGGCCGGGACGGCCGCCGCATCGCGGTGCCTCAGGGCTGGACCTGGACCGAGGGGCGCGACGGACGCCGCGTGGCCGTGCCCTCCGGCGGCGACTGGACCGAGGGTCCGGACGGGCGCAAGGTGGCCATCCCCCACGGCTACACCTGGACCCAGGGCCCGGACGGACGCAAGGTGGCCGTTCCCCCCGGAGGCGACTGGACGCTGAGCAGCGACGGCCGCAAGGTGGCTATTCCGCGCGGCTGCGACTGGACCCAGGGCTCGGACGGTCGCAAGGTGTGCTACGGGCAATCGGTGGACGACCTGGTAGACTTCCTCTGCCGCCAGCAGGTAGCCATCGAGGACTGAGCCCGTGCTCATCGGCATGGTCCACGCCCTGCCCCTGCCCGGCTCGCCCCGCGCCCAGGATAGCGTAGAGCGCCTCGTGGAGCAGGCGGTGCTGGAAGCTCGCATCCTGGCCGAGACCGGCTTCGGCGGGCTGATTCTGGAGAACATGCACGATACGCCCTACGTGCACGGCCAGCACCCCCCCGAAACCGTGGCCGTAATGGCCCGCATCGGCATCGCCGTGCGCGAGGCTGTGCCCGAGCTTCGCATGGGGGTGCAGATCCTCTCGGGGGGCGCCCGCGAGGCGGTGGCCGTGGCCCTGGCCATCGGAGCCGAGTTCGTGCGGGTGGAGAACTTCGTCTTCGCCCACGTGGCCGATGAAGGCTTGCTCGAGCGCGCCGAGGCGGGGCCCTTGCTGCGCTACCGCCGCGCAATCGGTGCCCAGGGCGTGCAGATCTACGCCGACATCAAGAAAAAGCACGCCTCCCACGCCCTGACCGCCGACCTGAGCCTGGCCGAGGCCGCTCGCGGGGCCGAGTTCTTCGGGGCCGACGGACTGATCGTCACCGGCACCTCGACCGGCCAGCCCACGCGTCCTGAAGACCTGGCCGAGGTCAAGGCCGCCACCGGCCTGAGCGTGCTGGTCGGCTCAGGCGTGACCCCCGACCAGCTCTCGGCTCTGCGCGCTGCAGACGGACTGATCGTGGGCTCGTGGATCAAGCAGGGCGGCCACTGGTCGGCCCCGCTCGACCGCGAGCGTTGCCTCAGGCTGGCCGCGGCCTACTCAGCGAGCTCGCAATAAGGCGCCCGCGCGTTGACATCTTCAGGAATTGGCGCGGCGCCGTTCAACAGATTGTCTACAGTCCCGCGGGTTCTAATTCTGCACAGGTCAACGCGCGGGACTGTAGCCCTCATACTGAGAACATCTCGGTCAGAAGCTCGAGCAGCTTCTTTCCAGGATCCGCCTGGAGGGATCCCAGACGCTTGACCAGTCTTGCCTTGTCCACGGTACGGATCTGATCGGCCAGGAGCAGAGCCTGCTTCCCCTGGAAGTCGCAGGCGATGCGAGTGGGGTAGGCCTTGCCCGCCGTAGTCATCGGCACCACGATGACCGTCGAGATGGCCCGGTTCATCTCGTCGGGTGACACGATGACGCAGGGGCGGGTCTTCTGGATCTCACTCCCGATGGTGGGATCGAGATTGACCAGGTGCACGTCGAGTCGTCTTACTCCCACTGCCAATCGTCCACGGGCCCGAGATAGTCCCCCTCGAGCAGACGGTCGTCACCGGCCTCTGCCATGGCCTGGAAGGCCTCGGTCCAACCCTGTCTTGGGCGGCGCAAGGAGCGAATGACGATCTGGTGGTCTTGAGCCTCGAGCTCGACCTCTTCGGTCAGACCGGCCAGTTGCAGCAGGGTGGCGGGGATTCGGACTCCCCGCGAGTTACCGACACGAACGAGTTTTGTCTGCACGGTCTTTGGCATGGTAACCTCATTGTGATTACCCAGCCAGAAGTTGTCAAGATCCGAGCCGGTCGGCTCAGCTCGCCCCGGCGGTCTCGGCCAGCACCGCCTTCACCGCAAAGCGCTCCGACCCGCCAGCTTCCCCGGCCTGCAAAGTGACGCCATCCGGCTCCACCGCGCCGGCCTGCAGCACGTCGTCGAGCACGGTGCGAAGGGCCGCGAGGTCCTCCTCGTTGCCCACCACTTCCAGTCTGGCGATGGGCCAGCGCAGGTTCTTCTTGCCCTCGGTCTTGGCCATGCGGGCTTTCTTGAGCACCTCCACCGCGCCGGCATAGGCCTGCGGATGCTCCACGCGCCCGCCGGTGGCGAACTCGTCCTCGCCCGGCCAGGCTGCCTTGTGGATCGAGCCCGGATGGCGCCACGACCAGATCTCCTCGGTCACGAACGGCATGGTGGGCGCGAACAGGCGCAGCAGCGTCTCCAGGCCCAGCTTGAGGGCGGCCAGGGCCGAGCGGCGGCCGGGCGAGTCTTCCTCCTCGTAGCTGCGGCGCTTGACCAGCTCGACATAGTCGTCGCAGAAGTTCCAGAAGAAGTCCTCGGTGAGCGCCAGCGCCCCGGCGTAATCGAAGCGGTCGAAGCTCTCGGTGGCAGAGCGCACCACCTCGCTCAGGTTGGAGGCCATGGCCAGATCGAGCGGATGGGTGATCTCATCCGGGCCACCGGCCCTGGCGCCCGAGCGCTCCAGCACGCCCAGCACGAACTTGCTGGCGTTGAAGAGCTTGGTGCGAAGCTTCGAGCCCTGCTCCATCACCTTCTCGTCGAAGGCTGTATCGGTGCCCAGGCGGGCCCGGGCGGCCCAGTAGCGCACCGAGTCGGAGCTGTGCTTCTCCAAAAGATGCCCGGGAGTGACCACGTTGCCCCGCGACTTGCTCATCTTCTTGCGGTCGGGGTCGAGGATCCAGCCGCTGATGGTCACGTTCTTCCAGGGGATCGTGTCCTCGTGCATCCAGGCCTTCACGATGGTGTAGAAGGCCCAGGTTCGGATGATCTCGTGCGACTGCGGGCGCACGTCCATCGGGAAGAGGCGACCGTGGCGCTTGGGATCGATACCCCAGTGGCTCATGATCTGCGGGCTCATCGAGGAGGTGGCCCAGGTGTCCATCACGTCCGGGTCGCCGGTAAAGCCGCCCGGCTGGTTGCGCTGGGCCTCGGTGTAGCCCGGGGGCACGTCCGAGAGCGGATCCACCGGCAGGCTTTCCTTGCTGGCGTAGAGCGGGTGCTCGTGGTCGGGCTGACCGTCCTCTTTCACCGGATACCAGACCGGGAAGGCCACCCCGAAGTAGCGCTGGCGGCTCACCGCCCAGTCCTGGTTCAGGCCCTCGATCCAGTGCTCCACGCGCAGGCGCATGTGGCTCGGATGCCACTCGATCTTGCGGCTCATCTCGAGCAGCTTCTCCTTGTGCTCGAGCAGGCGGATGAACCACTGGCGGCTGGACACGAACTCGAGCGGGCGGTCGCCCTTCTCATAGAACTTGACGAACTGCTTGGTGGGGCGCGGCTCCCCTACTCCGGCCCCGGCCTCGGCCAGAAGCTCCACCACGCGGGCCCGGGCCTTCTTGAGGTGCTGGCCGGCCAGCTGATCGTAGGCCGCCTGGGCGGCGGCCGGATCGAGGCTGGTGAAAGGCCCCTCGCCGAAGGTCACGGGCAACAGCGTGCCCTGCAGGCTGACCACCTGCTTGAGCGGCAGGCCCGACTTCTTCCAGAAGTCCACGTCGGCCGAGTCGCCGAAGGTGCAGACCATCAGGATGCCGGTGCCCTTCTCGGGGTCGGCGTGCTCGGCCGCCACGATGGGCACGGCCGCCTGAAAGAGGGGCGTGATGGCGCGCTTGCCAAAGAGCGGCTTGAAGCGCTCGTCGTCGGGGTGGGCGGCCACCGCCACGCAGGCAGCCAGCAGCTCGGGCCGGGTGGTGGAGATGACGAAGTCGCCCCCTCCCTCGACCTGAAAGCGGATGTCGTGGTAGAAGCTGTCGCGCTCGCGGTCTTCCACCTCGGCCTGGGCCACCGCGGTCTGAAAGTCCACGTCCCACATCGTGGGCGCCTCCACCTGGTAGACCTGCTTTTTCTCCACCAGATCCAGGAACGACAACTGGGAGATCTTGCGGCAATGGGCGTCGATGGTGGCGTAAGTCTCCTTCCAGTCCACCGAAAGGCCGAGCCGGCGCCAGAGCGCCTCGAAGGCAGCCTCATCTTCCACCGTCACCAGGGCGCAGGCCTCGATGAAGTTGCGCCGGGACACTTCCTCCACATCGTTGTCGGGCTTGTCGCGCCGAGGCTTCCAGTCGGGGTCATAGGGCAGGCGGGGGTTGCAGCGGATCCCGAAGATGTTCTGCACCCGCCGCTCGGTGGGCAGCCCGTTGTCGTCCCAGCCCATCGGGTAGGCGATGTTCTTGCCCTGCATGCGCTGGTAGCGCACGATCAGGTCCTGATGGGTGTAGGAGAACACGTGGCCGACGTGGAGGGAACCGCTCACCGTGGGCGGGGGGGTGTCCACCACGAAGGTCTCCTGGCGCGAACGCGTGGGGTCCCAGCGGTAGATGCCGCTCTCCTCCCACAGCTTCATCCAGCGCTCCTCGGCGGCATTGTGGTCGTACTTCTGGGGGATCTCGCTCATAAGCCGGGCGCTTCGCGCGGCGCGGCTGCGTTCCCTTGTGAGCCAGAGCACAAACCTGCTGTATGGGAGGGCACAGAAGAGCGACCGGGGGACGCGTTAGGATGCTTGACAGGAGGAATGACACGATGCCGAGCAACCTGACGGGCTTGCTGAACCGGGCCGCCCGAGCCCTGACCTACCTTTGGAACCTGGCCACCGATGAAGACTTCTGTCTGCTGGCCGACTTCGTGGCCGAGCCCGAGCCCGGCGTGGCCTGGCCGAGCCTGGGACAGCGCCAGCACGCCGGCGCCCGCACCCGCAAAATGCCCGTCGAGGAGCTGCGCGAGTGGAGCCATCACACGCGCCGACTGCGAGTGGGGACCGAGACGAGGAAAATCGCCCTGGCCGAGCTGCCGCCTCCGGCCCGGCTGGGCGCCTTCGAGCCGGAGCTTTCGATCGACTCCGAGCGCGTGCTCTGGCCCGAGCTCGAGCTGGGCGAGTTCGAGCTGAGCACCTACCCCTCCAACAGCTAGTTCTTGGGCGCGAGCACCTCGAACTGCACCTCGGTGCGATTGTCTTCGGTCGTGGACTCCAGCCCCGGACCGCCGCTCTCGACTTCGGCCACCACCGTGCCGGGCCCGGGCCGACCCGGGGTCCAGCTCAGGGGCACCTTGACCTCGTGACCCGGCTCGAGCGACTCCTCGGCCCGCGCGCTGGCGACCGGCATGCCGCCTTCCTTGAGGGTGACCGTGCAGGAGAAGGCGGGAATCTCGCCCGTGTTGACCACGCAGGCCACGAACTGGGTGGGGCGGCCGGCCAGCACCTTGCCGGGCACTTCCACCCGCACCACCTTCAGGTTGACGCCGGGCTTGCCCAGCACGTCCACCTTGACGGTCGTGCCCTGCCCTCCAGCCAGCGCGGCCACCAGATTCAGGCTGCCGCCGCCTTTGGGCACCCAGCGCACCGGCACATCCACGATGGAGCCAGCCTCGAAGCGGCCGCGCTCGGTCTTGCGGGCCACCACCGTGCTGCCCACCTTCAGCTCGACCGGAATGGCGAAGGTCGCCGCGTTGCCCCGGTTGACCACCCGCACCGTCACCAGACAGGCGGCGTTCTCGCGCGGAGGGGCGTCAAAGCTGACGCTCTCGATGGCCAGCTCGGCCAGGCGGGCCGGCTCGACCTTGACGGCCACGTTGGGGGCCGGCTCGCTGGAGGCCGGGTCCAGGGCCGCGCTCAGGGCCAGCGTGCCGGCCTGTTTGGGGATCCAGGCAAAAGCCACGTTCTCTTTCGAGCCCGAGCCCAGACGGCGCAGCAGGCGCTGGCGGGCGACCTCCTTGCCTTCCTCGAGCAACACCACGGTGGTGCCGCCCACGGCGCCCTCGCCCAGGTTGGTCACCCGCACCATGACCTCCACCTTCTCGCCGGCATAGACCTCTTTGGTGGGCACTTCCAGCGCCTCGATCCCCAGCCGACCGCGCAGCATCTCCTCGATGGAGAGCTGGCCACTCATCTCGCCGCTCTGAAACGAGTAAATCTTCCCGGTGGCCAGGTTGCTGGTGGCCCGCATGGTCACATTGCCCGACCCGGGGGCGGTGGCGTTGAGCGCTCCCTCCAGGTGGCCCTCGGCCCCCGGCGTGAGCGTGGTGCGGCTCTCGAGCACGCCGAGCAGCTGGCTGCCCGAGGTGATGCGCACCCGCGCCCCGGCGGCCGGAGCCGAGCCGGTGTTCTTGACCGTCAGGCGGGCCTGCTCGCCGGTCCAGTCGAAGCGCAGCACTTCCAGGCTGGGCTCCTTGTCCCCCGCGGCCCAGGCCACGGCGATGAGCATGAAGAGGACGAGAAAGGCTTGCAGTCGGTGCATTGAGATCCCCCGAAATTGAAAATTATTCCGAGAGTTTGACACTCTTGCCGGGGTTCCTTTAAACTCCCTCGTCATGCGCCGCGCCGAAATCGTAGCCGTGGGCAGCGAGCTGCTCACTCCCTTCCGCACTGACACCAATTCGCTCTGGTTGACCGAGCAGCTCAACGAGCTGGGGATCGAGGTGCAGGCCAAGTCGGTTGCCGGCGATCAGCTCGAGCTGCTCTGCAGCGTGCTTCGAAGCGCCCTGGAGCGCTCCGAGCTGGTGGTGACCACGGGCGGGCTGGGGCCCACCCTGGACGACCTGACCCGCGACGCGGTGGCAGCAGTGGCCGGAGTGGAGCTCGAGGTCTGGCCCGAGGTGCTCGAGAGGCTGCGAGAGCGCTTCGCCGCCCGGGGCTACGACATGCCCGCCAACAACGAGCGCCAGGCCCACCTGCCGCGCGGCGCAAGGATCCTCCCCAACCCCAACGGCACGGCTCCCGGTTTCATCCTGGAGCTGGAGGGCAAGCATCTGGTGGTGCTGCCCGGCCCGCCCCGCGAGCTCAAGCCCATGTTCACCGAGCACGTGCGCCCGCTCTTGCCCTGCGGTGACGAGGTGCTGGTGCGGCGCGTGCTCAAGGTCAACGGGCTGGGCGAGTCGGCCCTGGACGAGCGGATCGCCCCCCTCTACCGGCACCTGGAGAATCCCAGCACCACCATCTTGTTCACCGAGTATGACGTCGAGATTCACCTGACCGCCCGGGCCGAAACCCGCGAGGGAGCCGACAGCCTGCTGGCGAGACTGGCCGAGCCCATGGCCGAGAAGCTCGGCAAGCGCGTCTACTCGACCTCGGGCGAGAGCCTGCCCCAGGTGCTGGCCCGCGAGCTCAAAGCCCGGGGCCTGCGCCTGGCCAGCTACGAGAGCGGGGGCGGGGGACGCATCTCCGACCGCATGATGGCCCTGGAGGAGGGCTCAGAGGTCTTTGCGGGGGGTCTGGTCGCCCCGCGCGCGGCCAGCGGTGACGAGGCCGCTGCCATGGCCGAGGAGGCCCGCTCCCGCTTCAGGGCCGACCTGGCCGTGAGCGCCTCCGCCGCCGGGCAGGAGGTCTTCCTGGGCCTGGCCGGACCGACCGGGGTCGAGACGCGGGTCGTCAGCCTGCTGGGAAACCGCGAGCTGGTGGCTGCTCGGGCCTCGCAGTCGGCGCTTGACTGGCTGAGGCTCATCTACCTGACCTGACCCTCGCACAGGGACCTGGCCCTGAGCAGGGAACTCCTCTGTATGCCGCGTACGATCTGGGCCCTGTGCGCTCTGCTCTTGCTAGCCTGCACCCAGGCCCCCTCCACCACGGTGGCTCCACCGAAGAAGGGGCCCGACTTCGAGGTCAGCCTGGTGGTGGGCCCGTTCGACCTGCATCGCCGCTATCGCTCCATGGAAGGGCCCTACGTGCTGGAGACGGTGCGCATCTCCGACCTGATCGAGCGCAAGGAGACCGTGCTCGGGCCCCAGCGGGTCAAGTACGTGGAGGGCGGCTTTCAGCCCAGCATGCAGGGCGGCATCAAAGAGCCCGTCGCCGACCCTTCCCAGGCTGCCTGTCGCCGTCGCAAGCTCTACTGGGTCAAGTCGTTCAGCCTGGACGTGCTCGACGAGCAGGGCAAGCCGATGCCCAGCGCCGAGTTCATCTGCCACATGAACCTGGACGTGAACGGGGAGTTTCGCGATCGCATCTTCCCCGAGAGCGAGCCCTGTGAGAACGAGCGGTTGCTGACCCTGACCCAGGGACAGACCACGGTCAGCTTCCCCAAGGGGTTCGCTTTGCCGGTGGCCTCCGACGAGCAGTGGACGTTTACCTTTCAAGCCGCCAACCGCACCACCGACGAGCACCGCCTGCTACGCCACCGTCTGCGCATGGAGCTGGTGGAGGACAAGGACCTGCTCGAGCCCATCCAGCCCCTGGCCTGGTTCACCCCTTACCTTTCAGTGGTGGTGGACAAGAACTCCCCCGAGGCCACTGCGCGCGAGAAGAAGGAAATGCCGGGGTGCCTGCCCACCTCGGTGGGGCTGGCGGCCCCCAACTCGGTGCCCGGCACCATGTTCGACAGCTGGTGCGGGCAGCGCCGCACCGGTCACTGGGTGGTTCCCCCGGGACGCCACACCTACCAGTCGGCCCTACCCGAGATGCGCTCGACGCAGGACAAGATTCTCCGGTTGGCCTGGAGCCACGTGCATCCCCTGATGGAGTCCACCGCGCTGATTCAGTGCGCCAACCGCCAGCCGCTCTTCACCGTAAAGGCCCGCACCCGCACCAGGGGGGGGCTCGAGCTGGAGAGCATCGAGCTCTTGAGCTGGCCCCAGGGCCTGAAGCTGCCCAAGAACGAGAACTTCGAGCTGCAGAGCGTCTACGACAACACCACCGACTCGCCACAGGACAGCATGGTGGCGCTGGGAGTGTTCTTCGACGACACCAAGTTCGCGCGTCCCGCCTGGGTGCTCGAGAACCAGAACGAGGACGTAAACTGCAGCGCGCCCTTGAGCCGGGACTCGCAGCCGGTCAACGACCTGCCCCTGTTCGACGCCACGAAAGACGGCCCGCTGCTCAAGTCGCCCAAACGCCTCGAGCTCGAGACCTCGGAAGGAAAGCTGCGGATCGTCCTCGACCCGGCCCTCGCGCCGGTGCACGCCACCCAGATCCATCGCCTGCTGACCTCCGGGGTCTACAACGAGACGCCCTTCGTCCGCTACGAGCGCGGATTCGTGTTGCAGACAGCCAACGCCGAGCAGAAGCTGGAGGGCTCGGCCCTCACGGCCGAGCAGCAGGATCTGTTACGCCGCCTGCCGCTCGAGGCCCGACCCGAGGCGCTGCACAAGACCAACGCACTGTCGATGGCGCGCTACGAAGACCCGACCTCGGCGGTTTCGTCCTTCTCGATCCTGCTCGGCTCGGCATCCCACCTCGACGGAGACTACACCGTGTTCGGTCGGGTGGAGTTAGACCCCATCAGCCAGATCACCCTCAAGGCCCTGACCGACAACTTCTCGCCTGGCACGGTGGCCATCAAGTCGGTGCGCGAGCTCTAGGAGCGTCAGCCGGCACCCCTTGACACGGTTTTCCGGCTGCGCGACGCTCAACATATTGTGCTAGAAGTCCGGCCACCTACAATATACTGTGGTGGCGGAGGTCCCCTCCGACACCACAGAGGGGTTTGCGGTCGGACTTCTAGCCCAGAGCCTTCAAACGAACCCAGAAGCTGGCCCCCTGGCCCGGCTCGCTCTCCACCCCGATGCGCCCGCCGTGGGCTTCCACCACCGTGCGCGCCACCGAAAGGCCCAGGCCCGTGCCGCCGAGCTCGGAGGCGGGGCCGGTCTCGACCCGATAGAAGGCGTCGAAGATGCGCGGATGCTCAGCCGGCTCGATACCGATGCCGGTATCGGTGACGTTGATCAGCACCTGGCCATTCTCGGCCGTGGCCGTGACCGTGACCGTGCCCTCTCCGACCAGGCCGGTGAACTTCAGGGCGTTGTCGATCAGGTTGTCGATCACCCGGCGCATCTGCTCTTGATCCACCTCGATGAGCGGTAGCTCGCCGCTCACCTCGCTAACCAGGCGGATGTTCTTCTCCTCGGCCGTGTCCTGGAACAGGGCCAGCGAGCCCTCCACCAGCGTGAGCACCGACAGGGGCCGAAGGTTGAGGCGGGGGGTCTGATCGGGCTGGGCGGCACCTTCCAGCGAGAGCACCAGGCGGGTGAGCCGGTTGGTCTCCTCGTTGATGACCTGCAAGAAACGGCGGGTGATCTCGGCGTTCTGGTAGGCTCCCTCGAGCAGGGTCTCAACGAAGCCTTTGATGGCCGTCAGGGGCACCTTGAGCTGGCGGGTCACGTCGGTGACGAACTGCTCGATGCTCTTTTCGATCTTCTGCATCCCGGCCATGTCCTTGAGGGTGGCCACCACGCCGGTATTGCGTCCCTCGGAGTAGACGGGCAGCAACTGGGCCACAAAGAGCCGGTCGCCGGGGAAGATGACCATCTGCTCCTTAGGCTCGGGATCGCTCTCGTTGACCAGGGTGGAAAGAGCGCGCGTGAAGTCGTCGATGGGCAGCACGTCCCACAGCTTCTTGTCGATCGCCTTGCGGGCATCGACCCCGAAAAGCTCGGCAGCCTTGGGGTTGAGAAACCGGATCCGGCTGGACTTGTCCACGCCCAGGGCAGGGTCGGACAAACCCTCGATCAGGGCGTCGACAAGCTGGCCTCCGACGCGCTTGGCCATCGGGGCTTAGCGGCTACTCGGACTCCTCGAACTGGAACTTGTAGCCGATACCGTGCACGGTCTTGAGCAGCTTGGGCGAGGAAGGCTCGTCCTCGATCTTCTGACGCAGACGGCGCATGTGCACGTCCACCGTGCGGGTGTCGCCGAGGTAATCGTAACCCCACAGCTGCTCGAGCAAGAAGTCGCGGGTGAACACCTTGCCCGGGTTGGTGGCCATCAGCTTCAGAAGGTCGAACTCCTTGGGCTTGAGCTCGACCTCCTTGCCGTTCTTGCGCACCTCGTGCTTGACGAGATTGATGGACAGGTTGTCGAAGCTGAGCTCGTCCTTCTCCTCGGCCTTGCCCGAGGTGCGGCGCAGCACCGCTTTGACGCGAGCCACCAGCTCGCGGGGGGAGAAAGGCTTGGGCACGTAGTCGTCCGCGCCCAGCTCGAGACCAAGAATCTTGTCGATCTCCTCGCCCTTGGCGGTGGCCATGATGATGGGGGTCTTCATTTCGCGGCGCAGAATGCGGGTCACCTCGAGCCCCCCCTGGCCCGGCAGCATGATGTCGAGGATGATGAGGTCGGGACGATCCTGCTTGGCAATGTTGACCGCCTCGATGCCGTCATAGGCGCAGATGACCTCGTAGCCCTCTTTCTCAAGGTTGTACTTGATCAGTTCCACGATGTTGCGCTCGTCATCCACGACGAGGATGCGTTCTTTGGCCATTTGACCGTCCTCTCTCCGCAACTGGCCGTCGAAACGGCGACCGAGCGAGCCCCGTGAATGCCCCGTGCAGGGCCCTGCTCCCGATGAAACCCATTCAACATGGGACCGACCGGATTCCTGCTAGGCGGGAAGGATGGCAGCCACCATGCGACCGGTATGCCCCCGGTCGCGCCGATAAGAGAAAAACAGGTCCTGACGACAGGCGGTGCACAGATCGCTCACCACGATGTTGTCCGGCCGCACCCCCGAGCGGACCAGCAAGAGCCAGTTCGCCCGCCACAGGTTGATCCGCCACTTTGTTCCCGCGCTCACTACCAAATCCTCCCCCGGGAAGCGGTCCTCGAACGGCCGGGCAACATCAGCATCGACCTCGAAACAACACGGCCCGATGGCCGGCGCGATGGCCACTTTGACCTCTTCGGGGCGCGTTTTGTAGTGTCTTTGCATAGTCTGGAGCGTGGTCAGGGCCACGCCGGCCACGGTGCCGCGCCAGCCGGCGTGAGCCAGGGCCACGGCCCGGTTCTCGGGGTCGTGGTAGAGGATGGGCACGCAGTCGGCCGTGGTCAGGCTCAGCCCCACCACGGGATTATTGGTGGTGCAGGCATCCCCCACCATCCGATCGTGCACGGGACGCTCCACCACGGCCACCTCGACCCCGTGCTCCATGCGCAGGGTGGGCGGAGCGGCAAACCCCACGTGCTCATCGAAACGGGACTGGTTCTCTTCCACCGCCTCGCGCTCGTCGGTTGTCAACCAGCCCAGGTTGAGGGCCGAGAAGCTGCCCTGGCTCACCCCGCCGAGCCGGGTGGAGAAGCCGTGCGGCACCTCAAGGTGCGGAAAGACCACCGTGGTGACCCCGTGGGGGCCGTGCTGGCGCAGTTGATAGCTCATGGCCGGACCGAGCGCGCCAGGTCGCGCACCAGCCGCTCGGGCGACCAGCTGGCCCCCAGGTGATCCCAGGGCTGCGGCTCGCCCGGGTCGCGCTGGCGGTAGACCAGCTCCTCGAGCGAGAGCCCGCAACGCTCGAGAGCCTGCAGCCAGCCACGATAGGTCGGCCGGCGGTAGACCTCCAGCAAGACCGCTGAAAGACGCCGGTCGCCCCGAGCGAGCAGGCCCTCGATCAGGCCGACCCTGGGCGACTCGGAGTTGACCCGCACGCCTCCCACGCGGGCCAGCGCCTTCTGGACCCGCTTCATGCGCTCCTCGGCCAGCTTCGTGTCGGCCATGCCGGCCCACTGAAACGGCGTGAGCGGCTTGGGCACGAAGATTCCCAGCCCCAGCGTCACGACGGCATCCTTTTGCAGGGCGCGGGTATTCTTGACCAGCTCCACCAGGGCGTCGATGTCCTGGTCGCGCTCGTGGGGCAGACCCACCATCGAGTACATCTTGATCTTCTTGATCCCGGCCTGGAAGGCGCGTCGGGCGGCGTCGTAGTACTGGGCATCGGTGAAGCGTTTGTTGATCGCCTTGCGCAGATCCTCCGAGCCGGTCTCGGGCGCGAGCGTCAGGCTGCGCGTACCCCCCTCGACCATGGCCGTCAACAGCTCGTCGGGCAACTGATCGGCCCGCAGTGAGGAGAACGACACGGGGATGCGGTTTGCGCGCAGGCGCTCGCAGAGCGAGGCGATGTCGGGATGGTTGCCCACCGTGGCCGACACCAGGCCCACCCGCTGGAAGTCAAGCCCTCCTGCCCGGGCCCGCTCAACCGCCTCCCAGATGCGGTCGAGCGGCTTCCAGCGCACCTTGGGGTAAGAGAAGCCCACCGTGCAGAAGCGGCACACGTAGGGGCAACCCCGCGAGACCTCTAAAAGCAGCGAGCGGGCGAACTCGGTATTCTCGGTCAGCACCAGCGAATGAGTCTCCTGGCGGGCGAACTCCTCGGCCGAGATGTAGGTCTTGGCAATGGCCGCGGGCGGGTCGAATCCCGCAAAGCGCCCACCCTCGTAGAGCGGCCGGTAGAGCGAGGGGACGTAGAACCCGGGGATGGCGGCGATGGCCTCGAGCTGCTGACATCGGGGCTGACCGCGGGTGCGGCGCATGCACTCGACCAGCTCCTCCACCCGGCCCTCGGCCTCGCCCACGCAGAACACGTCCACGAAGTCGGCGATGGGCTCGGGGTTGAGCAGCGTCAGGGCGCCGCCCACCAGCACCAGGGGATGGTCCTGCCCGCGCTCGGAGCTCTTCAGCTTCAGCCCGGACAGCTCCAGCATGCGCAGAAAATGCACATAGTCCGGCTCGTAGGCCAGCGTAAAGCCCACCAGGTCGAACTCGCCCACCGGCCGCTGGCTCTCCAGCGTGAACAACCGCCGCCCGCACTGCTCGTAATCCTCGAGCTCGTCGGGGTCGGGCAAAAAGAAGCGCTCGCAGGAAACCCCGGGAATGCGGTTGAGAAAACCGTAGACCACCTGCAGCCCGAGGTTGGACATGCCCACAAAGTACGTGTTGGGGTAGCCCAGGGCCACCCGCACGTCGCCCCCGGCGGAGGGTCGGAGCAGGGCCGTCTCGCGCGCCATGCGGCGCTCGGCATTTTGAATCAGTTTCCAGGACATCGGCTCGAGGGCAAGAAAGCCCGGCCCAGTATACCACAACGGGAGCCTTGCTCGAATGAGAATCAACCGCGTCGTCACCAAAACCGGAGACCAGGGCGAGACGGCCCTGATCGGGGGCACGCGGGTGAGCAAGGATTCGCTGCGCATAGCCGCCTGCGGCGACGTGGACGAGCTCAACTCGTGCCTGGGCCTGGCCGCCGCCTGGATCAAGGACGAGAGCATTCGAGACCTCATCCTCCCGATCCAGAACCGGCTCTTCACCGTGGGGGCCGACGTCAACTCTCCCGCCGACGTGCGCGTGCCCCGGGTGACGAGCGAGCACGTTACTGAGCTCGAGCAGGTCATGGAAGGCCTGATGGACGAGTTGCCGCCGCTCGAGGAGTTCATCCTGCCCGGCGGAGGCCCCGGCGGCGCCGCCCTGCACCTGGCCCGCACCGTGGCCCGCCGGGCCGAGCGGACGGTGGTGGCCCTGTCGCGCTCGGAAGAGACCAACGGTCAGGCTCTGATCTACCTCAATCGCCTGAGCGACTTTCTGTTCGTGCTGGCCCGAGTGGCCAACAAGCGCGCCGGCGAGGGAGAGACGCTGGCCAACTTCTCCGAGCGCAAGAGACCTCGAGAGTAAGGTGTCCAGGCCGCAGGTCGTCGGGCCTGTCGAAATCGGCTTAACCGACTATCGTTCGTATCGTAGTCAGCTCGCCTGGGGACCTGGCCGACTGGAACGAGTGATCAGTTCGTGAGCCCATCCCTGGTCGTCCTCATCCAGGTCGGGGAAGCAAGGCCGGCTGTAATCCACCAACAATTCAAAATGGACACGGTCATAAAGGTCATTCAATACCTGATGCAGGTCGACCTCAGGCTCGCGATCCCCGGGCCCGAGAGGCAGACTGAACTTTGGAATCGAGTTGCGAACTGAGAAAAGGGAAAGGCTGGCTCGCGGTCGCCGGCTCCCACGGCTGACCAGAATTCGATAGTGGCTGGGTGGTAATCGGCTGTGAACCACCGGCATCGGCTCGCCGCTCCGCAGAAGGTCAATCTCGACCAGGCTGGTCTGGCTGTGTAAGATCTGCGTGCGCTTCCTGAGATACTCCCCTCGTCCGCCGCCAGACTTGTTGGCCGGCGATAAGAGCTCCAGAATGGTCACGACCTGGCCCGACGACACCTCCCTGACCTCCAGGAAAGTCTCGCGAAGCTCATCGGTCAAAGGCACTTCCACCTCGAGCACAGCTACCTCGCTCTGGCGCGGGACCGGGCCACCACCAGGCGCCGGCGTCCCGGTAACGGTTAGATCGGGCCGCCCGATGAAGACCAGGTCATCGGGCGCAAACTGGTAGACCCGGTGCTCAAGGCCGATGTAGTAGCGGGGAGAGACCTGGGGCGCCAGGGCTTCTCGCAAGGCCGCGATCAGGCTGTTGTGAACGTCAGGCCAGAGGGCCGGGTGCTCCAGATAAGGGTCCATACCCGGGAAGGGAGAGGGCATGCCCTGATGTTAAGGGCCGTGTCGGGTTCCGTCAACAGAGACCGTTCAAGCCAAGCCTCTTCATATCCTAAACGACTCGCGCAGCTTGTCCAGACGGGCCTTGTAGCTCGGGTAGTCCTTCACGGTACAGTTGAGATTGATGAGCAGGGCCCGACCCTCAAACGAGGTGCCCAGCATCTCGTTACGGATCTTCTGGTCCACGGCCGCGCTGACGAAGACGAAACGCAGCCACTTTCTGCCACCGATGGTGACCAGCTCGCTAGACTCCCATTCCAGGTCGGGGCGCTGCTTCAGGTTGCTCTCCATAAAGCTCTTGAACTCGGGAAGCTTGGCCGGCTCGAGCTTCGAGGCCGAATGGGTCATTGCCACCGTGCAGCTCATGGACGGGTTGGCATAGGCCTCCTGAGGGGGGTTGGTGGCGGGGAATTTCTGACCGATCTCCGAGGCGGTCATGGCCCGAAAGCCGTTCGGTAGATCGAACTTGAGCTTGCCTCCGAAGGCCGAATCGGCCGTGGCCAGGCTGAACAGGAGGCACCACAGGGTCAGGACGGCACGAAGTCGCATCGCGCAAAATTCTGGCTCCGACTCAGATCCCCTCGCAGGGGCCCATCGTCGACACCTCGGGGAAATGGTTGCAAACTTTAAGAAAGCTTTAGACAACAAGCCAGGGAGGTCAGCAGGCAAGCCGGAAAATCTGATCAGACGATCAACGAGGAGTGATGACGATGAAGAAAACCTTGCTCGCAGTGACAGCCGCCCTGCTCCTGCTCGGAGCGGCTCCGGCCAGCGCCCAGTTCAGCATTCCCATCCCGGGAACCGGCATTAACGTGCAGTTGGGCTACCCCGCCTGGAACGGGACGGGTTACGGATATGGCTACCCGGTCAACGGCTACTCTCCCTACAATCCCCAGGGGTGCGGGCAGAATGGCTACTTGGGCAACAATTCATCCAACAACCAGGGCTACGCCAACCCCGTGAACAACGGATACTACCCCTACAACAACCAGGGCTATGCCAACCCGGTGAGCAACGGATACTACCCCTACAACAACCAGGGCTACGTCAACCCGGTGAGCAACGGATACTACCCCTACAACAACCAGGGCTACGCCAACCCGGTGAGCAACGGATACGGAAACGGGTGTCCCCAGAACGGCTGGCACAACAACGTCCTCTACCGCGACGGCCGCGCCATCCAGGTACGCCGGGGCAACCGGGTGGTGAACCTTCGCTAGACTGCTATCGGAGGAAACCTCCGCCACCACTGGATATTGTAGGCGGCCAGACTACTAACATGAACTGTTGAGCGCGCAGCCGGAAACGCGTGTCACCGGGGTTTCCGGCTGCGCTCCTGAAGTTCGGTAAGTCCGTCCCTACCTTTCGAGACCCTCGTACACAGTGTCTCTGCGCCCTCCGAGCTCTGCGGTTCCAAAGGGGGGAAGAATTTGCAGAACCGCGCCTCTCCACGGAGGACTCCCTTCTCACACCGAGGGACAGGAGCCCCGGCGCGACGCGAGAATGGTGGGGCCATGACCGTGGCCCAGAAGATCGAAGAAAAGCTCCGCGCCGCCCTCGACGTGCACGAGCTGGTGCTCGACAATGTCTCGCACCACCATGCCGGGCATGCCTCCTCGCCCGGAACGGGCGAATCCCACTTCAACCTCCGCGTTGTCTCGCCCGACTTCGAAGGCAAGAGCCGCATTGAGCGCCAGAAGCTGGTCTACCAGGTGCTCGCCGAAGAGATGCAGGGCCCCGTCCACGCCCTCTCGCTCAAGACCCTCACGCCCGCCGAAGCCTAGTGCTCGCCCTCAACGTTGAGAAGCTGCGCAAGGTCTACCCCAACGGCCTGGAAGCCCTCAAGGGGATCGATCTCGAGGTGGCCGACGGCGACTTCTTCGCCCTGCTCGGGCCCAACGGGGCGGGGAAATCCACCCTGATCGGGATCCTCACGAACCTGGTCAACAAGACCTCGGGCAAGATCCAGGTCTACGGCTACGATCTCGACAGCCAGCTCGGGCTCTTGAAGGCCCAACTGGGCGTGGTTCCTCAGGAGTTCAACTTCAACATCTTCGAGTCGGTCTTCAACACGGTGCTGTTCCAGGCCGGGTTCTACGGAGTGCCGGTAAAAGAGGCAAGCGAGCGCACCGAGCGTCATCTCAGAGCACTGGAGCTGTGGGAGAAGCGCAAAGAGCCGGTGCGCAACCTCTCGGGGGGCATGAAGCGCCGCCTGATGCTGGCCCGGGCCCTGGTCAACAATCCCCGCCTGCTGATCCTGGACGAGCCCACGGCTGGCCTCGACATCGAGCTACGCCGCTCGATGTGGGTCTATCTGACCGAGCTCAACCGCTCCGGTACCACCATCATCCTGACCACCCACTACCTCGAGGAAGCCGAGAACCTGTGCCAGAACCTGGCCATCATCGACAAAGGCGAGGTGCTGCAGAAGTGCAGCGTGCGCGAGCTTTTGGCCCAGACGAACCTGCAGACCTTCTACCTCGATCTGCCCGGCGAGTTGACCGAAGCTCCCGAGTTGACTGGCTTTTCCGTGCGTCTACAAACCCCCCACACCCTGGAGGTGGACGTGGCCCGCGAGCAGCGCCTCAACGAGGTTTTCTCGGCCCTGAGCGAGCGGGGCATCCAGGTGAGCAGCATGCGCCCGCGCAGCAACCGTCTCGAGGAGCTCTTCCTCAGCCTGGTGGGCAAGAATTCAGCGTCGACCGGAGCGGTCGACAAATGACCCCGGCCCAGCAGTACAACGCCTTCATGACCATCGCCCGGCGCGAGTCGGTGCGCGTTCTGCGCATCTGGAGCCAGACCTTGCTGCCCCCGGCCGTCACTATGGCCATCTACTTCGTGGTCTTCGGCGGCTTTTTGGGCAACCGCATTCAGGCCTTCGGCCAGTTCAGCTACGTGGAGTTCATCACTCCGGGCCTGATCATGATGGCCACCATCACCAACAGCTTCAGCAACGTGGTCGGATCGTTCTTCTCGGCCAAGTTCATGCGCTCGGTGGAGGAGATCCTGATCTCCCCCATCCCCAACTGGCTCATCATCGCGGGCTACGCCGCCGGCGGGGTGATCAGGGGTCTGCTGGTGGGGATCATCGTGCTGGGCATCGCCCTCTTCTTCACGCGCATGCCAGTACAGCATCCGGTGTTGGTGGTGGTCTTCATCCTGCTGACCTCGCTGGTCTTCAGCCTGATGGGCTTCACTAACGCCATCTACGCTAAAAAGTTCGATGACGTGAGCATCATCCCCACCTTCGTGCTCACGCCCCTGACCTATTTCGCGGGGGTGTTCTATTCCATCAAGTTGCTGCCCCAGCCCTGGCAACAACTCAGCCTGCTCAACCCCATCTTCTACATGGTTGACGGCTTTCGTTACGGCTTTCTGGGCGTCTCCGACGCCAGCGTCGCGGTGGGGCTGGTACTGCTCGCGGGGCTGACGGTAGGGCTGTACGTGCTCAATCTCGAGTTGCTCAGGCGAGGGGTCGGCTTGAGGACCTAGTTGGCCAGGTAGACCTCGACGGCCTGGGCCACCTGCCCCAGATAGCTGGAGAAGAAGGCCAACCACAAGACCACCGCCAGTGAGAAGCCCAGCCCGAACACCGGATTGACGAAGGCCATGGCCAGCAGGCTGAGGGGCACCACGATGAGCAGCCAGCCGCGCCTGGCCAGATCGGGGCGGCCCACGTAGGAGCTGAGGCGGCTGGCAAAGAGCACGGTGAGAAGGATGGAGAGCGGAGCCAGCCAGAAAGCTGCCGCAAAGGACGGGTCGAGAAAGCAAACAGGAACGGTGATCGACCCCAGCGCGCTACTCGTCAGAGTCGCCAGGGCCCAACCTCGACCTGCCGGGCTGGAGAGCCACAAGAACTGGGCCCAGAGCCCGAGCAGCACGCCGGGGCAGGTGATCAGGAGCCAGGCGGCGGAGCCGGTCGTGGCGGCCAGGTAGAACCCGGCCGCAAACAATAACAAGGTGAGCAGTACCGCGATGCGGGCAAGGTTTAGCCCGGTCACCACGCGGCCAAGATCGGTCGTCATCAGGGAACAATTCGAGGCCAGAAACCCGGCCGCCTGCACGCTGGGAACGTGGTGAGCGTTACGTGCTGAAGGTTTTGCCTGCCCTTCGAAGGCCTCCATAGAAGTCTGTCGGCGCCAGTTCCTGCAAAACCTTCAGCAATCCACTTTAACAGGACTGAGGCCCCCGCAGCCGCGAAGTTGCTCCTCCGGTGTATTCCATCCCCCTCAGCCTGCTGCTCCTGAGCCGGAGCATCCCCCTGCAAGAGGCCGTCGAACAGGCCCTGGGCGGGGTGATCGTATGCGACCTGGTCACTACCCACGACTGGGAGCATGCCATCGACTACCTGAAAGAAGAGCCCTTCGACGCTCTCCTGATCGACCTGGAGGCCACCCCTGAAGGCCTGGGCTCACTGGCCGAGCTCAAACGCCGAACCCCCTGGTCTTCGCTCATCGTGCTCACCGAGGATCAAGACCACCAGCTCGGTCTGGCCTCGCTGCGTCATGGAGCCCACGACCATCTTTGCCTGAGCGAATTCGAGCACGGCCAGCTCTATCGAACCATCCGCTACAACGTGGAGCGGCTCAAGAGCGAGCGCAGCCTGTACCAGAGCCAGCAGCAATTCTTTCAGGCCCAGAAGATGGAGGCCATCGGCCGGGTCTCGGCCGGCATGACCCACGACTTTCGCAACTTGATCACGGTCATCTTGAATAACTGCCAGATCTTGCTCAAGTTGACCGAGGACCAGCGCATGCGCGCCAACGTAGAAGAGATCGCCGTGGCCGGGCAGAAAGCGTCCCGCCTGGTCAACCAGCTCCTGCAGTTCGCCCGCGATCAGCGCGGCGAGGCTCCCGAGCAGCTCGAGCTGACCGGTTGGTTTCCCAGCATGAGGATGCTGGTGACCCCCCTGCTCAACCGGGACATCCAGCTCCACTGGAAAGTAGGCTCCGAGGCTCTGAACGTCGAGGTGCATCCCACCCAGCTCGAGCAGGTGGTGATGAATTTGGTGGTCAACGCCGTGGACGCGCTGGAGGGACAGGGCCACCTGGGAGTAGAGGCGGGCCGGATCGACCTGCCCGCCGACTATGTGGGCCGGGGCCTCTCCTTGCTCGCCGGGAGTTACGCCGTCATCACGGTCTGGGATACCGGGGGGGGCATCCCCCCCGAGATCATCCCTCACCTCTACGAACCCTTCTTTACCACCAAATCCAAGGGCACGGGGCTTGGACTCAGCACGGTCTACTCGCTCACCCGGGGGATGGGCGGCGAGCTGGGACTGGCCACGCGTCAGGGCCTGGGAACGGCCTTCCGCATCTTCCTGCCCTGTCCGGGCAAGCCGATCGAGCGCCTGGAGCTGCCCGCCACCGTGCTGTTGCTCGACCGGCACGGGCTCGAGCGCCAGGTGCTGCGCAACGTGCTGGAAGACCTGGGAGCCCAGGTGCTGGAGGCGCGTACCCCACGCGAGGCTTTGCGAGTGCTCCGCTCCAAGCAATCGCTTGACTGGGTGCTGGCCGATCTCTTCACGCTCGACGGGGAGATCGCCGGCCCCTTACAGGCCTGCCGCGAGCTCCGCCCCGCGGCGGGCCTGGCACTGCTGTCCCTCTTTCCGGCTGCCTTTCACGAGCCGGCCGGCTGGTCCACGCTGGGGCTCCCGGTATTGGAGAAGCCGGTCACCCACGAGGCCCTGCGAGCCCTGTTCCAACACTCCCGCGCGTTGACCCCAGAATCAGAACGCGCGGGGGTGTAGTCAATCTTGTTGAGCGGCTATTTAGGTATCTTATCCAGGGTGACAGGAGGGAACGTGGCCGAAAGGGGGCTTCCCTCCAGGGGTTGCTCGAGCTCGCGGTCGCCATAGTCTCCCCGGGTCACCTTCAGCACCATCTTCGTGGGCTTGTTGTAACTGAAGAAGGTCAATTCGGTCCGGAACTTCCCATCCTCGCCAAAGTCGAGCAGGCGCTGCTCGAACTGCACGGGCACCTCGGGAAAGTTGAAGGCCAGGGTGGTGAATCGGTCCACCGGCTTGTCCACCCGGCCACTGACGACCACGTTGTACTGGCGTGCTTCGGTCGGCGTGGGCACGTTGGCATCGGGCAGACGAACCGGCGTTCCCCAGCTCTCGTAGGCAAACCAGCCCCCGATGGCCAGAAAGGTCATGAAGACGAGCAGCGGGAGAGGTGAGCGGCGGACGCGAGGCTGAGTGGCCAGCTCTTCCAGCCGCCGCAGTCGATCCTCGGCGGCCTTCTGGCGAGCCAGCTCCTCCAGGGTGCCCGAGTCGGCCTCCCCCAGCTCGGTTACAAAGTAACCTTGCAACTCAAGCCCACGGCGGGCCGCATCCTCGGACTCAGCCTCGATGAAACCGTCTTTGCTCTTGCTGCCGGAATCCAGAACGCGGTAACGGAAGACCATTGGGAAGAACATACGACGACCGTACAAAAACTGCCTTTCAGGATTTTTTCAGCTCAAGATGGCAACTTGCACTAGCGATGAACGTGACCGCCACCCTGCCGATGCCGGCCTGCAGCCAGCACGGTCCAAGACGCGCCGAAGAGCCCGAGAAGGAGCCGACCTCCAGCCTGCCCGGCCCGCTCGGGTGGCTCGACCGCTACACGCAGCCTCGCTCCAGCACGGACGGCGACCTGGCAGAGAACAGCTACATCCAGCCGATGTTCCACTCCATCCCGGCAGGTTTTGCCTTCATGGGGCTGGAGGGCGTGATCGTGGCCTCGGGAGCCTCGCTGGCCTCCACCTTCGTCTCACGCAAGACCGGCTCGCGCGCCCTGGCGCTGGCGGCCGGCGCCGCCTTCGGGGCGGCCGCAGCAGCCGGGCTGGGCAGCCTGACCGGACCGGTGGGAGTGGGGCAGGTGGTGGCCGGCTGCCTGCTGGGAGGCCTGCACTCGTTCCGAGGCGACAAGTCCGCCAGCGTGCGCGACGCCTCGGGCAACGCCACCCTGATCAACGGGCTCTTCTTGCCGGGCACGTCGAAACTGGCCGGAGCCATCGGCTCGGGCGTGGGAGCCTGCCTGCAGGACGAGCCCACCTGGAAGAAGGTGGCCGTGGGCGCGGCCACGGGAGCGGCCCTGGGCGGAGCCCTGGCCGCGCTGGGTCAGGCCCCGGCCGGGATGGCCCTGACCGTCAGCCTCAGTGCCCTGGCCGGCGGCGTGGGCCCCATGTTCGGGCCGCGCTTCTCGCAGGGCTTCCGCAACCTGGGCCAGGACAGCGGCCGGCTGGCCAACCAGGGCCTGCGCAAGCTGGGCGTGCCCGAGGAGAAGCTCAACGACGAGTTGGCCAACAACATCGGGGCCTTCCCGGGTCAGTTCCTCAAGGAGGGCCTGCGCGGCTTCATCAACTCGGACATGAACGTCTCCGCCCTGTTCGTGGGCGGACTGGTCGAGTCGGCCGAGCTGATCGCTCTTTACGCCGAGCAAAAGCGCCACCCTGAGAAGAAGGGCCACGGTCACAGCCACTGAGGTGGCTGTTGCTGCTCCTCCTCCTGGGGGGCCTTCAAGCGCAGGAGCCGGTCAAGACTCCGGTGATGCTCCCCGACCCGGTGCTGGTCGTCCGGCTGGCGAACGTCGAGGTCACGCCGGACCGAAAAAACCTGCTGGCTCACGTCACGGTGCGCAATCCCGCCCGTACGAGCCAGCGAGTCTACTGGCAGGACTTCCTCACGCTGGTCAGCGCCGGCGGCGAGCTGGTACGCCCACCCACCGACGCGGGCGTGGACCAGGGGCAGGGGCTGGTGCGTACTTTCGGAAGCTTCGACCTGCCCGCCGGAGGGAGGGTCCGGATGGTGATCTACTTTCCGCTGCAACCAGCCGACCTGCCCGCCCGATTGCGACTCAGCGACGAGCGAGAGACCCGGCCCTACCGCTGAGAGCTGTCACCAGAGCTCCCACCAGAGCCGTCCAGGCCGGCCCGGCCCAGTCGAAGCCCGAACGCTGCCGGCTGCTCACCACCACCACTGAAGAAACAGATTGGCGTGGGGCCACACGAAATCATAATCACCGGGCCCTGACGGCAGCTTAGGAACGGGACCTGATGAGCGTTCCCCGCATGATCATCGCATCCAGGGGTCGAGCCTGGAATGGCGCCTCAAAGAAGACAGTCGGACTTTACGGGCGGTTTCAGGCCTTGGGGGTGGGGGCGGGGAGTGCCCCTTTGGTCAACTGGCCGAGCATCGCGGCCCATTGCGTGCGCAACTGCTCATAGGACATGAACATGTCGGCCACATAGTTCATCATCATTCCCTGGCTGAACGACGATTCGCCCAGCATCCCCAGCATCATCCCCTCGACGTTCCCCTGCGGGGTACCTAGAGCGGGACCCGGGACGAAGCCTGCTGCCACGCCGGGCAAGGGAGGGCCGAGTAAAGACCCGACAGTGGTGGGAGGCCGCGAGGCGGCGGTGAGGGCCAGCAAACTGGCATCAGCAGGATTGGTTGCCATGGTAACAGCTTACCATGAGGATGTGAACTTGTCATTACATCTTTGTAACAGAATAGAAACGAGGTTGTTACGTTCTCCTAACCGGGCTCGGCCCGGACCGGCCACGAACACAAGTTCGTCGTGATCGGGCTCGGAAGCGGAGCATGATCCGTCCTCGGGCAGGAGCCCGGAACGCGCGTTCGTCGTGATCGGGCTCGGAAGCGGAGCATGAT